>PVBE010593826.1_pt1 | contig 12027 bp, 10 predicted proteins | sample 1631181 | NCBI WGS metagenome assembly PVBE01 (sample SAMN08397723, study PRJNA350692) | Marine metagenome, whole genome shotgun sequencing project. | isolation source: water | place: Pacific Ocean | collected 2012-04 | reverse complement strand
TGCTTCTCTCAGCTTGGATATGATCTGCTCGGGTGTATGACGCTTCTTGCTCATCTGAATCCCCCCGGATTGGGCGGTCACACCGAAAGAATACTGAAAGTACTCCCATTCAGCATGGACCGGTTTTGAGGGGGAAGATCATCATCTCTAAGTTCGCTGATCAGTTGTTTTTCTCTTTCACTATCCTCCTCCCCTCACACCCCGGTCATCTCGCACTTCTGGTAGTGCGAGAATGACATCGTGTAGGTGGCGCGGCCCTGGGTGGCCGAGCGCAGGGCGGTGGCGTAGCCGAACATCTTGGCGAGGGGGACGCTGGCGCGGACGAGGTGGATGGGCGCCGCGCCGGGGCGCTCCTCCATGCCGGCGACCTGGCCCTCTCGGGCGTTAAGATCGTTGATGGCCGCCCCGACGAACTCCTCGGGGACGCTCACCTCGACCGCCATCATCGGCTCCAAGAGCTGGCCGCCCGCCTTGCGGCAAGCCTCGACGAAGGCCGTCCCGGCGGCGACGGCGAAGGCCGCCTCGGTCGCGCGGTCGGGGTCGTAGTCAACGGCGGTGATCTCGGCGCGGGTGTCGGTCATCTCGTATCCGGCGAGGATGCCGCTCGAGGCCGAGCCCTCGAGCGCCGCGAGCGCGGCCCGTATGAGCTCTGCCGGGATATCGCCGCCGGCGCCAGTGCCGGACACATCGCTCCCGCAGATCACCCCCTCGCCCGGCGCGGGGGCGGCGCGGACCCTGATCTTCGCGTACTGGGGCTTTCCGGCGAGTTCGCGGTCAAAGACCGCCTCGGACGCGGCCTCCTTGATGAGCGTCTCGCGGTAGACCACGCGGGGCGCGCCGATGCGGACATCGACGCCGAACTCCTCGCCGATGCGGCGGGTGAGGACATCGAGGTGGAGTTCGCCCATCCCGCTGATGAGCGTCTGGCCCGAGTCGCCGTCCCGGCTCACATGAAAGGTCGGGTCCTCTGCCTCGAGCTTGGCGAGGGTTTCCTTGAGTTTTTTGGCCCCGGCGGCGCTCCGGGGCTCGATGGCCGAGGAGATGACGGGCGGGGGAGCGCTGATGGCCTCGAAGCGTATCGGGTGGGCCGGGTCGCAGAGGGTGTCGCCCGTCGCGGCCCATTTCATCCCCGCAGCGGCGACGATATCGCCGGGGCCGACCTCTTCGATGCGCTCTCTCTTGTGGGAGTGCATCCGGAAGAGTCGGGCGAGGCGCTCGCTTTTTTCCCGGCCGGAGTTGAGGTACTCGCCGCCCACCCGCCCGGCCCCGCTATAAACCCTCAGAAATGTCAGCCGCCGGCCTCCGTCGATCTGCACCTTGAACACCAGGGCCGAGAAGGGAGCTTCCGCCTCGGGCGACCGCAGGGCGGTGCCAGGCTCGGCCGCGCCGCGCAGGGCGGTGCCAGGCTCGGCGGGGGCCGCCTCTTTCTCTTCCCCGGGAATGTGCCCCCGCGCGGGGGGGGCCTCCGCCGGCGAGGGCAAAAAATCGATCACCCCGCCCAGCAGAGGCTGTATCCCCCGGTTGCGGAGCGAGGCCCCGCAGTAGACGGGTACGATCTCCCCGGCGATGACGCCGCGCCGAAGCGCGGCCCGGATTTCGGCCTCCCCGATCTCCTCGCCCCCGAGGAACGCATCGGCGATTTTTTCGTCGTAGTCGGCTGCGGTCTCGATCAGGGTCTCCCGGAGCGAAGCCGCTTTTTCGGCGAGCGCTTCATCGGCGGGAGTACGGCGCATCTCCCTGCCCTCGTCCTCGTCGCTCCAGCTCAAAAAATCGCCGGTCAATACATCCACCTGACCCGTGTAGCGGTCGCTCTCGCCGTCGGGCCACTGCATGACGGCGGGGCTGACCCCGAGGCGCTCCATGATCATATCGAGGGTGCGCTCGAAATCCGCCCCGGTGCGGTCGAGCTTGTTGATGAAAACCAGCCGGGGGATGGCGAACTTATCGGCCTGCCGCCAGACGGTCTCGCTCTGGGGCTCGACCCCCTCGACCGCGCTGAAGATCGCCACCGCCCCGTCGAGGACGCGCAGGCTCCGCTCGACCTCGATGGTGAAATCCACGTGGCCGGGCGTGTCGATGACGGTGATTTCGTGGTCGAGCCAGGTGGTCGTGATCGCGGCGGCGGTGATCGAGATGCCCCGCTCTTGTTCCTGACTCATCCAGTCGGTGGTGGCGCTCCCCTCGTCCACCTCGCCGATGCGGTGCACGAGCCCGCTGTAGTAGAGGATGCGCTCGGTCGTCGTCGTCTTGCCGGCGTCGATGTGGGAGATGATCCCGATGTTCCGCCGGCGCTCAAGCGGCGCGCGCGCCATTTGGGGGCCTCCGGTGTGAGTTCGCCTGAAGTCCGGGGAGCAGATTAACTCGGCGGGGGCCTGAGGTGAAGGGAGGGGGGTTAGGCTGTCCTGCTAAGAGGCTTCCCGCCTTGGCCGGGGGAAGCCTACCTCTCCCGCCGGGAGAGGGCTGGGGTGAGGGAGCCTCCAGTTCGAATTACAGGCGTCGTTTCTCACTCGAAGCCTAAGACGCCGCGAAGCGGCGGCCCGGACGGGCGGACCGGCTACTGGCTACAGGCCTCCTCGCTATTCACTCGGAGTCACCCGCTATTCGCTCGGCTTACAGGTTCCTCGCTATTCGCTCGGAACCTACCTGAGTGGGCGGAGGCTGACTCAGGCAGCCTGGGGCGAGCCGGACGGGCGGACGGGCCGGGGCTTCGCGGGCGGTTCGACGAAGGGTAGCTCGGGGGCGGGGGTGAGCCGGCTCTCGAGTTCCTCCTGGCGGCTTTCCCACTCGGCGAACGGGAGATCGCCCGAGAGGTAGTCGTTGAGGTTGTCGAGGCAGGCCAGATTCACTTTTTTCGGGTTCCTGAGGCCGGGGCCGGTTCTGGGCGTCATGGCTGATCTCCTTTTGTCATATCGCCGGCGGCGACGCTGGCTGGGAAGACGGGGCCACCCGCCCCCCATATCTAGCATCGGCGCCAAATGGAGAGGCCTTAACCTATAAACACAATATATGGTGCTTTTTTTCCTGTCGCCACCTATATATCCAGGCTTTCGCTAAAGCTTCACTGAAGCGAATATAAAACGAAACTCGGGAGACTGCAAGCCTTTTCCGCATTTTTCCTTTCGGCCGGACGCGGGGTGGATATCCGCTGCCTGTCATTCCGAGCCCTTCGGCTGCGCTCAGGGCAGGCTCCGCGAGGGGCGAAGAATCCCCGGGACTAGCGGGCGCCCGCCAGCGTCACCGTCGTCCCGCCGTCGCTCGTGACGCACGCCCCGTTCATGAAGTCGTTTTCCCCGGAGACCATGAAAGCGGCGAGGGCGGCCATCTCCTCGGGCTCGGCGAAACGGCGGGCGGGTATCCCCTGGAGGCGGGAGGCGGCGTAGTCGGTATCCTCGGCGTATCGTTTCCTCGTGCGCTCGTTCAGGGTGGTGCCGGGCAGGATGCAGTTCACCCGGATTCCCCGGGGCCCCAGCTCGACGGCGAGGGCTCGGGTGAGGCTGTGGAGGGTGACTTTCGTGGCGCAGTAGAGGACGTTATCGGCCACCCCGATTTCGCCGAAGATCGAGCCGATGTTGAGGATGCGCCCGCTCCCCTGGGGGACCATGAGCCGGGCGGCCTCGCGCGAGGCGATGAAGGCCGAGATCGCGTTGACGTGAAAGACGCGGATAATTTCCTCGTCTGTGAATTCGGTGACGGGGCCGGGGGCGCGGGCCCCGGCGCAGTTGACCAGGATGTCGAGCCCGCCCAGGTATTCCACCCCCTCGCGCACGATATCGCCCGCGCGGGTGCCGTCCGAGAGGTCGCAGGGGCGGCCCTCGGCGCTCGCGCCCGCGGCGCGGCAGGCTTCGATCGCGCGCTTTAATCCCGCTTCGTTTCCCCCGCCGGCGGCCCAGATCGAAGCGCCCTCGGCGGCGTAGCGCTCGGCGATGGCGGCCCCGATGCCGCCGGAGGCTCCGGTAACGATGGCGCGCTGACCTTCGAGTCTCTTCTCAGGCATGGTGTCCTCCTCGTCATTTGGAAATGAATGATTCCGGATTTTTGGGAATTATGGGGCACCGGCCTTCTCTGTTCCAGCCCGGGGGAAGGAGATGTGTCGGTCTGACGAATTAGAGAGACAAAGCCTCCCCCCTATCGGGAGAGGAAGCGAAGCGGCAACCCGGACGGGCGGGCCGAGGGGGAGATTGACATGGGCGCGGCAGCCGCCAAATAGTACGGGGGGCGTTTCAAGAGACTTCGGGGACCGGGGCGAGGGTGACCGGAGGGGCCGTGCCGGCCTCGCCTGAGCCGGGGCTCACCGAGCGGGATGAGGGTCTTCCAGGCCGGAGAATCCCGCCGGGCCCGGGCGCCGCCCGCCGGTCCGATCCGAGTTATGCCTGCCCCGCCGAACCGGGTGATTTGGGGTTTTTAGGTGGAAAATGCCGCGAAACGGGGGGGGGTCGCCTGCAATCTGTGAGGATTTTCGAGGGGCGATGATTTCCGGTTGGAAATGCCGCGAAAACGGGAGCAGGAGCATGGGTTCAGTGAAGAATTTCGAGGGCCGATGAGAACAATATCTATATTTTCGCCCTCCTCCCCGAATCGGGCGTTGGGGGCCATCGCGGCCCTCCGGGCGACAGCCCTCCTGATGGCGCTGGCGCTCATGGGCTGCGGGGAAGGCTTTGAGACCACCACCAGCCGGGGCTTTGGCGTCAAGGAGTGGCACCTGCGCCTCGAGGGCGGGAAGATCGAGGCGGTGGCGGTCTGGCCCCCGGGAAAAGGCCCGTGGCCGGCACTGCTCCTGATTCACTCGGGCAAGGGGCGGGCCCAGCGCTTCTCGCGGGAGCTTTTTAGCCTCTCGCGCAGGGGCCTCCTGGCGATGAGCATCTCGCTACCGGGGTTTGGGGACTCGACGGGACCCGAGGATTTCGCCGGGCCGCGCAGCGTCGGGGCCGTCCTCCAGGCCACGGAATACCTGGCCTCCCGGAAGGATGTCCCCCCGGGCGGAATCGCCATATACGGCTTTGGCCAGGGGGCGACGACCGCCCTTCTCGCCGCTATCCGCGACCCCCGGATACGGCTCGTCGCCCTGGAGAGCGGGGTCTACGACCTCGGGGGGGCCTTCAAATCGCTGCCGCCCACCATGCGAGAGCGGCTGCGCTCGATCATGGGGGGAAGCGCCCGCGATAAACCCCTGGCCTACAAGGCGCGGTCTCCGAAATTCGAGGCGGACAAGGTGCGCGGCCCGGTCCTGATCATGCATTCAGAAGAGTCCCGGATATTTCCGGTGGCGGAGTCCGAGGGGTTGGCCGCGAAGCTGAGAGGCGCGGGGCGCCCCTTCCGTTTTGTGATGACCCGGGGGGGGCTCCGGGAATTCCTCCCCGGCCATCCTTCCATTAAGCGGTGGGTGGTCCCTTTCATAGGAGACTACATGGCGCTCAACACCCCGAATCCCTCGAAAAACTGATGTTTTTTCAGGCCATATCGTCCTAAAGTCACTCTCTAGCCTGCCGATACATCCTTATGGAGTCACTTGTCACACAGGAGATTTCCGAAATGAGTCAGGCCGATTTAATCTCCGGCGCAAATCCCGGCGGGGATAGTGCGCTTGTGGCAGGTCCGGCGGCGCCCTCTCCCGATCCGGGGTTCTCCCGTCTGCTGGACGACGCAACCAGCCAGAAACCTTACCTGGCTGCCCCCCCTTCGACTCCCGCAGTGACCAGTTACAATGTCCGTAACCTTTTGAATAGGCAATCCCCCCCCCGGACAGCGGAGCGGGATACCTGTTCGCGAATATCGCGCTGAACGAAGAAGACTAGCGCCTGAGCGCACACGCTATTCCAGACGGATTTCAGTCTTTCTCAACCCTTATATTCCGCTTTTTCTAGCTGGTCTCACGAACCCTGCGAATACGCTCCCCGAGAGGAGGATGCGTATGAAAAAAGGTGACAGCCCATGCAGGAGGCGAAGGGTCGGCCAGGTTATTTTTGCAAAGCCTCGTCAAGGCCGAGGAAATGGCTTCAGCCCCTCCTGTGTGAGAGGCCGCGAATCGGTCGCACCAGAACTCCAGCCGCCTTGATATCCGCCGGTAAAATGGCGCCAAGATGACTCCCCATATGGTCATGAAAATCCAAAGTGCCCCTACCGAGGAGGGTCCCCCTGGGATCGGTACAGGAGCCCCTAATGACATGAAAACTTCCGGAAACCGGAATAGCTGGTGGGCCAGGAATAGTCCTGCCGTGAGAGATACTCCACGCCCCGCGATGAGCAGCCAGATGTGATTTCCAACGTGGTGAGCAATTTCATGAGCCAGAATGGCCTCGATTTCTTCGGGGGCGTAATCCAAAACCGTATCCCCCAAAACAACTCTCCGGGAGGGTCCCCATCCGACAAGGGCGGCATTGCCCGCCCGTGTACGCCGGCTCATGTCCATCTCCCAAACTCCGCCTCTTACCCGAGAACCCGTCCTGACCAATAGGTTCTCCAGCCGCTCCACTAGGTCCGAATTCGTTATTCGCTTAAACCTGAAAAAAAGCGGGACGATCAGGACAGGCGTAACCAGGACCATAAAAATTCCGAATACCGTTCCGAGAACAGCAGAAATCCACCACCAACCGTACGGACGCCATGCCATGATCTGGGCTAGCGCCCCGGCCACTGCTCCTCCTATCAGGATATTCAGAACCAGGCTTTTTCCCTGATCCTTAAGCCATCCGCCGAGACTTTCATTCGACAATCCCACCGAGCGGGGCAAGCGAAATTCGGAGGCATAATCAAGCGGGAAGGCCGCGATGTGGTGCACGGCGACAAGCACGGCAAAATACATCGCCCCCGCCCAAAAGAGTGAGCCTCCCGCCTCGCGGAACCACTCCCCGGGCGCCATTATCCAGAAACCCGCGGGCACGGCGAATCCCACCACCGATGCGGCGAGACCGAGCCACAGCCGCTTCATCTGATACCGTCTCGCCCGGGTGGCCTCCTCGGGCCCCAGGATTTCAGCGTTCAATGAATTTCTCCGGAAGGAGGGCGAAAATATCGATCACTACATGGACATCTCCGCCCACCCCAATGGCCTCTGTTCCTAATCATAATAAATACAATGTCTTTGACATTGCCCTTCAATCCGAACAAAATGATACACTTAAGAATAAGGAAAATCCTCAAAGCTGAGCCATTTTGAACGCGATACGGAGAAGTGATGAACCAGGAACCGCCCTCCGATTCTTCCAACAGCATGGAATCCATCGAAAGAGAGTTCCCGAAACTCCTGCACCACCCCTTCGATCTCTCCCTCGATGAGTGGAAGGACTCCCTTGCCGAGGGTGGCATTTCGCTCAAGGAATTCACTTCCATCAAGAAAATCAGGCCCGACTCGAAATCGCTCAACATCATCATCGTCGACGGAGATTCAAGCGATGGAGACGAAATCCGCGCCCTGGACGAGGTGTGCGGAGAAGAGATTCCCGCCGCCATAGTCCTCGTCGAGACTCCCGGAAACGGGGCCAGGCGCGACGAAGATTCATCCTCCCTGCTGGCCGGTTTCGTGCCCAAGCCCATCGCCACCGAGCCTTTTCAAATTTCCATCCGGGCCGCGTTCCGCCAGACCGCCTATCGCCTCGCCGCGCACAGAGAGGAAAACCACCGGACCATCATTTCAAGAAACCTCGAGAACTTGACCCAGATCGGAATCGCGCTCTCGGCGGAGCAGAACAATCACCGCCTTCTGGATATGATACTGACCCGGAGCCGCGAACTCACCAACGCCGACGCTGGGAGCCTCTACCTCGTCGAGGAAACCCCCGAGGGGGAGAGAAGCCTTCGCTTTAAGCACACCCAGAACGACTCGAAAACAATTCCGTTCAAGGAATTTGTCATGCCGGCCACCAAGGCAAGCATTTCGGGCTATGTCGCCGTGACTGGAGAGTCGCTCAACATCTCGGACGTCTACCAAATTCCCAAAGGCGTCGAATATGGCTTCAACCAGAGTTTCGATCAAAGCGTCGGATATCGCAGCATGTCGATGTTAGTCGTCCCGATGACCGATCACAAAAACGAGATAACAGGCGTTCTCCAGCTAATTAACGCAAAACAGTCCCCGGATATTCTCCTTCCGGACCCCGCCTCGGCCGATGAAAATGTTATTCCCTTTGACCCCGCAATCCAGCAAATTATTCAATCGCTCGCCAGCCAGGCCGCCGTGGCACTCGAGAATTCCATGCTCTTGGAAAGCATCGAACGAACCTTCGAAGGTTTTGTCAAAGCATCCGTCCAAGCTATCGAGCAACGGGACCCGATCACGTCCGGTCACTCGGAGCGTGTAACGGATCTTACCTGCGGCCTGGCAGAGGCGGTTAGCAAAATCAAAACGGGCCGCTATGCGGACGTCGAATACACCGAAGAACAGATGAAGGAGCTCCGCTACGCGGGACTGCTGCACGATTTTGGAAAAATCGGAGTTCGAGAGAGCGTTCTTGTCAAAGCGAACAAGCTCTATCCTTTGGAACTGGAAGTCGTGAAAAACCGGTTCGCGACTATCAAGCGAAGCATACAAAGCGAATACCAGGAAAAAATGATTCATCTCGCCCTCGGCGGAAACAAGGACAAAGTGAAAACGCTACAAGCAGAGCTCGAACAACGCCTCGAGGAAACGGGCAATCTTATCGACCTGGTTCTCCGGTCGGATATCCCCTCAATGATGCCGGAGGGAGAATTCGATGAACTGCTGAAGCTGGGCGAGCTCACCTACACGGATATCGACGGCACGGAGCACCCCTACCTGACCCAATACGAATTAAACTGCCTTACCATTCAAAGAGGAAATCTCACCGAGTCCGAGTTCTCCGAGATTCAGTCTCATGTATCCCATAGTTACAATTTTGTTGTTCAAATTCCATGGATAAAAGAATTGCGCGGAATACCTGAAATTGCCTATGGTCACCACGAAAAACTCAACGGGGAAGGATACCCGAGAAAGCTGCACGAAGAAGAGATTGTCCTTCAGGCGCGGATGATGTGCGTTTGCGATATCTTTGACGCATTGACTGCATCCGATCGTCCCTACAAAAAAGCCGCGCCCCTCGAAAAGGCAATTCAAATCCTCAAATTCGAAGTAAAAGATAACCATCTGTGCCCCGAATTGGTCGATATTTTTATCAAGGATAAAGTTTACCAAGTGGTCGAAGTCTTTGTAGACCAGGAATACGAAGAACCCGAGCCGAAGTCTTAATCCATCGGAGTTTTCTGTGAGTCCCCGCTTCATCGATCTGAGAAGCGACACCGCCACCCGGCCGACGCCGGAGATGCGCGAGGCCATGAGCAGAGCGGAGGTGGGCGACGACTCCTCCGGTGAAGACCCCACTGTCAACGCGCTCCTCGAAAAAGTCACCGATATGTTCGAAAAAGAAGCGGCCCTGTTTGTTCCTTCAGGCACCCAGGCCAATCAAATCGCCATAAAGGTCTACACCCAGCCGGGCGAGGAGGTAATTGCTGATGTGGGTTGTCATCCCTACAGGAGCGAGCTGGGAGCCGCCGCCTTGATATCGGGAATTCAGTTCTCCTTTGTCCCCGCCCTCAGAGGGGTTTATTCCCGAAAGGAGGCGGAGCAGGCTCTCCATCCGGTTTCGGAAAGGTCTCCTCGAACCGCGATTATATGGGTGGAAAATACGCATAATGCCGGCGGGGGTCAGGTTTTCCCCATCGAAAAACTTAAAGAGCTGCGGGCGCTTTCCCTCGAACAGGGGATTCCGCTTCACATAGACGGAGCGCGAATTTTTAACGCCTTCGTCGCTTCGGGGGTCCCGCCTAACCAGTGGGCCAAAGAGTGCGATTCCTTGAATTTTTGCCTTTCCAAAGGATTGGGATGTCCCGTGGGCTCCATTCTTATAGGAGAAAGAGATTTCATCCGGGAGGCCCGGAGGCGTCGGAAAATGCTGGGCGGGGGTTGGCGTCAGGCTGGCATACTGGCAGCTGCCGGGCTCCACGCGCTGGACAATCACATTTCCCGTCTTGAGGAGGACCACCAAAACGCCCAGCGGTTTTCGGAACTGGTATCGGGCATTCCCGGCGTCCGCCATGTCCACGAAACGACACCGACAAATATCGTTTACCTCGATGTGTCCGAAACGGGTCAAACAGCGTCGAGCATAAACCAACGGCTCCAAAAAAACGGCGTAGCGCTCTCCGTTCCCGGAGAAACAACTCTTCGGGCGGTCACACACATCGATATTTCGAGCCAGGAAATAGACAGGGGGGCCAAGGCATTAGCTGAGGCCGTCGCGTGAGCAAACAGGCTCGCGTTGTTGTCCTCGGCTGCGGAACATCCACCGGTGTTCCGGCGATTGGTTGTCTCGAACCGGTGTGCCTTTCGGAAGATACTAAAAACAAACGCCTGCGGCCAAGCATCCTCATCGAAAACGGCGGATCAAATCTTTTAGTCGACACCGGCCCCGATTTACGACAACAGGCATTGACTCATGGTTTGCGGCGGGTCGATGCGGTGATATACACGCACTACCATGCCGATCACACTAATGGAATTGACGATTTGCGCGTTTTCAATTTTCTCATGAAAAAACCGATCCCCTGTTATGCCTATCCGGATTCCGCTACGGTTCTTCGAAGAAACTTCAGCTACATATTCGGAAACGAAAACCATTACACCGGATTCAGGCCAAAGTTAACGCTTGAGGAAGTAAACGATGAATCCTTCGAGGCCGCGGGACTGAAAATTCAACCATTCGATCTGGAACACGGAGGAAACCGGGTAATGGGAATCCGGATTGGAGATTTTGCCTATGCGACTGATTGCAGCTCCATACCGGAGGATTCGATGTCAATCCTAAGAGGAGTCCGGGTGTTAATCATCGATGCCCTTCGGCATCGGGAACATCCTTCTCATTTATCGATTGAGCAGGCGATGGAAATCGTGGATGAATTGAAGCCCAAGGAAACTTATTTCACCCACACCAATTACGAACTGGAATACCATGAAACCAACCGAAACCTACCTTCCGGCGTTGAGATGGCGTATGACGGACTAACACTGGGCATCAATCTCTAATCCGGTTTTCATTCCGGCTCGGAGCGTTTTTCCTCCGGAGCCGCTCCTTCCTGCTTGCCTTCAAGATGATCTTTAATTTCATTTCCTTTTCCGCTGAGCACGACCCGATCGTCGGTTTCCGGTACAAGATCGAGATAAAGCAAATAGCCCGAGAAGAAATAAGGAATAGAGGTCGTCATCATCCCTGCCTGCACTATAATCTGCCCTATTACTTCTCCCCCGAATAGGCCATGGAACAATTGCCAGACGATAAACCAGACCATCATATAGGTCATGACAAGCGCGGCGATAAGACGTTCTCCACCGGAAGATATATCTCCCGCCATGCGAAACGATTCTGAAAACGGTGTTCCATGGAGCAAGGAGACCAACGAAGCAAAGTAGTAGCGAACGGCGGGCCCGATAACGACAAAAGCGGCAACCGAAATGGCAATGGGAAGCCCCATGGGACTATCCCCTAAAAACAGGCCTACGATCATCAATCCCAGCCACAAAGCTAGAATTCCTAATAATTGAATCCCAACGAAGTAGGCCAAATCCACCGCCACCACCCGGCCCAGCCGCGAGTAGGCCTCTGCCACATCCCAGACATCCTCGTCCCCCGCCCTTCTCGATTCCAACCGCAGGATGATTAAAACCAGAATAAAAGTTTGGATAACGCGGATAATCAGCTGGGAGAAAAGAATCCGCGGAATAAGGGAAATGGTCGGACCGCCACCTTTGAAAATGTCCTCCACCGAGGGATGGATATAGATAGCGAGCAAAGAAAAAGGCAAATACGCCAACAATACCCCAGCCGTCAACCCGAAAAAATACTCCCAATGAAGCCGAACGCCGAACTCCAGGTATTTTGACAGCGCCCTCAAATACCTTTCTCCGGTCATACGTCATATCTCCAAAACCCAGGGGTTCTTTTTGGTTAACAAAGTCTTATAAGAAATTTATAATTTAATTGCCTTTAGACAACAGGGAAAGATACACTAGCAAGAATATTT
>PVBE010067205.1_pt1 | contig 12027 bp, 10 predicted proteins | sample 1631181 | NCBI WGS metagenome assembly PVBE01 (sample SAMN08397723, study PRJNA350692) | Marine metagenome, whole genome shotgun sequencing project. | isolation source: water | place: Pacific Ocean | collected 2012-04 | reverse complement strand
TCTTGCTCGTTCTGTAGGCCCGGTCCGCTGGGTTCTCGGGGACGCTGAAGATCTTCCTTTCGCGAGCGGGTCGTTCGACGTCGTAATAAGCGTTAATGCGGTCAGCCATTTGAGCAGCCTTAATCAGGTAGTGAATGGACAGTGTCGTGCGCTGCGACGTGGAGGGCGTCTAGGTGTCAAGTTTCGTGGGGACTTGACTCTGGGCCGCCCCGTTGAGCAAGCTATGCGCACGGCGCTGGGCCGACATCTGCCGACCGAGCATCTGCAACCCATCCTTGATCTGTATCAACCATCCTCCGCCGAGGCTGCTCGGGAGGCCGCTCTTGACGCGGGACTTGATAATGTTGACGTGTCGACGGCTCGGCGGGACTGGAACGCTGATCCCGAGGAAGTGATCGAGCGGTTTCCCTCGATAGCGGGCTACATGCTCGATCCACTCTCCGACGAGGAGCGCAGACGGGTTCTAACGGACTTTCGGCGAATTGTCTTGGAGCACTCCGGAACCGACGGGCTCGCGGATTTCGAATATAGCGTGACCCTTACGGCAACGAGGCCTCGATAACGCCGGTCGAACATTGCCCGTGGGTGACCGACTGCGGCGTGGCCGCCACCGGAAACTCAAGCTGGTCCAGCAGTTTCCCCACGTAGTCTCCGATAGCCTCAGGATCGGCCCGCAGCAGGTATGCTCCATCGCCTCCACGAGTGGGTGTGGCGAGGGTACCGTCACTTCTTATGGATCCGGCCCGGACGTTTTCCGACGGTATCGATATCGCCGTCTTCAGCATCGAAATAAGCTCCCCGAGCGTCAGATTTGTCACCATCGAATCACGGACTTCTCTGAGAATCGATGGGACCGCGAGGATTGTGCGCGGCGATATCGCCCGCGATTTAAGGGACGCGAGAACCTGCTGCTGGCGGCAAATACGAGCGTAATCTCCTGCCGGGTCGAATTTTCGAGATCGCGCAAACATCAACGCCTGCTTCCCTGAGATATGATTTTCGCCCTCTTCGAGCAACAGGACGTCCGTCGATCCATCCGGGAAAAAGAAACGCTCGCTAAAGGCGCGATCTGCGGTGATGACCGCGCCGCCCAATGCATCGATGATGCGCTCAAACCCGTCAAAATTCACCGCCGCGTAACGGTCGACATCAAGACCCGTCAAGTTACTTAGATGCTCTAGTAGGGCCGCTGGACCTTCGGCTGCGAAGACGTAATTGATTCGACTGCTCCATCCTTCGCATGCGCCTATGCACAGATCTCGTGGAATGGACAGCACCAGCGCGTTCCGGTGCTCGGGCCGCAGACTCACCAGAACGATCACGTCCGTGTTCCCGTTGAGATGGCTGAGCTTGTCAACTCCTAGAAGGACGATATTGAGGGCCTCTTGGACCGGGTTCGCCGCGACTTCTTGCTGCTCAACTTGCAGTGCTTCAATTTGAGCTGGCGATAGCGCATACGATGTCGGTGCGGACGATTCCGATCTTATGCTCTCGGATTCAGCGATCTTGCTGCGCACGGGCGTGGCTACCTTCAGAGGCGCCGGGGATCCGATTGCCGTCGCTGGCAGGGCTACCCCTCTCGAATCCGATCGTGGTTGGAGCTGTGTTTGCACTCGCTGGGAAACCGCGTTCTGATCGTCGGCGGGAGCGAGAACAGGTACTTGAAGCAATCCGTGCAGAGCTATCCCCAGCAGGGCTCCGACGATCGCGGCCACCCCGATGACCAGTGCCAGACGACGGCTGGCCGTCCACGGTGCCGAGCCGCTGGTGGTGTCGAGTTGAGCCAAGTAGCTCCAGTGATTGCGGTACGTAAATCAGGGGTTTTCAACTACAGTTTCGGTTACGCCGCTGATGATGGCTAGCGGTTGGAGCCAGAATCGCATCGAGATGCGGTGCGACGGTCCGCCTTCAGACCGGTTCTAGAAAAAGCCACTAAACAAGCTAGTTTGAAAGCGGGGACTCAAACGAGAAACATAAGCGAGATGCTGGCCGGAATTGCGGTGGCGTTCCTGCGAGCCATGCCCTACCGGCCAAAGATGGCGGCAGCCTCGCTCATCGGACGCGCCCTGTTCGTGCTTTGGCGGTCGCGGCGGGCCAAGTCAATTTACTGGGCCGCCCGCGCGGTCGAATTGCCCGCTGAACATCCAGAGACGGTTGCAACGGCGCGGCGTAGCTTCATGAATTTTGCCAGGTTTGCGATGGATATTGTTGACGGCGCGGCCCTACCGCGTCGCCGACTCATCGAAACGAAATTCCGTAAGTTGAAAAATAAAGAAGTGCTCGTAAATGCGGCTAAGGACGCGCGCGGCTGCCTTCTGATCAGCGCGCACGTCGGCAACTGGGAGCTCCTCGGCGCGTGGGTTGCCCTGCTTGGGCGCAATTGTTATGTCGTTGCGCTCCCCTTGCCTGCCGCGAGCTTGAATAGAGTGGCCGTCGAAGTTCGCGAGAACGCCGGCTTCGGCCTCATAGACACGGATGGCGCAGCCTCAAGCATCCTTCGTGCGCTCAAGCGCGGCGATTGGGTCGCACTTCTTGCCGACCGCCCTGTCAGCGATCGCGGTGGACTAGTTGAGTTCCTTGGTCGGCGCGATCATCATCCGATCGGCGCCGTGCGGCTTGCCAAACGCGCGCGAGTCCCGGTCATTGTCGGTGCCTGCTGGTCGGACGGTTCAGGCGGCTACGAGGGCGAAATATTTGACGCAATCCGGACCGATGACCCTTCAGTCTCGGCCGAGGATGCAATGTCCGTTGCGCTCAGCCAGGTTGAATCTGTAATCAAGCGATTACCGGACCAGTGGTATATCGCCTATACGTCGGACCCGGTGCAGGATGACTCGAACTAATCCCTCCCCGGCCCCACCCCGAGCGTCGCTCATCGGCGGCGCGAGTCTCAGAGCGTTCGATGCGGCATCAAGCTACGTGCTGTCTCTGATCAAAGGGCCTGGCAATTTGACGCGGCCGCTGAATCGAGCCGATTCACGCCGGCGAGGGCGCGAGCGAATTGCGCGCATGAAGGCCCTGCTGCGTGAATTGGGCGATCCGCACCTCGCGTACCCGGTCGTACACGTTGCCGGCACGTCTGGAAAGGGGTCGGTCTGCACTTTCGTCGCGGGAATTTGCAGAGCGTCCGGACTCAAAACAGGCTCCCATCTCACTCCGTATCTGCAAACACCGCTGGAGAAGCTCGCGGTGAATGATCGGCTTGCCGCTCCGGACGAGTTTGTCGATCTGGTCGACTGGTTCAAGGAGCGCCAACATTGGATGCGCGCAAACGGTTGGACTCCAGAACCACGCTACGGACCCACATGGGTTGCGCTCACCTTTGAATTCTTCCGTCGTCGGAATGTGGACATCGCCGTTATGGAAGCGGGTGCGGGCGGACGTTTTGATCTGACGAATGTCGTAAAGCCCGTCGTGGCCGCTGTCACGTCGGTCGGATTGGACCATGTTCTGTCGCTAGGGCCGACTGTCCACGACATCGCAGTCCACAAAGCCGGTGTCTTTAAACCGGGTGCGCCGGCGATCGCTATAGATACAGGCGATGACATTTTCACCCGTCTGAAGAGCCGTGCCGACGGCGTTGGCGCGCTTTTTCAGTCGATTCGTCGCGGTTTCGACTACTGGCCTGAAACCGGGTCTGGAGGTTGCGACCGGCTTACGTATCGCGGACGCAATTTCGAAATTGCGTCCGCGGATCTCGGGCTTGTCGGAGCCCACCAGATCGACAACGCCGCAGTGGCTTGTGCTATCGCCGACGCATTGGCTGACGCCGGATATCCGATCACGCAAAAATCGGTTGAGGAAGGCTTGATCGGCGCGAAGCTGCCAGGTCGCTGGGAGATCGTTTCCGATTCGCCGAACATTATCTTGGACGGCGCCCACAACCCCGACAAGGCCGCGGCGCTCGCGTCTGCGCTCGAGGCGCATAAGAGCGGACGACGGCTGGCGCTCGTACTGGGTGTACTCGGTTACAAGGCGGCCGACGGGATCGTCAACGAGCTGACGCCGGTGGCCGATTTGGTCGTGGCCACGGAGCCATCCGTGGATATGAAGATGGCTCTACCCGCAAACGACCTTGGTCGGATGGCCCGGTCGACGGGCGTCGAGGTGGCCGTTCGGCCCGACCCTTTGGAAGCTCTGGACCATGCCGTCGGCTGGTCCGGACCCGACGGACTCGTATGTGTAACCGGCTCCCTTTACCTTGTCGGTGGGGTACGTGAACGGTGGTACCCGTCGTCTGCCATCAACGTTCAGAGGACCGTTTATCCGACTTTCCCCGATCACGCGTCGTTTCCGGCATCGGTCGGTCGCGATCATCTCGGTTAAAATCATCTTCCTTCCTCGTCGTGGAGGCGAAGACGAGCGTGGGTTTCTCAGACGCGGTCAAAGTAGTCCGAGAGCAGCGGCGGCTCTCGAAGGCGCAGCTCGCTGAAAAATGCGGGCTTGCCCCCTCGTATCTTTCGAGACTCGAGTCCGGAGCGTACAAAAGCCCGTCGATCGAGACCATGGTCAGCATTGCCCGGGGATTGGAAATGGATCCCAGAGACCTGCTCGTCCTCGGCGGATACGTGCCCGAAGACCTCGCAAAGACCACAAAGGGACTTGCGGAGGATCAGATAGTCAGAGTCACTCACGAGGCCATACGTCGGCTGCAAGAAGTCGCGCAGGACGCTTTGACCGGACCCGGCAACGGCCGCGGACGTTACGCCCCCAGCGGATTTGACGCGGCTTCCCTCATGCGGAAGTTGATCGATCGGCGCGAGCTTGTCGGCCTTACCCTAAATCAGGTGGCGCGCAGGTCGAGGGTTCCTTTACACCTCGCTAGCCAGCTTGAAAACGGCGAACTGGAGTACGAGCCCGCAGAATTTCAGAGTATTTTGCGCGACGGCTACGGTCTAAGCGATCAGGAGGTTGAACTCCTGCGAGTGGAGATGTCGTTGCACAGCGTCCTCCGTCGCCAGGACACGCTTTCCGACGCGCAACGATTGATGATCGTTGACGTCGCCGTCGCCGCAATCCGTAGGGAGACGTCCGGCTAGCGCTTTCCTAAGGTTTAGTTGCGGGGGACGACGGCGATCGCGATCGTGTCGTTGTCAACAAGTCCCTCGGCCGTTTGAAACCCTGTCCAAGTCGTCGTGCTCGGGTTGTACCGATTGACTCCGTCGCCGGTTGCAATCCAGACATTTCCCTGCGAGTCTTCCACTAGGTCCCCTGGCGTCGTTCTGCAACAGACCCGAATTCAGGGCATTGAATGTGCTGAACGTAAGCTCAGCCGATCCCCTGCGGCTTACGCCACCGGCTGTTGCGACCCAGATCGTGCCGGTTGATGACACGAGCAGTTCACGCGCATTGTTGTCACCAAGTCCGTCCGAGGTGGTATAGGTCGTCCACGACCCGGCCACTCAGCTCGGCGTGGAACTGACACCAAATCCGTTCGTACCAAACCAGAGCATTCCGTCGCTTCCGATTGCCACCGCGTTGACGTCATTGCTGGCCAGCCCATCGGTCACCGTCAGGATTATCCAGGAATTCGAACCGCCGTCGAACTGCGCCGCGCCCGCCGCCGTCGCAAACCAGACTCGATTTTGGCCGACGTCCTGAATGAAAAGGTCACGGACACTGTTGCTGGGAACACTGCTGCTGTCTGTGCGGTACCAGGCCCAGGGATTATCCGTATTGTCCGCTGTGTATGCGGACGTGCCTCGGCTTGTATGACCGATCCAGATGCTCGCGGAACTGTCTCCGGTTAGCGCCGAAATGTCGTTGGACCCGATGCCGGAGTTGTTCTCGGTAAAGGTCGCCTCGACATCCAGATTCGTGTTCAATCGGAACAGGCCGCTGTCTGTGCCCACCCACACTCTGCGCTGAGTGTCCACGAACAGTCCGTTGATCCGATTGCTGCCGATCGCCGAATTCTCCACGCTGATCGTCTTCCACACCACTCCGTCGTAAACGGAGATTCCCCGGGTTCGACTTCCAACGACGATGAGTTCGTTGTTCTGGTTGAAGTCGGGCAAAGGAGTCGCCGTGGGGGTTGGCGTTGGGCCGGTTGGCGTTGCGGTGGCAACTGGCGTCGGCGCCACAAGCGTTATGTTTCCGCCATCGCGCAGCTCCGCCGCGGCGAGAAATGGCGTCAACGTGGCCCACCGATTGTCCGGATAGGTCAGGTTGCGAAGAAAGTCTCCCAAAAGGGTCAGCTGAACCCTGAAGAGCGACGGATTATCCGGAAAGTATTCAAATACGGCGGCCTGAAAGTACTGGCGGACCCTGCCCGGAGTCGAGCCTTGCACCAGTAGCATCCCGGATCCCGCCGTATCTTCGCGTGCGTCGGTTTTGGGGAATCCAAAACTTTGGACCCCACCCAACCGCTCGAAGAAATCTCGAAATCCCGTCGTCCGCCCCTGAGTGTCGACATTGGAGACCTTGTGTCCCCACGGTCCGATCGACACTCCGTCGTTCGGGTTGGTGATATTGAGTTCGACTCCCATGTCCACGCTGCTGGCCGCGCCGCCGCCCATGTAGTCCCATGTAAGGCGCCGTTCCAGCACCCATATGCCACCGAGGTCCGATCGCTTATGGAAATCAACCGCGCCACGTTGGTAATACTGTGTGAGCGCCCCCCGTTCTTCTTCGAAGACTTCTGAAATTGGAAGTCCCCACCGCTCGATTCCGCCGTTGTCCTCAAAATAACTCTTGAAATCGGCGTTGCGCTGTTGCCCGTCGGCAAAAACAAGGAGGTTTGGAATGTTATGTCGCAGGAGCTGGTTTTTCTCGTCGGCGACAAACAGGTTGTCGTTAACGGTTGCGGTACTGAACGACGGCGTTGCCGCTATCAACCGGGCCGGGCGGCCGATGACAATAACTATCAGCAAGCCGAGTCCCAGGAGACCCAGAAAGACTGGTGATTTCAGAAATCTTGCCGACAGCATCTGGACCTCCAGATCGTCGCCCAATACGCCTTGGCCCACTGCCTCCCGGCCGCTGCACGTTTCAAGGAGCGCGCAACAGCCGCATTATAGACGTTCTAAGGTCAGATTATTGCGCGAAGCTACGAGAAGTAGTAGGTCGAATCAATATCTCAGTCGGAAAGTCCACATATGGTATTCATGGACGGGGTCGGCTCCAGAACGCGAGAATCGCGTTTTCCACGTCCGCTCTAACGTCCACGGCTTCTCTCAGCCGCGCAACGTCGAATCCAGATTCAGCCCATCCCGCTGAACTCAGAAGCTTCCTGACGTTTGCGACGGCGCTGTCCCACTGCCGGATCAGGCTTCGGAGTTCGTTTCGTTCGGCCACCGTCAGCCTTGAGCCTGGCACCGGTCTACGGCTTGCCGAAAACAGTCAAAGTGTCCTGCTGGCTTGCTCCGGGGCTGCGCCGCTGAACGAACGTTTGCTGCTTCACTGTGTATGAATTGTCCGTGCTGACCTCGTCGAAACCTGCTCGTTTCAGGGCGCCGAGCAGCACGGGCCACGTTCCCCGCTTGGGATCGTCGTATGTGAGCGCCACCCGGCCTCCCGGCCTTAGAACCCGAAAGACCTCGGTCGCCACCAGATTGACTTGATCCTGCCACTGCGTAAGCGTTTTGCCGCGGGCGCGATTGATAACGATTTCCTCATCTCCCCAATCCTCAACCAGTCCAAGCCAGCTTTCCCAGACGAAATTAAGCTCTGAAAACTGGATCTTGTCCGAGTATGGAGGGTCAAGGAATGCGAAATCCACCGTTTCGTCCCCGACCACGCTCAAATCCGCTGCCGATCCTAGACCAACCCACGCTTCGGGGTGGAATTTGCCGCCGGAGTGCATTTCTTCCGCTCCGCGCGCCACCTGGCCGACAATTCGCCGAAGCGAGAATAGGGGATTACGTTCCTTACGGACCGGCGGGATGTAGTACATCCCTGGTAGATATCCTCCGCCTCCCTGAACGTGCTGCGATTTCAGGGTCAGGCTCGTGATGGCGGCGGTTAGGCAGAAGAGCATCGACCTCCATTGCTCGGTCGGTAGCCGTTCGATCGCTTGACGCAGTATCGCCACCGAAGTGAAGTTCCGCGGCGTGAAAATGGCGTCGATGTTTTCTATCCCTCTGCCGAAGAGTTCTGCGGTTTTCAGTCCACGCGGAAATCTATCGCTTGGGTGCCAGGCTGGAATTCGCATTGCGTCGACTTCGCGGATCTTGGCCAAGTCATGCTTTTGGAAGAACGCCGCGGCCTTCGGATTTCGGTCATCGTGACGTCGCTTGAACGCCCGGGGCTGACATCCGGCTTCGCATTCCGCTGAAGTTTCTTCCGCGCTCGTGCCTATCCTCTCGGGACTGCGGGGAAGCTTCGCATCGCATTCGGGACATCGCTTGCCGCCGCCCACTTTTGAAGTCTCATCGGCCGAAAACTCATTCGCGCAGTTCGGGCATTTGAGCACGTCGGCAATCACGGTGTATCTGATCGTCGCCGGACCATTGCACCGATGGCATACCGTCGCATATAACGTCTTGATATCGGCTTCGACTTTTTCCAGCAGGCTGGACCAGGCCGCATAAACTTCCGCGGCCGGGGGCAAGCCCAGGGCGCCTTGGGAAATGAATACTGCTGCGGGTGATCTGTCGATTCCGATGGCCCTCCGCCCCAGCATTGCGGCCACCACAAGCGTTCCACCGGACCCGCAGAATGGGTCGAGCACCACATCTCCCGACTCGGTCAGGGTTTCAATGCACTCTCGTAGGACCTCGTGGGGTTTCTTCGACCAGTAGGCGTGCAGGCGATAAGTTCGAGTATGCCGAGACCCCGACGACAGCTCGACTCCGTCCGGTCGTTTCAATCGGTGTCCGACACGACGTTTCGTTAGTCGCCTGACGGCCGCTCGGGAGCTGGCATTCGCGCGGTTGATATTTGGAAGTCGCGGCGATTTTTCCGAGGCCGGATGGTCTCTGCGCGATGTCGAATCCAACCTTCGCTGAGTCAACGAGCTCAGTGAATCCAACGATCTGTGACACGTTGGGAATCTGGACCCATTGTTGACTGCAAGCTACCCCGGTTCATCCATCAGGAGTTTGGCCACCTCGTTCATGCGGTGAATCATGCTATAACTTTCCGCCCTTTTACGGCGCGGCAACGTAGAGACGATCCAACGCCAGGAGCTTTAGATGACCCAAGCTACGGGCCCGGCGGAACAAAGCCCCGTCGCCCCAGCCGACGAATCTGGCGGACTGGAAAGATTGCGGGAGCGACTACAGGATCTGAAGCATGATCCGGGATCGCTGCTCGAAGCGTTATACGCGGCCCAGGAAACGTTCGGATACGTGACGCCCGCATCGATGGAATTGATTTCCGAAGAGCTGGGATATCCGGAGGCTCACGTTTTCGGCGTCGTCACGTTTTACACCCTGCTTTATACCGAGCCGCAGCCGAAGCACATCGTTCGGGTTTGCAGAGATTTATCGTGTCGCATCTCTGGCGCGGAGAAGATTGCCGCGCGGGCGCGCAAGGAGATAGGCGTCCATCCCGGCCATGCGTCTGCCGATGGCCTGCTAAAGCTCGAGCTGGTTTCCTGCATTGGACAGTGTGAAAAACAGCCCGCGTTGATGGTCAACCTGGATGTCCACGGCCCGGCAACAGAACAGGGAGTGTCGGATCTGATTCGCCGCCTGCGGGAAGAGGATCAGTAGTGCCAGAAGTACTCGCGGTAAACAGGAACGTATCTGTCGAGAACGCCTGGCAACTGGAAGTATTCGAGCGTGGCGGCGGCTATTCGCGGGCAAAGCGCGCCCTCGGCGAGATGCAGCCGGAGGAGTTGATCGCTCTTGCGGAGGCGTCCGGGCTCAAGGGTCGAGGTGGAGCGTTCTTTCCCACCGGGATGAAGTGGAAGTTCGTCCGCGCGGACCCCAATACGCCCCGCTACGTCATAGCCAACGGCGACGAAAGTGAACCCGGGACATTCTGCAATCGAATCAATATGGAAATGGATCCCCACCTGTTCATCGAGGGGATGATCATCGCCGCCTACGCAGTCGACTCCAACTATGGATACATCTACATTCGCGGGGAATATGGCCGCGCAATCGAACGTGTCGGGCAGGCGCTTGCCGACTGTTACGCGAACGGAATTCTTGGTGACGACGTCCTGGGCACCGGCTACAAATTGGACTTGCGGTTGCGCCGAGGGGCGGGTGCCTACATATGCGGCGAAGAAACCGCTTTGTTCAATTCGCTTGAGGGTAAGCGCGGGAATCCCCGGTTCAAGCCGCCCTTTCCGACGAACTCAGGCGTCTGGAGAAAGCCCACAGTCATAAACAACATCGAGACGTTCGCCTGTGTTCCCTTGATCGTCGAGAACGGCGCCGAGTGGTTTCAGAACCTCGGCGAAGGCGATGACAATGCCGGCACAAAAATCTATTGCGTCTCGGGTTCCGTAAACAGACCCGGCGTTTATGAGCTGCCGATGGGGGTGACAGCCCGCGAGGTCATCTTCGAGTACGGCGAGGGTTTACCCGAGGGCAGGACCCTGAAAGGTTTCAAACCCGGCGGCGCGTCCGCCTCCGTTCTTACGCCGGATCAGCTTGACGTTCGTCTCGATCCCAGCATTGCGCAGTACAACACGATCATGGGTACAGGTGGTGTCGTCGTAATGGACGACACAGTCTGCATGGTGGACGCTGCCTATCGAGACGCGCTGTTTTTCGAAGAAGAAAGCTGCGGGTTTTGCATCCCGTGCCGTGAAGGCACCCCGAACCTCGTTCAGATTCTCGAGCGGATTATGCACGGACAGGGCGTTATGGATGACCTTCAGCTCATGGAGGATATCGGCGATTCTATGGCCTCCTCATTTTGCGGGCTCGGTCAGTTCGCCTATCGGCCGGTTGTTGGGGCCGCCCAGAAATACCGTGACGAATTCGTCGCGCACATCGAAGGCTCGTGTTCTGCCGGTTCTTGCCCCATATCCAAGAACTGAGGCATTCTGCAGCCGTGCAGCCTGGGGGTGTTGCTATGCCCCGGCCAGCAGCCACCCTGCGACGGCGAGATAAATACTCAGGCTCACAGCGTCATTTAGGGTCGTGATAAGCGGCCCGGAGGCGATCGCTGGATCGACTCGAATCTTGGCCAGTACCGTCGGGACCGAGGCGCCGAGAAGCGCCGCCACGGTGAGAGAGACGGCCATGCTTGTGGCGATGACCACTCCGAGCATGACGTCCGATTTCCAAAGCGTTGCTAGGCCGCCCGCTATGACGCCGCTAACCACGCCCAGCACCAATCCGGACCTCGTCTCCCTTATCACCGCCACAGTCGCTCGTTGCGCCGGGATGCCCTGCGCTGTTGCCGTTAGAGAGGCTGCCAGAGACTGGATTCCAACACTTCCCGCCGTTGCCGAGACGATTGGAATGAACAGCGCGAGCGCAATTACTCGTTCGATCTGCCCGATAAAGCTGGTGAGTACCAGCGCTACCGCCAGCTCACCGGCCACCGTCACCAGTAACCAGGGCAGGCGATAGAAGACCCGGCCGAAGCTCCGAGTCCGATCCCGCGCAGGCTCGAAGCTTCCAGATAGCCGTAGTAAATCCTCCGTCGCCTCCTCCTCCAGCACGTCCAGTGCATCGTCGATCGTTATGGTGCCGGTCAGCCGGTCCTCGTTATCGACCACCGGCACCAGCAGGAGGTCGTATTTGGCCATCGTGCGCGCAACTTCTTCACGATCCGCGTGTTCGCTCACCCGTACCACGCTTGTGTCGCAAAAGTCGCCTATTCGGTCGCTATCGGCGGCCAGCACCAGCGCGCGGATAGACAGAACCCCAACGAGACGGCCTTCCGCATCGATCACGTAGACGTAAAAAATCTCTCCCGGTCCAGCGACCTGGTCTCTCACGGCGGAGACCGCCTGCCGAGCGGGCATCGACTGTTCGAGCGATACGTACGCGGTCGTCATCAGTCGGCCGGCGGTGTTCTCGTCGTATGCGAGGGCTGTTTGAATTTCCGATGCTTGGGTCTCCGTGACGTTCGCGAGCACTTCGGCGGATTGCTCGCTGGGGAGACCGCTGACTAGCT
>PVBE012649267.1_pt1 | contig 12028 bp, 10 predicted proteins | sample 1631181 | NCBI WGS metagenome assembly PVBE01 (sample SAMN08397723, study PRJNA350692) | Marine metagenome, whole genome shotgun sequencing project. | isolation source: water | place: Pacific Ocean | collected 2012-04 | reverse complement strand
TGTCCGTGTCCGTGTCCGTGTCCGTGTCCGTGTCCGTGTCCGTGTCCGTGTCCGTGTCTGCGTCCGTGTCGGCATCTCCACCTGTGTCCGGTTTGTCATCATCATCTGCCCCACAGCCAACAGCCAAGGGAATCACCAACATCATCCAGTGCAAAACATGCATCCAGCCTCCAAGGCCCCAACTCTACACCATCCCGTCCTGGACCTGCGAAACCACCTGGGGCCGGAGAATCCACTCCATCTGCGTACCAATCACCCGCTCCGCTACACTGGACCCCCGCCCACACGAGGTGTCCCGTGCGCTGGCTCATCCCGCTGGTCTTGATTGCCTGTAGCTCCACAAAGAATACCGACGACACCGCGTCCATGGGCGGCCCGGATGGCGGCGAAGGTCCGAGCGGAGACGATACCGCGGGCAGCGGTGACCCTTCCGCCGATAGCGATGGCGATGGCTACACCGATGAGGACGAGCGGTCCGAGAACACAGACCCCCTCGACCCGGACGATCACCCCTACCTGGGCGGCTGGCCCATCGATGCCTGCCGCGACCTTGTCCAGCCCACAGGAGCACGGGCTGGCGACATCGCCAACGGCTGGAGTCGCATGGACCAATTCGGCGAGGAGATCTCGCTGCACGACTTCTGCGACCACACCGTGCTGCTGGTGGGCTCGGCCTTCTGGTGACCCGGCTGCAGAGATGAAACGCCCGGGCTGGCGGAGATGTATGAGACCTACAAGGACCAGGGGCTGCTGGTGATCACGCTCCTGGTCGAAAACTACGACAACACCGCCCCCACGGTGGAGGAGCTCAACACCTGGGTCGATGAGTACGCGATCACCCACCCGGTGGTCTCCGACGCCGACTGGGAGGTGGTGGAGAGCTACTCGGAGCGCGGGCGCCCCGCCCTGCCCTCCCACACGCTCATCGCACCCGGCATGGAGATCCTGGTGGCATCAGGAAAGGTCGAAGAAGCCGACGTCGTGGCCGCCCTGCCCTGAGGGGCTACTGCGCGCCCACCGTGCAGGCACTCAGCGGCAGGCGACGGTGTCGAACATCGATCAGTCCGTACCGGACCCGGAAGAGGCCATCCCGGCCCTGCACAAGCGCGTGGGTGTGGTTCTCCACCAGATCCTGGGCCATCACACCCTCGTGGCAGACATTGGGGTTGCCGAACTCTGGGCGATAGCGGAACCGGTAGATCGGAATCCCCGACGGGCTCTGGCCCACCCGGACGATGTCCTGCTTCATCCGCTCATCCGAGCCCGCGGCTGCACCCAGGATCGCGAGGGCCCCCACCACAACGTAGCCCACACCCCGAACCAGGATCATCACGGGGCCGTACCGGAAGTGGATGTTGATTGTCTCAGTCTGCCCCTCGGAGACATGGACAGTCTTCTTGGCATTGAAGATGCCAGTGAGCTTGACTGTGTGCTTGCCCGGCGAGACCTGCCCCTCCCAGGGGGTCCGACCCTGGGACTTCCCATCCAGCGAGAAGAGGATCTTCGCCTTCTTCTTCTGCTTGAGCTTCAGGTGCGGCTTCCGCCAGGCTGTGACCCGGAGGCGGGTGGCAGATGGCGGTGGCACATAGGGACCTGCCGCATCTTCCTTCTTGATTGCAGCTTGCGCAGACGTCGATCCGCCAATCCAGAAGGCAAGCAGGAGGAGTGCGTGGCGATGCATGAAGCGAAGTCTACACCACTCTCTTCCATAGTTTCCATCTCAAGGTTCCATCCCAGCAATTCCTGGACTGGCCAGCGAGAGCTACTTCAGCTGTACACATCAACCGCGGCTGCCCAGTGAGCATGCCTGCCACGCACGATCAGACCTTGTAGTCCGACCTGGGCTCGAGTCAGATCGCCCCGCCACGCGGAGCAGGTGACGGCCCCTAAAACACCGACTCCTTCAGGATCAGCTGGTCATTGGGCTTGAGCGAGACATCCGCCGTCTTGCCGGCCAGGATCTTCTTGATGTTGATGGCCAGCTTCTCATTGCCGCGCAGGATGTAGGCATCCCGGAGCTTGGCCGTCCGCTTGGTCCCACCTGACCGGGTCAGTGCCTGCGTCACGGTCAGGCCCTCGGTGTAGGCCACAGCACCCGGCTTGTTGACCTCGCCGGAGACATAGACCACCAGCGGCTTGCTGATATCGATCCGATCCCCCGCAATGAGCTTCACGCCGGCGTTGCCCTCGGTCCTGAGCTGCTCGAGGTTGACCACTGTGTCGGGCCGGCTCCGATCCTGGTGCTGAATGCGCACCTGACTCACCCCCTCCTCCGCCACCCCGCCCGCCTGGGCGATGATGTCGAGGACGGTGGTGGGACCGCTGAGGTGGTACTCGCCCGGCTTCTTGATGGCCCCACGGACCACCACACGCTGGCTGCCGTAGGCCTTGACCACGACCTGCACCTGAGGGTCTCTGAGGTATTTCTCGCCCAGCGCCTTGGTCAGGCGGTCATCCAGTCCCTGTACGGTGAGCCCCTTTACCTCCACCTGGCCGAGCAACGGAAAGTCCAGGCTCCCGCTTGCACCCACGACTCGATCCCCCGTGAGATCCTCCTGACCGAACACCTGAATCTCCAGCGTGTCCCCAGGACCAATCACATAGGCCACCTCGACTGGTGGTGGTGCCTGCACCACATCAACGCCCCCCTCCTCCGCGAGGGCGCTGCCGACAAATGCAGAGCCAAGGAAGAGGAAGGATGAAAGCAGAAATTCACGCATCGAGACGGGCTCCGTTGTGCCGGTACAGGGCCGTAGTATCGCACCCCTCCCCCTAATATCGGATTCTCGCGCCCGGATCGCCACCCCCACACAGGCCTCATGCGTTTGCGTTCGCTTTCCGACCCCAGCTATAGAGCATGCTCTTAGCCTCACAGGGGTACACAATTTCTATGGTCCGCGTTCTCTATCTGATCGAAAATGGGTCCTGTCGGCTTGACCACCGGAACCGGCAAGAGGTCTACTCGCCGAACCTCCTGGGAATCTACGAGGACCTGTACCCAGGCCAGCTCGACCGGACGGGAGTGTCTTGCGCGTCGGCATGATCGGGCCGGGACTCGACGTCCCGGGCGGCATGACTCAGGTCCACCGCACCTGGCTTCAGGCCGAGGCGATGGCCGGAGTGGAGGTCGACTATATCGAGACCATGGGTGAAGGCTCCTTCCTCACCAAGCTAGGCAAGAACATTGCCTATGAGGCCAAGTTCATCAAGCGCCTGGCCACGGGGTACCGCCCAGACGTCTTCCACATCCATGTGGCCGACCGCCGCAGCTTCTACCGGAAGCTGGCCTACTTCGAGCAGGCCCAGCTCACCGGAAAGCCGGTCGTGGTCCACATCCACGGCGCGGTCTTCGAAGAATTCCACGACGCCTCCGCGGCCAATGCCAAGGCTATCCACTGGATGTTCCGACGGGCTGCTGCCGTGCTGGTGCTGCACCAGCGAATCTTCGACAAGGCGCGTGAGTGGGTGGGCGACGAAGGACGCGTAGAGATCCTCTACAACCCCGTCGACCTCCGCATCTTCGACCAGGCGCCCACACCGCCCGCTGGGGGTCCACCTACGGTGCTGATGATGGGCGAGGTCGGCGAGCGAAAGGGCGCATTTGACCTCGCAGCTGCCATCCCGGCCATCCTCGAGGCCGTCCCTGATGCGCGCTTCCGCTTCGCTGGAAATGGTGAGACGGATCGCCTGCAGGAGCAGGTCGACAGCCTGGGCATCTCCGACCATGTGGACGTGATGGGCTGGACCGCAGGTGCAGAGAAGATCGCCGCCTTCAAGTCCGCCGATGTCTACTGCCTGCCGTCCTACGCCGAGAACCTCCCGGTCAGCGTCCTGGAAGCCATGGCCGCAGGCCTGCCGGTGGTAGGCACCCCCGTCGCCGGCACACCGGAGGCCATCATCGACGGCGAGACCGGCTTTATGGTGAGTCCAGGGGACCAGGAGGCCCTCTCGGAGCGAATCATCCGACTCCTTCAGGACACCAACCTCAGAGAACGACTGGCGCTGGCTGGACGAGCACGGGCGGAGGCCCACTTCGATAATGAGGTCGTCGTCTCCCGTCTTGTGTCTCTCTGGCGGGAACTCAGTGGCGCTCAGACCTGAAGAACCTTCGACAGGATTCCGACCTCAGGACTATAGTTCCGGAGAATCCATTGCAGCTTTTGATGACTGACACGCCCGATACCAACCCTGACAACGATCAGGACGGCCTCGCCGCCGAGTTCCGCGCGGAACTCGAAGCGGAGCACCTTGAGCGAAAGGAGGCCCAGGAGGCCCGCGAGATTCGTGCGACGGAGAGGCAAGACAAGCGCAAGACGCGAAAAGAGGCGCTGGAGGAAGCCGAGATCAAGGAGAAGGTCCGCGCGCAGTTCCACAAGGACAAGGGCTACAAGCTCTACACCGACTCCGCCGGACGCAAGCACTGGCTGACCCCGGAGGAGTACGAGTGGCGGATGAGAGCGCGCGCGCGCCGCGACAGCCGCAGAAAGACCTTTGAGCCCAGCATCTGGGTCCGACAGAAATCACTGATGATGTATGCGGGTGCTGTGCTGCTCGCCGTGGCGATCGGCCTCTTCTTGGTGAAGTGATCCAATGAAGGTCACCGTGGTGGTCCCGACCCTGAATCGGCCAGGAGATATGGCGGCTTTTATGCCGACCCTGGCCTGCCAGACCGTGCTGCCCGATGAGTTCATCGTGGTCGATGCGGGTGAGCCCAGCGACCTCGAAGAGAAGATGGAGGAGATGCTCGGCGATACCGGCATGGCGCTGGACTATCGGCGCAGCGCCAAGGGGCTCTGCCTGCAGCGCAACGTGGCACTCGAGAGCTTCTCCGGCGACATCGTCTTCTTCTTCGATGATGATGTCGAGCTTGAGCCCGACTACATCGAGCATGTCCTCTCCTGCTTCGAGATCCCCTTCGACCCACCCGTAGGATGCGTACAGGGCACCCTCATCGATCCCCCCGCCGAGATCGATGGCTGGAAGGCAACGGTCTACCGAACCTTCGGCCTGACCCACTGGACCACCGAGGAGGACACGGAGCTGTATGTCTCCGGTGGTGTGCGCTTCTGCACCGCCCCCACCAAGGTGATCGAGGTGCCCGTCGCCCAGGGATGCCGAATGGCCTTCCGCAAGGAGGTCTTTGACAAAGAACGCTTTGTGCAGTTCCTGCCCGGGTACAACCAGAACGAAGATGTGGACATGACCTTCCGGGTGTCCCGTGACTGGACCATCCTGCAGACCCCCCACGCCAGGTTGCTCCACAAGGAATCACCTGTGAGCCGGATCAACTACCCGGCTCAACTCGGACAGCTCATCTACGCCCACTGGTACTTCTTCACGCGCCACAGGGACAAGAAGCCCACCGAGGTGGCCAGGTACGCCTGGTCCAGCGGAGGCCTGCTGGCCCTGGCGCTCGGACGCGCTGTACGGCAGAGACAGCCCGAGGTACTTCGAGGCATCGCGGACGGATACGGCCGGTGCTGGCGCGACATCACCAGCGCCTGAGGCGATTACTCGCCATCGGTGGGGTCCTCACGGCCCTTCCTGCTGCCGCCGGTCCGATCCTGTCCGCCCCGGGCAGATCCCTGCAGATCAAGTCCTGTACCGCGGATCCTGCTGCTGCCTGCTGGGAGAGTGCGAGCGCCATCACGCGCTTTGCTGCTCCTCCACGCCAGGGCCTCGCACCCCTCCGTGCGGAGGTTCGTCTGGCACGACAAGGCCAAGCATTGCTGGTCCGTGCCCGTGGACTTCCCGATGGCGCCACGCTCGAGGTCACTGTGGGCAAGAACCGCACAGGGTCACAGGCGGAGTCCACTGCCCTGGTGGCAGGCGAAGGTCTCCACCGCCTGGACCTGGGCCCCACAAAGCTGGAGGGCACCATCCGAACGCTCTGGGTACACCTCAGGCAGCCGGCTGCTGGACTCCTGAGGACCTGGGCACCCCACGGTCTGGGCGACATCCATCGACCAGGCTCCGCCTGGTTCTCGGATGCAGCACCACAGCCCCCGCTCAGCATCACCGAAACGGATGGTGCACTGCAGATAGATGCCCCAGGCTCTGTGGAGCTGCGGGTGGTACAGCGGCGGACTCTGTTTCCTTCAGGGGGTCGAGGTATTCCCGGGCCCTGGTCAAAGGCTGGGAAGGCCCAACTCAAGGAGATCCGCCCCCCGCAGACAGGCTGGTACGACGTGACAGCCATCTGGCGGGGCCCGGGCGGGGTGGTCCGTGATCTTCAGCGCCGCGAGATCTACCATCGAGCCCCGGGGGCCAAGTCCGCCGAGTCGCTGGGCATCCACCCAGCCCCCCAGGTGGTCCGCCCCGCTCAGGGCGCACCATTTGTGCTCGGGGAGAATGCCCGGGTGTGTACGGGCCAGCGCACCTGGCGACCTGTGATGCGTCTGGCCCGATCCGAGCTGGAGCGCCTGACCGGTCGGGACCTGCGCTCCGGCTGCAAGCTGCGCCAGTACAAGGGTGGAATTCGACTGGTAAAGGACGAAACCCTCCCTGAGGAAGGCTTCCGGATCCGCACCACGGCCGACCATGTAGAGGTGGCAGCTCATGACCTCCGAGGCGCACTATACGGCGCCATGGCTGCGGTAGACGGACTGGGCCGAGATGGCCAGCTGCCCGCCGGTGAGATCCTGGATGCACCCGCAATTCCATGGCGCATCCTCCACCACCGGGTGGTGGTTGATGCCAAGACCCGAATCTCGCCTGAGACCTATATGAGGTTCCTCCGACGAGCCGTGGTGCGAGGCCGGTACAACACCCTGGTCCTCGATCTCAGTCAGGGCTACCGCTGGGCCTCCCACCCCGAGCTGGCCCGGCACAATGCCTGGACAAGGGCTGATCTGGAGCGCGTACTGGAGGCCGCCAGATCCCTCGGGCTGGAGGTCCTCCCAGGCATCTCCGCGCCCAGTCATGCCGAGTGGATCACGCGAAAGTACCCCGACCTCATGGAGGACGGTGCGAGCACCCTGCTGTGCACACGCCGACCCGAGACCCGAGAGCTTCTGGGTAGTCTGATGAGCGAGCTCATCGATGTCTTCGACCAGCCCCGGTACCTGCACATCGGCCACGACGAGCTGTGGTGGCGGACGCATCGCAAGCACGAGACAGAGCGCTGCCCACGGTGTGCTGGCAGCCCCCGCTGGCAGCTGGTGCTCGACGACCTACGCTGGCACCACGAGTGGCTGGCCCAAAGAGGCGTGAAGCCCATGATGTGGTCCGACATGCTGGTGAAGGGCTGGCACGGGAAGAACGGGAGCATCTACCGAGCGGCGGTGGGTCTGCCGGAGGCGGTACGCCGAGACTTCGTCGTGGTGAGCTGGACACGCGTGGGGGACAGCGTGGGCACCCTGGTGCCCATGGACTTCCCCGTCGTACGGGGGCACACGGGCTACCACGACTGGAAGCGTGCCGGTCTGGTGGAGCAGGCCAAGGGGCTCACCGGGGAGGCACTGGCGCTGTACTTCGGGCTTCCGTGGTCCTCCTTTGGCGGGCAACCCGGGCCCACGACGCTGGGCTACCACTGGCCCAAGGTGATCCTCGCAGGCACCACGGCCTGGCGACCCGTTCTCTCTACCACCAACATTCAGCCCACCCTCGACCACCTCGCCAGCGCAGCTGCCTACCTCCCCGGGTACCAGGCAATGCCCGGAAAGCCCGCGGCTCTCCCCCTCCAGGGAACCAGAGTCCAGATCGATGCCGTGCTGCCAGACCAGGCCGATGTCCTCGGCGCGCCTTTCCAGCTGAAGAACCCCTCTGAGCACCATGCCAAGGCGCCCCTGGTTCTCGAAGGGCTTGGCCGAATGGAGGGACTGAGCCTGCTGCAGGCTCTCGCCTTTGACCAGGACGCTGAGCGGCGCCTTATCCGCAAGTGGCGCCAGGGAAGATCGACCAATGGGGTCGAGGTGGTGCAAGCAGAGATCGTCTACGCGGACGGGGAGCGCGGCAGCGCGATGCTCCGCCTCGGGATGGACACAGAGAGGGCCAGCCGCCCTGTCAGCGCACACTTGCTGTGGAGGGGTAGTGGGAGACTCCGAGTGCCCTCTGTAGCAGCCGGCGCGCTGAACAAGGATGCCACGGATCGGTCGTTTTCCCGATGGGACTGGATAAACCCCCGCCCCACCGTGGCCGTAGACCGGATCACCTTCAAGGTCACCTCGCCAGGCGTTCGCTGGCAGGTACTCGGCGCGACCACCTGGACACCCTCGGAGTAGACTTCGGCCCGTGATCCCGAACTTCTTCATCGTCGGTGCACCAAAGTGCGGCACCACTGCCATGTACCAGTGGCTCCTGGCCCACCCGAAGGTCTACCTCCCAGCCAAGGAGATCCACTACTTTGGTCGCGACCTGGACCACCAGCGCCCGGCACTCACCGAGGCGGAGTACCGCGGCCTCTACGATGATGCCCAGACCGCCCACCAGGCCGTGGGTGATGTCGCCGTCTGGCACCTGATGAGTGAGACCGCCGCTTCGGAGATCCATGCGCTCGCCCCCGAGGCACGGATCATCATCATGCTCCGGCGACCCGATGAGATGCTCTACAGCCTCCACAGCCAGCTGGTCTATAGCGGAGAGGAAGACCTCACCGACTTTGCTGAGGCCTTGGGTGCTGAGGCGGACAGGGCCGATGGTCGCCGGGTCCAGCAGAGCACACATGCCGGCCTGGAGGCCCCCCCCACGCAGTGCCTGCTCTACCGGCGTGTCGCCTCATTTGCCCAGCAGGTGGCTCGCTATCAAGACACCTTTGACCAGGTCCATGTGGTGCTCCACGACGATCTCAGAGCAGACCAGGCAGCCGCCTACCGGAAGGTTCTCGACTTCCTCGAGGTGGACCCAGACTTCCAGCCGGATTTCTCCGTGGTCAACCCAAACACCACCGTGAAGAGTCAGGCAGCCAGGAAGGCCATCCAGCGGCTGCGCTGGGGACCTGTGCGGAGCGTGGTCCCGGGCCCACTCAGAAGCGTAGGGCGAAAGGTGATGGAGGGCCTGCAGTCCATGAACACAGAGGTGACCCAGCGACCACCGCTGGACCCGGACCTGGCAGCCCGGCTCCGCGAGGAACTATCCGGCGATATCGAGGCCCTCGGCACACGGATCGACCGCGACCTGAGCGCATGGCTCCGGCCGCCTGTCAGCTGAGAATGAAGACCCGCCGGCACCAGCCGGCGGTTCCCGTCTAAAGCTCGATGCCGTGAATCAGGTACGCAGCACCTGCGTCCAGACCACCCGCATCGTCCAGAGCCGCGCCGATGATGAAGGCATCCATCAGGCCGGTACCGTCGATGTCGCCCACAAAGCTCAGCGAGCTGCCGAGCTTGTCCTCGAGAAGGTCACCCTCGAAGCGAGCATCTGCCTCGCTCGCGCTGATGGAGGAGCTGACATCTGGGTCCACCGAGCCCGAGCCGTCGCCGTAGAAGACATACACAGAGCCAGAGCTCTCCGCGATGATGTCCGTGGTCGGTCCAGCGATGATGAAGTCGTTCGTGCCGTCTCCATCCACATCGCCATCACCCACAAGGCTGGCACCGAAGTTGTCGCCTGAGGACTCGCCAACGATCTTCAGCGAGGCAAGCTCGGAGATGTCGCCACCCACCGAAGCCATGTCGCCCAGAACCACATAGGAAGCACCACAGTCCACGCCCGCAGCATCATCGAAGACCGCTCCGACCAGGAAGTCCACGGTGCCATCACCGTCGATGTCGTTGATCGCACTGACCGAGGTGCCGAGCTTGTCGCCGGCAGACTCACCCCAGTACTTCACATCCGCATCGGCAAGGCTGAACGCACCGTTGACCGGTCCCGCAACCACATAGAGTGCGCCGGAGTTTGCTCCGCCCGCATCGTTGCTGGCAGCACCGATGAGCAGCTCATCCACACCGTCACCGTCGAGATCCGCCACACGAATCGGCATGCCGATCTCGTCGTTGGCCGCCTCACCCATGATGTAGTCGGTGACCGACTCCGCGGTGATGGTCCCTGGGGACTGGTTTCCGTAGAGGATGTAGATGGTGCCGCTGTTCGCACCACCGATGTCGTTGCCGATAGCACCGATGAAGACATCGCCGTCGCCATCGCCGTTGAGGTCACCACTGGCCAGGTCCACGCCCGCGTAGTTGTACCCGGTTCGACCTGTGAACTTCACGTCGGCATCCGCCAGTGAGCCCGACGAGGGCGGGCCAAAGACGATGTACGCGGCACCGGAGAGGTCCCCTACGGGGTCCGCGCTCGGCGCAGCGATGAGCAGGTCCGGGTATGCATCACCGCTCACCTCACCGGAGGAGACAATGCGTCCGGCCTTGTCGGCTGCAAACTCGCCCGTCAGGACATCCATCTCACTGGTGTCCCCCAGGGTGATGTCGCCGCTGAGCTCCGGAGAGCCGTAGACGATGTAGACCGCGCCAGCCTGACTCGCGACGCTGGACTCGTGGCGTGCGCCGATGACCATGTCATCGAAGCCATCACCGTCCAGGTCTCCAACGCCCGCAACCGATACGCCAGCCTCATCGCCGACGCCAGCGCCGGTGAACACCGCCATGGATGCCGTGGCATCCATGGTGCAGCTTCCGCCCTCGCCATCGCAGTTGTTGTCCAGGCCGTCCCCGCAGACTTCTTCCATGCCGGGGTTGACCTGGGAGAGGGCATCATCACAGTCCGTGCCGAGCTCGGCATAGCCAGAGGGTGCCCAGCAGGAGATCGTGGTGGCGGTGTCCTCGCCATAGCCGTCACCGTCCACATCCACGTAGAAGGTCCGGGCATCCACAGCATCGCTCTCGTCCACCGCGCCGTCGCAGTCGTTGTCCTGCACATCGCAGACCTCGATTGCGTCCGGGTTGATCGTGGCAGCATCCGGATTGGTGGCCGGATTATCGGAGCAGTCCAGACCATTCGGGGCATGGCCCTCGGGCTGCTCGCAGCCGGTCTGATAATCACCCGGGGTGCCGTAGCCGTCCCCGTCCACATCCAGGAACCACAGGGTGTCCGGGTTGACCTCGGCATCGGTGTCATCGCAGTCGGTGTCGTCCCGCACCGAGGATTCATCGGGCTGCTCACATTGCTGCTCGCCGGTCTCGGCATCGCCGTAGCTGTCGCCATCCGCATCCGTGTACCAGACCGTGTCCGGGTTCACACCCCTCTTCAGGTCGTCGCAGTCCTCGTCATTGTCCGTCCAGCCCATCGGCTCATCGCAGGCAAGCTGGGTGTAGTAGGACGACCCATAGCCATCGTTGTCGTAGTCGATGTACCAGGTCGACGGGCCGGTGATATCGCCCGTGGAGTCGTCGCAGTCATTGCAGGCGGGGAAGCCGTCGCCGTCCACATCATCGTACTGGACAGACCCATCGCAGTTGTAGTCGGTGGGGTCTTCGCAGTCCGTCTCGAGTGCCATGGGGTGGATGAGATCGCTGCCGTCATCACAGTCGTCGCTGTTGGGGACATACCCGTCCGGCTGGTTGCAAGCGCTGACGACAGTCTCGCCATCTCCGTACATGTCGCCGTCTGCATCGGCGTACCACTCAAGGATCAGGCCCTCATCCACGCTGGCATTGCAGTTGTTGTCGATGCCGTCACAGATCTCATCCGCTCCTGGATGGATACCTGCGTCATTGTCATCGCAGTCGTTCTTACCCTTGTAGCCATCGCCATCCTTGTCCTTGCTGCAGCCCACCATGGCCAAGCAAAGACTGGCGAGAAAGATCATCCCACTACGCCGCATGTGTACCTCGATTCCCTGTATGTGTCCCCGCGCCCCACCCCGGGGCCCGTTGAGTGTAGTTCTCAGGTCCCAAGAGCGTCAATGACTCCCGGTCCCCCGTGTTCCGGCCCACAGTATCCTCAACCTGGGCCATAGTCCTGTCCCCAACCAGTTCAGGGATCGGAATCCACGCGCTATCAATTAAGATCAGCACTGAAAGGACCGTATTTCTTCAAGGAGGTGGAGTGGAGGAGAGAGGTGCAAACCGCTGGGCACCAATCGCCGTCCTGGCAACCTTCTCGGCCCTTTGCGTTCCACTCCTCCACAGGG
>PVBE011443035.1_pt1 | contig 12028 bp, 13 predicted proteins | sample 1631181 | NCBI WGS metagenome assembly PVBE01 (sample SAMN08397723, study PRJNA350692) | Marine metagenome, whole genome shotgun sequencing project. | isolation source: water | place: Pacific Ocean | collected 2012-04 | reverse complement strand
TTGGGGTTTTTGTAGAATTTGATTCAAACTTCGAGGGTCTAATTCATATTTCAGAACTATCATGGCAGCGCGTGGATAACCCCAATAATTTCGTAAAATCTGGCGACAAGGTAAAAGCTGAAATTATTAACATCGAAGGTCCAAAAATATTTCTCTCAATGAAACGTTTAACCGAAAATCCATGGGATGAGGTAAAAAAGAAATACAGCATCAACGATAAAATTTCAGGCAAAGTTATAAAAATAAATCCTTTTGGCCTATTCGTACAGCTAGATAAACATATCCAAGGACTTGCACACGTTTCTGAACTTGGTCTCGATGAGTCACAAAAAATTGAAGACTTAGTGAAACTTGGGGAAGAAAAAGAATTTCGAATTATTTCTATTGAACCAGAGCATCACCGCTTGGGTCTATCATTAAAAATGAAAAGTGATACTCCAAATGAATCTAAAAAAACTGAAGAAATTAAAGAAATAACTGACAAAAAAACAGCAGACGAAAAAGAGCAAGTTCATACTGACGAAAAAGCAACCGAGCCTACAAAATAAAAAACTTTTCAGGAAGCGCGGTATGCTCTATAATAACTCTGCGCTTTTTGTATAAATAATAAAATAAACAACATTAATGAAAAATTTTCTTCGTCAATTCGGCATCGTTATCATAGTACTCTTTATTCTTGCAGGAGTATGGAGTTACTTCTATCAAGACCAGCAAAAAAGTGAAGTGGTATCACTACAATCACTTATCACTGCTATTCAAGATGAGAGTATAGAAAAAATTAATGTTGATGGAACCACATTAACAATCACATTAAAAACCGGCGAGGAGCAGCGCGTAATTAAAGAACCGCGAGATTCATTTGGTGATATAATCAGCAATTTTGAAATTCCACAAGAAAAAATAAAAGCAATTGAGATTACAGTTGAAGACGAGACACCCAGCCTCATAGCATCGATTCTTCCTTTTCTTCTTCCTTTTCTTATTATAGGATTTTTCATCTTCTTTATGATGCGGCAAGTACAAGGTGCAAATTCAAAAGCAATGATGTTTGGACAAAGTACAGCAAGAGAAAGCAATACACAAGATAAAAATAAAATAACCTTTAAAGACGTAGCAGGTGTTAAGGAAGCAAAGGAAGAACTATTAGAAGTGGTTGAATTTCTAAAAAGTCCTAAAAAATTTCAGTCTCTTGGAGCAAAAATTCCAAAAGGCGTATTACTTCTAGGGCCTCCAGGAACAGGAAAGACATTGCTCGCACGTGCAGTAGCAGGAGAGGCAAATGTACCATTCTTTCACATTTCTGGTTCAGAATTTGTAGAAATGTTTGTAGGAGTAGGTGCGTCACGTGTACGAGACCTTTTTAAAAAAGCAAAAAAATCTTCCCCATGCATCATATTCATTGATGAAATTGATGCTGTTGGGCGTCAACGTGGCGCTGGCTTAGGCGGCTCTCACGACGAACGCGAACAAACTTTAAATCAAATCCTTGTAGAAATGGACGGATTTGACGCACACACAAACGTCATTGTAGTAGCAGCGACAAACAGACCAGATGTTCTAGATCCTGCACTACTCCGCCCTGGACGTTTTGACAGACGTGTGATGATTGACCGCCCTGATCTTTTAGATAGAGAAGGTATATTAAAAGTACATGCAAAATCAAAACCACTATCCCCTGACATATCTATAAAAACAATTGCAAAAAGAACTCCTGGATTTACAGGAGCAGACCTACAAAACCTCTTAAATGAAGCTGCGATTCTTGCGGCAAGAAAAGATAAAAAAATTATTGACATGGAAGATATCTTAGAAAGTATTGATAAGGTTCTCTTAGGGCCTGCAAGAAAAAGCAGAATTTTCTCAGAAAAAGAAAAAGAGATAATTGCATATCATGAAGCTGGACACGCAGTTGTAGGGCACATGCTTCCAAATTCTGATCCAGTAGAAAAGGTGTCAATTGTTGCTCGTGGACACGCAGGTGGATACACACTTAAACTTCCAGAGGAAGACAAGCATTTACACTCACTTAAAGAATTTGTTGACGATCTTGCCATGATGTTAGGAGGATATGCTTCAGAACAAATATACTTCAATGATATTACAACAGGCCCAGGATCTGATCTAAGAAACGCAACACAACTTGCAAAGCAAATTGTCACAGAATACGGTATGAGTAAAAAACTAGGCCCCAGAACCTTTGGTGAAAAAGAAGAAATGGTATTTTTAGGAAGAGATTTCAATGAGCGACAAGATTACTCAGATTTAACCGCAGATCAAATAGATAAAGAAATTAAATCAATGGTTGATCAAGCCTTAAAGACAGCGATTAAAATAATAAAAACAAATGATAGCAAAGTAAAACTACTAGTAAAAAATCTTCTCGAAAAAGAAACAGTGGAAAAGGATGAATTTGTTAAACTTATGAGCTAAATTCATGTTTAGAGATATAATAATAGAAGCAATTAAAACAACTTGGAGGAAAAAGACTCTCTGGCTTATCTCTATACTTACCATTGCTCCGATTGTTGTTGCAAACGAATGGGTTACCGCTGAAAAAACGTATTTTGCAGTAACAAAACCAGCAGAACATTTTATACTTCTATCAGCATTTTCAGATAGCCTATCAGACCAAGGCATCTCAGTGGGTGTGTTTATAAAAACGCTACTTAACCAACCAATAGAGGGCTTTGCATCGCTCTTATCATTTGGCGTAGTTCTTGCCATTGCAATATTTTTCATATGGATCGTAATTAATGCACAAGCAATGATGGTAATGAATGTAACGCAAGATAAAAAAAATGTTAAAACAACCATCAATCAATCGTTAAAGGAATCATCCTCTTATTGGCAGAACCTTGCTTTTTTAAACATTGCCTACAACCTCGTGCGTATACTGGTAATTGCGCTCCTCTTAATAATACTTCTTAAATTAAGCCCAAACGAAATACCTATATTTTATAAACTTACAGCGTTTACAGCAGGTATTGCACTCATGGCATATTCGTTTATTACCCGCTTTGCTATTTTTCACATCATACTAGAAAAAGATACGCTGAAAGACGCATTCATAAAAGGGAAAAAACTATTCAAAAAAAACATATGGTTCTGCTATGAACTCTCGATACTCATCGCCATTATTATAGGTGTTACCTTCAGGGGCATAGAAATACTGCTTTCTTTATTCTTTGATGCAGACGATTTCAATCTCTCAACAATAAGTTTACTTTTATTTGGTGAGGGCTTACTCTCGTTTATCATGGGATTACTGATTATTGGTATATTATTGCTCGCTGGTGGAATGGTCCTACTCTTTCAATACTCAGTGTGGGTACGCTGGTTTGAAAAACGCGACATTGGGCATCGCTCGTATCTCGGAAGAATTTTTGGTATACTAAAAAGAACGAAATAATATATTAATGTGGATATAAAATATCCACGCATACATATAAACAATGTCAGATAGACTTCAATCAATAGATAATCTTATTGCTGGAAGCGCAAGAACGACAAAAAAACTGAATGAAAAAATTGTAGATATTGAACAAAAACGCAAAGAAGATCTCGCAAAAAAACAAGCGGAAGCTAAAAACTTACCCTATATAGACCTAATGGGTTTTGCAATTGGTCCAGAAGCGCTAAAAACTATATCTATCCAAAATGCAAAAAAATATAAGGTGGTCTGTTTTTTATTACTCGAAGGAATTGCAAGGTTTGGAGCAACAGATCCAAATAATGAAAAAGTTAAAAACCTTGTAAATACTGTTTCCAAAAAAAATCATATCAAGGGAGATACATATCTCATTTCAGAACACAGTTTTAATCAGGCTCTAAAAATTTACGAACACCTACCAAAACCAAGAATCAAGGTAAAGGGCATTGATATATCTGCAGATGAACTGGAAAAATTTGCATCAGATATAAACAAATTAGACGGTTTTACAAAAAAACTTGAATCTGTATCAACAACAGATCTAATAACGCTACTAATAGCAGCGGCTGTGAAAATGCGTGCATCAGATGTTCATTTAGAGCCTCGCGAAACAACTCTAGATGTACGGTTTCGTATTGATGGTGTTATGCATTTTATTACTACTCTCCCCAAAGAAAAAGCGCGTCATGCATCATCACGAATAAAATTACTTGCTGGATTAAAGCTAAATGTAGTCAACCGTCCTCAAGATGGACGCTTTACTATAAAACTCCCAAACGACCAAATCGATGTTCGTGCATCATCCCTTCCAACAAACACAGGAGAGACCATCACCATGCGTCTCCTCATGGCATCAATAGCAAATCTTCAAATGGAACAAATTGGTTTAAATAAAGAAGCTCTTCGAGTCTTAAATAAACTTATCAAACAACCAAAAGGAATGGTTATAGCAACAGGCCCAACGGGTTCAGGAAAAACCACAACGCTGTACTCCATAATGAACAAACTAAATGATGGTGATACTAAAATTATCACTATTGAAGATCCTATAGAATATAGACTACCAAACATAAGTCAAAGCCAGGTAAATCCCAAAAAAAATTACACGTTTACTAGCGGTCTAGAGTCTATAGTAAGACAAGATCCTGATATTCTCATGGTTGGTGAAATACGTGACAAAGACACTGCAAGCATTGCTATTCAAGCAGCGCTCACCGGCCACTTAGTACTTACCACCTTGCATACCAATGATGCATCAGGGGCCCCCGCAAGAATGAAATCTCTGGAAGCCTCTGGTGAACTTTTTGCATCAGCACTAAATGTTGCTATTGGGCAAAGACTTTTAAGAAAATTATGCATCAATTGTAAAAAAGAACACGCACTAACCGTAGAGGAATCAAAGCATGTAAATAATCTCATAGAAAGCTGGCCGAAAGATTATTCCATGTCTCCGCCAAGCATATCAAAGCTAAAATTCTTCGAACCAGTTGGATGCGAAAAATGCAATGGTTTCGGCTACTGGGGAAGAATAGGAATTTTTGAATTACTATTAGGAGATGAAAAAGTAAAAAATGCAATTATTCAAGGTAATGCTGCAGAACATCAAATAAGAAAATTAGCAAAAGAATCCGGGATGATTTCCATGATGCAAGACGGCCTATTAAAAGTAGGTGAGGGAGTTACATCTCTAGAAGAATTATTACGTGTAGTTGGTAAAGAATACATTTATTAAATAGAGCTTACCTCAAACGTGTAAGCACTAAACTGTAATTATTCTAGAATCATTTTTTGAAAAGTCGATGGTAATATTAACCATCTTTTTTTTATAAACATTTGAAAGCCTCTCAGGCCACTCAATAAAAGTAATTGCATCTTTATCACCAACTCCTTCTAAAAACTCATCATTTTCTTTTGTTACTAAATCTAGTCTATATAAATCTATATGAATAATTTTTTTTACTTCTTTAAAATCAACATTATAATCATTTCGTATAACAAATGTTGGGCTTGTTAAAACGATAGTGGGGTTAAGCAATTCCATAACACCTTTAACAAATAAAGTTTTTCCTGCACCCAAATCTCCCTTCAAACCAACAACAGACCCACCACCCAACTCACCAAAAATTTGAGTAGCGATTTTTTTTGTTTCTTCTTCTGAATTAGATATATATTGTTTATGCATACTTTTTAAATGTAGGAAGGTCCGTGTGCGTTTCTAGGCTGTCTTCTATTCATACTAGAAATGCATATGACCTTCCAGACACCCTTAACTTATAAGTCAATTGTGGATTAGCTTTAATAGTATAAAACTTTTTTATAGGAACCGCTCTTCTCAAATTATAATACCCAGCCCAAGAAATCATACTGGAATTGTCTCCAGCATATTTTTTAGAACACATTAGAGCAGGAATATTATTTTTTTTACCAACCTTTAAAAAGTCTTTTCTTATAGCTTTATTATTTGCCACTCCTCCACCAAAAATAATTGTTTTTGGTTTATATGCATCAATTGTTTTTTCTAATTTAATTATTAAACTTTCTACTACTGCTAATTGAAACGAAGCTGAAATATCAGCTATAACTTTTTTTGTGAGTTTCTTTTTGCCTCTTTTATTAACTGCAATACGCACAGCAGTTTTTAAACCAGCATAACTAAAATCATATGTATCATGCTTTGCCATTGGTCTTGGAAAATCGTATGCCTTAGCATCGCCCGTTTCCGCTACTTTTTCAATTGCTGGACCTCCAGGATATGATAATCCCATAAGTTTTGCGACTTTATCAAAAGCTTCTCCAGCAGCATCATCTAAAGTGTGTCCTATACGAACAAATTTTGTATGACTTTTTAATAATACAAGTTCTGTATGACCACCTGAAACTACAAGCGCAAGTGCAGGAAAAATAATCTCCTTTATTTTACCCGTCTTTGTATTAGGTAACTCAACTGAAAGCATATGTCCTTCTAAATGATTAACAGGGATTACTGGCACGTCATACATCATACCTATTGTCTTTGCAGAATCCACCCCAACCATAAGAGAAGTGACAAGCCCAGGACCATAAGTAACTGCAATGGCATCAAGTTTTGTAAAATCAAATCCTGAATCATCTCTTACTTTTTCAATCATTAAAGGGAGTAATTCTAAATGTTTTCTAGCGGCAACTTCTGGAACAACTCCGCCAAAATCTCTGTGCTCTTTAATTTGTGAATATACGGCCTCTTGTAAAAAAGAGACATGATTTTTTCCAGTCACTTGAAGTAAGCTCACTGCGGTCTCATCGCATGATGTTTCAATCCCTAAGATAGTCTTTTTATTTCGCATAAATATAGTATGGCCTATAAAAAAATAAAATTCTATCCTCTCTGGTAGCCCCAAGGGGAATCGAACCCCTGTTTTCAGGATGAAAACCTGATGTCCTAACCACTAGACGATGGGGCCACAAGAGAAAATAGAAAATTAATAAAAGTAAACGCAACGATAACATTATAATTAAAAAAAATCAAGCATCCTATTATAGGATATTTTTTAGTATAATTATTATATTGTGGAAGAACAAATTCAAAACGAATCTAAATCAACAAAAACCGTTATAATAGTAATAATAGCTGTTTTAATTACTGCTTTGCTTGTAGGAGTTGGTGTATTTGCATATCAACAAGATGTAATTAAAAAAAATATGATTGAAGCTGACGAACAAATAAAGAAACTGCAAGAACAAATTAATTGCAAAGGAACTTGGGATGACAATGAGTGTAACACAGCACCAAAAATTACACTCTTATTTCCAAAGGGTGGTGAAACGATATGCGACAATAATCCTTTAACGATAAAGTGGGATGCGACTTACTATGATGGATTGGTAACTATGAGATTGCTTAATGGTGGCTCAACTGGCATAGGACCTGGACAGCGAGCAGAAAAAGGTGAGTATCTGTGGGAAAATGTACGTGAAATTGCAGATAATTTAAGCGGTGGAGGAGCTGAAGATACATATAGAGTTAGAATTAATTTGCAAGAATTAAATTTTAATGATGATGACGCAGGTTCATTCGATATAAGTAAATTTCTAACTATAAAAAATTGTATTAATGAAGATATTGATAAACCTATTGATACTTCTGATTGGACAACATATCAAAATGAAGATTTAGGAGTAGAATTTAATCATCCACCTGAACTAGGTAATTTTGTTGATGAAGGGAGAAATGCTTATTTAACACATAACATCAGACCAGAAGAAATTACAACCATAAGCTATATATACCTTAATGCATTCAGTGATACCTCTGTAAATAATTGGATGGAAGAAATAAAAAAAGCTTTTGAAAATAATGAAGGAGTTGGTGACCCAGCAACGCTACGTTTTTCTACAAGTGTAGGTGATTTACTTACTGAAAAAAATGTAGGTAATAACTGTATACAAGATTTCGATTTTATACGTAACGTCACGGAGGCAAGTTGTGAAATAATATCTATAAATGACAATTATGCTTTTAAAATAAGTGGTCCTGGACCAAGAGGGTCAGAAGTTAATGAGTTTAAATATTTATTTTTTGAAAATAATACATGGTACGACTTCACACAAAGACATCAAAAAGTCCTTGATTCAGAATTTGAAGTGTTTAGTAAAATAATTTCTACATTCAATTTCACCAAATAAGTACATTAATTCTGTATCCACTAAACAATGGTAGTATATTCCCATTGCAACTACTCTCCTTAACCCTCTTATAAAACGTATCCCATAAATACAAGTCATTTATGATATGATTCTCCCTCACCTGTACTCGGGACAGGCACTAAAGTTCCCACTTGCCAGTCTCGAATGTTTGCTTGAGAGAGGCTAAAAATCCAAGCCACCATAATAGAGGTGGTTTTGTGATATACTTCAATAAATTATTAATTAACTTTTTTATATGAGAGAACGTGGTCCAGGGCATGAAAGTCCATTAACGCAAGAAGTAGAAAATCCACAAGAACATGAGGCTGAGCGAGATAGATTATTAGAAGCTGAACGCAAAGGTGAATTTCCACCTACAGAAGCAACGCTAGACGAACTTAGAAAAATAATGAAAATCATTGAAGCAGAATGGCGGCGTCCTTCTGAAGTAAAAAATGAAGGTGTCAGAGGTCTAGAAGTTTCTCTTGCAAACACAGTAAAAGAAAAAGTACACGAAGAAGCTGAAAGTATGGATGATGTTTCAAAAGCACGACTTGCTCGTGAGATAAATGATTTTATAAATATGGCAGATTCACACCCAGCATGCCAAACTATGATGGAAGCTATGAGTGAGCTAGGATTTCCACATGACGATGAAGGAAAATCATTTGAGGATAGACTTTTTCCTAAAGAATAATATTTCTACTAAATATTGGTAGTATATTCCTTATTAAAACTACCTTCTTTTACCATCTTATAAAACGTATCCCATAAATACAGGTCATTTATGATATGATGCCAACAATGGCAAATAATATTAATGAGATTATCAAAAATATATCTGGGTGGCTTACTCCCAATGAAGCAGACTTATTATATAGTTTAGCGAAACGTTCTAATGAAACTATAGTAGAGATTGGTACATGGAAAGGAAAATCAACTATCTGTTTAGGGATAGGCTCTAAAGAAGGAAATAGGAGTAAAGTAATTACTATTGACCCTCATTTTCCTGCATTTTTTTTCATCTATACTATATTGTTAAAAAATATTAAAAAAACAAATGTAAGTGACGTCGTAACACCAATCAAATCAACGTCCTTAAAAGTAGGTAGGGCTTTCACTGAACCAATTGATCTTCTTTTCATTGACGGATTACATCAATATGAATATGTTATTATTGACTTTTTATTATGGGAGAAACATGTCATCAAAGACGGTCTAATTGCTTTTCACGATTCAAATGTTAAAGAATGGCCTCAAGTACAAAAAGTTATTAATGACTACATTGCGCACTCAAAACGATTCGAGATTATTAAAATTGTAGATTCCATAACTGTTATCAAAAAACTTAGTGGGGCAAGTGCTTTAGAAAAAGAAGAGAATGACAAAGCATTAAATAATGCAATTAAAAAATTAAAGCCACTTTACGTGGCATTATTATATGATACATTACAATTTTTTATATTTGCAATCAAAAAAGGTTTTAGGGGATAAAAAAAATTTTCAATTCAATTTCTAAACTGCCTACAATAAAATTAGCATGAACATACCAATATATAAAACGAGTATAAAAATTATACCTATAATTATTAACGCAGCAAATATCTTAGCTCTTGGCTTATCTTGCATACATACAGTATATCACGCTAGAGATGGTCTGCCTAAACAATTATTATTAAAAAACAAACAATATTTCTATAAAAATACACCTTTTTATTTTACAAAAAATAGCTATTTGCAAAGAACTTATACTATGATACATTTTTAATGCAGGGAACTTCAGCGATACCCCGCATCACCCCATCTAGTGTCCAGACACATAAGAAAGGCTCTAGATGGGGTATTACTTTGACAAAAAAAATTTTTATGATAAATTTCTAATTGCGAGGACCCCTCCTCACGCCTCTGAGAGATTGTGTGGAGATTCCACCATTGGTTGAACCGGACCAATGATCTCTCAGAGGTTATTACTTTTAATATGCTTGTAACTAATTCGTTTGCACTCTTTGTATGATATACTTTTATAACTTTTAATATACAAAAAATCCTGATACAATGATAAAGCTATTGCCATTACTTTTCCTTATAATTGTTGCCACTACTGGATGTAAGGTAACGATTGACGAAGTAGCGGAAAGAGATGTGGTTGAACCAAAAGCTATAGCCACTCTTTACACTATACCCGATTCTTTACAAACGCTCCCCCCATATCCGGAAGACCCAGAAAAAATTGTAACAAAAGAATTCACCGATGGATATGAAGTCAAGCTAACAGTTCCAAATGCATATGCAGTTGCAAGAGCAGCATGGATTACAGCATTTCAGGAAAGGCTCTGGCAAATAGAAAACGAGATAGTAATTTCTGAAAATAATTTTTCTTGGGTCGTGATGAAAAAGGATGAAAATATACTATTTATAAAAATTGAGAGTATAAATGATGAAACAACGGCGCTAACCACATTCCTAAAAAAATAATATTTATGAAGAAAAAATCAAACAATAATAATATTGAATCATTAATCGACTCTTCCTTAAATACAGAAGTGGATTATAAAAACGAACGTATACCAGAATTAAAAATAGAAGTGAACCTAATAGAAACTGAAAGCGAATTTATTATTGAAGCACCAGTCCCTGGAATTCCTTCTGAAAATATTTCTGTTAACGTAGCAGATGACACTATTACAGTAGAAGCAACATGGCCTGAAAAAAAAACAATCGTAGAAAAAGATGGGAAACCTATATATAAAGAATTTATGAAAGCAAATATGAGTAGAAGTATCATATTACCAAACACGTTCGATAAAGATTCTCAGCACGCAGATCTTCATAACGGTCTTCTTACTATACATCTAAAAAAAAGAAAGCGGCAAAAACCGCATAATATTAATATAACTGACGAAGGTGATGAATAGTGAATCTCTCCTGCCATGGGAAAAGGTAACCGTAAAAAAAATTGAAGATGGTACTATAACCGTTTCACACAGTGATGCAGATATAACAATTCCCAAAAAAATAATTAGAGGGGAAATTAAAGTTGGTGACACACTACATATAACAGTCATGAGTGATGAAGAAAGAGACGTTGAAAATACAAAAATAGCAAAATCAATTTTAAATACGTTATTCAAAAACAATGGGAAAGGAGAAAAAACAGCAAAGGAATAAACACGGGTGGTCGCTTCTGGTTACCGCGGGTTTTCTAGTGCTGTTTTTTGTACTCACCGCTGAAATAAGCACAGTGGCTATTAATGTACGCTACAAAGATAAAATTCTTCCGGGAGTTTCTATTGGAAAAATAAATATTGGCGGATTGACCGAAAAAGAAGCGCATACTCGCATACAGAAAGAAGTAGACAGCATAAAACAAAAAGGGTTAACATTCTGTTACGAAAAACACTGCACCATTATTGATTCACTTCTTATAGCACCTGCGGACCTAGATCTTGCATATAATGTTATAGACACGGATGTCAAAATGATGATAGAAAAAGCTATGGGGATTGGTAAAACAGAAAACCATCTAACTCGTCTGTTTACTCAAGTAAAAACTCTGAAAAGCGGTAATGCTATAAATATGGAATGGATTACAAACGAAGAAGAGCTTGAACACACGCTTAAAGAAAATTTTGAAAAAAGAATAGCGAGAGCAAAAAATACTGAAATAATTATAAATGACAATGGTGACATCTCAATTGCAAAAGCAATCGACGGAGAAATTTTAGAATACAAAAAAGCCATTACGGAAGCAAAGGGGGGCCTAGAAAAATTGGATAGCCCTCAGGTTATAATGTCAGTTTCTATAGAAAAACCTGAAATCACAAAAATTGATGAGGAAAAAATTATTAAAGACGTTACAAATGCAATCGAAAATCAAAAATGGGAACTCGCTCATAATGACGATACATGGATTATTTCTAGAAGTGATAAACAGCG
>PVBE010203202.1_pt1 | contig 12028 bp, 7 predicted proteins | sample 1631181 | NCBI WGS metagenome assembly PVBE01 (sample SAMN08397723, study PRJNA350692) | Marine metagenome, whole genome shotgun sequencing project. | isolation source: water | place: Pacific Ocean | collected 2012-04 | reverse complement strand
CGGCGCCGCTGACGGCGGCGGTGATAGGCCCGTTTTGGGGTGTGCTCGGGGATCGTGTGGGACGCAAGCGCATGGTCGTCCGGGCGTCTCTCGCGATCGCGGTTGCCACGGCCCTGATGCCCATGGCGCCGACGCCGGGCTGGCTGCTCGCGTGCCGGGTTCTCCAGGGTGCGTTCGCCGGGGTCGTCGCGCCCGCGATGGTGCTCGGAACCGCTTCCGTGCCCGCGGAGCGCCAGGGGCTGGCGATCAGTCGTCTGCAACTCGGTCTCGCGCTGGGTCTCTTGCTCGGTCCAGCGGTCGGCGCTGAAGTTGCATTCCACTTCGGGAGGTCGGCGGTCTTCTACATGACGAGTGGGTTGAGTCTGCTCTCGGCACTACCGGTCCTGTTCTTCGCGACGGAGGACCGGAGCCAACTCTTGACCGACAATGCGGGAGAGCCGCGGCGGGGCTTCATCGTCAGCTTCTGGGTGGACATGTTCGGGCTGCTCCGGAATCGCGTGTTTGTCGTTCTGCTCCTGTTGATCTTCCTGCTGCGGTTCGGTCAGCACATGGTCGAGCCGTTTGTCGCGTTGTGGGTGCGACAACTGGGTTCGATGCCGGCGGTCTCGTCGTTTGTCGGGGATCCGGCGCTGGCTCTGGAGCGCACCGTGGCGCTGTCGTTCGTGGTGCTGGCGGGCGCGCAACTGCTTCTCACGACGAGATGGGGGCGGCTCGCAGATCGGATCGGACCGATGCGGTGCATGGCCATCGCGGGGACGGGTCTCTCCATCGTGTTTTTTCTCACGTCGATCGTGGACGATATCACGGGATTCATCATTCTCCGAAGCTGCGCGGCGGTCCTGATGGCGGGTGGAATGACGTTCGCGTACGCTGCGGTAGCCAGACGCGTGCGACCGGAGCGAAAGAGCCTCGCGTTCACGCTCGTCCAGAGTGGGATGCAGTTCGGACTCTCGCTTGGCCCGATCGTCGGCAGTTCGCTAGCGGTCGGCGCGGGTGTGCCTCGGCTCTATTTCATCGGCGGATGTTGCCTGGCGGTGGCCGGTGTCGGCATGATTGTGCTCCGCCATTTCAGTTCGCCGAAGGAACCGGCGTTGGAGAGCGTCTCGGAACAGATCACCCTGTCCGATGAGAACACCTGACCGTACGTCACTTCCTCATGTGCTTGTTGATCCTCGTCCGCGGAGTCGACCCCGACTACCCGCTCATCGTCGCGAGCAACCGCGACGAACACCGTGAGCGCAAGGCTGCGCCGCCCGGGCTCTTCGTCGGCGATGTGCATCGGATGATCTCGCCGCGTGATCGGCGCGCCGGGGGCACGTGGATGGCGCTGAACGAGAACGGGATGTTCGTGGCGATCACGAATGTCGCTGGAGCGTCGGAGCAGCCGCGGTCCAGTTCACGGGGAGACTTGCCTCATCTCGCGTTGGATCAATCTGATGTCGCGTCCGCCGTGGACGCCGTCCGTGTCCGTTGCGGCGACGAGGAGTTCAATCCGTTCCAGTTGTTGATCGCGGATCGGGACCGGGCGCGCGTCGTGGTCTTCCAGCAGGGACGTTTCGAGGACGTCGCGGTCGAAGAGACGCCCGCAGTGTTGTCCAACGAGCATCGACTGGGCGAGCTGGTGCTTCCGCAAGCGTGCTCCGAAGCTGGGCCGTTGGACGAGCGTATCGAAGAGTTCAAGAGGATCCTGGTCGACCGAGGGGAACTCACGGGACATCGCATTCTCAAGAAGGGTGGGGAGTACGGCACCGTCTCGAGCTCGATCCTCGCCATTCCCGCGGTGGGGATTCTCGGCGTGCAGTGGTGGTACTCTGCCGGCGAGCCGGACGTGACGCCGTACCGCAACTACGGGAATCTCGCGAGTCGTCTGCAGGCGTGAGGGCTACTTCGCCTTTCGCGCCTTCTGGCTCGATGTCTTGGCCGGCTTCTTCTTGAGGACGGCGCGGTCCTCCGAGAGCTTCGAGAGATTCAGCTTGGCGTTGCTCACCGTTTCTTTCGCCGTGACCTTTGCCTCCTTCGACGACTTCGAAGTGCGCAGGACGCGCGTCGCGGCCTTGCCCGCTGACTTGTAGAGCTTCTCCGCCTCGTCGAGGTCCTCGAGCGTTCCCTTGTGATAGTGCAAGATTACGCCGAGGTCGTTCATCAGCTGACCCGAGTCCGGCTGAATCGCCAGCGCGTTTCGGTACGCGGCTTCGCTCTTCTTGAACTCTCCGGATTCCCGGGCCATGAATGCGAAGTTGTTCCATGCGTCCGCCGTGTCGACGATCGCGGCGAGGACGTGGTTCAGGTCCCGGCTCGCTGCCGGGAAGCCCAGGTCCTTGGCGCGTTTCGCAAAGTACTTGACGAGTTTGGTCAGCTTGTCGCGGTGCTGCATCGGGACCGCTCGAACCAGGTCCGCGAACTGGATCGGGTTCCTCTTCGCATACTCAGCTGCGTGGAGCAGCGCCGACTCTTCGTCCTTGCGGTAGAAGTACGCGGAGTACATCGCGTAGTAGTAGCCGCTCGTGTACGACGGGTTGAGTTGAACCGAGATGATGTAGAGTTCCTCGCCCAGCTTGTACTGCTTGTCCGCGATAAGTGCCGCGGCGCCGTACCACGCGAAAATGCCCGTCTTCCGGTGGTCGGCGTTCGGTTGCTCTCTGTAGTTCTCGCCGAGCTTCTTGTAGAACTCGAAGCGTTCCTTCGCCGTTGTGTTCGCCGCGATCCAGTCATGGTTGACGCGGGCCGATGGCTTGAGACAGAGCGCCTCGCGGTACTTGGCGATCGCCTGCTTGACCTCGCCGGTCCATTTGTGGAGATTGCCGAGCTTGGTGTGGATGACCGCACGCTTCGGATCGAGTGCGAGGGCCAAGCTGTAGCTCCGCCGCGCCGCCTCGCGAGAACCGGCGATCTTCTGCATCGTCTTCTCGGAGGTGTCGGCATCCTTGCCGCTCGCGCGCCTTCGCAGGAGCTTGAAGTGCTCGAACGCGAGATCTCCCATGACGATGAAACCGCCAGGGTGTTTCGGGAAGCGCTTGACTAGTTCCTCGGCGTGGGTCTTCGCCTTGTTCCATTTGCCGAGGCTGTAGAGCGCGTTGACGAGGATGAGGCGGGCGTCGCGGTTCTTGGGCCATGTCCGCAGGACACGTTGCGCTTCGCGGATCGAGTCCTCGTACTGGAACACGACGTGGGAGTCCATCTTGCCGCTCTCGTGAAACGTCTGGGCGGCCTTCAGGTTGTGGACGCGGGCGAGGCCGACCCCGAAGGTCACTTCGCGAGGGAACTTCTTCCCGCCGCGGGTCAGCATGACGAGGGCGTCGTTGTAACGGCCTGTCTTCTCCAGGCAGCGCGCGCCGGTCGTGAGGACATCCTTGTCCTCGGCGCCGGCCTTGAAGAGTCGGAAGAAGAGATCGGCGGCCCGGACGACGTCGCCGGCGTCGGATGCCGCGAACGCCTTGGCGCGGTAGTCGTCCTGCGCGGGGAGCGCGCCGCCGACCTTGATGAAGGCTGCGATCGCACCCAGCAGAAGCATGCGGTGATTCACGTCATTTGCCCCCGTCTAGTTGGTGCAGCAGCTTCGTGCTGCGGCGGAACTTGAATGGGTAGAACGCCAGACTCTTCTCCAGGTTCTTGCGCGCGGATTCTGGGTCCTTGCCGAACGTCATCTGGTAGTAGCCGAGGTTCTGATAGGAGTCACCCACGGATTCTTGCAGGTCTTGCAGTTCCTGCTTGTCTTGCGGTGGGTCCTCGGCGAGTTGCCCTTCCCCATCCTTGATGCAAGCCGTCAGGGTCTCGGTGACGGAGTCGAGATCGCGCTTCACGTGGTAGAGCACCATCACGACCAGATCATTGCGCTGCCTCACGCTGTCAGGCTCGATGCGCACCGCGTTCTTGTAGGCCTTGTACGAGACCTCGTACATCCCCTTGGCTTCGCCCGTCTTGCCCGAGTCTTCCAGCGCGACGCCGTGGTCGCGGGCGAACAGCCCCAGGTTGTTGGAGAAGCCCGCATCGTTCTTGACCACCAGGCACACCTTCTGCAGGAACGAGACGGCCTTCGCCAGATCCTTCGACGTGAAGTAGTGGTGGACGAGCAACTGCATCCCGGTCTTGACGCTGCGGTTGTTCGACGCTGCGGCGTCGAGGCGCGCTGGCGCTTTCTCCGCGGCGGTGAGGAAGTCCGACTCGGCGATCTGGTAGAGCTTCTTGTCGAGCGCGAAGAACCCCTTGCGCCCGAAGCAGATTCCCGTCCAGTAGCTGCAGCTCGCATCGAACGTCGGGTTGTGGGCCCGCGAGACTTCGAAGCTGTCGATTGCTTTCGACAGCGCCAACTCGATGCTCTCGGGCGTGTCGACAGCCGGCTTCTCGTAGGAGCTGTAGAAGTAGGCCTGCCCGAGGTACCAGAAGGTGACGCCGTCGACGCGGGTTTTCAGGTCGGCGATGGCGCGACTGCTTTGTTGCGTCGCGCGAGCCAGCTCCACGAACTCGCCGAGCAGCGTCTGGTCTCCCGGGGTCTTCTTCACTCCGCGCAGATAGATGTCGAGTGCCCCGGCCTTGTCGCCCGCCCATTGTTCGAGGCTTGCCCACGTCTTGCGGGACGTCGCGTCGAGTGCTCCCATGCGCTCGAGGTTGCGGAACGCGTTCCTCGTCGCGTGCAGCTCCGAGGGGTTGTCCTTGTTCGCCCGTCTTGCAGCGACGTAGAGCTTGGTCCCGGACTTCGCTCGAACACGCTGCGTCGCCGCGACGTTTTCGTCCGTCGTTCCTCCGAGCGAAGTGATGTGGAGAATCAACGCCGCTGAAATCTTCGCGGCGTTCTCGAACTCGCTGCTCTCGTAGTTCGCCTCCGCCAGGTGCAGTCGAGTTTTGACAGGCTCGCCGTCGAGCTGGACCGAGCGCTGCAGGTTGTTGCGGGCGTCGGCGAGCAGGCCATCGATCTGACCAGCGGAGCCGCCGCGCTGCATCGATTGCTGGGCGTAGCGCAGGGCGTAGAGACCTTGGTAGAAGTGGTAGGGGGCGAACCCCGTCATCTTCTCGGTGACTTTGTCGAGGACGAGCAGCGCTCCGTCGAAGTCCTTCGCCGCGGCCTTCTTCTTCGCGGCCTCGACGACGGGGTCGAGCGCGGCCTTCCGCGGATCGACCTGGGGCTTGGAGACATTCTTGACCGGCGCCTTCGCGTCGCCTCGTCGCAACCACTGAACGGACTCGCGCCGTTGCTTTGGGAAGTACTTCAGCGACTCGCGGAGCGGCGGCGCGTACTCCTCGAAGGTCTTGCCGAGGTCGATGTACATCTTGCCCAGGTTCTGGTAGGCGTCGCCTACCGCCTCTTCGAACAAGTTCCGATTCTCGAGCGGAGTGTCCTCGTCGAGGCTCTCGAGTTTGATCTTGCCCACCTTGATCGCCTGCTTGAACAGTTTCTCCGCGAGCGGGTAATCGCGTTTCAAGTGGTAGATCAGCATCAGCCCCTGGTCGTTGACCGTTCGCGCGTCATCGGGATCAAGTCTCGCGCCGATCGCGTAGAGCTCGTAGCTCCGCTCGAAGTGCTTCATCGCTTGCGCGGCGGCCTTCTTCTTCTCTTCGGCGGTCCCGTTTGCGGCCTCGGTCTCGATGGTCGTGCCGTAGTCGCGCACGTTGAACGCGGCGTTGTTGTACATCCAGCCGTGCTTCTCGGGGTGGAGTTTGAGGAATCCCTCCCAGAACTCCAGGCCATCGAGCAGCGACTCCTTCGTCCCCCCAGATGCGATGGCGCGACCGAGGTGCGACAGCGTACCGAAGTAGTGGGTTCGGAACGAATCCATGATCAGTGGGACGCCGTTCGCGTCGGTCTCGGCGACTCGCGGCGTGATCGCGAAGGCCTTCTCCAGATGGCCCGTGGCGACGCCGATGTTGCCCGCCTGCTCGTGAATCTTGGCCAGCGACAGGTGTTCGATCGCGATCCAGTTGTTGCAGTCACCCGTCCAATCAGGATTGCCGCGCTTGCAGAGCTTGAAGGACTTGATCGCCGACGTGTAGGAACGTTCTGCTGCATCGCGATCGCCGGCGCGCCGCTTCACGTCACCGAGCGCGGACTCGGCGATACCCTGCGACCACGCCATGGCGGAGTTCGCCCCGTGATCGCGGCGATACGCGCGGTAGAACGCCACACACTGCGCGACTTCCTCCCGTTCCGCGCGCAGATTGCGGTAGCGCTGGTTCAACGGGAAATAGTCGGTCTTCGCCTGGATGCCGCGTTCGAGCTGATTGAGCTCTTCGAACGGTCGGCTCAGCCATCGGTAGAGTTGTGAGGCCATCAGGTAGCCTTCGCCAGGAAGTCCCCGCTTCGCGGTGTCGAGCAACTTCATGACGGCGGTCGCTTTCGCCGCGGTCTCGGGTTGCACCTCCGTGTCTTCGCTCTCGAGCTCCGCCCGGCGTGCGATCTTGAACGCCCCCATGTAGTTCAGAGCGGCGCGAAGCACCGACCTCGAGTGCGACTCGGGATCCTTGCCGTGGAAGAGCTTCGCAGCTTCGATTGCCGTGCTCGCACCGCGATCAAAATCGCGTTTCAGGTAGTAGGCCCAGGAGAGGTTGTGCAGGGTCTGGCCGTCGTTCCGATCGATAGCCAGCGCGAGCTCGTAGTGGCGCACCGCGTCGTCGATGAAGGACTCGGTGATGGTGCGATTCTCGGCGACGAGTGCGATATTGGCCTCCCCCGCGAGCAGGCGCGCGTCGCGCAGCTTCCCGTCCTGCTCGAGCAGGTCGTCCGTGATCATCAGCGCCGCGTCTGGGTTACCGTCACTGAGATGCTTGCGCGCTTTCGCGAGTTGAGCGGCGACCTCTTGCGAAGTCGATTTGTCTTGGGTGACGCCGCAGCCGGCGAGAAACACGAGCAGACAGGAGAGGGTCAGGTACTTCATCTTGGGGCCCGCAGAGCGGGGGCAGTACGGCTTGGATCAGTGCAGGATCCTATCGCGAGGAAACCGGAGGTTCGGATTGTCACCAATGTGGGGTCCGACCAGCAAGGACCATCCGGCGACGACTTCGGAAGACATGATGCGTGCGTCGCTTGTGGTTTCGTCTACGTAACGTTGTCCTCCGTGGCGCTCCAGTTTCACGCGGAAACCGGACGATGAAGGGCACCCCTGACCCGTTCCCCGATGGCACTTCGGACCCGCGAACCCACGACGAGGTAAGCGCAGCAGTCGACCGCGACCGCTCCGTCCACGACCGTTGGTCCGAAGGCTCCACAACCGGGCATTCTGGTCGTCGAGCCGGTTCCGGTGGAACTGCCGGTCGACCGACCGCACGGGATGTGGGTGATGCTGCGAGCGATGTGGCGCAGCGACGATGGGAGTCGTCCTGAAGTTCGTGTTGCAACGCTGCAGGCTTGCGAAGTTCTCCCTGCTCGAACGCGTCTACGTCGTGCCAACCGTGGGCGTGTCGGGCCGAACTCCGGATGAGACCGTCAAGTGGCCGTAGGCGCTGACCCGCTACTTCCCAGGGTGCTCGCGTTCGCGTTGATCTCAGCGAACGTGAGTCGCGTGGTCGGGGGCTCAGACGGTGTAGACACGTCGAACATGGTGTGTCCAGACCCGAGAACGCGATTCGTCACGACGCGGACCTGACTCACAGGGGCCCGCAGAGCAGCGGTCTGCGGGTTCCACGTGGTTTCGATACCGTCGCGGCTACAGCGGGACTTGGAGTGGCGTGAGCGCGAAACGCTTCGCGACAGACCCGACGACACTACACGCGCTTGTCACCATCCCACTGGTAGTAGCCCTCGCCGGACTTCCTGCCGAACTTGCCCGCTTCGACCAGCGTTCGCAGGCTCGCCGGCACCTTGAACGCTGGCTCCTTCGGGTAGCGCTCGCACCACCCCTCGAGGATGGACAGCGTTGTGTCCAGTCCTACGTAGTCCGTCAGCGTGATCGGTCCCATCGGGTGCCCGCACCCGAACTGCATCGCCGCATCGATGTCTTCTTTCGACGCATCCCCGCGATCGAGCATCTCGAGAGCCTGGGACATGTAGGGAACGAGCAGGCGGTTGACGACGAACCCCGGGGTGTCGCGGCAACTCACCGGATGCTTGCCACAGGCGCGTCCGAACTCCATCGCCGCCTTGAGCACGGCATCATCGGTTGCGTCGGTGCGAGCTACCTCGACCAGTCGCATGAGCTGGACCGGGTTGAAGAAGTGGAGACCGATCGTGCGATCACTCCTCCCCGAGGCTGTGGCCAGTTCTCCGATCGGAAACGATGACGTGTTCGAGGCGAGGATCGCTTCGGGCTTGCACTTCTCGCCGAGCTCGGCGAACAGCGACTTCTTGATGTCGAGGTTCTCGATGATCGCCTCGACGATCAGGTCGCAGTCTGACAACTCCCCCAGATCGAGCGTGGTTGCGATGCGCCCGCGGGCGGCGGTTGCGTCCGTGTCGGCCGCTTCCCGCGTTTTCTTGCCTTTCTCGACTGCCTTGTCGGCGAGTTTCGCGAGGCTCTTCTCGATGCGTTGGATCCCCGTGTCGAGCGCCGCCGCATCAGCCTCGAAGCTGACGACCTGGAACCCACCCTGCGCGGCGACCTGCACGATGCCGTGACCCATGAGTCCGCAACCGATCACTCCGACCTTTTCGATGTTCATGGAGGACCTTGTATTCCTTGGCCCGGTCGGATTCGAGGATCAGTCGGGGGACCGGTGAACGCGAGTCAGCGTTGGAACAAGATGGCAGCGTCGAGCTTGTTCCCCACGAACGATGACCCTCCTGCCATCCCCGTCGACATCGCGGACGACGAGCCGCCGACCCACGCCGGTGTTCCCCGATACGAACTCCGGCACGAACCGCACGCCGCCGATGCGTCGTAGCCGGAACGCGTAGATCACCGGCGGATCGTCCGCACCCGGGTCGCTGCCGTTGTGCGCCCAGTAGGTCTTGCCCGTGATGATGTCCTTCAGGCCGTCGTCGTCGAGGTCGGCGATCGCAAGGGCATGCAGCTGCGAGGACTGCACCGACTTCCAACCCGACCTGGTCTGGGGGAGGATCTTCCTCCGGCGGCTCAACGTCTTCTGCGCCGTTTTCTTTTTTGTCTCGGCTGGCGGCGACCATCTGGGGCCGTTCGAATTGCAACACAACCTGGGTGGACTCTGGCACTTCTGGTGCGGTGCCTGGATCTTGTTCGCGCGTATGGAGCGCGCTGGGACGACGACGATCGATACGGCGATTCCGCGGTTGGGCGATGGTCCCTTCGAAGTGGCCTGTCTTTCGCGACACTTCCGGGGACGACTGACCGACCTGGGAGAACGGCTCGACCGGCGGAACGGAAACGACTATCGGAAGGGTCGGATAGCCGCGGTGGAACAACGGATCGATTGGCAGCCACTGCCCGATCGCGACGACGGGTAGGTCCGTGGCGGACAGACAATTGGCAAGAAAGCTGATCAACGACGCTGGGATGGACCCCTCGTCCGCTACGGGAGTCTCGGCCCCGACCCTCGGCGGGACCTCCAGGCGGGGGCTGATTATCGTGCAAAATACTGCAGTACAAGAAATTATGGGCTCTATCCTCCCCCAGAAGCCATCCCGCGTCGGTGAGGGCAATCTCCCGGGTGTGTGCCATTTCAACTCCCGCTGGAATAGACTTCTACCAGCAGCCGTCTGGCCAGCCGTAACCCTGATGACAATCCCCAGTTTCCACCCGTACCCACGGTCCGCCGCCCTCGGTGTGGCCTTCGCCTGCGCCCTGCTCGCCCTGACCGGTTGCGACAACGTCGGTCGGGCCTTCGATCCGAAGGGCGGGTCGGGCGGCAGTTCTACCACGACCGCGATCCAGGTGATGCGGGCGGGGGGGTCGAGTTTCGATGGTCGCCCCAGGGTCGCCGCCGTCTTCCCGAAGGGCAATGGATGGCCGGGCACGGTGCCGATCGTCGTGGAGTTCAACGAGACGATTTCCGAGGCCTCCGTCGCACCGACGGGCGCCACGCCGACCTTGTTCATCAGGCTGAAGAACCCCGACCCCGATCCCGGTGGTGGCGGTTCGACGCCGATCGCGGCGAGCTACGACTTCCTGCTCGGCAGTAGCGTGGTCGTCATCCGACCGAACACGGCGTTCGACACGACGAAGGCCGAGACCTACGAGGTCGTCATCAATTCCGAGTTGCGTGACGCGGACGGCGTGCGCTTCGGAGGCAGCAGCGAGAAGGTCATCGCGACGTTTACCGCGGACAAGACCGACGACATCAAGGACGGCGAGATCCTGACGACGTTGCCTGTGGACAACGGGCGGGATTGGTTCCAACAGGCGAACGTCTACCTGATCTTCACCAAGCCCTGCACCCAAAGCAGCATCAAGACGACGGGCACGAACGTCAACTTCAGCGTGCGTCAGGCCGGTGGAGCGAACCTCGCGGGCAGCGCGAATTTCCCCGTGCGCGCCACGGGATTCGGCGCGTCCGGCAATGACGGTCGGATTCTCGAGTTCAAACCGACGGCGACGTTCGATCCGGACAAGGAGCACGAGATCGTCGTCACGAATACGATCACCTTCCCGGCCAGTGGGGAGCTGGAGTTCAAAGGGCGGACGCCATTCGCCCGCTTCACGACCACCGGCGCGCCGCCTCCCGATGCGGTCAAGATCACGAACGTCCGGCCGGGAGTCGTCGACAGGGTCAATCGAACGAACATCAGTGCTCTCTTCGTAGACGTCGATCTCCCCGCGGGCACGTTGGCCGATGATCTGGTCGTGGTGCGGATCTACGGATTGCACAAGGATGGCGGTACGACAGGATCGCTGAACTTCTTCGAAGCTGGGCTGCTCACGACCGTGCCCGGGAAACAGACCGTTCGAGTCAGTTTTGGTACGCAGCTTGGCACCACCACGTTCCCGAACTTTCTCGAAGGCCCACTGCTCTTCGCGACGTACGCGTCGCGCAACGGTCGGAACTCGGGCTACGTTCTTTCGAGCACGGCTAGCAACCCCGCGTTCGACATCACGCCGCCCACGCTGGCGACACCTGCGGCGGACACGGCGGGCAACCACTTCGCCTACACCGATCTAGAGTACATCACGTTCTTTGGAACCGGTTCCGAGGTTCTCAGCGCGGCGACGCTGGTGCTCGATTCCACCCCCGCGCCGGCGCCGGTGCCGACGATCGGCAAGGTCTTCGGACTCGGTTCCGGCGGACGGTTCATGTTCGATCCGATCCTCCTGGGTAGACGCACTTCGCCGCTAGGGTTCAGCCTGACTATCACGGATGCGGCTGGCAACGAATCGGTCGCGACGACAGGGAAGATCATCCAGCGCGGCGTGGTCACCGGCTCGGTCACGTCGGGGACCCTCGTGATCGAAGCGTTCGACGACGCGACCTTCCTGCCGCTCGCGGGTGTGACCGTGCTCGTCGAACCGGGGATGCCGACCTCTGGCGCGACGGGTCGCAAGACGGCCGTGACCGGGACCGATGGTCGTGCCATGATCACGGGGCTCACCGCGCCGACGCATTCGGTCACGCTCGTGGTCGCGAACTACAACCTCGTGAGCCTGCTCGACACATCGGCAGGCTTCGTGTCGTTGCCGATGCGACCGGAGAGCAAGGCCACTGGATCCGTGCGCGGTACCGCCGTGTTCACCGCGGGAACCGGTCAGACGGCGATGATCGGTTGCAACATCTTCAAGTCGATGCCCCTCATCAATAATTAAATGCTCATAGCTCGGAAGTATCTGTTCATTCTGAGCGGCATTCACGAGTAACAACGCGTGATTCACAACGACTATATTTGCCATCGAAGCTTTTTCACGTGCTCGCAATACAAAACAACTACCGTCCTGAACAAATTCGCATCTACGAGACATGCAATCTGTATCAGTTGCCGCTATATTTCGCCACGTTTCCTCATCCTGGGAGGTCATATATAACTCAGCGGAATCGCCAGTTGATGTTTGCTCCAGCCAAGCTGCCACTCGTGCATAAAAACGAGATTCTTGTGCTTCAAGTTTTGTTTGCGATGCCCGCACCGCAAACCAGCTCTCTAGACACAAGTAATTGCTTTTGCCTTTTAAAATTTGCACGCTGACGTGAGGGGATGGCTTTG
>PVBE012060475.1_pt1 | contig 12030 bp, 8 predicted proteins | sample 1631181 | NCBI WGS metagenome assembly PVBE01 (sample SAMN08397723, study PRJNA350692) | Marine metagenome, whole genome shotgun sequencing project. | isolation source: water | place: Pacific Ocean | collected 2012-04 | reverse complement strand
GTGATGCCGATGATGATTGCGTCCTCGGCGAGCAGACGCTCCACAGCAGTGGCGTGGTAGGGAGAGTGGTAGCCCTCGAGAATCCGGGAGCCGCAGGTGTTCGTCAGTTCCGGGTCCGCCACACAGATGCAGTCCTTGATGGACACCGGAATGCCTGCAAGCCGCCCCACGCTTGCACCCGTTGCAATGCGCTGATCGATGTTCGCGGCCCGTGCCAAGGCTATTTCTTGGGGGAGCAGGCTGCGGTAGGCGTTGAGTTGGGATTCGTGCTTGTCGATGCGGTCGTACACCGACGACATCACCGTTTCGGCTGGAACAGCTCCAGAGCGGATTTGCTCGACGAGGGCACTCAGGGGGAGATCCGGAATCATGGGCTTAGGCGTTCTGCTCCTGTTCGAGCCGTTCTATGAGGGCGATGTACTCCTGCATCGCCTCCTCCTGCACCTTGCCCTGAAGCTTGCTCCAGGCATCGTACTTGGCGCGGCCCTCGAAATCGGCAAATCCCGGACGGTCGCCCTCCACGTTGCCAACCGATGCCTGTTTGAAGAGCGCGTAGAGTTGCAGGAGAATGTCGTTGGGGGGACGTTTGGGCAGCTTGGGTGCCCGCTCTGCCGCACTCTGGAAATCGTCTGCCAAGGCCATGGGAACCTCTTGGGGTGGAGTGTGAAGCGGAAGAGCAGGAGTTTAGCAAAGCCCGCTCAATCCTCAAACCAATTCTGATCTTCCGGACGGAGGCAACTTCCTGCGGAGCAGCGGGGAGGGGTGTGCATGTTTCGTGCATTGGTTTTCAGGTTACGCAAGGGCACGATCAAACACGGAAATGGGCCTTCCATCACCTCCAAAATCTCCCCTGCCGCAAGCCGGGCCGGACTTCTCTGCCGAAGCGCTGGCGCAGGGTTTTGAGAGCTTCAGTGAAGCAGCCCAGCAGCTTCAGGTGTACTACCAGCAATTCGAGGAAAAAGTTGCGGCGCTCAACGAGCAGGTGGCCCGCAAGAATCAGGAGTTGGAGCAAAACCTGCGCGAAAAGGACCACGTCCAGAATTACCTCTCCAACATCCTCGAAGGTTCAGCGGTTGGTATCCTCGTCACTGATCTCGACGGCCGCATCACCTCTGCCAACCGCATGGCGAGCCAACTGATCGGCATGCCCGTTGAGGATCTCCTGCAAACGCCCTTTCGTGAAGTGCTGCCGCTGGAAGTGACGTCTTGGAACGATGGTGAAGGAGTGCAGCGTCAGGTCCGCGAGCATGAGTTGAACCACTTCCGTGAAGGCACAGCATCGCTGACCCTCAACCTCTCCATCACCTCCATGAGCGGGGCAAACGATGAGACGCTGGGATGGATCGTCAACCTGCAGGACATCACGGAACTCAAACACCTTGAAGCGGAGGCCGAGCGCAAGAACCGACTGACCGGGATGGGTGAGATGGCTGCAAACGTCGCCCATCAAATCCGTAACCCGCTCGGCAGCATCGAGCTGTTCACCTCGCTGTTGCAGCAGGAGATGCCTTCAGAACGCGCCCAAACCCTGCTCCAGCATCTCTCGGCGGCGGCGCAGAGCATGAATCAAACCGTCTCGAACTTTCTGGAGTACACCCAACCCCAGCCACTGCTGCTCACAGGAGTAGCTGATTTGCAGGAGGTTTTGCAGGAGAGTTTGAGATTTCTCAGGCAATTGGTAGAGTACAACAACATTCGGGTCCATACTGACCTCCACGCCCAAGTCCTGATGGTGCAGGGTTCCGAAGAGCGGCTCCGCCAAGTTTTCCGGAACTTGCTGCTCAACGCCGTGCAGGCGATGGTCGAGTCGGGCGACCTCCACCTCAGTTCCTGCGAACGGACGATCACGGATGCAGAAACTCTGGCTGCGTTTGGTCAAGAAGCCCGGAACCGCACTGCACTTCCGGTGGTGGAAGTGGTGATCACCGACACCGGTTCGGGCATGGCTCCGGAAGTGCTGGAGCAAGCCTTTGAGCCGTTCTTTTCCACACAGGAATTGGGGGCTGGGCTGGGGCTGGCGATCGTGCGGAACATTCTTGAAGCCCTCGGGGCGGTGATCGCCATCGACAGCACCCCCGATTCCGGAACCCGGGTGACGGTGCGCATTCCGCAGTCTGCGCCTGCTTGCGACTCATGACCCCGACGAGAACAACCGTCTTACAGAGACCAAAGAGAACTCCATGAATTCCATTCTGATCGTTGATGACGAAGTCGAAATGCGCATCGCCATGTCGGAGACACTGAAGCACTGTGGCTACCCCGTGGAGCTTTCGCACAACGCCAACGACGCACTGAAGAAGATCGAGAAAAACGACTACTCGCTTGTCATCACCGACATGACCATGCCCAAGCGCAGTGGACTGGAGTTGCTCAAGGACATCAAACGGTTCGATTCGTCGAAGGCGGTGATCATGGTCACCGCCTATGCGACCGTGGAAACCGCCGTGGAGGCGATGAAGCACGGCGCGTTCGACTATGTGATGAAGCCCTTCAACTTCGACACCTTCACCTTTGTGGTCGAGCGGGCGCTAACCTTCCGAGAGCACACCGGACCCATGACGCAAGGATCGGCTCCGGCTCCGAAGAAATCCGGGGGCAGCGAAAGCTACAAGGAGATCATCACCCAGAATCAGGAGATGCTCAACCTGCTGGAAGTCACCCGCAACATCTCAAAGGCAAAGGCTCCCGTCCTCATCCAAAGCGAGAGCGGCACCGGCAAGGAGTTGCTCGCCCGCTTCATCCACCTCAACTCCGACCGCGCCAGCAAGCCCTTTGTCGCCATCAACTGCGCCGCGCTCCCGGAGACTCTGCTGGAGAGCGAGTTGTTCGGCTACAAGAAAGGCGCGTTCACGGGTGCGAACACCGATCACCGGGGGAAGTTCGAGCAGGCGCACACGGGAACGATTCTGCTGGATGAAATCAGCGAGATGGCACTTCCCCTCCAGGCCAAGCTGTTGCGGGTGCTGCAAGAGTACGAGATTGACAAGGTTGGGGGAGACCGTCCGGTCAGCATTGATGTCCGGGTGATCGCCACCACCAACCGCGAAATGCTGGAGATGATTGAGTCCGGCAAGTTCCGGGAAGACCTCTATTTCCGCCTCAACGTCATCCCGCTGGTGTTACCACCGTTGCGCGACCGCAAGGACGACATTCATATTCTCGTCACTCATTTCCTCGCCAAGCACGCCCGCATCAACGGGCGAGAAAAACCGGTGATCACGCAGGAGGCGATGGACATGTTCATGCACTACAACTGGCGCGGCAACGTCCGGGAGTTGGAGAATGTGGTGGAGCGCGCCCTGTTGCTGTGCAACGGCAAGGAGGTCCTGCCCCACAACCTGCTCATGCACTCCCAAACCGGTCAAGGTTCACTGAACGCCGACCTCGCTGCTGCTGTTTCTCTTAACGATTCTGCGTCTGGCACCCCTGCAGCCCTGCTGACCGCCAAGCACACTGCTGCGCTGGGCATTGAGGTGGGGATGTCCATGAAGGAGGCGGAAAAGAAGCTCATCTTCGAAACCCTTCGGGAAACCAAGGGCAATCGCACCAGAGCGGAGCAGATGCTTGGCATCAGCATCCGCACCCTGCGCAACAAGCTCAACGAGTACCGCACTGACGGAGAGCCGTTCGACTTCGATTCCGGGGAGTAGCCCGGCCTTCCTGTGCGCGACTCACAAGCCTCGAACTCCCCAACTTCCTGCAAGTTTTCCACTGGTGTCGTTCTCCGGCGCACCCGCAGTTTCTACTATGTTGACCTTGGACCGGCCGAATCCCGGCTTTGCCGCATCCGGGGCAACCTCTTTCAGGACAACGCCTCTGAAGCCCGCATCGCGGTTGGGGATGTCGTGGAGGTCGAACCGGACGCTGCAGAAGATGCAGGCTGGATTTGTGAGGTGCATCCCCGCCACAGTCGCTTGGCCCGCCGCTCCCGTGAAGGGCTTCCGGAGCAAACGCTGGTCGCCAATGCCGAACAGCTACTCATCGTCGCAGCCCTGAAGCGTCCGGAATTTCGGCACGGGGTGGTGGACCGCCTCATCGTCGCCGGGCTTGATGGCGGACTGACTCCGGTGCTGGTTCTCAACAAGACGGACCTTGGCGAAACCCAAGAAACCGCAACCATCCGGAAGCTTTACACGGGCTTGGGCTATTCCGTGCTGCTCACCAGTGCCACGAAACCATCCGGATTAGAGACGCTCCATGCTTGCCTCCGGAAGCGCACCTCGGTTTTGGCGGGACATTCCGGTGTGGGAAAATCCTCACTTGTCAAGGCACTCTATCCGGACTGGGAAATCCGCGTGGGCGCAGTCAACCAAAAACGCGGCAAGGGGAGGCACACCACCACGATGGCCGAGATGTTCCGGCTCCCGGAAGGCGGCTACCTTGTGGACACGCCGGGTATCCGTGAACTTGAGCCGCTCGGTGTGACCCGGAAAACACTGGATCAGCATTTTGCGGAATTCGCCCCGTTGTGGACGCAGTGCCGCTTTGCGAGTTGCAGCCATCGTCACGAACCGGACTGCGCGGTGCAGCAGGGGGTTGCCGAAGGTGCAATCAGCGCGGTGCGCTATCGAAGTTACGTTGCATTCTGGGAGTCGCTGGAGTCCTGAGTTGCTAGGGCGGGTTTGGGGGTGCGCAACTCATTGAGAATACGCTGTACCTGCCGCTGGACGGGGGCAGCCGTCACCTCAGACTCGGTGGCAGGCGTTTCAACGAGAGGCGCGGCAAGTGCCACAGCATTTGTCCGGACGTGCTGCACGGAGATTCCGGCACGCACGGCAAGGGAAACACGGGGAAAGCTGCCGCTGGCGGCGGGGTGATTGCACGTGATTTCTGCGTGGATCCAGTCCAGCCCTGGAACACGGATCAGTTCCTCGCGAACGGCTTCCGATTCCACCAGCAACACCAGCACCGCCTGCCGCTTAGAGGCGCGATGGATGAAAGCCGGGGCACAACACCGCCCAACCGTTTCCGGAAGCAAGCAGGGCCACGCCTCGGCAAGTTCCGCGACCAATTGCTGATCCGCCTGCACCTGTCCAAGATCTCCGACATGACAACGGATGCGGTCGATACGCATTTCCGGGAGCAAGCGATGCAGCAGTTTGAGGTAACTCGGCATTTCAAACTGAAGCGCCTGCGCGATGCTGCCGTCATACACGGTCAGGTGCAGCACGGTTTCACTGGCCCGGAAAGCGGCGAACCCCCGGATCAACTGCTCCTCGGCAGGTGCAAGCTCGCGGTCGAGTCGCCCGGACAGCGTCTTCAGCAGATGCTCCATGCGGCTGAAGTCGCGTCCCCGGATTCGTGTCAGCACCTCCAGCAGTTCCGGAGTTGGTCGTTGGTCGGCAAAACGCTGCAACCACTCTTGGGTAACGGCGAAGTTTTTTGTGACCGAGAAGTTGCGGGGAAAGGCGTTTTGAGCGAGAAAATGGTCCACCGACTCAAACCAAAGCTTGCGAAGTTTGGCGAGGGTCATTAAATAATGGTGTCCAGAGGCTTTGAAGATGCCTTGTAGCACTTCCAGCGTGTCCGGAGCAGGCTGGTTTCGGGAGAGAGTGGTGGAGCGGTGATGCCGGATTCTGTGCAGGAAGCGTTTGGCTTGCACATGGTCCGGGCTGATTGGCTCACGCCGCATTCGGGAGAGGGGCCGACTCATGACGGTTCAACCACTGCAACAAGAGATGCCATGTCAACAAGTGACGTTCCGGGTTTGTTGGTCGCCCTGCCCAGGTTGCAGGACGGCTATTTCGAGAAATCTGTGGTTCTGCTATGCAACTACGATACACAGGGGGCGTTTGGGTTGGTGGTCAACCAACCCGCCTCGGTGCAGGTCCGGGAAATCCTCGCGGACGAAAGCCTGCACGAAAACCCGGCCTTTGCATGCCCTCTGATGATCGGAGGCCCGGTGCAGCAAAGCGAGATGTTCTGGGCCGTCCACAGCTCCGATTACGAAAACGAGGCCACCACTTCCATCTCCAAACAACTCCGGCTGAGTTCTGCACAGGATGTCATCCGTGCCCTTGCCGAGGAGCATGGCCCCTCACGCTACCTGCTCGGCTGCGGCTACTCCGGGTGGGGCGCGGAACAACTTGACCGCGAGATTCAGGAGGAAATCTGGTGGCTCAGCCCTCTGGATGCGGAATTGGTGATGGATTTAGAACACGACCAACGCTGGGAATGGGCACTCAACAGCATTGGCATCGACCCCCTCACCGCCTCCTTCGTCAAGGCGGGGACGGTCTGATACGGTTTGCTTGCCCCAATTTCGTCAATTTGCAGGAGTGGTCCATGCCTGCAAATCACGCCTTTAGGCGATTTCCTGAAATGAAGATACCATCTCACCCACATTGAGCAGGTACTAAATAACTGAAATTTAAGATATTTTTTTAACAGTCAGTTAATGACGTTTAATTTTAGTGTATTTAATTTTTATAAAATATTGATAATATTATGTTTTTTAACATAAATCCTAAGTTATTGATTTTATTGGACTATTTATAAGTTATTGATTTTATTACGAATTAAATCATAATTTTTAAAAAACAACCTGCTCAATGTGGGATCTCACTTGTCTTTTTTGGATTTTCAGCGTTATCGCTCCAATGACAGAGCAGGCGATGTGCCTTTTTCGATGCCTTGAAGCTCCAAAAAAATCCGCTATAATGCAGGTGCCTTTATTCCAAGAAATCACCTTAGCTGAAGGAGATACACACCCGAACCCTGAAAATCGTAATCCTGTCGTTTCGCTTCTGGAAGTTGCTCCGGCGTGGCGGGCTGAAACCCACAGTACTGAAAAACGTGAGCGCTTCCGGTGGTGAGCGCGAACATGCGGGAGCGCCCCTGCCGCATGGCCTGCGCCACTCCCGCTTCCACAAGCAGACGACCGAATCCGCGATTGCGGTGCGCTTCATCCACAGCGAGTCCGGCAAGCTCCACCGACTCGGAACCATAGTCCACGAGTTCGCAGCAGCCCACCACTTCTTCATCCACACAGCCGACCAGAAACCGCTCGATGTGCTGCTGCACACACTCGGCGGTGCGCTGCACGACAGCGGCTTGCTGAAACGCAGGCTGAAGAATGCGCAGAATTTCCGCTGCATCGCTCAGCCGTGCTGACCGCACCCGCTGATAATCCCGATCCGTCACCATCCAGCCCGCGCCTTCAGACGTGAGCAATTCCTGAAGCAACGAGCCGTCCTGCGTCCCGTCCACCCACTGTGCCCGTTCCACGCCCCGTTCGCAGGCTTGGGCCATCGCCAGCACCCGACGTTGTTGCACCGCAGACCAATCCGGATGAGCCGCCATACCCCGGCGGACTTCGTTTGCCGTCAAGGCTTTTGTCTCTTGGGTGGACGTGTCTCCCTGCCAATGCAGCACTGTGCTTTGCAGGAGAATGAGCTTTTGCGCCCGCATCCGCACTGCCGCTTCCAGCGCGACTTCCTCCGCCTCCAGCCACCAGAGTCGCCCCTTCTCACCGTGCGCCAGTGTGGGCAGCAGCACGGGCCCTCCGGTTTCCAAAATGGGCGCAAGCTGCTCGGCACAGATTTCCCGGACCTTGCCGTTGCACGTCTCGACTCCGGACGCAGCCGAGGAAAGACGCTCCGCCTGCACAAACGGCCCCGTGACAGGCAAGATCTGAGTGCCGGAAGTTGCCAGACGCATCATCAGCCGGGAGTGGGCATGGGCACAAATACGTTCAAGCTTTGGCAAGAGTTCCTGCTCTGGAAGCAGTTGCTCCGCTTCGTTGAGACGGGATTCCCCGTGGCTGGTGAGTTCCACCCCAACCAGCGGTGCGCAGTCCAGCACGATCAACATCCGCAACCCCGACTGACTCAAGAGTGCAAGGTCTTCCAAGGCATGGGAATCCGGGGAATCCAAGAGAGTTCCATCCATGAGGACCACCACGAGCGAGTTCCGGAACCTTGCCAAGTACGGAAGCGCCGTGCGCAGGTGATGGGCGAATTCGCTGGAAACGGAAGTTGGGGTTGGGTTGGTCATGAACGTCATGGAAAACCGTGGAAAGGCACTCCGCTATCCAGGATTTTTCTCATCATCAAAGCACCCAACCATTATAACCGGGCAGTCCAGTACAAACATCAGCGCCTGCCCTCTTCCATCCTGTCTTGCAACGTCATCCCTCTGGTTTGGAGACACGGGGAAAAGCAAGCAGGGCATTCCCCGCCTGCGCGTTTGTGGAGTTTGTTTTGGGGTGCTTCTAGGGTTTTGCACTCCAAGCACTGTGAACAGTGCCGTCCGTTCAACATGCAACAACTCTGGAGAAACTTGAAGTTGATCCTCTTTAAGCGTGGCGTCCATGGTTTGGCACGTCATGGAATCTTCCTTACGTTTGTTGCTTGGATCATGAAAAGTCCCCCGTCTTTGGGAATCGCTTTGACGATCATCGCTGGTTTCGGGCTGGAGTATTGGTATTCAAGGGCAGAGCAACTGCCATCATACGTCCATCAGGGGTTTGAGGCAACCTCCGCAAGGGGAGTTCCGCTCTGTATCCTGGAAATCACACAGTGTGACCGTTGGCATTCGGTGGGTTTGGAGATTCAAGGCTCTCCTGCTGTGGAGTTATCCAACCAATCAAACCGGAACACCTCTCGCAGAATTCCGGGTGCGAGCGAAAGCAGGTTGACTTGCTTTTCCGGATCATCCAGAGAACCGTGAGCGCGGAAGTCCAAGGCAATCAGCCCCGCCTTGTCGGTGCCCGTCAAGATGGTGCTCAGCACCGGAACCCAACGGATCAACCGAGTCAGCACATAAGCGGGGGCGATGCTGCCCTTGAGGTCCAATTCATGCTTGGCGGGGTTGATCCATCCTGAAAAGACCACTCCGGTTGACACTCCAATCGCACTGCCCTCAGTGAAAGTGTAGCGCCCCTCTTCAACCGAAACTTTACTGTAGCCTTCATCGAAGAACACCCCGCCCGCCAATAGTTGTTCCAGCAAGCCGGTCAGGCTGACCAGGGAGAGGATGTCCACCAACAACGGTGCGTCCGTCACGGTGAAGTTGCTCAGGCGCACCTCGGACTCGTGCCGAGTGAGGTTGTCGTCGAAAAACTCGGTTCTCAGGTTGAGTTTGCCACCTTTGAAGGCTTGCGTGTCCGTCAACAAGTACAACACGCTAGCAGCGTCATCGGACTCCACCTCAAGGACATGTGGTGGGTCTGTGTGGGGTTCAAAGAAGAAGTGCGTGTCTCCTGCCTCCGATTTCCCCTGTCCAACCACACGAGGCAGCTTTCCGGATTTTTCGACTTTGATGGTTCCGTCAGCCCACACTGGACGCCCCCCATATCCGATGCCGCCGTGGTGCTTCGCCTCCAACTTTCCTGCTGCCGACACGGTTCCCACAGTTTTTCCAAACAGGAGCAGTTTCTCTGAGAGGACGATGTGTTCGGAAGTCAGGTCAAACGCGATTTCTCCAGCAAACTCCGTTGCTCCAGCATCTTCCAGCAGCGGGGACAAATCCAACTGTGGTCCCTGCAATTTTACAGAATACCCATTAGGGCGACTCGCAATTTCAAGCAAGTCCAACTCGGTTCCCGGCCCATGCAACTCCAACAACTGAAGCGACTTGAATCCGCCAAGTTGGCCGAATTCCATCCGGCCTCGTGCACTCAAAGCTTCCGTTTCCAGTTCCACCCTGAGATAGGGGCTGAAGCCGTGTTTGGTCATGAGGGCCATCACCTTCGCTGTTCCGGGGGAGCCGATCTTTTTTGTCCACCCCACCACGGGTACGACAAATCCTGTCGGAGCCAGTCCGACTTGCACCGCCACCAAGCTGGTCTCTTGATTCTGCTGGGTGATCTCAACCCGTCCGGACGCTTGCCCCTCCAGTTCGAATCCGATGATTCTCCTCACGAGTCCGGCAACCTCGGCAGAGGTGGGCAGGTGGATGCGGGTGGATGGATAGCCCCCTTCCGTCTTTGAGAACTCCAAGCCAATCTCGGCTCCATGCACCTGCCCGGTGCCCGCGATCAACACGGCCTTGGGGCTGGCTGCAACATTCAGTGTTCCGTGTGCAAGGTCCAAGTCCAGCGGCAAGCCGAGCAGGCTGACATTGTCAATTCTCGCGTCTGCGGAGAACTGGAAATCCCCATCCGCAAGCTCGTCTTTCAGAGGAAAGTCCATGCCCAAGTCCAACTGCACCTGCCCGCTGGCTTGGGAAAACGGCAGGACGCCCTTTTCCAGAACCGCCAGATCCGGATGCTCCAGCAACGCCAGGGCGGTCGGTAAGGGGCCGGTTGCGTCAAACGAAAACTGTGCGAGGGGCAATCCGGATTGGAGGGGTGAAAACCGTAGGGTGCCCGCCTTGATCTCCAACTCGTTGATCACGCCAGAGTGAATCGCAATCTCAACAGCATCCGCCCCGATTTCGACGGTTGCATTGACCCTCCGGCTTTCCGGCAGGTTTTTGTAATACCGCACCGACGTGTCTTCAACGTGCAGAGTGCTTTTCAAGTGCCGGAGTTGCAGGGGACCGGCATTTGGCGGTTCCTTGGAACTCATTTGCAAATCCACCGAAGCCTCGCGCACCTGCCCTTTCGACATACGGTTCACCACCCATTCCCGGGTTCTTGGGGCTAAATTGGGGAGCCACCAGTTGGAGAGATCATCCACGGGGACATTGAAGGCATTTGCCTGAAGGGAGAGTTCCACAGGCATGAATTTATGCGTCCGCAGCTTGGCTTGGGCATCCAGTCGGGTGGTATTGTCGAGCTTGACTCGGAAGTCCTTGGTTTGCAGGGTGATGCCGTCCCAGTCTGCAGAGAACGTCAGTTTCTCGATTTCAAGTGGTACCCCTCCTCCCTCCATCAGCACATTGGCTCCGGAGAATTTGAACTTGGTTTTGGCGTCCTGAAGCACAAAGTCCGGGCCCAGCTTGAACTCCACTTTGCCGTCTGCGTCTGCAACCAAAACCGAAATGCCGGGGTAGGCGGTGTGTTGCAAGCCCACCCGGGCATCACTCACAGAAACCGTTCCAACCACCGCGCCAACTTCTGGTAAGCCAGTGGGACTTGATGGTGGGGAGAACATCACAGTGGCGGCCACGGCTCCGATGCGCTGTTCATTTTGCGGCCCTCGCGCTGAGACTTGCAGGCTGGGCATCCGGGTTTTCAACAGTTCATTCAACTCATGCACCAATCCAAGGCGTTTCACCTCCAGCTCCACCTGACCGTGAGGCGTGGTTTGCAGTTGCTGAAGTTGACCGTGTGCCTTGACCTCCAGTCCAGAAATGAACGTGGCCTGAAATGCCCTCACCTCCAAAGTGTCGGCTTTTCCATCCCATGCCGCTTCCAGCTTTGCTCCAGAAAAACGACGGAGCCCCTCTTCTCCAAGATCAACGGTTCCAACGCCTAGCGACACCGCTGCCTCCAGCCGTGTGGGTTGCAGATTTCCTCCCACCTCAACACGCACGGTTCCGGAAATCGGTGCATCCAGTCGCTGCGTCCATGCGTTTTCAGGAAGCCATTGCGTCGCCCAAGTCCATGGTGCCGTCCCAAGGATCAGTTTTCCTGTCCCGGATTGCTCCTGAAGATGCCACTGTGCTTCGACCTGTACTGGAATCGACTGCTTCTCCTGCTGCACTTTGCCAGCGACCTTGACGTTGACCTCACGCAGCGTCCGTTTCGCCGATACGTTGACCTGCACCACCCGGATGACACGATCACGGGCTTCATCCAAGATGCGAAGATCGGCATTGTTGAGGATGATGCGTTTGAGATATTGCAGATGCGGTGGGATTGCGGCGCCTCCAGAGGATTGGGCGGAGGTCTCGAACCATCCGGAAAAATCGATGCCGGACACATCGGTCTGCCCAAGGGTCCATTGCAGGCTGGGTTGTTCCAGCCGAATCAGGCTGGGGGCGACGTCTCCCCGGAAGAGTCGGGTCAGATTGAGGCCAATGGCCATTTCCGGCAGGGAAATTTGACCCTGCGGGGTCATCACGGCAAGCTCGAACATGTTCACCCCAAGCGGACTCGGTCTTCCCGTCCATGTTAGTGTGGCTGTCCCCACTTTCACTTCT
>PVBE011455267.1_pt1 | contig 12030 bp, 10 predicted proteins | sample 1631181 | NCBI WGS metagenome assembly PVBE01 (sample SAMN08397723, study PRJNA350692) | Marine metagenome, whole genome shotgun sequencing project. | isolation source: water | place: Pacific Ocean | collected 2012-04 | reverse complement strand
TGAAGCTGAAGGACGGGGAGAGCCTCGACCACGAGACCGAGTCGTCGTTGACGGTAACGGTGACGGCGACGGACGGCGGCGGGCTTTCGACGTCCGAGGACTTCGTGCTTTCGGTCGGCGACGTCAACGAGGCGCCGACGGTCTCGGGCGAGGTGAGTGCGGCGAGCAGCGAGGATGCCGCCGGCTTCACGGTCGATCTTCTGGCCGGCGCCAGCGACGCCGACAGCAGCGATGCGCTGAACGTTGCGAACCTGAGTGTTACCGGCGGCGACGCCAGCGGCGTGACGGTGGTCGGCAACAGCCTGACGGTCGATCCGAACGCATACAACAGCCTGGCGGTTGGCGAGAGCGAGGTCATCACCTACAGCTACGACATCATTGACGGCCATACCGGCGGCACGGTTTCGCAGACGGCGACGATCACGGTGACCGGCACCAACGACGCGCCAGTGCTGACGGCGAATACGGGGGCGACGGTTGCCGTGGGCGCTTCGGTGGCCCTGACCTCGGCGATGCTTCAGGTTACGGATCCGGACACCGCCGCCAGCGATCTCGTCTACACGGTGAGCGGTCTCGGCACGGGCATGATATTGGTTGCTGGTGTCGTGGCGGCGAGCTTCACCCAGGCGCAGTTGGACGAGGGCTTGGTGTCCTACGAGCACGACGGTTCGGAGAACAGCTCGACCTCGCTCACGTTCACGGTGAGCGACGGCACGACGACTCTGCCGAGCGCCGTCTTCAACCTCACGGTGACACCCGACTCCGATCCCGATCAGACCATCACCGGAACCTCGGGCGACGATACTCTCACCGGCGGCGGTGGCGATGACAGTCTGTGGGGCGGCGAGGGCGCCGATGAGCTCTATGGCGCCGCCGGCGACGACACGCTGGACGGCGGCTGGGGCGGCGATGAGCTCTATGGCGGCGACGGCGACGATGTTCTTACCGGTGGCGGCGGCAAGGACACCCTCCATGGCGGCGCCGGCAACGACACGCTGGACGGCGGCAAGAAGGACGATTTCCTCGACGGCGGCGCCGGCAACGACAGTCTGGACGGTGGTGGCGGCAAGGACACGCTCCATGGCGGCGCCGGCGACGACAGTCTGGACGGGGGCAAGAACGACGATTTCCTCGACGGCGGCGCCGGCGACGACAGTCTGTGGGGCGGCGAGGGCGCCGATACCTTCGTCTTCCATGCCGGCGACGGTTCGGACACCGTCGAGGACTTCGGCATCGGCGACATGCTGATGTTCGAGGGTACGGAATTCGACATCAGCCAGATGAACGTGGTAGACGCCGGTGATGACGCGGTCATTACTTTTGGTTCCGAAGACGGCGTTTCGGTGAAAGTGAAGAACGCCGATGCCGAGGACCTGAAAACAGCCTTGGAAAAAGCCAGAAACGATGACGAGGCGAACGCCGACAGCGGCTACTCGGTAACCACTAACGCCGACGATACGATCACCGTCTCGTTTGACGGCAGCTCCTGATTCGTCCGGCGTTTCAGAAAAAATCCACCCATCCCTTTGGCCGCCAGGTTCGTCGGCCCGGTGTTCGTTTGGGGAACGGCGCGGTTGGCCGGGGGCGCCGTTTTGCGCTACCATCACGCTGACTGTCATGCCCGGAAAGAAAACGCCGGATCAGGGACAGGCCATGAAGCCAAGGCCCCGGCGCGTCAAGCGAGGCGCGCGAATCCACGAAACAGCAAGCCACCGATAACTTTCCATGTCAGTGTTTGTGCCTAAGTCGTCGGTTGAAGGAATAGTCTGGCCCAGCCTGCCGGGACGAAGGGTGACGGCGATTCTGGCCATTCTGTTCCAACTCGAGCATAGCCAGTGGTGGCCGTCCGAGAAAATCCGTGGCCTGCAGTTCCGGCAGTTGGGTCGCCTGCTCGTCCATGCCTACCGCACCGTGCCGTTCTACCGGGAGCGGCTGCGAAAAGCCGGACTTACGGCGAAAGCTCCGCTCACGCCCGAGCAATGGGCGGGGATTCCATTGCTCCAACGCCAGGATATCCAGGCCGCCGGTCCGGCGCTGCACAGCACCCGAGTCCCGGACGGCCATGGCAAAGTATCGACGATCTTCACATCCGGTTCGACGGGAAAGCCGATCGGTTCGCTGCGTACGGAGCTAACGGGTCTGTTTTGGGAATCCTTCACCCTGCGCGACCATTTATGGCACCGCCGTGATCCGACCCAAAAACTCGCCGCCATCCGCAGCGCCAAGGAGGGCGTCTCTCCCTATCCCGATGGATCCGTCGGCAGGTGGGGATTCGGCAGCGACGCGATCTTCAACGCCGCCCCGGCTATCTCTCTCAACATCAACTGTACGGTGGAACAACAGGTCGAATGGCTGCAACGGCAGAATCCGGCATATCTTCTGACCTTTCCGAGCAACGTTCTGCGTCTGGCCAACCATTGCCTTGAGAAGGGGATCAAGCTTCGGAATTTACGTCAAGTCCAGGCCATCTCGGAGGTTCTCGGCGCCGAGATCAGAGCCGCCTGCCGCCAAGCCTGGGGGGTGCCGGTGATTGATCTCTACAGCTCACGGGAAGTGGGCTACATGGCCCTGCAGTGCCCCGATCATGAGCACCATCATGTCCAGGCCGAGGGGGTTCTGGTGGAGATCGTCGACGACCGGGGGCGCGCCTGTGCTCCCGGCGAGGTCGGCAAGGTTGTCGTCACCCCGCTGCACAACTTCGCCATGCCGTTGCTCCGCTACGAAATCGGCGACTACGCGGAAGTCGGCGAAAGCTGTTCGTGCGGACGGGGGTTGCCGGTGCTGCGCCGTATACTGGGACGGGTCCAGAACATGGTGGTCCTGCCTTCCGGGGAGAGGCATTGGACCCTGCTGAGCAGCGAGAATATCGGCGCATTTCTCGATATTGCCCCGATCAGGCAATACCAGTTTGTACAAAAGAACCTGCAATCCATTGAATCCAGGCTCGTCGTCGAACGCGACCTGACGCCGGAAGAGGAGGACCGTCTGCGGAAGTGGATCGTCAACAAGCTCGGCCACCCGTTCGAGGTCACCTTCACTTATCACGAGGAGATCGCCAGATCCGCCTCCGGCAAATATCAGGACTTCATTTCCGAGGTGGAAACCTGACCATCTCCCGCCGCCGGCGTTGCTGTCACTAGTACACCCCTGCGGGATTCCTGACCCCATACGACGGGCTTCCGAGTTTCCCGGCTAGGCGCGTGGCGCGCCGTGATGTCAATCCATCACAAGCGCCTCGCAACGCAGTCCGGGAAGCTCGGAAGCCCGCCCTCCGGATCGCTTTTCCCGCTCTCCCGGGGCGTCACGAACGCTTGACGATGCACCCAGCATCGCCGGCGCGTCCGCTCCTACCGGGAGAGCGGGAAAAGCGATCGTATGGGGTCAGGAATCCCGCCGGGGCGTACTAGTCCGCGTTCTCGGAGCGTTCGCGGTAGTGGGCCCACGCTTCCGTGCCGCCCCGGTTATCCAGGAAATTGATGAGGGCGGATATCGGCTTGCGATCGAATTTGCTGTTGGATTCCCCCAAAAGAATCCTCGAGACCTTCTCAAAAGTCATGGCGCCGCGATAAGCGCGCGGGCTGATCATGCCGACGAAGGCGTTGGCGACGGCGAGGACACGCGCCGGTAGAATGATTTCCTCCCCGTGCAGATTCAACGGCCCGGTGCCGTCCCATTTCTCGCCCATTTGCTCAATGGTATCGACGACCGGCCCGTTGAAGGGCACGCTTCTCAGGAGATCGGCGCTGACCAAATAGCTGTTGGCGAGCATGTCGCGTTCCTCGGGCAAAAGATTGCCTGTCTTCGTCAACAATTCCGGCGGCACGAAGATTTTTCCGAGATACATCAGACTGCCGGCGATTTCGGCCGTCTTGCCGACGAGTTCCGGCGTGTTCATTTCCCCGGCAATGGCGAGGGAGACCTCGGCGACGCGCGTCGAGTGGTGGGCCGAGAAGGGATCTCGCCGGTCGATGACGCTGAGCAGGGTGTTGATGAGTTGCTTCAGCATCTGTTCGCTGCGCCGGCGTTCACGGGTCAACTCGGTGATATCGTCAAGGATCATCAGCACGCCGGGCGGATGATCCCGGTCGCCGCGCAGAGGAATATGATCGGATTTGATGATTTGCAGGTCTTCTTCCTCGCCTTCGTCGCCGAGAGTAGTAATGTGGGCTTGCCGTTCCTTGTCGGTATCGTCGGAATCGGCGAAATTCCTCAAGATGCGGTCGTTGATATCGGCGAAGACCTTGGCCTTGATGGGACCAATGACGCTGGCCATGGTCTTGCCGAGCATGTCTTCGGCCGAAATCCCGGCTTCGGCGGCGGCGGGTTGATTGGCGAAGGTATAGGTGGTGGTGCCGTCGACAGCGGCGATGACGGTGGGCTGGCTGTTGGTGACCAGGCGCATGAACTTGGACATGTTCTCGAAGCGCTCGGCGGCGATGCGGGACTTTTCCAGCGCCGCCGTCGCCCGCAGGGAACTGCCGTGGCGCCACACCGCGACGATGGTGACGCCAATGCCGCCGATGACCAGCAAGGCCACGGTGAGGATGGTTGTCAGCCGGGATTCGGTATCGGCGAGGGCCTCCGCCCGCGAGATTTTGCGGACCAGCAGCCAAGGCAGATTGGCGATCGGCCTGGAGGTTACGAGCACTTCCTCGCCCGCATAATCCTGTTTTATGGCAAAGCCGCCGGGGGTGGCCAGCGCGAACGAAGCCGCCAGATCCGGCGTGTCGAGCGCCAGGGAGCGTTTCAGCGGCGGCGTGCCGTCGGCCAGCGGCGAAAGGTATTCCACCATATTGGAAGCGGACCGGACAAGGTAGGTCTCGGTTGTCGCTTCGGTTTCTCCCGGTTGTTCGAGGCGATCGAAAAGCTCCTTGCCGATGATTCGCATGCCGACCACGGCGCCGATGCCTTCGGTGCCTTCGCTTTCGTCCTGGACGGCGAATACCGGCAAGGAGAAGCCCATGGTCGGCAAGTTGCTGGCGCCCATGTAGATATCGATCATCGCCGGTTCGCCGGACAGGGCCTTGGCAACCGCCTTGCGGATTTTTCCGCTCACCGGCGGCATTCCGGGGGTGCCGACCAGGGAGCGGCCGCCGGCATCGACAAGGCCAATTCCCGCGACACCGACCCTTTCGATGTTGGCGGCGACTTCGCCGGCCGCCGCCGGCGGCTTGAAGCCGGTACGATCGGCCGTCGCAACCAACAGATTGCGCAGGTAGCTGGCCTGAGCCGGTTCGTCGGTTACATCCGAGCGGTCCCCCTCGGCCATGGCCAATTCGGTCATGTAGAGCTGAAGCGAGGCGTTTTCGGTCAACTCGCGCATGATGGCGAAGTTCTGCTCCACCCACTCGTTGACGGCCGCCGAGCGGCTATCGGCGACGATACCCAGGCGGACTTGCCATGCCTGCAAGTCTCGTTGACGCTCCTGGCCAATGAAATAGAAAGTGAAAGCAATCGCCGCCACGGCCGCCGCCAGCATGGCGGCGCCGATGCCGACGGCCATCCAGTTCGTGCGTCCGCTGATTTTTGCTTCCGGTTCGGCTTGATCGGCCATGGCGCCCTCCCCTGTGGCCTGATGGCTGTTCTTGTTTAGCAGCAGTTGCTTGGATCATCCCACTGAAAATTACCCTATTCCGTAAACCCCTGGAATGCGGCGGCGGCAACGCAGGCAAAGGAGGCTTGAATTGAAAAAGCCCACTTTCATAAATTGTTACGGCATCGCGTGGGGGACGCAAGGACGAATCTCGCGGCCGCGGGCAACGTCATTTTTCAACACAGAAGAACACAGAATAAGCCGATAAGGCACAGAGATCACAGAGAGCCATTAAATCGACTCTGGCTCCATTTCTCGATATAGGAATTTAAATGCGTATAGTGTCCTCCAACTGCAATGCGCGGCAATGGAATTCGAACCGCAATACGCATATCGATCATGTTCCTACAAATGCTTCCGAACCTTGGTGGCTATGGCGTCCGGCGCGATTCCGTGTGGGAAGTAAGTGATGATTTTCCCATCGGGGCCCATCAGGTAGATGAAGGCCTGGTGGTCTATGAGGTAGTCGTCCTCGTCGCTGGCTTTTGCATAGTACAAACGGTAAATCTTCGCCACCGCCGCAACCTGTTCGGAACTGCCGGTCAACCCGATCATTCTCGGATGGAAGTTCTCCATGAACGATTTCAGCACCTTGGGCGTATCCCGTTCGGGATCGACGCTGATGAAGACAGGCTGAACCTTGTCGGCTTTTGCACCCAGTAGGTCCATGGCATCCGTGATGGTTTGCAAGGCCGTCGGACAAACGTCGGGACAAAACGTATAGCCGAAGTAAACCAGCATGTAGCGTCCCCGGAAATTGGCGTCGGTAACAGTCTTGCCGTTATGATCGATGAGGGTGAACGCCCCGCCGATGGGAATAGAGGACGAGGACGAGGAGGTCGCTTTGGGGGGAATTTCCGTGGACGCCAGATACCGGCTCAATAAGAGACTGGCGGAAAGTGCCGCCACCATCAGGACGAGATAGACGAAAAAACGTGTCATTGTGCATTCCTTATCACAATTTCAACAGGCCATCGGGTCGGCTCCGCCGGCCGGGCCAGGCTACGACGTAGCGCGGTCGACAGAGCCAGGCCGTGGCGTTAGTGGGTGCGTTTCATCTTCATGCCGCCCATGGCGCCGGCCTTCATGATCGTGACTGAAACTCCGATCTTACCGGCCTTCTCGAAGACCAGGGTGAGCGGGAACGAATCCCCCTCCTTAAATGGCGCCTTGAGGCCCATGAACATGACATGGTAGCCACCGGGCTCAAGCGCGACCATGCCCCCCGCCGGCACCTCGAGGGCGTCCACGTGCCGCATCTTCATAATGTCATTTTCCATGAAGCTTTTGTGCAGTCCAGCCTTCTTGGATACGCTGCTGCTTACGGCAACAAGCCGATCCGTGTAGGCGCCGCCATTTCTGATCATCATGAAAGCGGCGCCTGTCCTGGCTGTGCTGGCGGTAGCCCTTGCCCAAGGGCGTGTCACCTCAATCTCGCCAACTTTGCTGGCACAAGCGGTGGACCAAAACAAAAACGTGATGACAAAAACCGCGGACAGTGTGTGAAATCCTTTCATCGGAACCTCCTTTATTCCCTCGTCTTTATGTCCGTCTCTGGCTACTAGATTCGGCTGTCAGGGCTATCGGTATTTTTCTTCCGCTTTCCCACACCAAGCAGACATCAAAGCCGGTAACTTCAGCTTTACCAGACTGAACGAGCAGTCGGGGGACACCATGCGTGGCTACTTCGGCATCGGCGTCGAGGGCGCCGGCAAGGCCATGAACGTAGGCAACCTGTTCCCAACAATGAGTCTTGCGCGGGAGGCATCATTGGGTGAGTGGGTCCAAGTCGGTCGCCCCAGCCATACCGAAACTTCAACTCCCGGCTATCGGGGTGGCCCGATAGTCACACCATTATGGTAGACGAGCGCTTTGATGTTTTTGGTGTCCTGTTCCACTTCTTTCACCATGATGACGAGGGTGTTTTCATCACTGAACTCACCATCGGGTATATAGATATCTATTTTGGCTTTGCCCTGTTCGTCCGTGATCGCAAATGCAGTCTTGGGATCGACGATTTGCGAACCCTCTCCACTTACGCCGGCAATTTCCGGAATATCTCCAGGATTTTGAGCCCAGACATGTACCTGAAGAACCGCGCCCTTTCTCGGACGGATATTCTTAACAGCCGTGCAAAGGTACTCATAGCATTCGAATTCATAGGTAACCGGCGTGTCTCGACCATGATAGGTACGCTCGTCGATAAATTGCCCTTGGTCGATCCACGTCTCCGCCGCTAAACCGGACATATCGCTTTTAGTCGGTTGCGGATATGCAATCGCGGGCGGTGGAGTCATGCCCGGACCCGGCGCTGGCGTAGTTTTGCGCCGGCGAAAGCTTACGATCATGAGCCCAACCACGACAATAGGAAGCACGATCACCCACACATTCATGATTAAGCTATCCCAATGATCCATGCCCATGTGGCCCAAGGCCACGCCCGGGACCTTGCCCAAGCCGACGTAGCCCAAGGCCTCGCCCGGGACCTTGCCCTGGGTTTGCGTCTGGGCCGGGGAGTCGAGCGACGGCGACCCGGAAATGACGGCCGCCGCGGCGTAGGCCACAAACAAGGCCAAGGCCATGCCGCCCAGTGTATGGCGGAAGTTTGACCGGATCATGCCTTGTTCCCCTGCTCCGTTAAAGAACCGGTTTCTTGACATGGCACGGGGTGTGGAGAAGCCGCTTTAACTGACATTTCCCAGATAGCTTTCAAATCCATGCGATCATACCCAAATTGCAAAATCGAGGAACAAAGTCGAAGTCGGGGGACACAAAGTCGGAGGGTACCATAAGCATTAAATGGGGCCAGAGTCGATTTAATGTTTCTTCTGTAATCGGTCGGTTGAGTCGAGTGGCGCGGGGGAATTTCACCCCCACGATCAACCCAACCGACCGATTACAGAAGGAAGCAGATAAGGCACAGATATCTCGGAGAAAAATTGACGAGATGCCTTGCGCCCATGGTTTAAGATTGAATGGAATCGCCAAAGGCGGTCCATCAATCTGGTAAATCCGCTCTGGCAGGCAAGGGCGGAGCGCGGCCGGTCAAGGCCGCAGCGACGACAGGTATCGGCCGAGCCCGCTCATGCATTCCTGGAAAACGTCCAGGCTCCGCGCCGCCTTGGCTTGCCCGAAAGATCCCTCGATGGAGGCGATGATGAAGGCGGCGGCGCCGTCGGTGTCGACATCGCCGCGCACGCGGCCGGTTTGCTGGCCGTGCCCGAGAGCGCTCGACAGGCCCTTGCGCCATAACCGGTACAGGCCATCCAGACGGCGGCGAAACTCCCTGTCCACCGGCGCCATCTCTTGAACCAGATTATTGAGGGGGCAGCCCAAATGGACGATGCCGGGGATCTGGTTCGACAGCCGCTCCTGAATCAACTGGGCCAGGCTTTCGACCGGATCATCAGCGCCATGCAAAGGCCGAAGCCACCACCGTTCCACGTAGTCCTTGAGAATCTCGTCGATCACCGCGTAGCCCAAGGTCAGTTTGTCGGGAAAGTAATGATAGAGCGCCCCTTTGGTCATACCCGTGGCGGTCAGAATATTGTTAAGGCTGGATGCCTGAAAACCCTGGGCGTGGAAACTGTCGAAAGCCGCCTGAAGGATGATTTGCCGCGTTTGCCCCGGATTGCGTGTCCTCTCCATACCGGTAAGTATGTTAGACAACAGCCGTTTTCGCAAGGGCGACAAGCGCATCGGTGGGAAACGAGGGTTAAAACCGAGCCGTCCCTTTTCGGCGCCAGCGTTCAAGCGAAAGGCTGTCGTCGATATCCTCCAAGGTTTCCAGCAAGGCCACGGAATGGCCGCGCCTCAACTTGGCCAAACTGTCGGACAAGGTGAATTCCGTTGACCAGCGGACGTCGGCGAAGATGTCGGGCAGGCGCGGACGGCGTTTGAGGCCAACCAGCCAGTAGCCGCCGTCGGCGGCCGGGCCGAAGATGGCATCGTGGCGGCCGAGAAGGCGAAAGGCCCGGGCAACGTGGCCGGGCGTGATGTCGGGGATGTCGGTGCCGACGATGACCACCGGCCCGGGCGGCAAGGCGCGCATGATCCGGGCCATGCGGCGCCCCAGGTCTCCCGTCCCTTGCGGCAGGCGCGGCGGGGTGGGCGGCCAGAGGGCGGCGTCAACGTCGCCGTCCGGCGTCACCGCCAGCCAGCAACGCCAGCGCCGGTCGCCAGCCAGCCGCTTGACTTGATCAAGGAGGGCGCGGCGGTAGAAAGCCCAGGCGGCGACGGCGCCGATACCGGCGGCGAGGCGGGTTTTCACCCGGCCCAGACGCGGCGTCTTGACGAAGATGACAAGATGGTTGGTCAGGCGCATCGGAGCGGTGTCAATTTTAAACCCTGGCGTAAATCCTGGCGATCCGCGGCGCCGGGATGCCGAGGAAATAGAGTCCCAAACAGAAGAGGTTCCGCAAAGGACGCAGGAAATAGCCGCCGCGCCGGAAACGTTCGGCGGAAGTGACGGCGGCGACGTCGAGCGAGGCCAAGCGGCGCCGGCCGATACGCCGGATCATGTCGACGTCTTCCATCACGGGAAGGGGCTTGAAACCGCCGAGATCGGTGTAGAAATCGCCTCCGATCAGCAGTCCCTGATCGCCATATGGGAGACCGAGAACACGGGTTCGCCAAGCGACCAGACGCTCCATCCGCCGCGCCGGCCCGCCATCGTCATCAAGGGCGAAGCGGAAAACGGCGGCCCGGCGGCGGTTGCCGTTATCGGCGGCGAAGGCGGCGGCGGTCTCGGCCCAGCTCCGCGCCAAAATGGTGTCGGCATGCAGGAACAACAGCCACTCGCCTGTCGCCGCTTCGGCTCCGGCGGCGAGTTGAGATCCCCGCCCCGGCGCCGCTTCGATAAGCCTGGCCCCATATTCGAGCGCCACCTGGGCGGTGCCGTCGATGGAACCGCCATCGGCGACGATGACCTCGATCGGCAAGGCGCCGGCGGAAAAAACCGCCGGCAGAGACCGCTCCAGGGCACCAGCGGCGTTCAGCGTGGGAATGACGATGCTCAACATGGAAGGCAAGGGTATCATGGCCGTAAAACTTGCGCCTGAACGATATGCGTTCTTGAAACGTTCGTGGTTTTAGCGCTATGATGCCGGAATGGATAACCGCCTCTCGCCAATCCCCTTGAAAGGCCGCGGCGCCATCAGCAATCCCCCCGGCCGCTTCGAGAAGATCCAGCGGCACGCCATCGATGACGGCTGGGACGGGGGCGGGGATGCGCCGCCGCTCGGCACCCGGGTCACCGACGAAGCCTGCCGTAGCATCCTGACGGCCAATGATTCGCCCGACCTTCCTTTCGAACGCTCGATCAACCCCTACCGGGGATGCGAGCATGGTTGCGTTTACTGCTTCGCCAGGCCCTCGCACGCCCATCTCGGCCTGTCGCCGGGATTGGACTTTGAAAGCCGCCTCTACGCCAAAACCCATGCCGCCGACGTTTTGGCGCGGGAACTCGGCAAACCGGGCTACCGCTGCCGGCCGGTCATGCTCGGCGCCAATACCGATCCCTACCAGCCGATCGAACGGCGTCGCCGCATTACCCGGCGGATTCTGAAAGTGCTGGCCGCTTTCAACCACCCTGTCGCCGTCACCACCAAGTCCCGTCTGGTGACCAGGGATCTGGACATTCTAGCGGCAATGGCCGAACGCGGGCTGGCCATGGTCGCCGTCTCCATCACCACCTTGGAGCGGCAACTGGCCGGCAAGCTGGAGCCGCGCGCGGCGAGCCCCGAAAAACGGCTTGAAACCATCCGCGTCCTGTCGGCGGCCGGCATTCCCACCGCCGTCATGGCGGCGCCGATGATTCCCTCTCTCAACGACGCCGAACTGGAACGCATCCTCGAAGCGGCGGCTCGGGCGGGCGCCGTTTCGGCCAGCTATGCCCTCCTGCGCCTGCCTTATGAACTCAAACAGCTCATCACCGAATGGCTCGAACGCCATGCACCGGGCAAGACCGGCCATGTCCTCAACCTGCTAAGGGCATGTCACGGCGGCAAGCTCTATGACGGCGATTTCGCCAGCCGTTTGCGGGGCAGCGGAATCTACGCCGATTTGCTCGCCGAACGTTTCCGCCTGGCCTGCAAACGCTTGCGCCTGAACGACGTGCTCGCCGGCAAACTGGATCTGGATTGCAGCCAATTCCGGCCGCCGCCGGTGGCCGGGCAACAGCTGGCGCTGTTTTCGCCCGCCCCTGGGCCGTGACGGCCGCCGGCCGGCGTCGTTCCCTGGCCGAACTGGCTACTTGACTGGTCGGAGGGTGCGCCCGTCGGGCTGTACTTTGCTTGATGAAGAAGGAAAAACCCACCGTTGCCTGGGGTCAGGAATTACGCTGGGCGGTACTAGTACACCCCGGCGGGATTCCTGACCCCATACGATCGCTTTTCCCGCTCTCCCGGTAGGAGCGGACGCGCCGGCGATGCGGGTAC
>PVBE010330622.1_pt1 | contig 12030 bp, 8 predicted proteins | sample 1631181 | NCBI WGS metagenome assembly PVBE01 (sample SAMN08397723, study PRJNA350692) | Marine metagenome, whole genome shotgun sequencing project. | isolation source: water | place: Pacific Ocean | collected 2012-04 | reverse complement strand
TTGCCGTTATCTGTTTCACATCACCCCTGATATTCCTAATGGCCATATCATCTCCTCCCCTATCTTCTATGTTGAATCTACAGCGCACAATTTGCTCCTTTTAGAGGCTGTTTTCAAGCACCAATACCACCCAGTAACCACAGAATGCCCTGTGGATCCGCCTTTCGTCTGACCAGGTTCTGATCGCTCTCGCTGCCAGCCGATACAGTGGGGTGGGATGGAGGTGATTGAAAGCCGTTGTTTCCGGCTAAACGGCAAGCCCCGCCTTGCGCCCTTCATAAAATGCGAATGCGGCCTGCCTTGGGCCTGCGGCATCGCCGATCAGATCATAGTCAATCCCGCTGTCGTCCAGCCCCTGAGCCACCGTTGTATTGGCCTGATTGGTGGTTGCCATCACCAGCGAATCGGCGGCCAGGTGACGGGTTTTCCCATTCAGCAGATCAAGGATCTCGGCCCCGTCGCCCCGCCACGCGGCGATGGCGCTTTCGGTCACAAACTCTGCCCCAAGTCGGCGCAGTGCCTTGCGTAGTGGCCAGTCAGCGGCGGTGCGCTGAAGCTCCTTGCCGATCAGTGCATCCGGGGTGACCAGCGTGACGGCGTGTCCCTCCTCGGCCAGAAACCACGCCGTGCCGGCGCCGCGCCAGTTGCCGCCTTCATCAAGTACGATGACGCGTTTGCCGGGGCGCACGGCGCGGCCCATCACATCCTCCGGTGAAAACACCTGTCCAAGCTCGATCCCTGGCAAGATCTCATTTTGAGTCATGGCGCGCTGAAAACCGGTTTCGGTGGGCAAAGAACCGGTGGCGATGATGACTTTGTCGGCCCCCATTGCCGCCACCTCATCAGGTTCAAGGTAGCTATTGAAACGCACCTCAACGTCAAGCTTTTCAAGCTGTCGGCCATACCAGTCCAGAAGGTCGGTGATCTGCCCGCGGCGCGGCTGTTGGCCGGCAAGGCGGAACTGGCCGCCAAAATGGGGTGCGGCCTCGGCCAGGGTGACCTTGTGCCCGCGCTCGGCGGCTACCCGCGCGGCCTCAAGCCCCGCCGGGCCACCGCCGACCACCAGGACTCTTTGCGGTATTTCCACCGCTTCAAAGCGGTCGCCGCCCCATTCATGCTCGCGCCCGACGGAAGGGTTGATCAGGCAGGAAATCCAGTAATCACGATAGCGCCGCCCCCAGCACATTTGGTTGCATGAAAGACAGCCGCGGATATCTTCGGCGCGGCCGGCCTCGGCCTTGGCAACAAGATGAGGGTCAGCGATCTGTCCGCGTACAATTGAGATCAGGTCAGCTTCACCCGCGCCGACAACGGTATCGGCATTTTCAGGTGTACGGATGTGGCTTTCAGCGGTCACCAGCGCATGTTGTGTCACCCCCTTCAGGGCCTGCGCCAGATCGACACCCAGTTTTTCACCATAAAGAAAGGTCGGCATCAGTTTGTAGAAGTTGAAATAGCTGCCGGTGCCGCAGGTAACATAGTCCATGAGGTTTTCGCGGTCGTGGCGTTCAATGATTTCGGCTATGGATTCGCGGCTGAGAGCGGCCGGAACCTCTGGTTCGTCATTGACAGCCAGGCCAATGATAAAGTCATCCCCGCATTCGCGCCGTACCCGTGACATGATTTCCCGAGAGAAGCGCGTGCGGTTTTCAAGCGAACCACCCCAGCGATCATCACGCTGGTTGGAAAACGGTGTCCAGAACTGATCGGGCAGGGCATGGTAGGCAGCCCAGACTTCGACGCCGTCAAATCCGGCCTCGCGGCAGCGTCGGGCCGCCTGAACAAAGCCGTCGATGGTGAGCTCTATTTCAGCCTCGTTCATGGTGTGACTGCCGTCGCTGTCATGATAACTGGGCCCGCCCGAGGGCGACCAGTTTGGGTGATAGGAGTTATCCGCATCCCCATGCGCCCCGACATGATAAAGCTGCTGGATCATGACGCTGCCCTCAGCCTTTGAGGCTTCGGTCAGCCGGCGAAAGGGCCCGATCACCGCATCAGAGCTGTGGCGGAAATTGCCCCGTGTCAGCACCGCTGCACCGTGCACGGGGACAGGTTCAACCACAATCATCGCTGCCCCGCCAAGCGCCCGTTCGCGGTAGTAGGCGACGTGCTTTTCCGTTGGCAGCCCGTCTTCGGCCATGTTGGTGGTATGGGCTCCGAAGACCACGCGGTTGCGCAGGGTCTTGTGGCGTAGGGTGATTGGCGAAAAGATGTGCTTGAACGACATTAGCGGTCCTTGACCCGCCTCAGTGGATCATAGATTGCTGGATGGATGTGGCGCGCGGACGCCGCAACCCCGATGCGGAACAGTTGAAACTGGCCTTTTCCGTCAGGCTTTATCATTTGACACTCTTCTCTCATTTGATTCCACGGCACAAAATTTGCTCCTTTTGGCGACTGTTTTCAAGTGCCAACACCATCCAGCCGCCGCAGGATGCCTGCCCTGGGATCAAACAACAACTCAAGCGATACCAAGGACAGGGTGAATTACATCACCGACAGGAACCCAACGTGAGGGGAATCTTCTATCATGATCGGCATTTCAGAAAAGGCGCAACTCGGACGTAGAAATCTCTTTACAGGTTTCAATCGAAGACATTACAGTTCGCTTTGACCCTGAATGGATGTGACGGGACAAGGTTATGAAAACAGATGCAAGAGTAGTAGTGATCGGTGGAGGTGTTGTCGGCTGCTCGGTCCTGTTTCATCTGGCACGAGCGGGCTGGAAGGACGTTATGCTGATCGAACGTTCCGAGCTGACTTCCGGTTCTTCCTGGCATGCTGCGGGCGGATTCCATACGCTCAACGGTGATCCCAATATCGCCAAGCTGCAAGCCTATACGGTCTCACTGTATGACGAGCTTGAGGAAATTTCCGGTCAGTCATGCAGCCTGCATCTGACCGGTGGTGTGATGATGGCGGATTCACCCGAGCGCATGGATTTTCTGCGCATGACCCACGCGCGGGGCCGTTGTTTGGGTATGCAGACCGAGCTGATTACGCCTTCCGAAGCCAAGGCAATGTTCCCTTTGATCGACGTCAGCCACTTTGTCGGCGCGCTTTGGGATCCGGTTGAGGGCCATCTTGACCCCTCCGGCACCACGCATGCGTATGCCAAGGCCGCCAAAGCGCTGGGGGCAACAATTGAGCTGCGCAACCCTGTTGAGGAGATCACCCAGGATTCCGACGGCACCTGGAATGTGGTGACGGCAAACGGCACCGTCAGGTGTGAACATGTGGTCAATGCCGGTGGGCTGTGGGCGCGTGAAGTTGGCCGTATGGTCGGGCTGGAGTTGCCGCTGCTGGCGATGGAGCACATGTACCTGCTCACCGAAGAGATGCCTGAAGTGATGGAGTTCAATCAGGAGACTGGTCGTGAATTGGTAGGCGTTATCGATTTCAAGGGCGAAATCTATGCCCGCCAGGAACGCAATGGCATTTTGCTGGGAACCTATGAAAAGGACGCCAGGCCATGGTCTCCGGTCAACACACCGTGGGATTTTGGACATGAGCTGCTGGAACCTGATCTGGACAGGATCGCCCCTTCGCTGGAGGTTGGATTCAGGCACTTCCCGGCGTTGGAAAATGCCGGGATCAAACAGGTCATCAACGGCCCGTTTACCTTTGCGCCTGATGGCAACCCCCTGGTCGGGCCGGTGCAGGGGCTGACCAACTACTGGTCGGCTTGTGCAGTCATGGCTGGTTTCTCGCAAGGGGGCGGGGTAGGGCTGGCGCTGTCCAACTGGATGGTGCATGGCGACCCGGGTTTTGACGTGTTCGCCATGGATGTAGCGCGATTCGGCGATTGGGCGACACTGCGGTATACCAATGCCAAAGTGCGTGAGAATTACTCACGGAGGTTCTCGATTTCATACCCGAACGAGGAGCTCCCCGCTGGGCGCCCACAGCAAACCACGCCGCTGTATGACATTATGGTCAGGGACAATAATGCGGTGATGGGCGACAGCTGGGGGCTGGAAGCACCACTGTGGTTTGCGCCTGAGGGCAGCGAGGCCAGGGATATCCACTCTTTTCATCGCTCGAATGACTTTGAGCCTGTGGGTAACGAGGTGCGCGGGGTGCGAAACTCGCTGGGGGTGACTGAGATCGCCAACTTTGCCAAATACCGCATCACCGGCGAGGGCGCCGAAAGCTGGCTTTCAACCCTGATGACCAACACCATGCCCACGATTGGGCGTATTGTGTTGACCCCTATGCTGAATGAAAACGGCAAGCTGATTGGCGACTTTACGATCGCCAAAGCCGGTGAAAACCGCTTTCAGGTTTGGGGATCGTCGGTGGCGCAGGTCTATCACATGCGCTGGTTCGAACAGCACCTGCCCGATGATGAGTCGGTGCAGATACATCTTTATGGCCAGACCTTGGTTGGGCTGTCGATTGCAGGGCCGAACGCCCGTAATCTGCTGGAAAAACTGTGTGATGCAGAGGTGTCGAATGCGGCGCTTCGGTTCATGGACTACCGCGAAATGGTGGTGGCAGGAGCGCCGTGCAAGGTCAACAGGCTGACCTATTCGGGCGATCTGGGTTATGAAATCTGGATGGAGCCAACCTATCAGCGCAAAGTCTATGAGGCGATCAAAGCGGTTGGGGCTCAGTACGATATTGTCGATTTCGGGTTGCGGGCGCTGCTGTCAATGCGGCTGGAGAAAAACTTCCCGACATGGTTCGCCGAGCTGCGCCCGGTCTATGGGGCGTTTGAGGCAGATATGGACAGATTTATCAAGCTATCCAAAAACGATTTTATCGGCCGAGAGGCCGCGGCAAAAGAACATGCCGACGGCCCGAAACTTTCACGCGTGATGTTTGTTGTCGATACCGACAGCGCCGATGTGATTGCCGATGAACCGATTTGGGCCAAAGTTGGCGACCAGGACTATGGATTGGTCGAGGCCCCGCACGGATACGGCGGAATTCGTTTCGATTGCGGAGGTAACGAGGTGCCAAAACCGGCCGGAAACCGTGATGGCGACTGGCGCGTGGTGGGCTGGATTACCTCTGGCGGGTACGGGCATGCGGTCGAAAAATCCCTGGCGCAGGGCTATTTGCCGTCTGCGCTTGCCAAGCGCTTTGAAGCCGGATTGTTCGAGATCGAAATTCTGGGAAACAGGGCGCCGGCAATTATCGCGCCTGAACCGCTGTTTGATCCGAGCGGTGCAAAGATGAGGTCATAACACCATGACGGAGAACAAGCGAAACGAGAGACGCCGCAAGCGGTCATCTGCCAAACCTTCAAATACACGCACGCCTGATTATCGTCAGTTAAAGCACCCGTTTGAACCCCAGCGCATTTTTTCTGCCGATGAGATCAATAACCTCCACCAAACCGCCCTGCGGGTCCTTGAGGAGCTGGGCATCAAGGTGCTGCTCCCCGAAGCCCGCAAGATGTTTGCGGCCGCGGGGGCGCTTGTTTGCGATGACATGGTCTTCATCGGCCGCGATATTGTGGCGGCGGCGTTGCAAACGGCACCACCTAAAATCCGGCTTCGGGCAGCAAACCCGATTCGTGAACAGGATTATGAAGAAGGTGCAATGCTCTTCTCCCCCGGCTCGGGTTGTCCCAATGTGACCGACTTCGAAGGAGGCCGCCGCCCGGGATCATTGAAGGACCACGAGGACACGATCAAACTGGCCCAGAGCTTTGATGTGATCCACCAGCTCGGCCAGTCGGCGGAACCACAGGATGTGCCTATCCAGTTTCGACATTACGATATGGTGCGCGCCGCGCTGGAATTCAGCGACAAGCCGCTGCACCTTTTTGCACGCGGGCGCGGGCAGGCGACCGAAAGCTTCGAGATGATCCAGTTGGCGCTCAACTTGTCAGACGATGAATTTGCCGACGGTGCCTGGGCGACCACAATCATCAATACCAATTCGCCGCGCATATTGGATAATCCCATGGCACAGGGAATTATTGATTTTGCCCGTGCGGGCCAGATGGTGGTTATCACCCCATTCTGTCTTGCCGGGGCAATGGCACCGATCACCATAGCCGGTGCGTTGACCTTGCAGCATGCCGAATCCTTGATGGGCATCACGCTGGCGCAGCTTTCCAAAGCGGGCGCACCGGTCAGTTATGGCGGGTTTAATTCAAACGTCGATATGAAATCGGGCGCTCCGGCCTTCGGCACGCCCGAGCATGTGAAAATGCAGATCGGCGGCGGCCAGTTGGCGCGCCATATCGGTTTGCCGTGGAGGTCGGCAACAGGGACGGCATCAAATACCTCCGACATGCAGGCGGCAACCGAAACCAGTATGGCCTTGTGGGGGGCAATGATGGCAAATGCCACGCTAACGCTCCATGCGGCGGGCTGGCTGGAGGGCGGCCTGACCTTTGGGTATGAAAAATTCATCAACGATATAGAAGCGCTGCAGACTGTGGCCGAACTGGCAGTTCGGCCAACAGTGGCCGATGCTGAAATTGGCTTTGATGCTATTGCTGAGGTGGAACCCGGCGGGCATTTCTTTTCCATCTCGCATACGATGGAACGTTACAGTACTGAATTTTATCAACCTGTCATTGCGGATTTGCGAAATATCGGGGCATGGACCGAGGCGGGCGGACTCACATCAGCAGAGCGGGCAACCGGAATTTGGAAACGCATTTTGGCCGAATTTGAAAAGCCATCAACAGGTGATGCTGCGGCAGAAAGGTTGAAGCCCTATATCGAGAAAAAAACCAAAGCAGGGGGCGCGGCGCCAGTGGAATAGTCTGTGGGATCACACCCTGAATACGGGCCTTATTCCTCTACCTTGATTACTACTGATTCAGTGCAGTTTATGGCGAGGGATAGGGCTTTGCGTGCAGCAGATGCGGGGTCTTGCGCCATCAGCAGACGAAGATCCTGGCCGTTGTCTGTTGTATATCACCCCTGTTACAGGTAGTGGAGAATTCTTCCTTTCTGGAAAAATATCTTTGATAGGTATAGGATAATCACTGTGCATCGTAAACGAGTGCCATTTTGAGTAAAAAATCCAGAGCTGTTTATGAATCAGGTGGCAAATAGTAAAGGGTTACAAGCGTGAACAAGCGTTGAGACAGAGCTCGAATCGCTGATTGCACAAGGTGGGTTTGTGGTGAGTTTACTGTTTTAAGACTTACACAACAGTTGGACATAAATAATAATTCAACTAAAGGAGAACGTAGGATGTTTAATAGAAAATCTACGGTTTTTGCATTATTTGTTTTAACTTTTGGTGCTTATTCCGGAATCGCTAATGCCGCATGTGGAAATGTGATCGTAGCAGAACAGAACTGGGCATCAGCCGAATTGATGGCAAACGTCGATAAAGTAATACTAGAAAATGGTTATGGTTGTGAGGTTGAACTGATACCAGGCGCAACAATGCCAACCTTTACCTCAATGGATGAAAAAGGTGCTCCAGACATGAACCCTGAACAATGGGCTAATGCTGTTTTTGTACCTTTAAAAAAAGCAGTTGAGGAAGGTCGTTTAGTTATTGCTAACAAAGCGCCAATTACTGGCCTTGGAGAAGGTTGGTGGTTAACTCCTGGTTCTATTGAAAAACATCCAGAGTTAAAAGGTATGACTGCTGTTGAAATCTTGGAACATCCAGAGTGGTTTCCATCTAAAGAAGATCCTTCAAAAGGAGCTTTTGTAGGTTGTCCTGCAGGTTGGGGATGTCAGTTAGCTAACGCACAACTATTCAGAGCATTTGAAATGGAAAAAAAAGGTTGGGTATTAATTGATCCAGGTTCTGCCGCAGGTTTAGATGGTACAATATCTAAAGCAGCTGAGTCAGGAAATCCTTGGATTGGATATTATTGGAACCCAACATCAATTGTTGGAAAATATGATTTGCAACCAATTCCTTGGGGAATTGATTTTGCAGGTAGAGATAATTGGGATAAGTGTATAACTGTAGCTGAGCAAGATTGTGCAGATCCTAAACCATCTGCTTGGACTCACTCAGAGGTAAACACTATCATTACTGCTAAATTTGCTGAACAAGGTGGAAAAGCTATAGTGAAGTACATTGGAAATCGTACTTATCCTGGGCCTGTGATGAATGGAATGCTAGTTTGGATGGCTGATAATCAAGCTGGAGGTACTGATGCAGCAATTGAATTTTTAACTAAACACGAAGATGTTTGGACTAAATGGGTATCTTCTGATGTTGCTAAAAAAGTCAAAGCTGGTTTATAAATCATAAGTTATTTTAACGAGCCTATTAAATAGGCTCGTTATTAGTCTAATAAAATAAAATGGAATTCTTTACTAAATTTCCTGTAATGGAACGAGTTTCTCTTTTGGAGATGAAGAAGGGAATTGATTTAAGTTTTAGATTATTTTCTCGAAAATATGGTGATGCCATAGAAAGTTTTTTTGATCCATTATTATTTTTTTTAGTATGGTTGGAAAAATTATTATTAACAACACCTTGGCCAATAATAATTTTAGTTGTATGTATTTTAGCTTGGTTTGGTTCTAGAAGTTGGAAGTTAGTAGTTGGAAGTTCAATAGCATTTATGCTTATTGGATATTTTGGTATGTGGAATGATTGCATGGCAACAGTAGCTATTATCACTGTATGTACTATTATATGTATAGCCATAGGTATTCCAATTGGTGTTATTATGTCAAAATCTAATAGAGTTGAAAGAGCTATTATACCAGTTTTAGACATGATGCAAACTATTCCAAGTTTTGTTTATTTAGTTCCAATTTTAATGCTTCTAGGTATAGGAAAAGTTCCGGGTTTAATTGCGGTTTGTATTTATGCACTTCCACCTGTTGTTAGATTAACAAATTTAGGTATAAGGGAAGTTGACAAAGAAACGTTAGAAGCATGCGATTCTTATGGAGCAACTCCATTTCAAAAATTAACAACTGTTCAAATACCATTATCTCTTCCAACAATTTTTGCTGGTGTTAACCAAACAATCATGATGGCTCTTGCAATGGTAGTAATTGCATCCATGATAGGAGTTAAAGGTCTAGGGGTACCAATATTAAGAGCTATATCAAATCAATACCTGGCTTTAGGGTTGTTGAATGGATTGGCCATAGTGGCCTTGGCTATAATATTTGATAGAATTACTCAAGAATATGGTCGAAGAATCCAAAAACACCGAGGACAGATAAAATAGTTATTACCCTTATAATATCAGATTTTTCTAGACACCTATATTAAAATAAATAAATATCCCGGAATGAATTTTTCATTGGAAATAGGTCCTCACACAGACCTGGAAACTTTACCCGCTTTAAAGAATGTTTATATAACTTTATTGCCTGATGGAGATTTCAATGAAACCGCTTCTAAAGCTGATGAATTGGTTAAAAAAGGATTTAATCCAATCCCTCATTTCCCAGCTAGATCTATACAGAATGAAACACAACTAAAAGAATATATTTCAAGATGTAAAGATGTGGGTGTCAAACAAGCTTTGGTTATAGGGGGTAGTAGAAATCCCGTTGGAAATTTCGATAGCTCAATTCAGCTATTGGAGACCGGCTATTTTGAACAGATGAAGATAGGAATCGCTGGACATCCCGAGGGGAGTCCTGATATATCCGATTCCAAATTAGAAAAAGCTATGAGAGATAAGAAGCCTTATGCAGACTATATTGTAACCCAATGGTTATTGGATTCTCAATTAATCATAGATTTTATTTCTAAACAAACCGTACCAGTTCATGTTGGAATTACTGGACCACTAAAAATAATAAGCATGATAAAATTTGCTAATATTGTAGGGGCAAAAAATTCTATTAATTTTCTTAAATCAAATTTTAGTAAGGCAATTGATTTATTAAAACCTAAAGACCCTAATGAATTAATTGGGAAAGTAAAAAAGTTTTCAGATAACTTCCACATTTATACATTCGGCGGCTTGAAGGAAACAAACAAGTGGTTGAAGGAGAATAACTATGTCTAATGAATTTGACTATAGTAAACTAAAACATGCTACTTCAGTTGATCAATCGGATCGGGAAGTACCATACAACTTAAGACAAAGTGGACCTACTAAAGTTGAAATGTTAATTTCAACAAGAGTAAGAAAATCTCCATATTGGCATTTATCAATGCAAGCTGGTTGCTGGAGAGCAACTGTATATAATCGTGTTTACCATCCAAGAGGATATATAAAACCAGAAGATGGTGGAGCAATGGTTGAGTATGATGCAATTGTAAATCATGTTACGATGTGGAACGTGGCTGTTGAAAGACAAATTAGAGTTAAAGGTCCCGATGCAGAAAAATTTACTGACTACGTAATAACTAGAGATGCAACTAAAATTTCACCAATGAGAGCAAGATATGTAATCTTGTGTAACAAATATGGTGGAGTATTAAATGATCCAATTCTTTTAAGAATTTCTAAAGATGAGTTTTGGTTTAGTTTATCTGACTCTGATATCGGTATGTATCTACAAGGTGTTAATGCTGATGGAAGATTTAATTGCGATGTTGAAGAAATTGATGTTTGTCCTGTACAAATTCAAGGGCCTAAATCAAAAGCTTTAATGAAAGATCTTTGCGGAGATCAAGTTGACTTCGATAAAATGCCTTTCTATGGTTTGGCTGAAGTTAAAGTTGGTGGAAGAAGTTGTGTAATTTCACAATCTGGTTTCTCAGGTGAAGCTGGTTATGAAATTTATTTAAGAGACGCAACCAAATATGCTGATGATATGTGGAATGCTGTTCTTGATACAGGTAAAAAACATAGTTTAATGGTTATTGCGCCTGCTCACCATAGAAGAATTCAAGCTGGAATTCTTTCTTGGGGACAAGATATGGATCAACAACATAATCCTTTCCAGTGTAACCTCGGTTATCAAGTTTCATTATCTGGAAAAGGGGAATGGAATAAAAAAACTGACTACGTTGGCAAAGCTGTTTTGGAAAAAATGGGCGCTGATATCAAAGCTGGAAAAAAACCATATAAACTACAGTTAGTTGGACTGGAAATAGGTGGAAAACCTATTGAAGAGTACGCTCCTGATTTTTGGTTAATTTCAAATGAAGATAACAAAGATCCCGTTGGATTTATAACTTCTCCTTGGTATCACCCTGAAAAAAAACAAAATATCGCTATGGGATATGTACCATTTGATGGAACATTAAACGCAAATGGATTTCCTAAAGGTAAAGTTGGATCAAAATACAAGGTTCATCTTCCAGAAAAATATTCTGAAGCACCAGGTCAACCTGTGGATGCTGTGGTAGTTGATATTCCGTTTAAAGAATCTTACAACGCAAATACTAGAGAAGTAGTAAAAGGATAATATATCAATTTAGGGGAAATTATATACTTTCCCTTAAATTATGCTCTTCTACCAAAAGTTGCATAATCTTTATTATTACATTATTACTCTAAAAATAATTATTTCTAAATGTTTGCACAATTTTTACATATAATATTTAGTTCTCTAAAACTTGATAAATCTCTATATAGAGATTCTAAATATTTTGGAGAAGCGGCAATATATTTTGCTGGTTTAATTATGATATTAGATGGTATTGCTGGAGCTGTAGCAGCAAATACTATAATTAAAACTTCAATTGGAATTTCAGGTCTTACAGCGATATTAACATGGTTAGTTTGGACTATCTTTATTTATGTCATAGGAGTTAAACTTTTTCCCGATAGAGATTCAAAAGTTTCTTTTAAAAAAGTATTAGTTGCTGTTGGTTATGCTCACGCACCTGGTTTAGTTAGATTTTTTGCCGTAACACCAGAACTTGTAATACCAATAGTTTTTTTTACACAGTTTTGGATATTTGCTTCTTTAATCATTTCTACAAAGCAAATTTTAAATTTAAAATCAAATATTAAATCTTTTGGAATAGTATTTTTATCATTTTTAATTATAGCATTCTTGTCAATTTCTTTTGTAATGAGTAAAATAAATGCTTTACCAATAAATAATATTAGTTAAATAGGAAAAATTGTTTTTGAAGTTCTACAAGATTTGCAAATTTTAAATCCTGTTAAAATAAGATTTTGCGAAACACTTTCGTCTTCTTTTTTACATTCTTCAC
>PVBE012263948.1_pt1 | contig 12032 bp, 13 predicted proteins | sample 1631181 | NCBI WGS metagenome assembly PVBE01 (sample SAMN08397723, study PRJNA350692) | Marine metagenome, whole genome shotgun sequencing project. | isolation source: water | place: Pacific Ocean | collected 2012-04 | reverse complement strand
CGTCGAGGTCCTAACTATTGCGCATGTAGCCGATGAATCGGGCACCGTTCGCGCCGTGCTTGTCCGCGAAGAGTCGGTACGTGTCGAGTAGGCCCTGGGGCCGATAGTAACCGGCGAGCGGCATGAGCATGAACACGTCCGGCGGCCTCTCGAGACGGAGTTGCTCCGTCACGAGGCGTTCTGCGATGGGCATGTTGGGCGGCAGGCCTGCGATCAAGACGCCGCGGTCTCCCATGACTCCGCCCATGCGATCGACGACTGCCGTCAACTCGCCCGGATCCGCGTGATGGATCAAGCTGGTGCCGCCTGTGGCGACAACTCGCTCTAATCCGCCGTTGAGGTGGTTGTTGTCGAGAAGGTACCGGACGTTCTTGGCGTGGCCGTCGAGATCCACGGACCCCTGAGGGGTGAACGGAAAGATCGGTATGGGACAGACGCCTGTCAAATGACGGCGTAGCGCGGACTCGGACAGACGCGGTCGGCCGGCCATGGACGTCCTCCGATGGAAATGCTGATGATCTTCGGCGTATTTCTCTACTACCTATTCCTTTCATCACGCGAAGTTCACACAGAGGAGCAAAAACGACCGGAACATACATGGGTGAAGTCGTGGCTTCTCACCATCGGTGGGCTCGTCGGTCTCATCGTCGGTGGACACCTCACCGTCGAAGGCGCATCCGGACTAGCGCTTGGGCTCGGGATCTCAGAAACGCTCATCGCTCTCACAGTGGTTGCTGTCGGAACGTCTCTTCCAGAGCTCGCCGCCTCCATTGTTGCGGCCCGCAAGGGAGCGACTGATATTGCGATTGGCGGCATTGTTGGATCGAACATTTTTGATATTCTTCTCGGCCTGGGCGCCTCCGCAGTCATCGCTCCGATGCCGATCACCACAAACAACATCCAGGATGCGTTCGTCGTCCTCGCGAGCGTCGTGATTCTCCTCATCGCACTCTTTGTCCATGGAAAGCACGAAAAGACGCAAACGCGCGGTCTCGATAAACACGCCGGCTGGATCTTCCTTTTCCTCTACGCTACATACATTGCATTTATCGTCATCCGAGGGTAAATTTATCGCATGGAACTGGGCTCCATTCTCGGGATCTCTCACGGCCATTTCGGAACCATTTGCCCATAAAACGATTCAAGACTCGTCGATATAGTGCCGCTATACCTCCTCGTCTTTCATCGTTTTATGGTCAAATCGTCCTCGAAATGCCTTCGTAAGTGATCCCGAAAATGGAACCTAAGGAACAGATCAAGCAACGTCTCGACATCGCAGATCTCATTTCAGACTATCTGCCTCTAAAACCTGCCGGCAGCGGCAGTTTTAAAGCTCTTTGCCCATTTCACTCTGAGAAAACACCGTCGTTTTACATTTCTCGAGAAAAGGAGATTTGGCACTGTTTTGGTTGCGATATGGGTGGGGATATCTTTAGTTTCGTGATGGAAATGGATGGAATGACCTTCCCGGAGGCGTTGAGGCATCTCGGAAAGAAGGCCGGCGTGAAAATTCCAGAGTACCGCCGAGATCCGAAAAAAGATGAGAAGCAGTTCCTCTACGACCTCAACAAACTCGCGGCGAATTTCTACGAGGCGGTATTACACAAGCATACCGACGGGGCCGTTGCGAAAGAGTATATTCGTGGACGGGGGATTGATGATGATCTCTCGAAAACATTTCGACTCGGGTATGCGGCAGATGAATGGGAGGCGCTCTCAACGTTTCTGAAGAAACGTGGATTCAAAGATGATAGGATCATCGCGGCAGGACTCGCGAAACGGACGCGAGACGGGAAGAAGATCATCGATCGTTTCCGCGGGCGCTTGATGATCCCGCTTCATGATGGCTCCGGACGGATAGTTGGTTTTACGGCGAGGCTCATCAAGAAAGATGCGGAAGGTCCAAAGTATTTAAACTCACCCGAGACATTGATTTACCATAAGAGTGATGTGCTTTATGGTTTGCACCTCGCGAAAAAAGGGATTCGGCAGCAGAAGACAGCGATCATCGTTGAGGGGAATCTAGATGTGATCGCGTCGCACAAAGCTGAGGTCACGCATATTGTTGCAAGCTCTGGGACTGCGCTTACGACAGAACAGTTGCGCCAGCTTAAAAAAAGTACCGACACACTTTTGTTCGCGTTCGATGCAGACGCGGCAGGATTCCAAGCGGCAAAACGTGGGATGCATCTCGCGCAATCGCTTGGCATGCATGTTCGCGTCATTATAATTCCAGAAAGCGCTGGAAAGGATCCAGACGACGTTGTTCAAAAAGATCCAGCACTTTGGAAAAACCTTGTCGAGTCGCACGTACCGGTGATGGAGTATCACTTAAGTCACGCGCTTGCCGTTACAGATATGACACGTGTCGAGGAGAAGCGACGCGCGGCGCATGCCCTTGTCGACGAGTTGTCACGTCTCAAAGACCCGGTCGATCGCTCACATTGGCGAGAACGCGTCTCGGATGCTTTGCGAGTCCCAATTGACGCGCTCAAAGAGCTCGAGTCGCAACAATCCGACCCCGCGGGTCGGGACAAGAAAAGTGCGCGAACGTCTGCAAAAAATTCAACAAACGCCTCAATCCAACCCCGCGGGTCGACGGCATCTCGGCGAACGAAGGCTTGCCGGGCGGCTGATATCATGGTCGGCTTGCTGCTATGTTTCCCTGAAATCGGCAAGGAACACGAAGAGCTGACCAATGACGAACTTCCAGATGGATTTCACCGCGAGGTTTACAAAAATCTTCGCCTCGTCTATACTTCGGACAATTCAATCGAATCCACGCAATTATCCCCATTCTCGCTCACGCGATCACGTTTGCAATCAGAGGGTCGAGAGGATTTGGTCAACGAGATTGACCGCCTCGCCCTTCACATCGAGCAAACATTTGCGAATATCAAGCGAGAGAACGTGCGTGAGGAATTCGATCGTCACAGAGACCTCCTCAAACGTGCGCGCACCAAAAAGGCGCGTAGCGACATGGAGGCCGCCATTCGAGAGGCAGAGCGTGTCGGTGACCGAGATCGGCTCGATGCACTGCTTGAAAGCTACAAAAAGTTCATTTCCTAGCTTACCTTTTTGTTTATGCCAGCAAAGGCGAAGACGAAGCGAAAACCGGCTGCGAAGTCAAAGGCGAAGAAGCCGGTAGCGCGAAAAAAAGCCGTTCCTGCAAAGCGAGTGCGAAAGGAGCGATATAAGCGATCAGAACCACCGGAGAGGAGTATACTTGATCGCATGACAGAACGAGGGATGACTCGAGGGTTCGTCACTGAAGATGAGCTACTTTTCGGTTTTGGTCAGGTTGAAGATCATGTGAAGCTTCTTGAGGAGTATCTTGATGAGCTCGAAGCAAAGGGGATTCACGTTATCGAATTGAAAGAAGGATTTCTCGGACGCGATAAATCGATCGATGGCGTTTACGACAAGCTTCGCGTAAAGGTGGACCGTAAACTCGAGCCGTCTGACATCACACAGGACTCGATTCAGATGTATTTGCGTGAAATTGGAAAGATTCCACTGCTTTCTGCAGAAGAGGAGATCGCGCTTGCAAAACGAAAGGAGCGTGAAGACAAAGAGGCTGAAAGGCGACTCATCGAGGCAAACCTCCGACTCGTCGTCTCGATTGCGAAGAAGTTCGTTGGAAAACAGCTCTCACTTCTCGATCTGATCCAAGAGGGAAACGTTGGCCTCTTCCGCGCTGTGAAAAAGTTTGAGTATCGTCGCGGATACAAATTCTCGACGTACGCCACGTGGTGGATTCGTCAGGCGATTACGCGCGCGCTTGCCGATCAATCGCGAACGATTCGTATTCCGGTTCACATGGTTGAGACAATCAACCGGTTCAAGCAGGTCGAGCGACGTTTGATTCAAGACCTCGGTCGTGAGCCGCTTGCAGAAGAGCTTTCGAGTGAGCTTGATTTGCCAATCGCGAAAGTCCGGCACATCAAAAAAATCTCACAAGAAACGGTTTCACTCGAGGCGTCTGTCGGAGATGACGACGAGGACTCAAAGCTGCAGGACTTCATCGAGGACACAAAGCAACTTTCCCCGTCACGTACAGCGGCACGTCAACTTCTCCGCGATTACGTGCGCGATGCGATGAAGGATCTCACTCCGCGAGAACAAAAGATTCTCGAGATGCGTTTCGGACTCGAAGACGGCGTGAGTCACACGCTCGAGGAAGTCGGACGCGAATTCGATGTCACGCGTGAGCGTATTCGGCAGATCGAGGCAAAGGCGCTCGAAAAGATTCAGGAAAAGGAAATTATCCACAAGCTACGCGATTACTAAAAAACAGGGGCTCCGTCCCCTGTTTTTTTGGTTCTCATCGCGTTTAAAGCTCCTCGTCGATCAAGTCCTTCAGCATAAGCGCATTGAGAGCCTCAAATCGATCTGGGTTCTCTGCTACGTACTGTACCGACTGCGCATAGATATCGTACACTCCAGCAGCCCACTCAGGAGGCTTGGGTGTTGAATCTAAGAGCGATAAGTCATATGGCGGTTCGTTCAAGCCGCGGGTTTGTCCGTCCCCGTAATAAAGTTCTGACCAAGCAGTTTCGAGCGCGTACAAGTTATTCTCATGAATCTTCAATCCGGTATAGCTCACGATTCCATCCCATTCTCGAGCCTCATAGGGTTGGAGGTACGACTCAATAACTTCTTCAGCGTCCTGACCGTGATATTCGTAAATCTTAATCTCTGCATGCTCTGGACGTTTGTATAGACCACGTTTTGTATCGCCAAACTCGGAATCAGATCCATGAATGACTGCAAACGTCGCGCCCATCGCTTCGTAGATTCCAGACAAGATCTCGCCCGTAGATGGATTACTAAGCTGGCCAACGACTGGCGGTGCGTAACCTAGATAATCTGCGAGGCCTTGATAGCCGCCGAGTTCATCTGTTGGCAATCCTGTCTCGAGATCGAGCGCGTGCGTTTCATAATCGTACAAAACTTCCTCAATCTCAGCCGCTGAGAGATCATCAAATCCATACCAGTCAAAGTTCGAGTAATACGGACTTGGTGGACGAATATGATACGACACAGCGAACAATTCTGAGTCTCGTAAACGCTCAAGGAGCTCGGGTGCTTCATCAAGATAAACCTGGAAGCTCGGATCTGTAAGATAAACATCCACCGGAACACCGTATTCCTCATGTACGTCGAGAAGAGAATTCACCGCATCGGCACTTTGCTCTACCTCTGGCCAGTCGTGTACGTTGATCGAGAAAAGCGCGCGCCACGGCACAAACACCTCATCCGCGGGCATGTCGACGTCTTCGTCTTCAGTGACGATCTCATCAGACGTATCCGCATCGTCGTTGTCACTTTGCGCTAGAGGCAAAACTTCAAACGTGACGAACGCAACAAGCGCAATCGCGATCGCGATGAATAAGAGGGCGAATATTTTTTTCATAGAAGGCTATTCTCCATCGATCGCGATGGGCAAGTTATAAATCTCAATCGCATTTTCGTAAGCAACCGCGCGCTGTAGATCATCTGGAAGCTGATTCAAGAAAGTAATCATTGGGTTGTACAGGCGCGGAGACGTTTGGTCGTACATGCTATCGATACCGATCACAAAACGGCTCGGGTATGTCTCGATCAGCGTTCTCCACTCGTCTTTGAGCATTCTATCCTCATCGAGAATTTGATTTTGTAGCTTTCCGTAAAACGGTCGGAGCTGCAGGTAAAGATTATCATTCTCCTCGAGCAGCCGATCGAGCAAATCCGTTGTCATATCTCCCGTATTATCCCATCCAACATGTGCCCAAACGATGTCGGCATCCCGATCATGCGCGAGTAACTCCTCAAACTCCTCGAGGTTTGACTCGAGCGTTTCAGGATTGAAGTCAGACGCAAGCGCCCCGGAAGACGGATCGATATCTTCGAGCGTCATATCCTCGATAACCACTTCCATGTGAAGATCGATCGGAACGTCATACTCCGCCGCGAGATCCGCAAGGAGTAAAAAGAGTTCATGATTAGGAGGGGCGGCGATATAGGGGTGATCGTCTGAAAAAGAGAAATGAAGCGCCGTCATCTCTCCAAAACCAAGAGCACCGGACGCGATGATATCTCTAGCTGTCTCTTCAAACGCATCCCGAAGTTCAGTTTCTTCGCGATCAGGATCCGCTTCGGCGATGGCCTGCTGGATCATTGGGTTAAGCTCAGCGCCGCCAGATAGGAAGCTGATCTGTTCAGGATTGACAGCAGAGAGCTCGGCGTAGAATTCGTAGTTGCACAGCGATGTCTTCGCTGCAGGTTGCGGCATCATCACGGCGTGAGAGATGCCATACGTCTCCATGAGCTCAAGCTGATCATCGAGCAGATCGATCTTGCAGTCTGATCTGGGATACCGAGCTATGTGATTGTGCGTGTCAATGATCCCGTAGAACTCAGTCTCCTCCTCTAAAATGATGTGCTCAGGTTTATCTCGGAGCACAAATATGGCCGATCCCCCAATGATGAGAACAGCGAGGAGAGGAATCAAGACGCGCATAGATTAGATCACCAGCAGGTTGTAGAAGAGGTAGAGTCCCGCGACGAGGTAAATGATGCCGGTGATGTTTAAAGCGGAGTTTGTACTCCAAGACTTTCCCATTTCCAGCATTTTTTCAGGTGCAAGCATAATGAAAACGCCTTTGAGGACCGTTGCCCAAACCAGAATACTCACGATGATATTTGCCGGCGTGTCCCAGCTATTGTGGAGGAAGAGGAAGATCAGACCGAAAATGAGTGTCCAAGCACCCATCACAAAGAGCCAGGGATCGTTTGCCTTCATGTTTTTTGCGAGCGATTGAATGCGCGCACGGTTGTGAAGCATAGAAAGCGCAGCGACGATGAGGAAGATGGCAAAGACTTTACCTAAAAGAATGGAAGGATCCATATAAAAAAGGGTTATGGTTTCCGTTAATGAGAAAATGATACCATGCATCGCGTTTTCTATACGAATACTTGACAATTTGGCTAAAATAAGGTACGGTTTTCTTACCAGTCAGGACAGGCCTGACACGTTCATTCCATCGATTCCTGGGAGGATTCATGACTACCACCTGGACGCGCTTCTGCGCCGCAGCCGCCGTATGTGCGCTGCTTCTGACCATTTGGCCGAGTACCGCGCAGGCCCACGACGAGGGTCACGCGGATGAGTACATCGAGACGTACGACGACGGCTACAGCGACGTCGAGGTTCTGGGATGGTGCGAGCACGGCTACACCATCTACTGGAGCGAGGGTGTCGTCTACTCAGACGGCTGCACCCACGTGTTCTACTACGAGAACCCGACGCACCTCGAACACGTGCACCACTGGCACTGCGCCCACTGGCTGAGCCACTTCGTGTGGTTCCACGTGGACTACACGCCGTACGTGCGCCACAGCTACGTGACCGTGCACCTCGGCTCGGTGCCGCGTGCGCGCTACCGCCACGTGACCGTGTACCACGTTCCGAGGTGGAGCTACACCCACCACGGACATCGTGCCCCTACGCGGACCTACGCGCGTCCGAAGACTGCTCATCGGGACACCACCGTGCACACGCGGCCGCAGCGAACGCAAAGTACGACGACGCACGTTCGGCCTACGAAGGCCAAGTCGCGCAGCACGACGGACCGCTCGAGCTCTTCTTCGCGAGGTAGCTCAGCTGACCGTGCCAGGCCGGCAGCGTCATCGACCAGCAGCGGACGTTCAGGAGTAACGGTCCGTTCCTCGAGCGCAAGCTCGCGAAGCGAAGCGCAGCGTCCGGCCGAGTCTACTCGCACAGGCGCGGCTCAGCGCTCCTCGAGCGCCGATTCACGCCAAGCGGCAACGTCTCGCACGGGCACGGCGTCAACACGCAGCGGCTCCTCGCAGCATGCGTCGAGTCAGACCGTGCGCCGAGCATCAAGCTCGAGCTCGAGTTCGCGCGCGAGGCCTTCGCAGGCTTCGAGTGCGAGGTCGAGCAGTCAGTCCTCTGCCTCGCAGAGTCAGCAGAGCGGAAGCTCCTCGAAGAAGAAGCGCCGCAAGAAGAAGTAGGCCCGCCCGCCGCTTCACCCCTTCGCACCTGTTTCGGCAGGTGTGATTCTTTTTGTATGAGTTTATAAGTGATACTATTACCTCATGCATATCAAAACCAAAAAGCTCATAATCGCGTCGGTAATTGTCGCCCTACTCACAATGATCGCCATTTTTTGGATAGTTGCACGTTCAGCAGTAGCGGATCTTGCGGACACAAGCTCTGATTCAGATGCAGGAGAGGAGATTGAGCCAACATTTCTCGATGAGGCATTGGAAAGCGATTTGCCTGTGATTTTCAGTATCCACATGGAAGCGAAGTCAGCTCGGGAATGTGGCGGGGTCAATACAAGCTGCAAGACCGACGAGGAATTTGTTGAAATGATGGACGTCGTAGAGCGGATGATTGATATCTACAACGAAACCGGCCTTAAGGGGACGTTCGAGATGCATATTCAGTGGATACAGCGACTACCAAAAACGGATCAGGGGAGGCGCCTCATTCAAGCAATGATCGATGGAGGACACGAACCGGCATTGCATCATCATGGCATGACGCAGTCAGATTGGGATGGATATAGCGACGAGGCAGGAGCGTCCGATTCTGACGAGTACCTCGGCTCCATGAGTGACTACCTTGAAATTGTTCATCAATTTGAGGATGATTGGGGTGTGGAGCTCACAACCACGGAAGGGACTGGGCTGAAAACGGACAGTCAGGAGGAATGGATTTATCGCACGAGCGATGATCAAAACAATAGCGAGGCATATACGATTAGTGATCCCGATGGAGTCTGCCCTGTCGGAAGACCAGTCTGGACACTAATCACCCTCCCGAACCAACCACGATCGGCACAGGGGTACACATCCATCGGCCACACGCACTTCGGTACGAAAAATGCGGCGTGTACGGAAAATATCGGCGCTCAGCTACTGGAGCGCATCAACGAGATCATCGACGAAGGTTATGACTCTAATGATGTGATCAATTTCGTCTTTCATCCAATGGACTACGGGACCGATGCGGATAACATGGACGCGCACGATGCGTTTTACCGATCGCTGAGTGAAATTGATGAGCTCTATGGTATGACCGTTCAACAGTATATGTGTGAACGGGTAGATATTTGTTATGAATAAGCCGCCTGCTTCAGCGAAACGTCCGGGGATCCTCCTTAAAACCCTCATGTGGGGACACTATCTTTATCTCGGAGTGATTCCGATCCTTGGTGCATTCGCGATCGTGATTCGTGGTCACGCCTGGGGACCGCTCATTACGATTGGGTGGATCATTATGGTAATTTACCTCTCACTCCACGGGGCGAATTACAAGCTCACTGCAAATCCGATCAAAGCGCTTCTCGTTGTTTTACTCACACCAGCTCTCACGCTCGGTGCCACACTCTACTTTGATCAGGATGTGTGGTTTTACCTCATGCAAGAGACCGCCGCCCAGCTTGGAGTGATGTTTCTCGGCATGACGATAGCGATGATCATCAAGCGCCCGAGCGGATGGTTTGGCGTTGGTGTCATGGTCCTTCTTGGTATCCCGGCACTGAACACCTATCTGATCCCAATCATCAATGAGTACCGGGCACTCCCTCCCGGTTCGTGGTATTTTTTCGCCGCGATCTTTGCAAGCGGACTTCTCACCCAGTCGATGATGTTCTATCGACTTGCGGACGCATTCAATAAAACCGGCGCAGAGCAGCGTCCTGATCGATCGTACGGCGGCGCTGGAAGGATGATTTCGCCTGTAACCCACATGGATAAGTTCGGCATCATCTGGATCGCTGCAACGCTGATCTCATGGGTGATCCTAATGATCGTCGCGGCGAACTTCTTTGACTATTAAGCCGTACTACAGTTTTTCTTCGATCGTGAATAAACTGTAGTGCCCTTCACACTTCGCAAACAAAAACACCCCCGAGGGGGTGTTTTTGGACGCACTACTTAAGCGCGTTGCACGTTTACCGCGCGTGGGCCCTTGTCTGACTCTTCTGTCTCAAAAGTGACAGCGTCACCAGATGCGAGCTCTTCGAAAGTCACACCAACGAGGGCAGAACTGTGGAAGAAAACTTCCTTGTCCTCACCTTCTGGGGTGATGAATCCGAAACCGCGATCGGTTACGTTCTTGATAACTCCGTTCATAACGTGGTTATTGTAGAATGTTGAATAATCCGCAAATCGAGGATCTATTTACATAGCTTCTCGCCTCTGTAGAGGAAATTCGACGGATCTCCGCTCACAGGGAATTGCGCCGCCACTATAGCGCATGCAGGGGTTTTTGTCAAGCATACTATGCCCAAGGTCATAGAAGCCTATAATCACCTGATAAATCTCCCGTTTTTGATAGGGTAAGCCCGGCTTCTAATTTGCCAACACCATCAATCAACGGAGTTCTAGGTGGGTAATTTTCGTAATTTCGGTCAGTTCATCCTCGAGCAACGCCGGCACAAAGAGGACATCCCTCTAGCGCGTAGTGCCGCGATCACCGGCACGGGATGGCCGAACGTCGAAAGACTCATGGAACTCGGATTCGACCTCCAGTACCGCCTCTCGTTCGAGGAGATCGGCATCGATATCGAGGCCGCGCCTGGTCACGATTGCCACTTCCTTGTCGGAACGTGGCACCAGCAGCCTTTCGTCGTCTCGGTCGGTAGGGTTCACCTCTATCAGAACTGCGGACGATACGGTGATCAGTCGCCTGGTCTATCTCACGGAAGGTTGTCAGACGGTCGGGATGTCTCTCGTCCCGCTCCTCGATGCTGTTTGCGTGGAGAATCAGACTCGCCCCGACGCTCCGATCGATGTGTTGGGTGCCCTCTACGTCACTGACGCCCACGACTACCCCGACGCGAAGGACATTGCTGTGCGCGCCGAGGAAGACGCCCCAAGCTCGCATGCTTCCTGAACGAGATCGTGCAGGCCGACTGGTAGGTCTGCTGACAACACCTCATCCGGACGTGATTTATCACGTCCGGTTATTTCTAACCAAAAGCCGACGTTTAGCGCCGGCTCTATGGCAGAAGATGTTCGGGGCGTTTAACGCGACGCTAGGTAGTAAATAAACAGCGCGAGAACAAGGTAGTACGTCGTCCATCCCTTAGTGATAGGGAAGTAGCGCGACATCAGACGAAAATGTTTCTTGTACCATTTTTTTGGCTGTTTACCATCGGACCACGAAACAATGTTCGCTCCGAGTGCGTCCAGGATGAGTAAGTACGAAACGATGACCTCCCAAGAAGTTTCCATAGCACGTGTGCTTTATTTTTTAAAACCGTCTATGATCCAAGAGATGCAAACATAGGTACGATTGATAAGTAATAAACTAAGTATACACGAAAAAACAAAAGACACCTCGAGAGAGGTGTCTTTCATTGTTTTCTATCGAATTACGCTAATCGATTCGCCGAGCTCTGCGCTTGGAGCGGCAAGCGTAATGGCGCCTGCAGCATCTTGGGAAACGTTATACCCAGTGATGTAGTCAACAGAACTAGTTCATTGTGCTGCTGTGTCTGACGGATCAACAGGGATCGAAGCTAAGTAGTTCGGAACGAGGCAAGGAGCAATGTCGTAGCCCCCCACGTTTTCTTCCAAAGACGTTGCCACTTGCCAAATGGGCCGTAGACGCTTTTTTGATGTGATGACGTACCCAGCTTACGCTGCTTTCTTTGATGGTTTTATACCCATCTGATCGAGAACCAATCGCTGACCTTCTTTCTGCTCGAGCAGGGAAGCGAAGACTTGGATCGCCGCGCGACTTTCCTCCGGGATCTCCTTAAGCATTTCTTCATCTCGCAACGACGGTGCGAGGCTTTCGATAAATTTTTCTGGCGATTGACCGGTCGCCTTAGCCCCTGCCTCCACGAAGTTCGCGAGGACATCCATCCCGGTGATCACCTCTCCACCCTCGGCTTTCTTTTCTAGAGCTCCGGCTCCGTGAATCACTGCTTCAAAATACTTCGTTGCCTTCCCGGCCTGCTTAAGGGCCTCCATCGTTGCTCCCTTAGTAAGGAGCGTTGAAATCAAAATGG
>PVBE010356938.1_pt1 | contig 12033 bp, 9 predicted proteins | sample 1631181 | NCBI WGS metagenome assembly PVBE01 (sample SAMN08397723, study PRJNA350692) | Marine metagenome, whole genome shotgun sequencing project. | isolation source: water | place: Pacific Ocean | collected 2012-04 | reverse complement strand
TAGCAGGCTCCGCACGGAACTGACCGACGCGGAGCTTGTTCATTTTGCTGCGTTCTACGAGATCAAGAATGAAGAGCAGGAGAAAGCAATGGATCGCGCTAAGTCGAGTCGGCGGTAAGATTGAGCGAGTGCTGGGGCGGTTGTGGCTGAGTCAAATATCAAACTCAGGGTAGACGCTGGCGGCGCTGTTGCTGCTCTTAACCAAACCAATGCTGCCAGCCGAAGGGTTAGCCAATCGGTCGCCGGTCTTGGCATTGCGTTGAGAGCATTGCCTTTTATTGGGATGGCTGAGGCTGCTAGAAGGTTTTTTGGTGGTTTTGCCGAAGCCGACAAAGCGACGGCAGCGGTCAAAACTTTAGGTGTTGATGCAGATAAGTTAAAAAGAAAACTTTTAGGTGTTAGTAATGAGCTGAAAGGGCTAGTCGGCCAAACCGAACTTACGGCTGCGGCTTACGACGTTGCTTCAGCTGGTTTTACAGATGCAGCTGACGCAGCTGAGGTTTTAAGAGCTGCCACCCTTGGAGCGGTTGGCGGATTATCTAACCTAAAAACTGTTGCTGATGCCACAACATCTGTTCTAAACGCCTATGGGCTTGGCGCCGACAAGGCTGCCGGGCTGGTTGACAAATTCATTCAAACGCAGAATGACGGCAAGATTGTTGTTGAACAGTATGCGCGTCAGATTGGTCGGGTTGCACCTATTGCGGCGGCTGCTGGGGTTGGTATTGACGAGCTAAACGCAGCGATCTCTGCTATTACTGCTACAGGTGTTCCAGTTGAATCAACTTTTGCAGGATTGCGTCAGGCCATTGCAGGCGTTATCAAGCCATCAAAAGAAGCGGAAGACACAGCTAAACTGTTAGGGATTGAATTTAGCACCGCCGCTATTAAAGCTAAAGGCTTTGGCGGTTTCCTAGAGGAAGTAATAGAGAAGACAGGCGGCAGTGAAGTGGCATTGACAAAACTGTTTAGCAGTGTTGAAGCCGTTGGAGCTATTATTCCATTGGCAAATGACAAGTTAGTCAAGTTTAATTCAAGTTTAGACAATCAAAGAGACTCAGCGGGAGCGGCTGAAAGGGCAACGGAAGAGCTAGGCGGCACAGTTAGCACACAAGTTACAAGCATTGCGAGCAATATTGGCAATGTTGCTCGGCAATTAGATGAAGTATTAGGGCCTGCACTGAAGCGCACGCTCGGCGGCATAAATAAAATTATTAACGCGGCGAGCATAGCTCTTGCAAAATTAACTGATCTGACTACAGGTGAACTTGAAAGGGCCAGTTCATACTTCCAAGGTTTTGGCTCAGTTCTCCTTAAGAGTGAAGGAGGGCTTCAAAAAGTTAAATCAGCTGTAGAAGCTCTCAACCCAGCAGTTGCAGGTAGCACGGCGGAACTGGACAAAATGCAGGGAGCCCTAAACAGGGCACGTAGAGCCGCACGAACAGTTGGATCGAATGAATCACAGGGCTTTAAAGACCTTGCTGTAAAAACTCAAGGCGCAATACTTGAAATTGAAAGACTTATCCAAGTACGGCGCAAAGCACTAGGAAAGCTACCGACGCAAAACGTTGGCAACTCTACCGCCAACTCTCAGGTTTTAGCGTTAAGAGAACGTATTCGTCAACTTTTAGGCCAAGAAAATCAGCCTGGCAATGTAGCTAGCAATGGAGTTAGCAATGGAGCTAGCAATGGAGTCAGAAACGCTCTTGCTAAATTGCAAGCAATAAGAGATCAGGTGGCTTTGGCTCAAACACGTACCGATCAAGAGGCAAGGATGGTTGAATTACAGCAAAAAATTAGAGACATAGAAGTAAACCGCAGCGTGATTGGAGATGAGTTAACCGATAAGCAAATTCAGGCACAAAGGAATCTGTTCACAACGTTAGAAATCAAAAAGCATCTTGAGACACAAGATAAAAAAGCCCTTAAGGACCAAGAAGCCTTGGCTAAAGCGCAGGCTGATGCCGATGCGGCACAGGCAAAAGCTGCAGAAAAATTGGACAAGGTCTATGAGTCAATAGGCGATTCAATCTCAACAGGCGTTGTTGACAGTTTGACGGCTGCTGTTGAAGGCACCAAATCATTAGCAGAGGTTGCGGCAGACACTCTTAGGAATCTTGCCAATATCCTGCTGAAGTTTGGCGTTAACAGCCTGCTTAGCAGTCTTGGAGAAGGCGGTGGCTTCTGGAGCAAACTCTTTCCCAGAGCCAACGGCGGCAGCGTAATGAGCAACGGCTCTTATTTAGTCGGAGAGAAGGGGCCGGAACTGTTCACTCCAGGGCGCAGCGGCAGCATTGCCCCGAATAGATCATTGGGCGGTGTATCTAACGTGACCGTAAACGTCGATGCGTCTGGCTCTAGTGTTGAAGGTGATTCCAACCAAGCCAATCAACTCGGCAAGATGCTTGGAGCTGCTGTCCAAAAAGAGCTAATCAAACAAAAACGACCGGGTGGTTTACTTTCAGGCTGATGACTACTTTTCCTTCAATCACGCCGACCTACGGCATTCAAAAATCAAGTGCGCCGAATGTTCGGATTGCTCAGTTTGGGTCGGGTTACAGCCAACGTACTGCGTTTGGCATAAACCAAAACCCAAAGGCCTACGACCTGACTTTTGAGGTGTCAGAAGCCGACTCAGACACCATTGAAGACTTTTTAGACACTCGCGGCGGAGTGGAGCATTTTAGTTTCACCCCACCTGGCGAAGCCAGCAGCGGTAAGTACATTTGCCGAAACTGGAGTAAGTCGATTCCATATTTAAACCGTGCCACGATCCAAGCGACGTTTGAGCAGGTATTTGAAGGATGACTGTTCCTCAGTCGATTCAAGAGCAGCTCCAGTCATTGGAGCCCTCAGCGATTATTGAGCTGTTTCAGCTTGAGCTTACTGAAGCAGTAAACGGTATCAATCAGACTTACTACTATCACGCTGGAACAAACGAACTTTCTGCAAATATTGTTTTCGATGGTATTGCATACGCGGCTTACCCAATTGAGGTAGACGGTTTTGATTTGACATCTAAGGGCACGTTGCCACGCCCTTCAATGCGTATTTCAAATGCTGATAGCACAATTTCTGCATTGATTGTGCTTTACAATCCGTTGCAGGCAAAAGTTACACGTATTCGTACATGCAAAAAGTTTTTGGATGCTGTGAACTTTACGGGCGGCACAAACGCTACTGCTGACCCTACAGCAAAATTTGACGACCAGATTTGGTACATCGACCGCATAGCAAGTGAAAATCTTCAGTTAGTTGAATTTGAATTGACTAGCAAGCTGGATCTACCAAACCTCCAACTACCCCGCCGCAAAGTGCTTGAGTATTGTCCGTGGGTTTACAGAGGGCAAATGCCAGTCGAAGATGACGCAATTATGCAAGGCGGTGAATGCGGATATGACGGGAGCAATTTTTTTGACATCAATGACAACTCGGTAACCAGCGAAGATGATGATTTTTGCGGAAAGCGATTCAACAGCTGCGCTTTAAGGTTCAGGAGAAAGAAGGATTTGCCATTTGGTGGATTTACAGGCTCAAGACTTCAGATCTGATGCAGAGCGGCACGCTTTGCAGGAATCGCCAAAGGAGGCTTGTGGCGTTGTTGTGGACGGGCGCTACTGGCGTTGCCGGAACATTGCTGACCATCCTGAGCTTGATTTTGTCTTGAACCCGTCTGACTATGCAGTTGCTGCATTGTTTGGCAGGGTTGAAGCGATTGTTCATTCACATCCAATGGGCGGGCTAGCAAGCTCTACCGACAAGATATCTTGCACTGGCACCAAAAGGCCGTGGCACATTTATTCAATACCAGAGAACCAATGGTCAACTATCGAACCCTAATTGGCAGACAGTGGGAGTACGGCAAGGCTGACTGCTTCACGCTGGTGCGTGACTATTTCAAGCAACAGGGAATAGAGCTGCCGGACTTTCCGCGTCCTGATGACCTTGAAACGTGCCAAAGCATATTTCTGGAGCAAGCTGAAGTGATTGGGTTCAAGCAAGTTGCCTTCAATTCGCGGGAGCCTGGCGATGTGCTCATCATGCGTTTAGGGACAGCAACGCCGATGCACGCCGCAATTCTGTTGCCAGACCTTCGGATCCTGCACCAAAGAGATTCATTGAGTGCGATAGAGCCTTTCGGGCGATACTATGTCTCTAGGGTTGCAGCGGTCTTCAAGTATGCAGCAGACCGTTCGGCTGCTAGGTGAACTGGGTGAGCGTTACGGCGCAGCCCATGAGTATTACAACCTCCGCACGCCAGCGGAAGCAATCAAGCTGCTGTGCATCAATCGCCCTGAGTTGGTGAAAGAGCTTGCTCATGCGCATGAGCATGGTGTCGGTTACAGGGTTATTCAGGCTGGCACGGATCTTGACTATCCAGATTTGCGGTTGCCGCTGGGCAAGAATGATTTAATTGTGACGCCTGTCATTGCAGGTAGCGGCAGCAGCACAGGCAAGATTTTGGCAGGTGTTGCCTTAATCGCTCTCGCAATTGTTGCTGGCCCTGTCGCTGGTGGCTTTTTGGGCTTAGGAGCATCTACTTTTGGTACTGCAGCAACTGCCACTACTGCATTTTCGGGATTCATTCTTGGCGGTGCTGCTGCAACTGCAATGGGTGCCATTGGTGCCAGTTTGATTCTTGGCGGCGTATCTGAGCTGCTATCTCCACAGCCAACGGCCCCTGGCCTATCCGGCCTACACGGCCCAATCACTAACGAAAATTTAGGCGGCCCGCAGAGCGTGGAACGTGCCACCAGCGGAATCCAATCCTATGCGTTTAGCGGGCCAGCCAACTCGGTAGGGCAAGGTGCAACAGTCCCCGTCGCTTACGGCCAAGTTTTAGTGGGCAGTCATTTGATTTCAGCCGATGTTGATATTTCAAGCGGTGATCGCGACCAAGTCACCACGTTTGTGAAAACACCTGGCCAGTCTTCAGTCAGGATTGCTGGTGAGCGCCCGATCAGGAGCAAAGTTCCAACCGCCAAGTCAAATTTAAACAGGACCAATATTCAGGGCTCTTTGATTTTCAAACCTACCATTGGTCCGAAAGAAGGTAAGTACAGAAGCAAGCAGGTAAAAGTAAATAAGTTTCTTTATCTACGAAATGGAAAGAGGTACAGCAATTTTGACGATGATCAGTTCGGGTCAGACAGAAGCAAAGACCTTAGGGATGATTGGGTCGGCGCGATGTTGCAGCTTAATAAAGGATTGTTTGAGCATGTTAGCGGTCGAGGAACGACAAAAGTTGATGGGTATCTTACTTACCGGCTTGAAGTTTGGCGCGATATGGAGGGCGGCCCTAACGTTATGGTTGGCGCTTCAACCGCAACAATTCAAGGCATATTAAGAGACAAAGATAATTATAGATGGTGTCACTTGGTCAAATCCGCAGCGATTTCAGACGCTGAAAAGCACTTTGTGAGAGTTTACGTTGTAGATTTTGAAGTTGACAGCAGTCTTAGGTCTGACAACTTCAAAGTCGTTGGCGTTGGCCACCGCATAGGAATTAACATCACTTAATCATGGCCCTTACCTCCAAAGGTTACATACAGATTGCGGACATCATCTGCGAAGGCCCAATCGAGGGCATCGTTGGCGGGCGTAAAGGAATTTTTCTCGATGAGACGCCACTCAAAACCACTGATTCCGCTGGCAACACAGAATATTCAGTGGCCCCAAAATACGCAAGAGTTGACTTTAATAGGGGGACAAGAGGTCAATCCGCGTTAGCTCATCAAGGCTTTGTCAATAATCTTGTTCAAGTCAACGAAGAGGTAGGTCATAACTACAGGGAAACATTAGACGACGGAGACAATGAAGTTACGGACAGAGATTATGGGTCTGGAAACCTTGTCCGATCGATCAGCGACACAAGCGTTGATGCTTTCCAGTGCATACTGACGATTCCTCGTTTGTTTTCTACTGCAGTGGAGGGGGTAGCCAAGGGTCAGCTTTTTGGCGGCAGGATCAAGATCAAGTTCTTTGTGCAGTCTGTTGGCTCTGGCGGCGGTTTTACCGAGCTTAAAGAACAAGTTATTAACATCAGGGGAATCTCAACATCAAACTATCAAGTTAAAACGCCTAATATTAGCCTTCCAGGCAACGGCCCCTGGAACATTAGAGTCCGCAAGGCCAACCTAGAGGAAGATTTTTTTGTCGTTCAAAAAGACAAATTCAAGAAGATTTCTAAGAAAACTCCGCTAGCTAATGGTCGCGGCAATCAACTGATCTGGACAAGCTTGATTGAAGTTAGAGATCATCGTCCTACGTATCCCTATACCGCAGTTGCTGGTTTATTTCTTGCAACAGAGCGTTTCCCGAATCTGCCTACAAGGGCATATCTGATTCGTGGGATGAAGGTACAAATCCCCAGTAATGCCACTGTTAGAACAGGGACAGACAACGCGGATGGGAGCCTTGCGTTTGACGACAGCAAAGACTTTACGGGCAGGCTAACTGACGGCCAGTGGACTACTTGCCCAGTGTGCTGCTGGTACGACATGATTGTTAAAAGCCGGTATGGGGCTGGCGATTTTGTAGATCCCACAAACCTCAGTTGGGTTGATTTGTTTCCTCTGTCGAAATACGCAAATGAACTTGTAGAGGTAACTACTATTGGCGGTTCGACAATTAGTGAGCCACGTTTTGCCTGCAACACGATCATTAGCAGCCCTGCTGAAGCTTTCCGGGTTTTGCAGGATCTCGCCAGCGTGTTTCGCGGGATGGTCTACTGGCAAGCAAACGTAATTCAAGCCAGCGCAGATCATGGCAACCTTGACGGGGAAGCGGTTGCGCCTGTTCATCTTTATACAAATAGCAACGTTATTGGTAGCGGGTTTGAATATTCAGGCAGCTCGTTAAAAACGCGCAGCACTTGCATCCGCGTCAGGTATAACGACCCAGAAAATTTCTATAAATCGAATTTTGTTGTCGTTGAAGATAAAGGGCTAATAGAAAAATATGGGCATCAGACCAAAGAAATTGTTGCCTTTGCCTGCACCTCCCAATACCAAGCACAGCGAATGGGACGCTGGCTGCTTGCAGTTGAGGAACTGAACGGAAAGACGGTGACGTTTGCGACTGGATTGCAGGGGGCTGTTGTCACTCCTGGCCAGGTGTTCGCGGTGCAAGATGAGATGAGGGCTGGTGCAAGGCTTGCGGGCCGTGTTTCTGCCGCGACAACAACCTCAATCACAGGCGATCAAACGATCACACTGCCTGCTGGTGAAAATCCTAAGCTCACATGCACGCTTCCAGACGGAGCGATTGAAACCAAGAACATTGACAGCGTAAGTGGCGCTGTTATGGAAACAGATGCATTTAGTGCTGCGCCTTTAGTTCAGTCCATCTATTCAATTAAAAGCGATGACGTTATCGAACAGAAATTTCGTTGTTTATCTGTCGCTGACAATGGCGATGGAACGTATGCAATCGTTGGCATAGAGCACAACGACAGCATCTACGAAACGGCGGACAGAGGCGTTGAGATGACCTTCGATGATGTCACGCTTTTCAACAAAGCCATAGATACTCCAACAGATTTAGATTTTGAGTTGACTCAGGTTACTGTTGGAGCAACAACAACTAACCGTCTTGCCATAACGTGGCAATCAAGCAGTCCGCAGGTTGCACGTTTTGACATTAGATACACCATTGCAGAAGGCGATCAAATCGATGATACGGGTAGTCAGGCTAGATACACCGTTGACGGTATGTCTGACGGGCAAGTAATTGAGTTTGAGGTCCGAGCCGTAGGCGTGGGCGGTTTAAGACGTTCTGCTTGGCTTGAAGGCTCTTTCACCGTTGATGATGCGCAAACAGATGGTGTCACCAGTGAAACAATCACGCCGCCAGATCCTACCAATGTCACGATTCAGGCAAACGGCGATCAAGCAACTGTGCGTTGGCAAATTCCTGAAACGAGCCAGGATACGTCTGCATTTATAGCAATAATTAGATACGCTACAGATACAGATGGAACGGGAGAATGGCCCAACAGCACTTTGCTTAGGCGAGTCACAGCCACTACAAATTCCATTACCGTGCCTTTGGAAGAGGGTGAGTATTTAGTTAAATTTGAAAATGCCGATGGGCAGCGCAGTGTAAACGCTAGAAGTGCTGTTATTAATCTGCCAGATGCTCTGCCACGGTTAAATATTGACGTTCGTCGCGAAGATAATGGAACGCCAGTATTTCAAGGCGAAAAGGATGGAGTTGTCTACAGCGATGAGTATGACGCATTGGTTTTAGATGGCGACGATACGCTTGACGACAGGCCCGACGTTAACGCGATTGCTGATTTCGACTTCTTTGGAACGCGCTTACTTGAGGGTACATATTTCTTCCGCAACATCTTAGATCTTGGCGGCAAGTTCAGTGTCTTATTCAAACGCACTCTAGAGGTCCGTGGTCTCTACCCGGATGAGGCCATTGATGGTCGCGAAGAGTTGCTAGATCGCTGGTCTGACTTTGACGGTGCGATACCTGACGACACCTCTGCAAAGATGTTTTTCCGCACAAGCGACCAAGCCACTGTTGATGAGCAGTTGCTGTTGGAGGATGGCGAGTCCTTTTTACTTGAAGACGGCAACAAGTTTGAGATGGAATCTGACATTGACTTTGGCCCATTTATTCCAATGGAGTCTGGCAGTTATTCAGGCAGGCAATTCCAATTCAAATGCGAACTCAGTTCAGACCACGTTGACCAAACCCCGCTGGTTGATCGGCTTGGCTACACGATGCAGCTTGAGCGAAGGACTGAAAGCAGCGATGTCCAAGCATCTGGCGCTGCTGCAAAAGCCGTGACCTTCACAAACGCTTTTTATCAGACACCAAGCGTTGGCATCATGGCTTCCAATCTTGCGACAGGGGATTACTATGAGGTGACATCAGCCACCCGATCAGGGTTCACGGTCACTTTCTATAACAGCTCAGCGGCTGCTATGGACCGAAACTTCTCCTATCAGGCGGTTGGCTTTGGTTCTGAAACGACTTAACACATGGCCACCCACGATTATGTAATCGCCAACGCCAGCGGTTCAGCTGTTCGTCAAGATTTGAATAACGCGCTGCAGGCCATTGTCAGTAACAACAGCAGCTCCACAGCACCAGGCACTACATACGCTCACATGCTGTGGCTGGACACTACAAATGACATCCTAAAAATCCGTAACGCTGCCAACGATGCTTGGATTGATTGGATCACCCAGGCAGGCACCCCGCTGATTCCAGATGGAACAGTTGGCGCTCCTGGCTTAGCGTTTGCCTCAGAGACCGATTCCGGTCTTTACAGAATTGCGGCCAATACTCTTGGCGTTGCAACTAGCGGCACCGAACGTATTGAAATTGCTGATGGCGGAATTGTTATCAATGAAAGTGGTGCGGATTTCAATGTTCGCATTGAAGGTGATAACGATGCAAACTTGGTTTATGTAGACGCAGGAAATGGCCGCTTAGGAGTTGGGACTGGCAGCCCTGCTCAAAAGCTGCACATTGTTGGGGCCACTGGTGGCGATGTAGGCATCCGCATTGAAAACAATGATGGATTTGCAGAGCTAGAAGTTGATGGCGATGAGTTGAACTACAACGCTGACGCGCATGTATTTAACAACCAATCAGACGGGACGGAGTTTGCGCGTATAGATACGGCCGGTCGCTTGCTTGTCGGCACTGCTAGTAATTTTAACCGTGGTGATATTCAGGCTGTTAATGCAGGCGGCGGCGAATTACTTCTAGCCCGTAATGATACAACCGTTGCCGCTAATGATGATATTGGTCACATTTTCTTTTCTTCAAATGATTCAGGCACAGGTGTAGAGACTTGCGCAAGCATTACCTGTTTGGCTGCAGTTGATCACGGAACCAATTCTTCTCCAACATATCTAACGTTCTCGACTACTCCTACTAGCTCGAACACGGCTACGGAGAGGATGAGAATCCACAATAGTGGTGAAGTCACCTTCGGGACTACGAGCACAGACATGACTAACGCCACTACTGGCGGTGGTTGTGTGCTCAGCGATGGTGGCGGTGATTTTGCTGCTGACAACCAAGTTGTTGCCAACTTCAACCGCACTAATGGAGATGACGCTTCTGTTATCACGATTCGCCATGACGGTGACCTCGAGGGATCGATTACCGTCAATGGTTCAACGGTTTCGTTCAACGGCGGTCACTTGTCCCGCTGGTCACAGCTCCCAGGCGGTGCCAAAAGAACTGAAATCTTGCGTGGTTCCGTCCTGAGCAACCTTGATGAAATGTGCGAATGGGGCGAAGAAGACAATGAACAGTTAAACCGAGTAAAAGTAAGCGACGTTGAAGGTGATCCAAATGTTGCTGGCGTGTTCCAGATGTGGGACGACGACGATGACACCTACACCAATGATTTTTATATTGCAATGACTGGTGACTTTGTGATCCGCATTGCACAGGGGACAACCGTTGCACGCGGTGATTTGCTGATGTCTGCTGGTGATGGAACGGCAAAACCGCAGGATGACGACATCATCCGTTCTAAGACTATTGCCAAGGTCACTAGCACTGTGGTCTCAAGGACCCATGCAGACGGCAGCTATTGCGTGCCATGCGTATTGATGGCTTGCTGATCGATCTAAACTTCATTTATCTAGGTAGTTAGCTCCGTGGCCGACAGAAAAATCACTGCATTGACCAGCCTCACCCAACCGGCGGCGGGTGACTTGCTGTCCGTTATTGACGTATCAGAGGCGGCCAATGCGAACAAGAACAAGAGCATCACGCTGAGCACCTTGTTTCGGCGCTTGCCTGATGGTTCTGTTGGCGCTCCAGCGATTGGCTTTCTGAGTGACACAGGCAATTCTGGAATTTACCGCACGGCGGCCAATGAAGTGGCCTTCACCAATAACTCGACCTTTAGCGGCAAGTTCACTACTACTGGCTTCCAGCTAGGTGATGGAACGGCTGCAGCTCAACTGCACCTTTTCAGCAGTGATACGACTGATCAGGTCATTATTGAAAACAGTGATACTGGTGTCGACACTGCGCCTGACGTGGTGCTGTACCGCAACTCTGCATCACCAGCAGCTAGCGACAACATTGGAAACCTTGAGTTTCGAGGCAAAGACAGCAACGGTGATAGTCATACCTATGCCCAGTTGGCTGGAGGTATTAGCGATCCGACTAACGCTTCAGAGGATGGCATCCTTGATCTGAGCACGACCTTTGCAGGGACTAACGCTTCGCGAATTAGGTTGTCTGGTCGTTTTGTTGGCATTGGAGAGGGCGCACCTGCGTTCCCAATGCACTTGACCACAGATGTGACAGGCACCGCGTTGAATCTTGAGTGCGATGCTGACGACCCGTCTTCTGGCGCGGATCTTACGTTATTTCACCGCCGTGGAGCTTCTGACCCTGGGGAAGACGGGGACGTTCTGAGTAGCGTCTTTTTCAGAGGCAAGAACGATGCGGGGACACCTGCGGAGGTTGATTATGCGGCGATTGAAAGCAAAATTGTCGACGCAAGTGACGCCACGGAAGATGGCGGCTTAAGCCTGCAAGTTCAAACAGCGGGTGCGAGGACGACTCAGCTGGAGATCGGCCCTGCCCAAGTTTTTGTCGGTTCGGGCGTTGCTACCGACGCGGCAATTATTAGCACTGTGAATTTCAGGGGGGCAAACGCAGAAGCCCTGGACGACATCAACTATGCGTCTCTGGTTGGGACTGTTGTTGACGCGAGTGACGGAACAGAAGATGGCCGGCTTCAGGTTCAAACGATGACAGCAGGCACGCTTGCGACTCGTCTAGACATTACTGAAAACAAGATTGGGTTCTTTGGGGAGACTGCTGCTGTGCAGTCCACTCATGTGGCGGACATCACCACGACTGCAACCTCTAATTTGCTGTCGATGCCTACTGCTAACGACACAAACACAATCGCGAACGCAGCCGCTCCAACTAATGCGGAGTTATTGCAGTATTGCGTGACTCTTGAGGCAAAAGTTGAGGCGCTTCTAGCCTTTGCGAGTGCTCACGGTCTGATGGCCTCTAGCTGATGAG
>PVBE010089994.1_pt1 | contig 12034 bp, 10 predicted proteins | sample 1631181 | NCBI WGS metagenome assembly PVBE01 (sample SAMN08397723, study PRJNA350692) | Marine metagenome, whole genome shotgun sequencing project. | isolation source: water | place: Pacific Ocean | collected 2012-04 | reverse complement strand
GTCGCGATTCGAGTACGATCATGCTTCAGGCCTCCATATAGGCTTCGAGTTGTGCTTCCAGAGTCCCCATGATGGCCTGGCCGGCCGCGGCAATCCTCGCGACGGAGAGCAGGCGCAGGTCGCTTCCCCCCCGGGCCAGGTCGTAGGCTCCCGCCAATCCAATGATGGTTCCCTTCACCATCTCGAGCAGCCTGTAGTAGATCAGCCGACGTTCGTCGATTTCAATCCCCATTCGCTCGCTATAGCGCTCGGCCAGTGCTCCTTCCACGGAACAGAAGCCTTTGCCGATGGTCTGGGTGAATGCGAGGTCACTCAGGGGATCGCCCATGCGGGCCAGTTCCCAGTCGAGAACCCCGGAAATTTCCCCATCCTTCCACATCAGGTTCGGCAAGCGATAATCTCCATGAAGCAGACAAATTCGCTCAGCCGGGGGAGGATTTTCCTCGAGAACAGTGAGTGCATGGCGAATGACAGGCGAGGGCAGGAGCTCTGTTTCCAGCAGCCTGCGCCGACAGACCGCGACTTCGGCCCGTGCCGATTCCGCTCCGTCCGTATAGCTGGGCAGTACGGATTGCGGAGTCTCGTGGATTCGCGCGAGCATCTCGACGAAGCGTGTCTGAGCGGATTCCAGCAGTGCCGGATCGTCCAGCAGGCGGGGGTCCATGTTGCGGTAGATCGTTCCCTCGACGAAGGACATCAGTATGAAGCGGCCGCCGACTATAGAGGCATCCTCTTCCAGGTGCAGGGTGCCCGGCGCCGGCAGGCCGGATTGGCTCATCTCTCGCAGCAGGCGGTATTCCCGACCGATATCGTAGGGGGGAATGACGCCGTATTCGGGTTCCACCCGCATCACCCATCGGATGGGGCCGTCGGCATTTTCGGCGTGGATGAGATAGCTCTGGGAGGAGAGGCCGCTGGTAAAGCGTTCGATGGAAACGATGCGTTCGAGTTTTAGCCCGGGCGCGTTATTTCGCAGCGCTTTTTCGAGGGGCCCGAGCATTTCGCTGGTCGTAGCGGGCATCTAGTTCCCCTGTAACGCGAGCGGACGCCGGATTTCATCTGGCCGCACGGTCGGAGCCTCGAGGACCGTCGTGCTCAATCGGCGTCGATAAGGGGGATTCTTCCGGCGCTTCCCGGCCTTCTTCTGGGAGGAGGCCGGTGGCAGCGTGATGGCCACTCTTTCCGCCTCGATGGTCGCGCTCGAATTCCTTCTCAGCGCCTCCGCGACGACCCGCCAGGCAATTTGGAGGGCGCCGATCGCGAGGCCGATATAGAAACGCCAGCGATGGGGAGAGCGATGAATATAGGCGGCGAATTCCTTTTCCTGGAGAAGTGCGAAGAAATCCCCCAGGTCGGCCTCCTCGAAGAGCAGGATATATTCCCAGGTGATCGGCTCTTCCAATACTCCCTTGAGGCACCACTGCGAGTCATCGCTCAGCAGGGAATCCGCCTTGGAGAAGCTCATGGTGAGAGTCTTCTTTCCGAGGCCTTTTGAGCAGAATTCCATCAGCCCGTCAGTCCTTTCCTGCGAGCCTCGACGATATATTCGGGCTCACCCCACCAGCGTTCCAATCCGAGATCCTCGGCCACCACACCGGCGACATTATAGCCGCCGCCCAGGAGCACCATGCCGCCCGGCCAGACGCTACCCCCGGCCACATAGAGGTTCTCGATGGGAGTCCGACAGCCGGAGCAATCGGGATTGGGCCGATTGGATAGCATCTGCGTGGGCAGATAGGCCCCGTGCTTGATCGAGCCGCGCTTCATATTCGGGAGCTTGGCCTCGATCGCCTTGGGGTGATTCACGAAATGCCGGATCACGGTCGCGTCCCGAAGATTGGGTGCGTACTCGCACCAGAGTTCGTGAATGTCCTTGACGTAACCCTCCTTCAAATCGTCCCAATCTCCCGCAGAGTTTTCATAGGGGGCCAGGGTTTCGAAGCAGGCGACCGCCGCGCCGGGTTGGATATCGACGGGAGCCTGCATCGGGTCGTAGTCGGTGAAGGTCGTCGCCGATCCCGCCAGGCTGAAGCCACCGTTCTTCACGGTCTTGATGTGATTCATCACCTCATCGATGCTCTCGAGACCCATGACCTTGATCAGCGAGCGGTCGACTTCTGGATTCTCCTGGCTGGCCGTATATTGTGGCCGCTCGGAGAGGCCGTAATGAAGGTTGAAGAGGCTCGTCGATTCCCACTCCCATTCCCGCGCCTGGGAGGCCAGGGTGGGGGAGACGGCATTGCAGACGTCTTCTCCGACGAGATCGAGGAAGGTCATCTGAGGATCGCTCGTGGTGATGATCTTGTCGGCAAAGACCTCATCCCCGCTCGCGAGCCGAACTCCCACCGCCTTCTTTCCGTCCGTGAGGATCTTCTTGACCTCGGCGGCTCTTTCCAGCCTGGCTCCGGCGTGATTGGCGAAGCGGGAAAGCGATGCGGCCAATTGGTGGGATCCAGAGAGAATGACGGCGGAATGTAGAATGCGATTTACGTAGAGGGGAAGCAGGAAGCCGAGTCCGTCCTCGGGGTCGATGCCGTACATGGTGCCCATGAAGAGCAAGGCGGCATTGAGCAGGTCGTTCTCGAAACCCGCGCCGTCCAGGGTTTCGAGAAAAGTCTCCTCGGCCATTTCGTTTACGACTTCGCCGAGTTGACTCTTCTGGTAGCTGATCACCATGTCGAGCATGGGCAGCGGCAGGGCGTAGGTGGCGGGGATGAGGGCCTCATTGACGATGGTATACCAATCCTTCATGACATCCACGTAGCGCTCGGCGTCGGTCTTCGAGAATTGGGCAATGCTCTCGGCCGACTTGTAGATATCGCTGTGGAGGGTCAGGGCCCTGCCATCGCGCGTCAGCAGGGAGATCGCCGCATCGGGTATTACGTAGCGACAGCCCCAATTCTCGAGATCCAGATCGCTATAGGCGGGCGCGCAGTCCATCATCAGCATCAGCTTCGCATGGGTATTGAAACGGAAGCCGGAAAATTCCTCGGTCACGAGACCGCCACCCCCCTCGTGGTGGCGCTCCAAGAGTAGAGTCTTGGCGCCGGTCCCCGCCAGATAGCCGGCTGCTGTCAGGCCGTTGGGGCCCCCACCGATGATGATCACATCGTAATTCTTGTCGAGATTAGCCAATCCTGGACTCCAGTTGCCGTCTGCTGGAACTCGCCATCAAGCGATATTCAGATCGATTTCGATACCGCGCCGCTTCAACAATTCGTTGGCCGCCTGCTGATTGTCGTGACGCCACCAATCCTGGCCTTCGCGGACACCGAGATCCTCGGCGACGATGCTGGCCGCGACGTAGCCGGCGCCGAGATTCGTGGTGCCGAAGGGCCAGATTGAATTCGAGAGGTAGAGATTCCCAAAAGGCGTACGCGGCGCCCCACAGCCCGGAAATGGCCGTGCGCTGCCGAACCACTGCAGGCTGGTCGCCCCGCTTGTCGTGCTCCCCATGACCTGACTCGGATTCTTGCGGTAATAGTCGAGAGGCGAGTTGCAATAACGATCCACGACGGTGTCCATCATTCCCGGATTATATTCCCGGAGCAGGGCATCGACCTTGTCGCCATAACTTTCACGGATCTGATCCCATTTTTCGGCTCCCCCCAATTCGGTCAGCTTATAGGGGACATTGGCCCAGGCCATCATCGTATATTGGCCTTCGGGCGCCTGGGTGGGATCCGCCAGCGCAAAGCCCTGCACCGAAAGCCCACATACGATGGGCGGGTCGGGCAGTTCGTCGTTTTCGAGGCAATGCTCCAGACGCCGGATGTCGGCTGTATTTTCCGCGCCGAAGTTGAAGCCGTAGCCGCGATTGATTTCCTCGGGGTAGCCCTCCCAATGGGGCGGCTTGTCGAGGACCCAATAATTGGTAAAGAGAACGGTTTCGTCGTTCTTATAGTTATGAACGCCGTCTCGAACCCAATCGGGAAGCTTCTCCTCGCCGATCAATCCGAGGAAGGTCGGATGGCAGGAGAGGTTGCTCACCACGGCGCGCCGGGCTCGCACCTCGGCTTCGGGGAAGATCGCGTCTTTCGAAAGGACGATCCCCTTGGCCTCATCGCCTTCGACGATCATTTCTTCCACCGGGCAGCCCGTAAACATCTTGCCGCCGTGGTAGGCGAAGCAGGAGGCCAGAGCGTGCACGAGAGCGTGGCTTCCCCCCCGGCAGGTCCAGGTTACGCTCTGAACCGCCTGCATGATGGGGAAGACGATCGGCATCAGGGCCGACATGCCCCGATCCCAGGGATGAGAGCCCGACATGATGCAGTTGCCGAGGATGGCGGTGCGAATCTTTTCGTCGTGGTAGATCGCTTCCGCAACTTCGATGCCGTTCAATTCGTGAACATTTTCGGGTATCTCGGGGATGATCATTCGCAGGGTCGAGCCCATCCCCTCGGCGCTCACCATATCCTCGGGGCCCACGAGTGCCTGGCTGAACATCGAGCCCATCGTGCTATCGCTCAGCATCGGCGCCATGATATTGAATGCCGTTTTGAAAATTTCGGCGTCGTGTTCGTTGATGCTCTTGAAATGTTCGTAGGTCTTGTTGGCATGATAGGAATTGAACATCACGGCCGAGCGATCCTTGAAGGGATGAAACATCCCCCACTCACTCGAGGTGAGCATATCCAAACCGAATTTTTCGAGCTCGAGATCTCCGTAGACCGGGGACCAGAGGGTCACCATATTGCAGGCACAGAGATTGACCTCGACGCCCGGTTGCATGACCTCTTCGGTACAGCATCCCGATCCGGCTTCGAGCTTGCGTTCGAAGCATGCGACCTGGAGCCCGGACTTCTGCAGGTATATGGCGGTCGTGAGGCCGTTGATGCCGCCGCCGATCACGATCACATCGTATTCTCGTTGAGGTCCAGCCATTGATTCCTATTCGTTCCGAGTGGATTCTTCGTTGTGGGTAACCTTCGAAATGCGATCTCCTGAAACGTCGCGACTTCCATCGCCCGGCCTCAGGAAAAGCCCGAGTGTATTCAATAGGAATATGAATCCGCTGATGAGGGCGGTGCGCACCAGGCGGCCGGACGTTCGCGCCCCGACCAGGAATTTTGTCGGGGTCGGCTGCTTGAGGAGTTCGAGAAATTCGAGCACGTCGTCCTCGCCGAGTTTGATCGCATAATCCCAGTGGGTGGGTGCCCCCAGTCGGCCGTCGACGACCAGGCGCTCGTCCGCATCCCGCATGGCGCCGCGCTCGCTCAGACGCAACTTGAGCACCAATTTCCCAAGTCCCTTCGACCAGAGGATCATGAGGGATTTCCCTTCTGCAAACTGGCGGCCGATCGGCGAAGTGTCGAATGGCAGTGTGCCCGGCGCTCGTTAGTATGGGTGTGGATTGGAATACACATCGGATAGAGGGTCAATAGGAGACCCGCCATGAAGGCAATCGGAGATCGAGGCGGGGTGGACGATCCTCGACATTCCGTACTGGCGATATGGGATTCGCGGCGGCCGGAGAGGCTGGCATTCCGGAATGCGTGCTGGGTATGGGCATGATTTTTCAGTGGCTTCACCCCAGGGGGGCATGATCCTAGGAGGCGAATTTTAACAGATGCAATATACTTAACACATGCAAAATGGCCCTGCGCCAAAAAAAACCGCGCCTCAGGAAGTATAGAGTGACCGAGAATTCAACCCTCGAACCGTCCCCCGGCCAGCCAAAGGGCAGCGATTCAAAGCGCGAGAGCCGCTACCCGGCATTTTCCCAGGAATATCGCCAGCATTGGATCGACGCCGGAAATTGGATCGATCGAACGCTGCACGACCTCTTCGACGAAAGTGTCGCAGAGGGAGCCGACGACGTGGCGATCATCACGCTCGAGAGGCGTTATCGCTTCGGGGAATTCAAGGAGATCTCCGATGCCCTGGCGGCGGGGCTGCGGGGGGCGGGAGTGCAGCCGGGCGACCTGGTCAGTGTGCAATTGCCGAATTGGCCGGAGATGTGTTTTCTACAGATCGCCCTCTCTCGTATTGGCGCCGTGATTCAACCGCTCCACCTGGTCTTTCGCGAGCGCGAGATGCGATCGCTGCTGGAGTTCTGTGAAACGGATCATGCGGTCGTACCGGAATCTTTCGGCGATTACGCCTATGCCGATGTCATGCGCGAAATTCGCGGCGACCTTCCACAGCTTCGCAGCATCATTGTCGCCCGAGGTGAGGCCAGGGGCGAAGGTGAATTTTCCCTGGACGCCCTGATCGAAGAGGGCCGCCGGAACCTGGATCGCCTGGACGAGATTCATCCCGGGGCCGACGAGATCTTCTATCTCAATTTTACCTCCGGAACAGAAGGCAATCCGAAGGGCTTTCTCCATACCCACAATACGCTGATATCGCTCTTCAACGTGGCCGCAAAGGCGATGGCCCAGATGGATCCGGGGGCCGTCAATCTGGCCTGTTCACCGATGACCCATAGTTTTGGGCATTTCGGCACCTATCAATGCGCGCTGGGTCGTATTCCCATGGCCATGGTGGATCGCTATCGCCCTCTCGATGTCATCCAATTGATCGAAAGGGAAAAGGTCACGGCAATCTCGGGTACGCCGGCCCATATGATCGGAATCCTCGATCATCCCGACTTCGAAAAATACGATACCTCCAGCATCAAGAGCGCCGGGGTCGGGGGGGCTCGTAGCTCGCCGGAACTCATCGAGAAATTGAAGAAGATCTGGGGCTGCAGTTCCGCCAATACCTATGGCATGGGCGAGAACGTGATGCATACCCGGACGATGGGCTGGGATCCCGAGGAGAAACAGCGCGATACCGTGGGCAAACCCATGATGGGCGCCGAACTCAAGATCGTGAATCCCCGGGATCATGGCCAGGAGATGCCCGCCAACGAGGTGGGAGAAATCGTCTATCGAGGCCCTTCGCTTTTCGTCGGCTATCACAAGCAGCCTGAGTTGACGGCCGAGACTCGCGATGAGGACGGCTGGTTCTTCACGGGCGATCTCGGTTTCGTGGACGAGGATGGCTATCTCTGTTTTGCGGGACGCGCCAAGGAGGTAATCAATCGAGGGGGCTCGAAGGTCTATCCGAAGGAGATCGAGGATCTCTTGAGCGGCTATGAGAGAGTTCGCGAAGTCGCCGTCGTAGGCTGGCCGGATGAGCGACTCGGCGAAACCGTTTCTGCCTATATTGTGCCCGAGGGCGATGAATTCAGCCTCGAGGAACTCAGGACTCATCTGGATGCGCAAAAGGTCACCAAGTATATGTATCCCCAGCATCTTGTATTCCTCAAGGAATTTCCGATGACTCCCACCGGCAAGGTGCGCAAGGCCAGCCTGAAGGAAGACGCTGCAAAGCGGGCCGAGTTGGAGAAAGAGGACGGATGAGAGTCGGGCTCAGTTGGGATGTGGATCACTATGGGGATGCGGGTTCGGCTTGGAGCGAGATCATCCAGGAGGCCGAGCAGGCGGATGGGATGGGCTACCACAGCTTCTGGATCCGGGAGGGTCGGGAGCGTATCGCCGATTGTTCCGAACCTTCCGTCTTCCTCACCTACCTCTCGCAGAAGATCCGGAGCGGGCAGCTTAGGATCGCGGGTCGCCGGGTAACCCGCGCACTTCCGGCCCATATTTCCGAGGAGGTCGCGATACTCGACACCTTTTCCCGGGGCAGGGCGGGTCTCGCATTCGCCTCGGCCTCCGAACAGGGGGTGGCGCCGGCCCATGTCCATGAGATGGTGGACTTCGTCAGTTCTTCCTGGGGAGTCGACGAATTTCGCTATCGAGGCGATTACGTGCGATTTCCGGCCCATACGCCCGATGAGGCTCCCCTGGGAGTCAGCGTGCCCGAGGAGGATGGGGAGTATCGTCCGCAATGGGAATGGGGGCCGGAGACGCCCGATTTCCTCTCCATCACGCCCAAACCCTATCACGCATGCCCCCCGGTCCACGTCGAGATCGACGACGATGAGACGTTGGAGTGGGCGGCGAAGAATGGCATCTCGCCGATGGTGGGTGCCGATATGCCCACGGCGCGCGCCATCGAGAGGTTGGCGCGCTATCGCGATGTGGCGGATAAGGCCGGCCGATCCAGGCGCGAGGCGGAGGCGGTTCTGGAAAGGCGGGTGCAGCTGGACGGGGAATCGGATGAGCGATGCCTGGGTGGCTCTCCGCGAGATCTGCTGAATGCGATCCGCGAGTTGCGCGGCAAAGCTGCAATCTCGCATTTCGTATGGAGACGCAGTGGCGCTCAGCCGATGGATCTCTACCGCTTTGCATCAGAAGTCCAGATGCTACTCCAGGCCTGAGGCCCCAGGACGAGAGGAATTGAGCCGAATGGAATTTTGGACAACCAGCCTGGGGGTGGCGAAGATGCGACCCATGCCGGGTGCCCTGACGGATGGCTATGAGAATTTCGTCAGAGATGCCCTCAAGGCGGAAGAGTTGGGATTCGATGGTTATGGCAGTGGTGAGCACCACTTCATGTACGACGAATTCATGCCGATCCCCTTGCAGGCAGTGGCCGCCGCCGCGGCCGCGACGAGCCGGATTCGTCTCGTCACCAACGCGATGCTCCTGCCCCTCTACGACCCCATGGAAGCGGCGGAGATCGCCGCCACCCTGGATGTGCTTTCGGGCGGTCGGGTCTCCTTGGGACTGGGCATGGGCTACCGCCCCTACGAGTTCGATGGCTTTGGCACGGCCAAGCGCACCCGCGGTGCCCGCTTGCGCGAAGCGATGGAGGTGATCCGGCTGGCGACGAGCCAGGAGGAGTTCTCCTACCAGGGGAAGCATTATCAATACGAGAACGAGACCCTGCACCCTCGGCCGCTTCAGCGGCCCATCGATCATTGGTTCTGTGGGGGCACCTCGCTTCAGGGGGCCCGGCGTGCGGGGAGTGCAGGGTTGAGCTACTGGCTCGCCAATTCCCCCTTCGATCACTCGGAGAATATCGTCAAGGAATATCGGCAGGCGGGCAAGGAGGCGGGCTTTCCGGCCTCGCAGCTCAGGGTCGCGGCCTTCAAGGATGTCTGTATCGGAAATACGATGCAGGAGGCCGAAGCCCTGCGCCAGATGCTGATGGACAATTTCTACGACGAACACATTCTGGGGTATGGTTATCTCGTCGATGAAAAAGGGGAGAATCTATACCATCCTGCGAAGGATCATCCCCTCTACGAGCGTTTCATGCGGAGCCTCTATTGTGGCACCATCGAGATGGTCGTGGAGGAGTTGAAGCGCTACGAGGCGCTCGGCATGGATATGGTCTTTCTGCCCTCACAGCAGCATGAGTTGATCGCCCAGGAAATTCTTCCCGAATTTCGATCGTGAGTTCTTTCTGCACCGGATCTCATCCGGTGCAAGGTATTTCCGCTTCAGACGGGGATGGTAGTCATAGGCATGGATCTGAAATTTTCGGCAGAGGATGAAGCCTATCGGCAGCGTCTGCGGGCATGGCTGAAGGAAAATGTCGGCGGGGGCGGAGGCAGCGTCGCGTCCGCCATGAAGGGGGGCGCTGCGGAGGAGGGGGATCCTCTCTTCGCCGCTCGCGCCTGGCCGCGCAAACTTCATGATGCGGGTTATGTGGGTCTCGCCTGGCCGAAGGAATACGGCGGTCAGGAGGCTTCTTTTACCGAGCAGGTCATTTGTGCAGAGGAGATGGCTCGAGTCCGCACGCCACCGCTGATCAATACCATCGGGCTTTCGATCATCGGGCCCACGCTGGTGCAGCACGGCACGGAGGAGCAGAAGAAGCGCTTTCTTCCGCGTATCCTGAGGGCCGATGATTTATGGTGTCAGGGATTCAGCGAACCCGAGGCGGGTAGCGATCTCGCTTCCCTGCGAACTCGCGCGGTCCTCGAAGGCGATGAATTCGTCGTCAATGGCCAGAAGGTATGGACCAGTCTGGCCTTTCTTTCGGATTGGATGTTTTTGCTGGTGCGAACGGATGCGGATGCTCCGAAGCGCGAGGGCATCAGTTATCTCCTCTGCGATATGAAGACGCCGGGCATCAAGGTGCGACCCCTGCGCAACGCCGCGGGGGGGCAGCATTTCAGCGAAGTCTTCCTGGATGACGTTCGCATTCCCCGGGAGAATCTGGTCGGAAAATTGCACGGTGGCTGGTCGATTGCACGCAGTTCTCTCGACCATGAGCGGAGCGGGCTCTCGGGAGTGATCGCTCTCGAAGAGACCCTGGGACGCCTATGGCGCATGGCGGGTCGGGTGGAACGCGGCTCCGCCAGCGCCTTGGAGGATCAATCCACGCGTCGGGCCCTGGCCCGACATTGGATCGAGATCGAGGGATTGCGTCATCTCGGCTTCCGGACGCTCAGCAATCAGATCTCGGGTTTGCCCCCCGGAGCCGGCGCCTCGGTCGGGAAATTATTCGCCTCCGAGGTCAGACAGGAAATGACGCGGACCGCCTTGGGAGTGGAGGGGCCGCTGGCTCCGATCGCCAAGCGATCTCCCCACGTCGTGGATCGGGGCCGCTGGCATGCCGCGTATTTCGATGCGCTGGGCCATTCCATCGGCGGTGGGACGAGTGAGATCATGCGCAATGTGATTGCCGAAAAAGTCCTGGGTCTTCCCCGGGCGTTGGACGACTGAAGAGGCCCGATCGAGTGGATTTCAAACTCAGCGAAGAGCAGCAGGCCCTGCAGGAGATTGCGCGCGATTTCCTGCGCGAGCGCTGGCCCACGAGCCGCATGCGCGACCTGCTGGATGATCGTCCCGCGGTCATCGATGAGGATGTCTGGAAGGAAATCGTCGAGATGGGCTGGCTCGGAGTGGCGGTTTCCGAGCAGGGGGGTGGCATCGGTGGGGATGTCATGACCGCGGCCGTACTCGTCGAGGAGGCGGGGCGTGGCGTATTGCCCGGACCCCTCCAATCCTCGCTGGTGGCCGCCATAGCGATCGATCGCAGTGGCGATGACGGAGTCCTTGAGCAGCTCCTTTCCGAACTCCTGGAGGGCAAGACGCGGCTTACCCTGGCGATCCTGGAGCCGACCGGACTCTACGGAACGGACGCGCTCGAGACCTCGCTGAAGGAGGATTCCGGGGAGTGGATGCTCTCGGGCAGGAAGATCCTGGTTCCCGATGCCGAGGGGGCGGAGATGCTATTGGTTGCTGCCCGCACGCCCCACGGACCGGGTCTCGTGCTGGTTTCCAGCGATGCGGAGGGCGTGGCCCTTAGCCGCATGGAGCGCATGGACGGCCAGTCCTGTTCCGAAATTGTTTTCGACGCCGTGAGAGTCGGCCCCGAGGCATTGCTTGGCGACACATCCCGCGCCGCAGAACTGCTGCAGGAGGTCTGCGGTATCTGGACTGTCCTGATGGCCGCGGATCTATTGGGGAGTGCGGAAGGCGCGCTCGAACTCAGTCGGCAATACGCCATTGAACGAGTGCAATTTGGGAGACCGATTGGGACTTTTCAAGCGGTAAGCCATCGCCTGGCCGATACGCTGGTCGATGTAGAGATCGGGCGCAGCCTGCTATACGGTGCCTGCCTGGCCCTGGATGAAAAACGCCCGGATGCTACGGCCCTGGTATCCGCGGCGAAAGCCTGGTTGAGTGAGGTCGCTGTCGGGGCGGCGGAGACCGCCTTGCAGGTGCATGGCGGCGTTGGCTTTACCTGGGAATACGATGTCCACCTGCATCTGCGCAGGTCGCGCTGCAACGCCCCCCTGCTTGGAGATGCGGATTTTCATCGGGATCGCGTGGCCGCGTATATGGAAGAATCGTGGCAGCCGATGAAGAGGCAGGGATGAGGTCGCGACTCCGAATGCAATGGCGGCAGGGCAGCGGGGAAAACAGGATATGAGCACGGGCAATGTCGGGAAATCGCAATATCAGCGCCTTTTCGATCCACTGCGCGTGGGCCCCATGACCGTACCCAATCGAATCTGTGAGACCACCAATACCATCCGATCCGCCCAGATGCCGGGTTTTGTAGACGATTCCTTCATCGCCCACCATATCGCGAAGGCCAGGGGAGGTACGGGCTGGATCGGCAGTGAGACCTTTCTCCTGAACTCGCCCCTTCCGAATGAGGCCGCCGATGAGTTCTTTCCGGG
>PVBE010853296.1_pt1 | contig 12035 bp, 9 predicted proteins | sample 1631181 | NCBI WGS metagenome assembly PVBE01 (sample SAMN08397723, study PRJNA350692) | Marine metagenome, whole genome shotgun sequencing project. | isolation source: water | place: Pacific Ocean | collected 2012-04 | reverse complement strand
TGGTCGAGACCAGCAACACAGCCCCGGCGGCCACCGAGCTCAACCCCGACACATGGCGCGTCACCTTCGCGGCTGAGGGTTACGTCTCAGAGGTCCGCCAGGTCGACCTAGAGCTCGGCGACGAGAAGCTCCTGGAGGTGAGCCTCGTGCGCGGCGCACTGATCACCGGGAGCGCTCAAGATCGCTTCGGCAAGCCGATCGCGGGACAGAAGCTCTTCTTCCTCGCACCTGGCCAAGCTCACCCCACCTTCCCACGAGACGCCGAGGGGATCCTCACCACTTCGATCGACCGAAGCGGTCAGATCGGGCCCATCACGATCCCGCCGGAGCTTTACACGATCACCTATGGAAACCTCGGCACGCCCAAGTTGAAGACTGAGGGCCGCGTGAGCGCCGGCGAAGACGCGGAGCTCTCCATCGTCTTCGGAGGAAGGAGCAGGGTCCGCTTCGAGCTCGACACGATCCCAGAGGAAGAGCGCCGCCTCGAGGTACGCCTCGAAGAGGTGGACGAAAAGAGGCTAGCGCGAGACCAGGAGAGGCAGGAGAGGAACCCCGAACGCGCGGCCAAAGAACGGAACAAGAGCAAGACCAGGGAACATTGGCGTTCGCGAGGGAGAGCTGTGATCAGAGCCGGCGTCGGTGAGATCCTCCACGCTAGCCCCGGGGTCTATCGAGTCACCCTCGTAGCCCGACCCGGCGAGTACTCGAGCGAGCCCATCCTCGTGCTCAAAAAGGACGAGTACATCTTGGTGAAGCTCCAAACCCCCCCGCTCCCCGTTCGATCAGGGAACCGAAAGGGAGACCCGAAGCTCCCGAAGGACGGCCCGCTCAACATCACGGTCCTCCGGAGCACCCAGGACCAGAACATGAGAGACAACGGGATATACTGGCGCTGAGCCCCCTCGAACGGCGACCGCTCAGCTCACTTCCCTGCGCCCTCTCAAGCTCGCCTACCCAGACGACGCCCCATCTCCACAAAGCCCTGAGGGCTAGAGCGCTCAGGGGTGGCTGACGCGGACCACGGTGTGGATGCCGCCGCGCACCATGAAGTCTCCCTCGACTGTCATGTGCCGCGGTGAGATCTTCGCCACGAGGTCATCGAGGATCCTGTTCGTCACGGCCTCGTGAAAGTGCCCCTCGTCACGGAAGGACCACAGGTAGAGCTTGAGGCTCTTCAGCTCCACGCACAGGGCGTCGGGGACATAGCTGATGCGGATCGTCGCGAAGTCAGGCTGCCCGGTCTTCGGGCACAGACACGTGAACTCCGGGCACTCGAAGTCGATCTCGTACTCCCGCAGAGGCGCGGGGTTGGGGAAGCTCTCGAGCTCTTTCGTGGGCTGGGTCGACATGGCGTGAATGGTAGCTCTTTCACTCGCGGCGTGAGCGCGCGACCGTGACCACGTTCACCCGCTGCTCGAGGGCCCACTCGATCGGCGCGCCGTCTTGGCTCATCCGCTCGACCCTGGCGGCGGCGCCCGGCGCACGGAGCCTGCCATCCTCCCCGCGCGCGCAGTAGAGCTCGTCGTAGCGCAAGCCCTCGGGGTCGAAGAGGCACAACCAGAAGGTCCCTTCGCCATCCTCCATGGTCAGCGCTCGCGTAGCTTCGACCTCAAAGAGCCAGTCCTCACCCTCAGTCCTTGGCTCCGAGACACCGGAGAGCCCCCACGCCTCTCCATACGCCGCGGCTTGGACCACGACCGCCAAGCCCTTCTCGAACCAGACCTGACGCACGCGCCCTCCAGTCACCCACGAGGGGACGTTCCCCACGTCGAACACCGCGTGCAGGCCCTCTTGATCCACCACCCAGGCGCCGTCTAACTCTCCCTCACCCGCCTCTGAGAGCCAGTGGATCCGCGGGGGCAGGTCTGTCGAGGTCTCCGGGCGCGCGAGGACCCGCACCGAGCGGGTCGAGGCGGCCTCCAGGTCCAAGGCCCCTGAGCGGCCCTCCTCCCGCCAGAGCCGCACGCCGGTCGACTCCTCCGGCGGAGAGATCCACGCGGGCTCCTCGCTGAGGCCTTGGACGATGACGCCGTCCCTCCGGACAGAGTCCCAGCTGGAGTCCGCGAGGAGCCCGAAGAACGCCTCGTAGCCCAAGCCGCGCACGCCGCCGGGCTCCTCGCCGAGGAGCGCGGACAGGTCTGTCGGCAAGACGGTGTGACCGTCGATGATGGTGACAGGGCGCTCGTCCTCGAAGCCGAGCGGGTCCACAGACAAGAGCAAGGCGGCGTCACCGCGCAGCGCGCGGGCTTGAGCCAGCTCCTCCTTGACCTCTGCGGCGCGCGATGAGGCGGTCGCTATCGCGCGCGCGTCCCCTTGCGCCAAGAGCGCGAAGACGCTCGCGGCCACGGCGGGCAGCACGAAGCGGCGCCTGCCGGAGTTCGATGTCGACGCGAGGGCCACGCCGATCGCAGCGACCACGGCCGCGGGCAAGAGCAGCGGCGCGTGGGTCAGGTCCCCTGGGTGCACTCGCACCGCGGCAGCGGGCAGCTGAGCGAGCACGACGAGGACGATCCACCAGAAGAGCACCCAACCCCACATCCTGGGCGCCGAGCGCGCCGCGATGAGCGCGGGCTGCATGACGACCAAACCGAGTGCGCCAGCGAGGACGAAGCCTGCAGGACCGAAGGCGCTCTGGTTGACGGGAACGACGAGCATCCCGAGGCGCTCGAACAAGAGACCCAAGCCCAAAGTGAAGCCACCGCTCCCGTCCAAAAAGCCCAGCGCGCTCGCCATGTCAGGCTGGCGCGCGCCAGGACCAAGGGCAGCGAAGGCAGGCTCGATGAGCGCGCAGAGGAGGAAGGCGACGCCAGAGGTCGTCGCGGTCCGCAGGCGACGCTTCATCTTGAGGTGACGACGTGAGGAGGTGAACTCACCGATCGCCACGATGGGTCCGACAAAGAACGCGATCTCAGAGGCGCAGCCTGCGGCGACCGTCAAGAGGCCCGCTTGGAGCACGAGCTTCTTCGAGCGCTCCTGCCTCCCGCGCAAGAACATGTTGGCTGCGAAGGCTGCGAGCGCCGCGCCCAAGAGGTCCCCGCGCGCAGCCGCGCTCGCGACAGCTCCTGCTGCGAGCGGGTGGAGCGCGACCAAGACCCGCGCCGCGTGGGAGGCGGCGCGCGCCTGCTCTCTCCCAGCCCACGGCTCGAGCATCCGGCGCAAAAAGCGCGAGATCCCGATCGCTGTGAGCAAGAGGAGCGCGAGGTTCTCCAACCGCAGGGAGAAGACGGCGCCGGGCGTCCACTCGCCCGCGTCCGTCCAGACCCTGCTCGTGAGGACGAGCGAGAGCGCCGCGAGGGGCCGCTCGTCCTGGCCGTGGACCTCGAGGAGCTCGGAGAAGCCAGGCTTCTCAGCCTCTGAGTCAGCGGGCCAAGCGATGCTGGAGACGTCGTCGAGGACCTGGAAATCTTCACCGACCGGCCCAGCCCCCTTGAGGGGTCCGTAGGCGAAGCCTGCTAGGGCGAGGGAGAGCAGGATCCAGAGGAGACGAGGGAGCCAGCGAGGCATCTGGAGAGCCTAACGCCTCGAGCACGTTGGAGCGCCCCCTCGGCTTCAGTAGGCTTCCAGTATGTCCACTCTTGGGAAGCAGACGATCCAAGCCCTCCGCGTGTCCGCGTTCCCGATCGTGATCTGGATTTGGACCGTAAGCACCTTCGACTTCATCTGCGATGACGCGTTCATCTCCTTCAGGTACGCCGCGAACCTAGCCAACGGCGACGGCTTGGCCTATGACGCCGTCCGCTCCGCTCCGGTCGAGGGCTACTCAAACTTCCTCTGGGTCTTGTGGCTCTCACTCTTCGAACGCGCAGGCGTGGACATCACAGCCGCGGCTCGCTGGAGCTCCCTCCTCGCTGGCTGCGCCCTCTTGATCGGCACGATCCGCCTGGCGATGCGGCGGTTGAACCCTGACGCGGGTCACGCTCAGGCCGTGGGGCTCTTCCTCGCGACCCTCCCGGCCTTCGGGCTCTGGTCAACAGGTGGTCTCGCGACCATGCCGTCCGCGCTCGCGATCTTTGGAGTGCTCTCTGCCTTGCACGGTGACAGAGAGGGACCGCGCGCTGTACCAGCCATCGCCTGGGCCGTGACAGCGACGCTCCTGCGCGCGGACGGGATCGGATATGTCGGGCTGATCCTGGCTGCGACCTTCGCTGCGGCGAGCGCTGACCCGAGCTCTCGTCAACGCATGCGGAGCGCCGTCTTGATCACCGCCTCTGCCGCAGCGACAGCGCTCGTCGCCCACACGGTCTGGCGACACGGCTACTACGGTGAATGGGTCCCCAACACAGCCAAGATCAAAGCTGGCCTCTCCTCTGCGCGTCTTCACCGCGGCTTGCTCTACGTCGGCGCTTACCTCGTGGCCATGCCTGCCGTCGTCCTAGGGGTCGGGGTCGGCCTGCGTCGCTGGCGTGAGGGCCCCACGCCTCTCCTCATCACATGCACCACCCTCATCGTGGGCAGCTTCGGCTACGCCGTCTGGGTCGGCGGCGACTTCATGCCCTTCGGCCGCTTCCTGGTCCCAGCGCTCCCCGCTGTCGCTCTGCTCTTCGCCTGGGGAGAGTCGCGCCTTCGAAAGAACGCCGCCTTCCTGCTCCTCATGATCTGCCTCTTGTTCTCGATGTCAGAGATCAATGACAAGGGTCTGGCCCCAGATGGGCTGCGACGATCGCTGCACTTCAGACAAGATCGTGAGTTCCAGACCGAGGTCGCGCGCTGGCAGGAGATGAAGAAGAACGCCGCCGCATGGGACCTCTGGGGGCGCGCCCTCGCGCAGGAGACCGAGCCTGGAGAGTCCATCATCCTGGGCGGGATCGGCGCGATCGGATACCGCGCGCCTCACCTCACCGTCTACGACACCTACGGCCTCGTCACCCCTGAGGTCGCAGCGAACACCGAGCCGATAGAGGGCGCCTCACCAGGTCATGACGTCCGCGTACAGAACGACTTCTTCCTGAGACCTGAGATCCTGAAGGCGCTCCCGAGCGAGCCGACCTATCTCGGGGCGCAGGTCGGCCTGGCCCGAGCTCTCTCTCCTGAAGAGGCTGCGCCTGACTGGCTGCTCACCCCTTTCCCTGGTGAGGCCTACCTAGAGAAACTCACCCAGCACCTCTCTCGCAACTTTGGCGTGCGCCTCGAGGTGCTGAAGCGACCCCTTTTGGTGAAGGACGGCTTCCCCGAAGACTCCGTCCTTCATCTCCTGCGACTCCACTACGACTGAGAATCATGATCGACACCTTCCTCCCCCTGTGCCGCGCCGCAGCCGACATCGACCTCAGCGCGGACGACGCGACCGCTCAATTGAACCAACGCTTCGGCTACGAGAGCGAGGAGGGTGAGGCCTTCGTCGAGGCCTTCAAGGCCTTACACGCCGATGGCGCGGTCGCAGACCGCGGCGAGCTCCCCGTCGAGTGGGGGCGCGTCTCCAAGGCGACCGATGAGACCCTGGGCTTCTCGCTCGACGTCGTCCACATGAACGGAGCCGGCCCCGACCACATCCACCCCACAGGCGAAGCGAGCTTCTGCGTCCCCCTCGAGGGTGAGCCTGAGTTCGAGGGCACGCGCTCCGGTTGGCACGTCCTCCCCCCAGGCTCGCGCCACATCCCGGAGGTCACTGGAGGCAGGATGCTGATCGTGTATCTCCTCCCAAACGGCGAGATGGAGTTCCTCTAGCGCACAAGGGGCTCTTCGTGAAGCAAGCGTTCGCGCCCTCTGGCAGGTCAGTATTTCGGCGATGCCCGAGGGCAATCCCCCGGCAAGGACGGTCCTTTCATTTCCCTCTAGGGGGAGAGCCCACACATTTATCGGGTCTAGACGTGGGCTCTAAGGCCAAAAGGGCTTATTCGACCTCTAGCGCTACAGACACCGGATAACATCGATCAAGGAGGACTCGATGCGACCTGGAACGCTAACCCTTGCCTCACTTTTCCTAGCGGCGACGTCGGCCGCGCCCTCGCTCGCGAATGATGTTCACATCGTGGACACCACCGGAGCGGGCGATTTCCCCACGATCCAACAGGCCCTGAACAGCGCCGTGGACGGGGACATCATCTTGGTCCGCCCAGGGGCCTACCCCTCTTTCGTCGTGGACAACCTCGACGTCACGATCATCGCGGACGGCGGCTTCGTCAGCACAGGCACCATCCGTGTGCGCAACCTCGCGGCGGACAAGGTGCTCGTCATCGACGGCTTGGACGCGCTAGGTTTCCCGACCTCTTCACCGTCCTCCGCGAGGGGGGCTTGGTTCATCAACTGCTCAGGATCCATCCGGGTGCAGCACTCGAGCTTCATCGGGGCAGACTCCATCAGCGACAGCGCAGAGAACGGCTGGGATGGTGCGTACGTCGAGGGTTGTCAGGACGTGAGCTTCACAGACTGCATCATGGTCGGAGGGGTCGACTCCGGCGTCTACGGTGATAACACAGCGCCCAACTCAATCGGCGGTGGTCAGGGTCTCTCTTCCAGCGGATCCCACATCTCCATGTTCGTGAGCGAGGCCCGCGCCGGGGATGGACACCCGGCGACGATCTGGGACGGCGGCGTCGGTGGTCACGGCGCGCTCCTTGAGGCGAGCTCAACGCTCACCGCGCACTCCTGCACCTTCGAGGGCGGCAAGGGAGGAGGCACGACCTTCTCCTTCGGCTGGGGAGCAGACGGTGGCAATGGTGTCTGGTCGAGGGAGGGCTCCCACGCGGACCTCCTCGGATGCACCCTCATCGCCGGGCAAGGCGGCGGCACCTCCGGCTGCTTCTGCGGCCCCGGAGAGGCCGGATATCCCACCCTCGGAAACACGACCCTTCATCCCGGCGACTCGAAAGACCTCTGCTTCATCCCCAGGGTGGGCGCCCTGCGAGAAGGAGCCTCCGCTGTCCTCACCATCAACAGCTACGCGGGCAGCCGCGCCTCGATGATCTACTCTCTCGGGGCCGATCGCAGAGAGCTCAGCATGCCCGACCGGCTGCTCCTGCTCGCTTCACCCTTCGTGCGCCTCATGCCCGCACCTGCTCCGAGACCCATCCCGCTCTCGCTCCCCTCACGCAACTTCCTCGGGGTCTTCAGCAGCTCGGGTTCACTCAGCGTGACCTTCCAAGCGAGCGACCTGCCTCCCGGCGTTGAGGGCGAGCGCGTCCTCGCGCAGCCCTTCCACGTCCCCACCAGCGGCGACTGGAACCTCGGCGCGCCGATCGTCTTGGTGATCTTGGACTCTGCGATCTAAGGGCACCTCCCACTGCATCCGAGCTTGGGCTCCCACTTGCCTTTGAGTGCGGTTACCCTTCCAGCGGTTGCGGAAGTGGCGGAATTGGTAGACGCGCTGGATTTAGGATCCTGTGCTTAACGGCGTGGGGGTTCGAGTCCCCCCTTCCGCACCATCATCAGGGGACACCGATGAGCCACACGACTGTCAGGGGGATCATCTCAGCAGGGCTGCTCTCGCTGTGCGCATGTTCCACGACCCCAGAGATCCCCCCGGGTGAAGACCCCCTGGAGTGGCAGGAGAAGGTCGAGACCTTTGAAGCCGAAGCGCTCGACTCGCCCCCGCCTCCTGACGCTGCCCTCTTCATCGGGAGCTCCAGCATTCGCCTCTGGGACACGCTGCACGAGGACATGGCGCCCCTGCCCGTCATCAAGAGAGGCTTCGGCGGCTCGCGCCTCTTTGACTCGGTCTACTGGGCTGACCGGCTCGTCGTAGCCCACGACCCCGCCGTCATCGTGATGTTCTCCGGCACGAACGACATCAAAGGCAAGACACCCAAGTCACCAGAGCAAGTGCGTGCGCTCTTCAAACAGTTCGTCCATAGGGTCCGCGACGGGGAGTGCGACGCCCCCATCGTCTACATCGCCATCAACCCCTCGAAGAAGCGCATCGAGCACCTCGACCGCGTCCTCGAGACCAATCGGCAGATCTGTGCACACTGCGAATCAGACGACTCGCTCTACTTCGTCGACACCGCCAGCGCGCTGCTCGACGACTGGGGCCAGCCGGACATGCGGTGGTTCGATGAGGATGAGCTGCACCTGAACGCAGCGGGCTACGCGCTCTGGACAGAGCGCATCAAGCCGCTCGTCACGCGCCTCTTGGCGTTGACGCCCTGATCAGGCCTCTGTCTCTGTCGCGTCGCTGAGCGAACGCTGGGCGATCCAGCGGTTCGCGAGGATCAGCCCCAAGAAGACCAAGCCGACCTGGAAGAGCACCGTGCCCACGTTCGTCGTGCCGAAGGGGTCGAGCCAGTTTTCTTCCCAACCCATCGCCTGAACGAGCATCCAGATGAAGAGGACCACAGCCTGCACAGGAACGAGCACGCCGATCACGAAGTCCCACCAGCGGCCGACACGCCACTTGGAGTCTGCGTGGTTCAGGTGCTCTTCGCGGAAGGCCCGCGGCTTGCACGCGATCCCTGCGATGGCGAAGAAGAGACCCGAGAGCATCAGCGAGACACCCCACACCCAGTCTTGGTTGCGCAGGAAGTCGATGGAAGCCACCGAAGGCAACCCGAAGAGGAACACGGCTGCTCCGACGGTGTAGACCGCACGGGTGCGCTCGACGCCTGCATCCACGAGGGCGCGCGAGGCCACCTCGAACATGGAGATGAGGCTCGTGACGGCGGCGAAGGCGAGGGCAGTGAAGAAGAGCACCATCAGCCAACGACCTCCGAGGAGGGTCGCGAAGAGCTGCGGCATCCAGATGAAGGTCAGGCCCTCGTTGCTCTGGTTGAAGATCTCTTCGCGCACGCTCTCGTCGCGGATCACGCTGAAGATGGTGCACATCACCATCACCCCGGCGACGAGGGAGATCAGGTTGTTCGCCGTGGGCAGGACGAAGGCGTTCTGCACCGTGTCCTCCTTCTCGCGGAGGTAGGCCGCATAGCAGAGGACGAGCCCCCAACCCGCGCCCGTGTCCCATGCGTTCTGGGTGAGGGCCTCGACCCAGAGCCGCGCGTTTCCGAGGGCGCTCCAGTCCACGCTGAAGAGGAAGTCGAGCCCTTCTCCAGCGCCGGGGAGCGTCAGCGCTCTCCCGGTGAGGATCAGGACGAGCACCAAGAGCGCGGGCATGAGGATCTTCGCCACTCGCTCGATCGTGTTCACGCCGCGCGCCACGACGACGGTCGCGAAGCCGACAGCCAAGGCGTGCGGGATGGCGGGCCACCAAGAGGTCGTGAAGGAGTCCCAGAGCGCCTCTGGCTCTGCGCCAGGGAGCTCTCCTACGAGCGCTGCCGCAGCGAAGCGGAAGGTCCATCCCGCGACGACGGAGTAGTAAAAGGCGATCGCGGCCGTGACGAAGACGCAGAAGGCGCCCATCCAGGCGAAGCGCGGCCCGAGCAAGGTCCCGAAGGCGCGGATCGGTCCGCAGCGCAATTTGCGCCCCATCCCAAACTCCAAGAGGACGAGCGGGATCGACCAGGCGAAGAGGAAGACGACCCAGGCGACGAGGAACTCTCCGCCGCCGTTCTGCGCGGCGATGCGCGGGAAGCGCCAGATGTTCCCGGTGCCGACCGCCATGCCGAGCATGGCGAGCATCATCCCGAGCCTCGAACCAAAGCGCGCGCCGGCCATGTCTACTCCTTCTCCACGAGCGCCATCAGGGCGAAAGCCGTCGCGGCGCGGCTGATGTAGTGCTTCCCGTCACGCCTCGGCGAGCGCGTGTACCAGTCCCCGCCCTCGCGCTGGTGCTCTCGCAGCCAGCGAAGCCCAGCCTCCACGACCTCGTCTGTTCGCTTCGCCTCTGTCTGGAGGAGGACGTAGACGCAGAAGGCCGTCGGGTAGGCCTCGCTCGTCTTCGTCTGTGCCTCTCCTCCATCACGCTTCCACGCAGGCCCAGAGAGCGAAGCCATGGACCAGCCGCCGTCCTCTCCCTGGGCAGCCAGGAGCTCCTCACGCCAGGTCCGCCGCTCCTTGGCTGAGGCGGCCTTACTCCAGTGGCTCGCCGCCCAGAGCCTCATCGCCTTCGCGTGGAGGCTCTGGGGCTCGTTCTTCTTCAGGTAGTCAGTCAGTCGCTCCGCAGCGCGCCGGTCCGCTGCAGTGATCTTCGCGGCGTCTTCGAGCTCTCCGAGCGCTACGAGCATGAGCGTCGGCCCGTACTCTGCGTCCGACTCAAAGGGCGGCCAGTTGCACTGCAGCCATGAGTCCCAAGCGCCGCTCTCATCGAGGAGCTCCCAGGCGTGGTCGAGGCCCTGCCTCGTCGCCTCGTGCACCTCGTCGCCGCTTCGCGCGTCACTGAGCGCCAAGAAGGCCGCCGTCGAGACCATGCCCTCTACGCTCCCGTACTGCCTCGATGGAGTCGCCTCTCCCTTGATGAAGCTCATCAAGTAGCCCTGGGCGAACGCGCGCCCATCAGCGACCTCGTCCGACCCCGGCGCGATCACAGGCTGCGCCGCGAGCCCCCAGCCGTTCGTGTGGCAGGAGACGCATTCTCGCTCGTCACGCCAACTCTTCGACGCCTCCACCATGAACTCAACGCCCTCGTCGAAGGAGAAGGTCTTGGCTGTCGCCTCACCATCACTCCCCCTCACCGCCATCGAAGAGATGAAGGCCGGCAAGGCGAAGAGTGCGAGCGCTCGAGTGTGACTCTTCACTTCGAAGGCTCAGCCCTTGGAGAAGTCAGCCACCGAATCACCGAGCACGTCCGCGCGGGGCTCGACGCCCAAGCCCGGCGCAGTTGAGGCTGACATCCGTCCGTCCTTGCGCTTGGGAGCGCCGTCAGCGATCGAGACCGTGACGTAGCTGTTGAAGTCCGTGGAGGTGAAGAGGTGCTCTGTCGGGGTCGAGTGGGCGAGGTGAGCGATCGCCGCCGTGACGATGTCGCCGCCCCAGGTGTCCTCGATGGTGAGCCCGAGCCCCGCCTCGACGCAGAAGTTCCGCGCCAAGGAGGCCTTGGTGAGCCCGCCGAACTTGGAGATTTTCACGTTGACCGCGTCCATGGCGTCGTCCGCCTTGGCGCGCAAGAGCGAGGACATGTCCTCGATGTTCTCATCCAGGATGAAGGGGTGGTCCGTGCGACGCCGGATCGAGAGGCAGTCTTCGTAGCGCTCGCAGGGCTGCTCGATGTAGACGTCGACGTCACGAACTCCGCGCACCACGCGCGCGGCGTCATGGGCCAGCCAGCCCGTGTTCGCGTCGGCGATGAGGATGTCAGTCGTGTCGAGCACCTCTCGCACGGCCTTGATGCGCGCGATGTCGACCTCGGCGTCTGCGCCCACCTTGAGCTGGAAGCGCGTGTATCCCTCAGCCTTATAATCAGCGACCTTCGCCGCCATCTGGTCCGGGTCCTCTTGGCTGATCGCTCGATAGAGCACGAAGTCGTCGCCGTATCTGCCGCCGAGGAGCGCGCTCACCGGCTGCCCGCAGACCTTCCCGAAGAGGTCCCAGCAGGCCACGTCGATGGCGGACTTCGCGTAGGGGTGGCCCTTCAAGAGCTTGTCCATGCGCCGCGCCAAGACGGCGGGCTGCGTCGGATCACAGCCGAGGAGGTCCGGCGCGAGCTCACGGATCCCCGCGCGCGCTCCCTCTGCATAGGAGGCGAGGTAAGCGGGTCCCAAGGGGCAGACCTCGCCGTGGCCGGTGGTCCCGTCGTCTGCCGTCAGCCTCACGACGGTCGAATCGAAGACCTCGACCGACTTTCCGCCAGACCAGTTGTAGCTCCCCTCATGGAGCGGCAACTCCACGCGAAAGACCTCGATGCGTTCGATCTTCATGGCTCGATTCTATGCTCAAGTTCATCGAACAGTGCTCCCAGCCTCCTTGAAGCGGATGTCTCTCCTGCTCTCTTAGCCGAAACCCCGCGAGAATGAGCTGCTATAGGCCCAGCCGCACCCCCCACAGGAGGGCTTGCGATACACTCCCGTGCGCCTCAGACCGCCTAAACAGCGAGCCTCCAGACAAAGCCTTTCCATGAGCCAGACAAAACCCGCCCCCGAGCTCGACCTCAGCGAGAGCGCTCAGTTCATCCAGGCCGTCCGCGATCGCATCGCAACGGTCGTCGTCGGCCAAGAGGTGGTCGTCGAGCGCCTCCTCATCTCGCTCTTCACTGGCGGGCACATCCTGCTCCA
>PVBE011574374.1_pt1 | contig 12036 bp, 11 predicted proteins | sample 1631181 | NCBI WGS metagenome assembly PVBE01 (sample SAMN08397723, study PRJNA350692) | Marine metagenome, whole genome shotgun sequencing project. | isolation source: water | place: Pacific Ocean | collected 2012-04 | reverse complement strand
AGTCTTCGATTCCCTCGACGTCCGATCCGGGCGCTGCGTTCCCCGTCCAACCCTTCATTGTCCAGGCCTGCAACATCGTCGGAGGGGCGACGATCCCGTTGAATCGAGACGCGCTGGCAAGGTCAGGATCGGTATACAAGGGGTTGGCGTCGCCCATGGCCTCGCACCAGTGGCGAATCATTGCCTGATTGACCTCATCCCAAGCGATCTGAGGGCCAGCTTCTACGCCCACCAGACTTTGCAGCTTCTGCTCAAACATTTGTTCTTCCTTGTCCGACACGACTTACGAAGCCTCTCTAGCCATCGAGCCTGGCGAGAACTCCCCGGAGCCGAATTGGGGAGAAGGCGAGGCCGAGCTCGAGGGCAGCATCGATGGACGTCATGGAAACGACCGCGTTTCGAGTCAGCCGGTCCGGAGCCAAAGCACAGAACGCCCGTGCGAGGATATGTCGTAGGTGCACCAGGCCACAGTCGACTTCCAGGTTCAAGCTAGGAATCCGGCTTGAAGGCTTCAGCCGGTACATCGGGATTGTGGAATTCATGCCATTCGCAGATTTCTCCGTCTCGAAAGCCGAAGATACCGATATAACGATTCCGGTACGGCTTGCCTGTCTCGATGATCTCGCCGTCGCTTCGGTACTCGATGATCAGCTTGTTGGGGTCGAGCAGCGAGTGCACATCGGTCATGCTGAGCTCGAAGCGGCGGAAGGCGGGCCAGGTCTTCGCGTTCAGGGCGAGAAAGGCACTCCTGCCGCGAACCTCGAGAGCCTTTCGTCCCGGCCCGTAGGGCAGCTCGAAGTAGAGGTCCTCACTGATCAGGCTTCCCATTTGGGCATAACTCCCGCTGGAGATCATCCCGAACGCCTTCTCCACGATCGAACGATTCTTGTCTCGGATGGCGGCGTTGTCTGTATTCATGCTCAATCCCCTCATCTCCTAACGGCTACGCGCGAGCTCGCCGAGCACCTCGAGCGTTCGGTCGTAGGATGCCTCTGGATCCGAACCCACGCCAACGGGCGACAGGACGACTTCATCGGCCCCCGCTGAAAAATAGCTCTCCACCACCGAGGCAATGCGATCCGCGTCGCCCCACGCAATCACCGCATCGATCATCGCGGCGGTCCAGCCCTCGGCGAGCGCGGCCGCAGCGCTGGACACTCCGGCGCGTTCGAAGAGCGCACGATAAGCGGGCATCCCCAGGTAGAAGCCCATCTCCCGACGAACGGTCTCGAGCACCTGGTTGGCGTCCTGCGAAAGCACGCACGCCGTCTCCGCCAGGATCGGCGGAGGAGTCCGTCCCGTCTTTGCAGCACCTTCCTGGACCGCGGGCACGATGATGTCTCTGACGTATTCAGGCGGAGCGAGCCAGGGAATCACGCCATCGGAGACCCGTCCCGCCATTCGACACATCTGCTCACCGAGCGCGGACATCATGACGGGGACCCCGCCGCCTTCGTCCACACTGTGCTGGACTTGCACCTCGAACGTCTCGCCCTTGAAGCTCGTCCCACCCTGCTGCAACAGCTCGCGAACGATCGTGACGTACTCGCGCATGTGTCGGACCGGCTTGTCATAGGACAAGCCATAGACATGCTCGACGATGGGCTCGTGACTCGGCCCAAGCCCGAGGCGGAAGCGCCCTTTCGACGCGGCCTGCGCTGTCGCGGCGCCCATCGCCATTGCGATTGGGTGGCGCCCATGGGTCGGCACTACCGCGGTCGTCAGCAGGATGCGTTCCGTGCGCTGGCCCGCCAAGGCGAACACCGCGATCGGGTCGAATCCGAAGGCGTGCCCCATGACCGCAGAATGGAACCCGAGCTCCTCAAGGCGATCGATACGCTGCAATGCGCGCTCGACATTACTCACCTCGGGGAACAAGATCGACAGCTTCACATCAGATATCCCTGCATCTCGGCGTGCGAGCGTCGAAGTGCCCGCCTGCCCGGGTTCTCAGGCCACCTCACTCAAGAAGGCTTCACCGGCAGTACGTATGCTGCGCAAGGCATCGGCTTGGCTTATGTAGCCGAAGGACTGGAGACACATCACTCGATCGACCCCGAGGTCTGCAAAGCCCTGGAGTTTCTTGCGACATGCATCGACATCGCCGATCACGACGCTCTCGATCTCCTCGAGCACCGCGAAGACTTCTTCGGGATCGAGCTGCTCCCCGGCAAGCTGTCGATTCAGCAGCCGAATTACCGGAACCGGATCGTCGAGGTCGACATCCGTCACGACCTGGGAGGCTTCGACGCTCTGAGTGGCACGAGGGTCATTGCTGGCGACCTCCCCGCGAATTGCATCGATCCATATGCTCCGCGGAACTCGAAAGACCCCGGGCGCTGCGTTCAAGAACCAGAGTGCCGACTCGGCGGCACGAGAATCGATCGCCTGCTGCCGCGTCTCTGCGCAGTGCATGAACGTGAAGACGGCTTTCTGTCGATTCACGAAGAGCCCGGCGGGTCTCGCACCTTCGAGTCCCGAGTCGTACTCGGCGAACATGCTCGACAGGGTGTGCAGCGGTGTGAAGAGAGTCGTCGCGAGAACGCCCACACCGAGTTCGCCTGCCAACCTGAAGGACTCAGGACTGGTGCAGGTCTGCCAGAGGGGAGGATGCGGATCCTGAACCGGCTTCGGGAGCACATTCCTCTCGGGAATCGTGATTCGCTCGCTCTCCCACTTGAACGAATCCTGCGTCCACATCTGTGGAATCATTTGCAGCGCCTCGCGCGTCGGTTCTCGGGAATCATCCGGATCCACACCGAAGGCATCCCACTCCATCCCACCGGAGCGCGCCAGCCCGAGCTCGAGCCGTCCGCCGCTCATGATGTCCACGTAGGCCGCCCGCTCGGCCACGCGAATCGGATGATTGATGTTGAAGGGCGCTAGTACGCCCGCATGCCCCAGATGAATCCGCTTCGTCTCGCGAGCCAGCGTGCCGAGCATCATCTCCGGTACCGAGCTGTAGCTGAACTCTGCCGCACCATGATGCTCCACGGTCCACCAACAGCCGTAACCCATGGCATCCGCCAGTCGAGCCTGCTCGATAGCATCGAAATAGACCTGATGTTCCCGGCTGGGATCGGGAGGGTCGGCGCGCTGGCATTCTGCAAAGATATCGAGTTGGACAATTCGGTTGTGCTGGGTCATGAAGTCTCCTCAAACTTACATGTGTAGGCCACGCAACGTCGTACGAACGTGTTCTTCGAGTCGCCTGCGGGAGAGAATCTCGGGGGCAAACATTGCCTGCACCCCCAAACCGTTGACCATAGCGATGATCCGCTCGCTCTCGCTTTCGATGTCGAGATCGGGCGCAATTTCGCCGAGTTCGACCGCACGGCCCATGAGCTCTAGCAGCAGATTGCGCCAGCGCAGGATTCGCCGCCGGTTCTCCTCCCCTAATTCAGCATGGACGGAGCCGCGACTCCAGAAGGCAAGCCAGACGCGCCACTCGGCGCGGCGCTGGTCATCGAGCGGCAACTCCTCGAACATCAGGGCCTCGACGGCCGCAAGCCCCTTCAAAGACTGCAACCGATCGTTTACGCGGGCGCTGAATCTCCGGTCCGCGTAGCGCAGGGCCTCGAGGAGCAGCTCATCCTTGGAACGGAAATAGTGGACAACACGCCCCGTACTCGTCCCCGCCTCGCTGGCGACGCCGCGGATGGTGGCGCCCTCGAGCCCCTCGTAGGCCACGCGCCGCCAGGCGGCCTCGGCCAGCTCTTCGCGCTGAGGGTTCTGTGAGGGTTGCGGCACGAAATGCGCCTCCCAACTTCGGAACAAGTGTTCCGAACAAGCATACCGAACAAATGTTCTGCCGCAACACCCCTTGCCAACCGGGCGCCGCCTTTCACAATGCCGCGGCCCAATTGAAAAGCGGCGCCCGAAGTCTCCGTTTTGCAACGAGTCTTCGGACGCCGCGCCAAGCTGATCCCCGCAGTGTGCGAAAACTCCGCCGACCGTCCAAGCGGCCCTCCTCTAGCAATGGCTGCGGGCTGGTCGGGTCGGAAGCTGCGCTTCCTCCCCTCCAACCCCACCGCTACGAGTGGCGGGAAGTAGCCCGATCAGTCCGGTTCAGCGCGCGACGAGACGGCGGCGAACACAAGCGGATGAATGGCGAACAGACGGGACCAATATTGAGAACCCTCACGAGCTCGATATCAGACGACTGCCCGTCGTGAAATCTTTCTCAGATAATTCCGTCCATCTGTGAAGCGCTTCACACCGACTCCACCGGGTCATGCCGCAAAGTCCTCACACAGTGCAGCGGGACCCACCGAGGTCATGGATTCACGGGGAATCCAAGAGACGAGGAGACAGGACCCGCAGGATGCGAAAAGAGAGGGGTAGGACGATGGAGTATCTGATCGCTGCAGGAATCACAACAATGGTGTTGGTGGGCTGTTTCGCGGTGCCGGTTCTGCTGGCCATGGTGGCGACGCTGGCCGTGGCCTACCTCGATGACCGCAGAGAGAAGGGGGTAGGGACCAGTCCGAGCATGTCGGCGGCCCGCCTGAGCGGTGCCGCAGCGTATGTGCTGGCGGCGGGCTTGCTCCTGGCCCCCGGGAGCTTTGCGGAGGATCTCCCGACGAGTCAGGTCACAAACGGCCCGGAGCGCGAGGAGTACAGGCTCTGGCCGGTGGATCAGTACCCGAATAGCACGCCCGCCAGGAACTCCATGCTGACGAGCAGGTAGGTCCTTGTGCGGGAAGGCCGACAGAGCGCGAGAGGCTGCGCTTCGACTCGAGATGGCGTGGGGGTGCAGCCCGCTCTCCCGTTCGTCATCAAGATGTGGTCGCCGTTGCTTTTCGGGGATTCACGCCGTTGGAGTGCACCCGAGATCGTGGCGATCCTCTGCAGCTCTCGGGCATCCTGATGGGGACCCCAGGTGGGTGTGAGCGAGAGTTGAACTTCCCGAAATTGGCGCATCGACTTTCCCCCCGGTTTTCGATTTGTCGTATAAGTTCGGTGTGCTAGCACTACCTAACAGACGTCAATCGAAACCAAAACGGCAGTGGCGATTGCACCATTTCCTTTTTTATTCAATGACTTACGACTTCTCGGACGGGAAGACGGGAAGTAGATCAAGTGGGAGACGTCTGCGAAAAAGGATCCGGTCGTGGCTCGCGTGCTTGTTACACTCTGATACGGTGGCCGGGTGACAGCCGCCGCGCCGAAGCCGCCGAGACTCAAAGCAACGCAATAGGGGTGCCAGATGGACTGTCCGAAGTGCAATACCGCCATGAACGAGAGAACCATGCGCACGCTCCAGGGACTCGTCACCTTCGACCAATGCTCGTCCTGCAAGGGCTTCTGGTTCGACACGGGAGAGGCGGAGAAGCTGAAGGACCAGTGGCGACCGGATTTCATCGACGACGGCGATCCGGAGAAGGGCAAGGAGTTCAATAAGCTCAGGGACGTGAACTGTCCTCGCTGCGGCAAGCAGATGGAAAAGGTCTCCGATCCCAAGCAACGCCACATCCAGCTCGAGACGTGTGGTGAGCACGGCGTGTTCATGGACGCCGGCGAGTTCAGGGACTACAAGAACGAGACCCTGATGGACATCTTCCGTGGTGCGGTATCCCTGATCCGCGGGGACTGAGTCGAACTCTCGATGACGCGCGGGCGGTGGGACCAGCAAGGCTTCGTTCTCGGCCGCAAAGGGCCGCCCACCATGCAGTAGCTACAGTAGCCGCCGCCGTATTGGTAGGGCTCCGATCGGGTGCCCGTCATCCAGGCTCGCGACTTCTGGATGGGATCCAGCGCGGTCTTCGCGTCCCGTTCCGGGCGCTGACAGCAGTCGGGATCCGAACGGCTCCGGCAATCGTCGCACGCTCCGGTGGCCTCGCGTACCCTGGAGAAATGCGAGTCCCCCTCGTGATGCTGCTCGGCGCGCTGCTGTCGTTCGTGGGTTTGCCCCGCGTGTCCAGCGCGGATCCAGATGTCTACGAGCCCGCGCGCGACCCCGGCGTCGGCGTGATCCTGATCTCGTGGTGGGATTTCGGAGCGAGTGGGGCGACGGTCTGGGAGCAGGCAGTCGAAGACGTGCACGCACACGGGTTCGGTCACGTCACGATCTGCCCCGTGCGCTTCGTCGATCTCACGACCGGGGCAGTGCGGGTGAGCAACGGTAGTCAGAGCGGCCCGCGGACGGAGCACATCGAGGCCGCCGTTGCGCGCGCTGTCGCGCTCGGGATCGAGGTCCTGTTGAATCCCTTCGTCGAACCCGACGGCTTCTCGACGTGGCGCGGCAGCATCGATTTCGTTGGCACCGCGCAGGTGCAGTTCTGGCAGGACTACCAGGCCTATCTGGTAGAGGTCGCGGACATCGCCGAGCATCGGGGCGCCCGCGCAATGACAGTAGGCAGCGAGCTGAAGACGCTCGTCCAGGGGAGCGCCCACAATGTCAACTGGTCATCCGCAATCGCTGCGGTGGACGCGACCTTCGCGGGTCGGATCGGTTATGCGAGCAACTGGGACAACTACCGGAACGCCAACCTCACCGCGACGATCTGGGAGAATCCGGCCGTCGACTTCCTCGGTGTAGACGCGTATCACCCTCTTGCAAACGGGGGTCAGGCGGTCGGAGTGAATCTGCCGAGCGTCGCGCTTCTCGAATCAGCGTGGGCGAGCGTCTTCGACACCCCGTCGGGCGGCTTCAATCACGGCATCCTCGTCTACGCGGCGGCACTGAGGGGCGGGGCGGGCATGCCTGTCGTGCTGACCGAGCACGGCAGCATTCCGTACGACGAAACCACGGTGCAGCCCTACAGCCAGGCGCCCGCATCGAATCCGACGGATCCCGAAGAGCAGCGCAACGACTACCAGGCCCTGCTGCGAGAGGCGGACGGCCGGCGCCTGTCCGCGGTCTCCGACGGCCGGCTCGACTCGATCCACGTCTGGCACTGGGCGATGCCCGGGGCCGAGGGAAGTCTGTGGCTTCTGGATCCGGAGGGTGACGCCGTGACCCACGGCGCCGGTGCAGCGCAGCTCTTCGTGGATTTCGTGGGCAGCGCCCCGGCGCCGGTGCCGCTGTCACGCGTCTGGGGCGTCGCCCTCGCCCTCGCGCTCCTCGCGTCCGGAGCGTCCAGAGGGTGGAAGCATCGAACGCAACGCCTGTCGCGCACCCGGTCGTAACGAGCCCGAAGCCGGCGCGAGATGCAGCTCACCTGGAGCGAATGCCCCGTGGCGCCCGGCTCAGCTCCCGTCGATGCGTTCCGGATCGCCGATGCGTTGGCGCTGGATCCAACCCGCCACCTCTTCGCCCACGCGCTCGGGTTGGTCCTCGGGCATGTAGTGACCCGCGCCGTCGACCTCGACCGCCGTCAAGTCTGGTAGGAAGCTCCGATAGGCCTCGACCGCAGGCGACATCTGCGGGTAGTAGAGAAGCAGCGCCGGAAGGCCACTGCTCGCGAGCGTGGCGCAGTAGTTGGTCGCCGTCTCGAAGAAGTCTTTCGGCTCGCCCGCGATCGGCAGATCGTTCGCCAGCTGCCATACGGGCCTTCGGCTCTCTGGACTCACGTAGGGCTCGAGGTAGTGGTCGAGCACCTGCTGGGACGGCTCCTCGACAAAGAGGTGGCGGAGCGCCGGCTCCACGAAGAGATGCTCGTTCACGCAGAGCTCCCAGCCCAGCTCCGGCGCGCGATAGGCCCGCCACAGCACGCCGGTGGGGCTGTTGCCACCGAAGTGCTGCCAGGTCGGCCAGGGGATCACGATGTTGGCGACGAAAGCAATGCTCTGCACGTTGTCCCGATGCTCGGCGACGTATTGTGCAGCCACGGCCGTGCCCCAGTCGTTCGCCACCAGGTGGACACCCTCGAGGCCCAACTCCTCGACGAAGCCGGCGAAGTACTCGCACTGGTCGTAGATGCGATACGGGATGTCCGGCTTGTCCGAATGGCCCATCCCGATCATGTCGAAGGCAATCGCCCGCCCGACCCGTGCAGCGTGCGGAATGACGCCGCGCCACAGGTAGGACGAAGTCGGGTTCCCGTGCAGAAAGACGATCGGGTCGCCTGCTCCTTCATCGACGTAGGCCATACGGCTTCCGCGAACGGGAGCGAGGTGTCTGGTGTAGGGAAAGGTCGGGTCAGCGGGTATGAGGGTCCCCTTGTCAGTGTCCGGACGCCTGGTCGCCTGAAGCCTGTTCTCGGAAGACAGCAAGCAGGCTTGCCGCGCAGGTTGCTCGGAGCGCCGCGGCAGGGTGGGCAAACGAGAGTTGGATCGGGTTCGTGTGATCACCCGATTACAACTAATAATCTGATTATGATCTGTCAATAAAAGTCGTCAACTATTTGAAATAGAGGGGTTTTGCGAGTTCTCCTGGCTGACTTCGCTAGCTGCCGACAGCCTGTCGGGCGAAGTACCGCACGATCTCTCTCGCCACTGCTCGTGGCTGCTCGGGCAGCAGCGCGTGGCCTGCAGCTTCGATCACGACCAGATCCACGCGGTCCTGGAAGCGGCTCTTCAGCGCTGCCGCCCCACCGGGGGCAGCAGCGTCCTCGGCGGGCTGCAGGATCAGGATGGGAGCGCGACCGCCGGCTCCCCACTCGACGAAGGGCGTGTTTGCGGTGGCTCGAGCCTGAGCGATTCCAGCGCGCGGGTACCAGCCGGCCATCCAATGATCGGGCACTGCATTGCCCTGGGCGAAGAAGCCGAGTGCGATCGCCCGCCTGCGCGTCGCCTCGGGCCACGCTCCGATCAGGGCCTTCGGGATCGCCGCTGAGACCTCGGGCGCCGCCGGCTCCTCGCCGCCCGCGGCCAACAGCACGAGCGCCTTCGTTCGACCTGGATAATCCGAGGCAAAGGTACGAGCGACGCGGTTGCCGTAGGCGTGCCCGACGACCGCGACCGGCTCCGCGATTCCTTCGGCGTCGAGTACCGCGCGGAGGTCCCTTGCGTAGCCGTGCAGGGTCATCTGCCAGCTGGGTAGCGTCGAGCCGTCTATTCCTCGCGGCTGCATCGCCAGGGTTCGGTAGCTGGCTCCGTTCAGCTCGGCGACGAGCTCGTTGAAGTCCGACGCCGACCGGGCGTAGCTGGGCAGCAAGGCCACCGGGGACGCCGCCTCGTTCCCGCTCACGAAGTAGTGGATCTCGGCGTCGCCGGATCGGGTCTCCCGTCGCTCCCCACGAGCGTCGCGCGCCGGGTTGTCTCGCAGGACGACGGCGGCCAGGGTGAGTAGCAGGGCGAGCAGCACCACCAGAAGAGACACGCCTTTTCGCAACATGGGAGAGCCAAGGTAGCGGGGCAGACCGAATGAGGAACTGGCAATCGAGTGCAACCCGGGTGAGACAGTCGCTACCTGGGGTTTCGGGACGACAGTACGCGCTGGAACAGCTGGGATTACAACACCTCTCGAAGACGCCAACCTGCTGCTCGGGCCTGTTCGCGATCGAGCGCGTCGACCTGGGACAAAAGTGCATGGACATGGCAGATTGCACTCGGGACCGCCCAGGGCCGTGAGGCGGCCGCCAGATGATCCGAGATCGTGTCGATCCGCCGAAGGACCGTAGCCGGCACTTCGCTGCTCCCATTGTCGAATCCGATGACGGGAACTGATCCACGGGTGGGCCGGCGCACGAGCGCAACCAAACCCGAAACGGGAAGCCAAGCGAGGGCGGGGGCATCAATGGCACGCCGGAAGGGATTCGAACCCCCTTGCGCGCTCCGCGCGCACTCGCTGTTCGCTCACAGTTCCCCCTCGGCTTCGAAGATAGAACCAACCTTCTCGCGTGTGCTTGTTTCTGAAGCGTCTTCCATTCTCCTGGTCTGGTCCAGATCGTTCTCCCCCTCACATTGGCAAGCTGGCAGCGGAATTTCGTAGCCGACTGACACGCATAACCGACTGCCACGCATAGGAAAGCCAGGAAGCCTGGCTACGCTCCATCGCGAAACTTCGAGCCCTTCGCTGCAGGTGGCGCACGCCGCTAACCGTCAAACAGGCTCGAGCACGTGGAGGTCTGGATGATCCGCCCCGCGCCGGCCAACAACGCCAGCCGCAAGGCCCGTGCGGCGCGCAAGATCGAGATCACGCGCGAGGGGCTCTACAAGTAGACGGAGCGCTCAACCGTGTGATTCCGAGTGGCCTCCGAGCCGCAGCCGATTTTGCCGAGCCCGAGTTTCATGCGTGCTTCAGGTCATGGAGGTTCAACGCGACGATACGCGAATCGCGTCCGAATTCGCCGGCAACGAGATCATCGTGCCGTCGACACCGAGGGTGACGCCACCGGAGTACGCGTCGGAGACACCATCGAGGAAGATCACATCCAGCCCGGGCGCTGGCAGCGGGGGAACCACGTGGGTGTAGAGCAGGTGCCCGACACCCGCCTCCTGCGCCACCTCTGCAGCCTCCACCGGCGTCGTGTGGTAGTCGGGAATGTCGAAGAGGATCTTCCGCATGTTCTCGACCTGCTTTCGCTCTGCCACCTCTCTGAACAGGCCGACCAGCCGCGCCGAGAGCGCCTCGTGGACGAGCAGGTCGGCGCGGTTCGCGTTGCGCACAACGGACGCCGACTTCTTGGTGTCGCCGGAGAAGACGGCCGTGCGACCCGCGTACTCGAAGCGGTATCCGACGGCGGGATCCACCGGTTCGTGCTCGACCAGGAAGCTCGTGACCCGCAAGCCGCCCGCTTCGAAGACGGTGACGGGTGCGCCGGCCAGAGCCGGTTCGAAGCTCTCCGCCGCGAGCCCGGCGCCACTCGGCGGCACCGTCTTTTCGCCGTGGTGCGCGATCCGGTAGCCGACGTCCAGCCGATATGCCCGGTTGAAGCCGTCGACGACGCCCTCGACACCGGGCGGCCCGTACACCGGCAGCGGTGCCTCGTTCGCGTTTCCGGCCCAGCGCAGGGTGGCGAGTTCGCCAAGCCCGTCGATGTGGTCGGAGTGGAAGTGCGTCAGGAAGACCGCTTCCACCAGGCCCGGCGGGAGCTGCATCTCCCCGAGGTGACGAGCCGAATCGCCACCCGCGTCGACGAGATAGAGCTTCTCGCCTGCGACGACGGCGGCGCAGGGTCCAGACCGGGTGCGGCTCGGGTCGGGCAGCGGCCCGCCGGCGCCGCACAGGATCACGTGCAGCCCGTCGTCGAAGTCTTCGAGTGGGTTCTCGCCGAGATTCCGGTCCATCACGATCTCGACCAGGCGTAGTGCGACGGCCCCGCGTAACGCGTACCCCAGCGCCGCAACGACGAGGACGAGGGCCGCGAGGATCAGGATCACACGGCGCATGGGGCCTCCTTTCGGATTGATGTGTTTGCTCGCTTCCGTGACCTTACACAAGATGAGAAGCGACGGTTGCTCTGCGAGTTTCGCATCCGAATTCGAGGTTCGAAGGTCTCCGGGATCGGAAAAGGCGAAGAGTTCAGGTGGCCTCGATTGGTCTCAGTCTATTCCACGATCTGGGCTGCAAGGGCGCACCAGATTCGCAATTTCTTTTCGTCGCCGACCGTACTCAAGTTTTGGGGATCTACGTCAGAGGGCTACCACGAAGATTTTCAGGAGTGGGTTAGTTCCCTACCCGCGAATCGGGGTCGATATACCCCGTGGCTCTAACAAGCGATCGTGATCGCTGTCAAGTGGCCTAGGCTTACCAGCCTCACTTGCCGGAATGTTGCCGCCCTGCCGCCAGAATCACCCGACAACGCGAGCATCTACAAGTAGATGGAGCGCTCAACCGTGTGATCCAGGGCTTTGGCGGATTGGTCCCGGCCCTCCAGTGGGTTCCAATCGGTCCGTGGTAGCCTCCTGACATCAACCTTGGGTGCCTCAGCGACCGTCGGCTGCCTGTGCCACGAAGCTGAGCGCCGGTTCGATGGGCGGCGGGAGAACCAGCCAATGAACTGGGAGGCGATCGGCGCTGTCGGCGAAGTGCTCGGCGCACTCGGAGTGATCGCTACCCTCGGCTACCTCGCGGTCCAGATCCGCCAGAACACGCGATCTATCAGGGATTCAGCATTCCAGGGAATTTCTGGCTCGGTCGGAGAGTTGACCAAGCTGTTGGGCACCAACCCGCAGAGCAGCGCAGTCCTACGAAGGGGCCTTCTGAGT
>PVBE011121394.1_pt1 | contig 12037 bp, 7 predicted proteins | sample 1631181 | NCBI WGS metagenome assembly PVBE01 (sample SAMN08397723, study PRJNA350692) | Marine metagenome, whole genome shotgun sequencing project. | isolation source: water | place: Pacific Ocean | collected 2012-04 | reverse complement strand
GGCGGCATGATGTCGTCGGTGTCCGTTGTCGTGATGAGGGTGTACAACGCGCTCTTGCCCCGGTCACCCGGCACGATGGGCACCGTGTCGTCATGCCGAGCTGTAGCTCCTTCACGGGTGTCAAGGCGCAGGTCCGCCTTGCGCTTCTTTTCATCTTGCCCATGGCAGGTAAAGCAGTTCCGCGAGAGCAACGGACGGATAACGCTGTTGAAATCCACCGACTCCGCCGCACTAAACGGACACGGCCCAACCGCCGCAGCACAAATAGTAATTCCAAGAATGAGTCTGTTTCTCATGACACAGCTAATAAAGCTAGGGAAATATTGATTAAACTGTAACATTCTCCAAATCATTTCCTGCTTTTATGTCAGTAAAATTTGCTGTAGACGATCAAACGTTAAGCGGCTGAAACTCCCGCGTATTCATCAAATTGGCTTTCCAATCCGTGTTTTCTCCGCTACTAGTCCTCCCGCCCTCGCGGCGCGGGCCAGTTTAGCTCAGTTGGTAGAGCTCTCGATTTGTAATCGAACGGTCGTCGGTTCGAGTCCGACAACTGGCTCCATTCCCTCCTTCCTCCTACGAATTCCCCTTGTCCCCTGTCAGTTTTCGCTGGGGATTGTCAGCCTTGAGACTAAGCAGCGCCAACAAAACGGATACTGCAATGCTGGCGATGAGTACTGTTTTGTAGCTGCCTGTGAAGTGTAGGCACATCCCGAATGTCAAAGGCCCTAGCCCACTCCCAATCACCATGGCAGACATACTCGTGCTGCTGATTGCACCAAGGTGCCGTCTCCCGTAAAAGCGTGGAAACACTGTCCCGACCAGATTGACAAATCCTCCGCTGGCGACGCCGTTGCCAATAACGTACGCCGCTACACCAACCGTTTTGTCGAGGAACAACAAGCCCGTTGTTGCCAGCACGCAACCTAGGTTCATCACAAACAGCAATCTCTTCAATCGGAGCCGGACGTTAATGGCACCAAACAGCAGATTGACGCTCACACTCACAGCCGCAATTGGAACGAACAGCATGAGTATCCGATCGGCATCATAATTATACTCTGCTCCAAGTGAGAGGATGTGAAAGGTGAACGCGGTTGCATATAGTGAGTAAAACGAAAAGGTGATGCAAAACACCCAGAAGGAATAGTCGCAAACCGCCTCCTTACGGCTGAACTCCCGGTGAATTTGCATGTCGGGATTCTTCGTTCTCTTCACCTTCCCCGTGGCACCGTCCATTTTTAATCCGTCCTCTTCCGGCGCATCCCGAAACAGCAACCAAGCCAGCGGAGCCATCACTATCAACGTGACGCCCCCCATCACAGACCAAGCACCACCGTAACCTCGCCACTCGATTAACTTGTTCAAGCCGTGTGGAGCCAGAGAAAATGCAAACGACACCACCACTCCACTGAGTGCAAATGCCAATCCGCGTTTGTGATCGAACCACTTCCCTATGGCGTTCTGACTCGTCATCGACAACACCCCCTGAGCGGCAACACGAATGAGATAGAAACCGAGCCCGATCACCCCAAACGCCGCCATGCCAGTCGGCAAAACTTGGCCAAGGGCGCGACTGAATACTCTAACCTTGGCCAAACCAAACAATACAAGTGCAGTCGCCACCACGGATGCAACCGCCATCTTGCGCTCGCCCCATCGATCCAACACTCTCCCCAACCAAGGCAGCGTCAACCCGCTACAAACAGTACCCACGCAATAAGACAGACTCAGTTCCACCCGCGTTAGACCAAGTTCATTGATCAACACATCGGTAAAAACGCTGAAGCCAATCGTTTGGCCTGGAATACTGAATACAAAACCAAGCGTTGCCGCGAAAACGATTACCCATCCGTAATAAAAAGGACATCGACTCGGAGCAAACGGCGTCCGCACACCCCAGAAACCGCCGGTGCTTTGCGGGAACTTGGAGTCAGCCACGGTCTGAATTCCAACTCATGGCAATGACTCCTGCCGGTTGCCGCGCAGGTAGGCGACAAGATCGCACAGTTCATCCTCCTTGAACGCCAGAACCAGCCCCTCGGGCATCATGGAAAACTGCTGCGGTTCGATGGCTGCCACGTCGGCCTTTGCCACCGTCATCACCTCGGCGGGGGTGGCGATGGTGATGGACTGCCCTTCGCTGCGGAGGATAACTCCCACCAGCACGCGATTGTCTTTGGTGCGCAAAACCGTCGTGCGATAGTCGTTTGGAATTTCCGCGTTCGGATCGATCATGTTGGTGAGCAGATAATCAAGATCGTTGCGGTTTGAGCCCGTGATGTCCGGCCCGATCTCGCCGCCTTCGCCGTACAATTTGTGGCACTGCGCACAGGTGCGTTGGAATAACGCCCGCCCGCGAGGCAGGTTGTTCGCTCGATTCGCCTTGGACTCCAGCAACTTTCTGTACTTCGCAATCTCCGCCAACTTCGCCGCCGCCGTCGAACGACTCACGCCCCACACCTTGTCGAGTTGCGCGTCGATTTCCTTCACCCCGTGCGTGCGCAACTGCCGCACGATGTCCGCCGGCAATTCGTTCGCCTTCACCAAGCTGCTTTTCACCGCCGCCATCAATGCCTTGGCAAAACTCACGCGCGAGGCCAGTGTCGTCAGCGCGTCGCGTTTGCCTTCCGTATCCAGCTCTGCATAAATTCCCATAATCGCCGGCGGCGTCTTCGCGTCCTCAAACGCCCCCAGTCCTCGCAACGCCTCCCGCCGCAGCGTCGACCCTCGCAGCAATCTCCGCAACACCTCTGGCAACTTCGCATCCCGCGCCGATACCAACGCCTCCAACGCCTTCCGCCGCTCGGGCAATTTTGCCTTTCTGTCCACTAAAACCTTCCGCAACTCATCCAGTGCCGCCTTGCTGCCGAACGTCAGCGAGAGCGACTGCGCCAACTGCCGCACCTCTGCATTAGGGCTCTTGGCCAAGCGCGACGCCACCGCACCCCAGTCGTCCGGCGCCTCCACATCCCTCTGCCCCTTCATCGCCGCAGCGATGCCCTTGAGAATATCCAGTTGAAAGCCCGGATCATCCGACTCCTTCAGAACACCCACCAACGCCCCCAACGCATCGGCATCCTGCGCTCGAAGGGTTAAAGGCATCAGGATACAAATGCTCAAAAAGATGTGTAGACGGAATTTCAAAACAATGGCGGTTCTTGCACACCGTGCCGAATCAGGACGATGGCACCCAAGTCCTCGAAGGCTGGGGCCGAGCGGATGATTCGGCAATCCATCACGGTACCATCTTTACCGCTTCCCCGTGCGGCACCACGCCTCCCCTATCGACGGCTTGCTCTCCCTCTCGAATGGCCCCCAGCAATTGCAAACCCTCCACCACTTCGTCACAGGTTGAACACTCTGGCAATTTCGCCATCGCTTCCATCACCTGTTCATTGCCGCGCATGGGAATAGCATAGTCAAATCCATCAAATCAGCAAGACTCGTCACTCTTTCGATGTCATGCGTCGGGTGATGAACTGGCGCACCTTCGGAATTTTGCAAACGGCGAGCAATTGCAGTGCGACTTTTTTGTCCGCCGCCACCACCGGTTCGGTGGCGTACCAGTACATCAGAGGGAGGTTCTGGTCGTCGGCATCCTCTGCATGGACAAGCAATGCCTTGAGCACCGGCACTCGCTGGATCGCCGGTAATCGTTGCATCGCGCTGGCGAGATACAGGCGCACGAGGGGTGATTTGTCTTCGCGGGCCATCCGCTCAAAGTTCAAACGCGCAGCCTCCGGGAGCGTTTTGTTTTCGCACAGCAATTGAATCGCCCAAGCGCGCAAGTGCTCGTCCTTATCGCGAAGCAGACTAACCAAGCGCTTGACTGTCAAACCCCTTGTGCAGTGCAGCGCCCACAACGCGCGCAACCGGCGAATGGTGTCATCGCCTTTCATCAGCGTGTGAATAAACTGCGATTGGCCAAGCACAGGGACAGCGTGCTCTTGCAATACGCGCCGCGCGTGGCGTACGTGCCATTCGTTGGGATGCGACTGCAGGTTCACCAGTTCAGAAATGCTCAACTTGCCAATGTCGCCCCTCCAATGCTTCGGATTGCCGTAAGTAATCTTGTAGATTCGCCCGGAGTGCTTGCGGGGGTTGCGGGTGTGATGACATTCGCCGGTTTCGGAGAAGTCACTGACGTACACACCCCCGTCGGGACCGTAGGCAAGTGTGACGCCCACGAACCATGGATCGCGCGCGCGCAACACGTCTGGCGCATGACTGGCGGTGTAGCCACTGCCCTTCCGTGTGAGGCGATCGTGATTGATGCGCCGGCCATGAATGTTATTCATGAAAACCCGCCCGCGATATTTGGCCGGCCAATTATCGCCCAGATAAATCATCGTGCCGCTATGCGCGTGGCCGCCGCCGGCTGCGTCCTCCTCCGGCGTACCGATGCCCGCGCGGATGGTCTTCGTGTTTGTAAAATGCAAATGGTCGGCAACAGTCGAAATGCGCTCGTAGACAAACCGCCCGGTCGGACGATTGCGCGCAGGCTCGTAATGAGCACCTTGGATGATGTGAAAAAGATGTGGATTCACGCAGTTGCAAACAAAGGCGTGGCCATACTCGTTCCAGTCGATGCCCCACGGGTTGGTGGTGCCGATGGCGAACGACTCCCACACATGCCTCACCGGATGATACCGCCACACGCCGCCCTCAAATCGCCGACGTTTCTTCTTTGGCGTCCCTGGCTTGCCCGGCAGCGACCAGTTCGTAATCCCGTGTGTGCCGTACAGCCACCCATCCGGCCCCCAAGCGAAGCCGTTGGCGATGTTGTGCGCATTGGCGTGTGTGCCAAAACCATCCAGCAACACAACCGGTTCCCCATCCGGCACACCATCGTAATCCGCATCCGGGATAAAATAAAAATTCGGAATCGACATCACCCACGCCCCGCCGAACCCCACCTCAATTCCGCTCACATACTCAAGTTTGTCAAAAAACACCGTGCGCCTGTCATGTCGCCCGTCCCCGTCCGTGTCCTCCAGGATAACGATACGGTCCTTCTTCCCACCCTGCTTGTCTGGATAATTATTAGCTTCCGCCACCCAAAGCCGCTCACGATCATCGATGCAAAATCCAATTGGCTGCTTAATATCCGGCTCACCGGCAAAGAGGGTAACGTTGAACCCCTTCGGCACCTTCATTGTCCGCGCCGCCTCCAGTGGCGCAAACGGTACAGGCACGATCGGCTGCGGATTTTTTTTTGCCGCCAAAAGTGAAAACGGCAGACAAAAAATAATCAGGGAGCGCCAAATCATGTTCGGATTGTAGTAGAGGCTCACGGACAGGCAAGCGCGTCCCTGTCTTTATTTTCCGGCCGCTATTCGGCGGGTAATGTTTTGTCGGATTTTGGGAATTCTCGTTTTCGCCAGAAGTTGGATGGCGGCAGTCTTGTCGGCGGCGACTACGGGTTCGGTGGCGTACCAGTAGAGGTGCGGGAGGTTGGGGTCATCAGCATCCTCGGCATGAGTTAGGAGAGATGTGAGGACGGGGATACGTTGGGAGACTGGTGTGCGACCCATGGCACTGGCGAGGTAGCGGCGGACGATTTGAGATTTATCCTCTCGGGCGAGTCGGGCGAATTCCTTCAGCGCTGAAACGCTGGGTTTCCTGTTCTCGCAAAGAAGCTGGGTGGCCCAGGCGCGCAGATAGGCGTCGCGATCGTTGAGCAACGCAAGCAGTTCTGACGGGGCGAGACCTTGGCTGGAGTGAAGAGCCCAGAGGGCGCGCAGGCGCAGAGCGGTAGTTTTGGCATTGGCGAGCTGGTCTTTGAGGATGGCGTTGGCTTGGGCGTATTCTTCTCCTCGGGTCTGTTTGGCCAAGCGTTCCTGCAGTGCACGGCGGGCGTGGCGGGCCTGCCATTCGTTGGGGTGCGATTGCAGCTTGGCCAAGCCTTTGAGCGTGAACTTGGCCAAGTCGATGGGAGTACGTTTTTCGTTTTGATAAACGATCTTAAATACGCGGCCGTTGGAGCGATCGTGGGTATCGGGATCATTGCGGTGGCATTGGTTTTTATCGTACCAGTCGATAAGGTAGACGCTGCCGTCTTGGTCGTAGCGGAGATTGATGATCTGACTCCAGCGGTCGTTGAACTGCACGAAGTCCGCGCCGTGGCTGGCGGTGTAACCGCTGCCGCGAGGCTTGAGGATGTCCATGTTGAGGCGCGCGCCGTGAATGTTGTTCATGAAAGCCCGGCCGCGATATTGGGCGGGCCAACTGTCGCCGAGGTAAATCATCAAACCTGCGTGGGCATGACCGCCGCCGGCCGCAGCGGTGGCGCTGGGTACACCGGGGTTTTTGCCCCAATGAGCATGGTCGCTGATATTGCCGGCGTAGTGCAAATGGTCCGCGATGGTCTTGATGTCGTCGTAGGTGTGCGGGTTGAAATGTTGACCGCCCTGCCGCTGATAGCGGCCACCCTGGATCATATGGAAAAGATGCGGGATGACGCAGGCCTCGATGACGCATTGGCCATACGCGTTAAAATCGACACCCCACGGGTTGCTGCTGCCCTGTGCGAAGGCTTCGAAAATGTGCCGCGTGGGGTGGTAACGCCACACGCCGGCGTTGAATGGGATGCGCTCGGCATCGGGCGTGCCAGGCATGCCTACCTTGCTGTGAGTAAACACACCATGGCAGCCGTAGAGCCAACCGTCAGGGCCCCAGATAAAACTGTTCATGGTCTCGTGCGTATCCTGATAGCCCCAGCCGTCGAGCAGGATTTGCGGCTTGGCATCGGGTTGGTCATCGGCGTTGCGGTCGGGGATGAACAGCAGATACGGCGCGGCGCCTACCCACACGCCGCCGAAGCCGACCTCCAACCCACTCACGAGGTTGAGGCCTTCGACGAATACCTTGCGTTTGTCGAACTTGTGGTCACCGTTGGTGTCCTCGAGAATGATTATGCGGTCACGTCCCTTGCCCTCGGGTTGACGGCGGGGATAACTGTACGCCTCAGCCACCCACATGCGACCGCGATGGTCGAGAGTGAAAGCGACGGGCTGCATCACGTCCGGCTCGGCAGCGGAGGCGATGGCGCGGAAGCCCGGCGGCAGTGTCATCGCCTTGGCTGCATCCTCAGCAGTGCCACCCTCGAGCAGCGGCTTTTCAAACACTAACGGCTTCGGAGGTTGCACGGCGTTGGCAAACTTCGGGCGCTTGGCGTAAAAACGAAAGTCATCAAAATTCACGTGCCCATAGCCTCCGGTATGCTCGTCGATAACGCGCACGAAAATCGACTTACCCGCGTGCGCGCGAAGGTCAACTACCGTGGGCCGCATCGTTTCGCTGTTGCGCCCGCTCATTTTGAAAACCACCTGCCCGCTATCGGCACGCACCACCTCCACGCGCGTCTCCGCGTGGTTGCCGCCGCCGATGCGAAACGCCGCGAACGGATGCGTCACCGCAAACGCCACGGAAGTCAACGTGCCGGTGGGCGTGTCGAAGATCTTCTCAAAACCGCCCAGCCAAAACTTTCCCTGCGGTTTGGCTGTCTTGCCTTGGGCAAACTTGCGTTTGGGATCGATCTCACCCGCGATCGGCTGGCCGGCAAAGGCTTCGCCATTGGCCGTCCAGTCAGCGAGTGTTCCTTTTTCAAAGTCGAGATTCAGCGCTTGGCCACTTTTGCCCTTGGGCAGTACGCCCTTGGGCAACGGCTGCGGCCTGTAGCGCTTGTGCTGTGCCTTGGCGTAATCGACAGCGCTTACCTTCCGCGCGATGTGCCGCAGCACATGCGTGCCCTTCATGCCGGCGGAAACGATGTCCGGCAAGCCGTCGCTGTTCACGTCACCAATGGACACCTGTCGACCGAGGCCCGAGTCGGCGTCGGCGCGCCACGGCACAAAATCCACGCCGCCCTTTCCGCGCACAAGCTTGAACCAATACACCACGGCGCCCGCGTCCCATTGCGGTGATTTTTTGTGATGCGACCAGTATGTCTTACCGGTGACGATGTCCTTGATCCCGTCTCCGTCCATGTCGTGCAACCCCATCGCATGCAGTTCGCTAAAGACGACGCCGTAATTGCTCTCACGCCGCGTGCTGCCCATGATGAGGTGCTCCTTGAACGTGATACCGCCACCGTCCGCCTTCACCTGCTCAAACCACGCCAGCCCAAACTCATGCGCGGCTAGGCTGGTAATGACATCGTTGTCGCCATCGGCGTCCACATCGTACGCAAACATCTGTGCGCCGCCGCGAGCGGCAAACGTAAACTTGCGCGCCCGCCACGCTTCCTCCTCGGAAGTCGGTTGTTCGAACCAGCCGTCCTTGTGAATGATGTCATGCCGCCCATCGCCGTTCACATCGCCCACACCCAAGCCGTGCCCAAATCGTTGTGATGTTACTGCACCGGACACCGCATGAAAGGTCCACTCCTTGAGCGGATTTCCCCAATCCACTGTCACGTAGCCGAACTGCCCCCGCTTGGTGCAAACAAGCTCCGGCCGCTCGTCGCCAACGAGGTTGGTCAAGGTCGGCGACTCATTGCTCACCCAGTCAAAAACCTGATGCCGCGCCCAGTGCCGCCTCGCACCCATCGGATTCACGTATACGTATCCGGGTGTGCCCGGAAACCCGACGCGAAACAAATCGTTCCATCCGTCGCCGTTGAAGTCGTAAACGAACCAGAAAAAATTATCCGCGTACCGATTCCGGTCCTGCGGCTTGGGCACATAAATCTCGTTCTTCGTTTTATAATCCGGTCCCGCATACCAATACGGCCCCGACACGATATCCGCCACACCATCGTGCGACACATCACCAAAATTTGCCCCCTCGCTGAAGTACTCAGTCGAAAGAGTCAACCGCTCAAACGAATGAAGAACCGGTTCAGCAGCTTGGACTGCGGAGACGAAGCACAAACCAACAGCAAATAAGAAGACATGTGTCATGCGTCATTGATGCCGCTGTAGCCGGTTCAGGTCAAGCCGTACGGTAAAAATGCGCCTTGACAGAAGAAGGCTCAGACACAGATGAACACATGAGTCATGAGGGATTCGAACACTGTCCGTTTTCTCCCTCATCCCGTTCTCTCCCGCTGTGGAATGCAACTTGGCCAAGAGTGCCAGTATCGGCACCCTAGCTTGTCGAACCCGCCAATCAGTAAACCGTGTCTACCATTGGAGCTTCTCCACCAACTACCACAACACGTAACCGGCTTAGTCTAATTCCTTGAGGATCAGGTTGCGCCAACGTACTTCAAAAGGGCCACTTTTTTTGCCAATGCCGTGAACCTGCAGACCGATGTAGCCCTTGGGATGACTTTTGAATTACTCCTCATGCGTCAGGTCCGAGATCAGGTTATTGTTGATCCATACCTTGATATTCGCGCCCTTGGCCAAAACTCTGTAGCTGTTCCATTCGCCATCCTTGAAATGCTTGTGCGGAATGAGCTTGGCCTTGGGCGTCATCCATCCACCAGCAGCTTCCCCGTAAACGTACCCTGACTCTGCGCCGTTTTTGCCGCTCGACTCGATCTCCACCTGCGGCCCGTTCACGCGTCCATTGTAACCGCCGCGTGTCTGGGAGCGGATTTGCACTCCCGAGTTCAGCTTGTCATCCACTTTGACATCAAACTTCAGGTCGAAATTTCCATATTCGCGGTCGGAACAAAGAAATGAGTTTGGGCTGCCTTCCTTCGTCTTGCCAATGATAACGGCATTCTCGACGCGATAGGTCGCTGTGCCATTGCGCTGGGTCCAACCCTTGAGCGTCTTGCCGTCGAAGATGGATTTGTACGCCTTGTCCTCGGCGTTCACCGCGATGCCGAACACAAACGAAAACAACAGTGTTAAAGAGAGCTTGTTCACGCAGACACTCTTCACCACAAATCGAACCGGCGTCAACTCCCGAGTTTGAATAACTGAGCAAAAGACCGGGCATCATCTCCACTCAGGCACACGAGACACAGGTCACAACATCAGGGAAAACCTCAAGTCGCTCCTCGTCGATCGGCTTACCGCACTTGCCGCATTTCCCGTAGCCACCCTTGTCGATCCGTTTGAATGCGTTCTCTATTCGCAGCAACTGGTTCTCCCTGCGGCGACGCAACTCAAGAGCCATCTGCTGATTTTGCATGGCATCCATACGGGAGAGTCGGCCGATAGATGTGTCCAGTTTCACGACGCTGGCATCGTCACTGTTTGCGGCAAGGTCGGCCTTGATCTCTTCAGCCAACTCCCGAAGGCGCTCACGAAAATGCTCAATGCGACCGGTGTTCACGGATTTTGAGAGGAAATGACATGTCAAAAAACAAATGGTCTGGGTGGCAAGATTCGAAATCGAGACCTCCTGATCCCATTTGGATGGTAACCAACGAGCACTAAAATAACGCCTCATTTTAACACTGTCAACAGAGGCAGAAACCGTGGCGATGTGACAATCTGAAACAGGCCATAAAAAAAGTCAGTTGCACAACATCCTATTCCTCGCCCCGCAATTTCTGGATAACTTGGTTGACCACGCAACCCCAGGCTGTCTCAAGGATACCGATGATCTCGCTCGCCGGAATCTCGACATGGGACAGGCTGAATGCTTGCCGTCAACTTCCTTAGTTTCTGTTGCAGAGTTTTGACATGCCAATCCTGACATAAGTCATTTTTTATATCCAAGAATGAAGCACAATCCCCTTGTTGCTCATGCTGCCTGATGTGATCCGGCTTGGTCGCAACTCACATCGTAGCGGAATCAGCATGGTGCGAAATGTAGCACACATCGGATGGCATTAGCCATTGTGATTGTGCGCCCCGCCAGCTTCGGTTGGCGGGTTTTTTTTCTGGGAAGATTGATCCAGGTCATTTTTTAAAATCAAAGATGAGGCAGGTTTGACGCGTCGACCTTTTCTTATTTTACACGTTTTTGAGATTTGGTTGATGCTGTCTCATAGAACCTCGTCAGCTTCGGTTGGCGAGGTTTTATCTTGTGAGAAGCTTGACACAAATCATTGTCTCAATCCACGGATGAGACATTATGGTGCGGTCGACTTGATCTCATTTTGCATATTTTTTGGGGTTTGGTTGATGCTGTCCCATTGCACCTCGCCAGCTTCGGCTGGCGGGGTTTTCCTTTGTCGTTTAGCCGTTGCTGAAATCATATCCATACGGCCACCAGACACAGAAAGATATCAACAGTATCGCAAGAACCCACCAGAACATGTTACTGGTATGAGACTCAGAAGCGGCTTCGCCACAAGCCATCCAGGGCCACTGAAAGGACTTATGCCGACTTAGTGGCGCACAACACGGCTGCCGTCAGCTTTCCCAAAGCCAGCTAGTTTGCCTTGGATTCAGACACCCCCTTCAACTTCGTTTGGACGAGGGTTTTCCATGGCAAACTTGGCGCAAGACTTGAGAGGTTACGAGCAACCTGCATTTAGCTTTATAGCCTAAGATAGGCATATTTCATCGCTGCGTTATTAATGATGCTTCTCCCATGAACTAGTTTCCTATTCAGAAAGAGAGTATCTGAAAGTCAAATAATTGTTTTGAATTCCAACAACTTAGCCCACGGCGCTTGAATTTCAGGAACGGCCTGTTGCGCAACTACTGATGGCACTCCGGACAGCGTACAATACCCCGCTGCACCCAGGCCTGGCATTTATTGCATTTTACGAAGAGATGCGAGTTGCAGTAATCACACTCTTGAAGGCCGCTCGGGTTTAGATGACTGCATTTCGGGCAAAGTAATCCTTTCTCTCCCGCTGTTTTGCAGGTCTCGAAAGATCACACTTGGCCAAGCGGCGCTTATATCGATTGTAGCGTACGGGATGTACAAGACGTTCGCGATAGCATCTGCGATGGGGGTTTAGCCAAAGCGTAGCGCTACGCATTTTGGCTGACGGGGTTTTCCTTTGTCGTTTAGCCGTTGCTGAAACCGTATCCATACGGCCACCAGATACAGAAAGAAATCAACAGAACAAAAGGTGTACAAGGCGCACTCGTATTGAGTGCGGTTGTTAGGAAACGTTAGGAAAAGAAGTGGTCGGGATGGAGAGATTCGAACTCTCGACCTCCTGACCCCCAGT
>PVBE010894535.1_pt1 | contig 12037 bp, 8 predicted proteins | sample 1631181 | NCBI WGS metagenome assembly PVBE01 (sample SAMN08397723, study PRJNA350692) | Marine metagenome, whole genome shotgun sequencing project. | isolation source: water | place: Pacific Ocean | collected 2012-04 | reverse complement strand
GTCCGGCTCATTCTCCGGCGGGGGCGAACCCGCATTTCTCACCAATTACTCGTCGAGAGGATGGAGGGTCGAACTCCAATAGCGGGTCCACCCATTCGCGAAAGCGGTGTAGCACGGAGGCTCTCAAACGGTCGTACGAAGAAATCTCGGGACGCTGCGCTAAAAGGGAGGTTTCTCGAGACCCCTTTCATGGAAGTCGGCCGCATACGCGAACGCCGTGGGGTTATAGGGCTCGATGTTGATGTCTATCTCCGTATCCACCACAACGGGCCTTCCGGCCTCAAGGGCCTTTCTGAGGGTCGGCTTGATCTCTTCGGGCCTTTCCAGCTTCATGACCTCAGCGCCCAGGGCCTCGCCCATCTTCAGGAAATCCGGGTTCCAGAGCTCCCCGGTCCGCTCGATCCGGTAGTCACAGAAGACCTCCTTCCCGTAGAACTTCTTCATCCTTCTCTCGAACTGGACGGAGCGGTTGTTGAGGACGACCCAGACGGCCGGGATGTCGTATTCCACCGCGGTCGCCACGGCGGTCCCCGTCATCATGAAAGAGCCGTCGCCCACAAAGGCCACGGCCGGGTGTGAAGGATTGGCGAGCTGCGCCCCGATGAGCCCCGGTACGCTCCAGCCCATGCGGATGAAATGGTCGTTGTTCGTGCTGATGAACTGGGATGGGGCCTTCAGGAAGGAGGGGGCGAAGCAGAGGCTAGCGCCCGTGTCGATGAGGATGGAAGTCTCGGGGTCCACTTCCCGGATGACCTCGCCCGCCTCATGGTAGAGCCTTGCGTAGTGCAGCGGCGAGATATCGGACTCCCGCATGTCCTTGACCTTCTCGCGCCATTCGGCGCGCCAGTCGTTGATTTGGCGCAGCCAGGGACTTTCGGCCGCATTCTGTAAGCCCCTCCCCTTCAGCTCGTCGATGAGGGCCCTCAGGGCCAAGCGAGGGTCAGAGACAATGGCGACCTCCGTGGGATAAACCCGGGCGATCTCCTCGGGGTCGATGTCAATCTGAATGAGCTTTGTCGTTTCGGGGATGTCGTATACGGTCCAGCCGGCGGTGGTGAGGTCGGTGAAGCGGTTTCCGATGGAGATCAGCAGGTCGCAGCCTTCGGCCGTCCTGACCCCGTGCTCATCGCCGAATCGCCCCGGAATCCCCACGTAGAGGGGATGATCCTCGGGGAAGGCGCCCTTGCCCGCAAAGGTGGTCCCCACCGGGAGATGAAAGCCTTCGGAGAACTCGAGGAGCTCCGCCCAGGCCCCCGCGTTCAAAAGCCCCGTGCTCACCAGCACAAAGGGCCTCTCGCTCGCCGCAATCAGGTCCGCCGCCCGCCTCACCCCGTCCCCATCCGGTCCGGGGGGATGGAAAAGGGCCCAATCCCGAGGGTCCGGGATTTCCCGCACCTCGGTCTCGGTATTCTGGATGTCGAAGGGCACCTGGACGACCACGGGTCCGGGTCGCCCCGTGCAGGCCGTCTTGTAAGCCCTGACAACCATCTCGAGTGTGGTGTCCGGACGATTGACCATGAGGGCCTTCTTCGAGATGGGCTTGACCATCTGAATCCACTCCTCCGGCCCGTAGCGGTAACTCTCCTGGATTCCGCCCCGGTCGAACCACTGGGAAGGGCCGGCCCCGACCAGGACGACCATGGCCGAATCCTCATAAAAGGCCTCCGCCAGCGGCCCCACGATGTTGGTCGCGCCCGGCCCCCCCGTGGTGCACACCACCGGGGGAGGTCCCCCCCGCCGCATGCGATAGAAGCAATCGGCCATGTGGACGGCGTGGTCCTCGCATCGGGTCCGGATGCCCTTGATCCGGGTCTCGGAGGCCAAGGCGTCCAGAAGGGCCCAGTTGCCGTGGCCGACGTAGCCGAAGAAGTACTCCGTTCCCGCACGCTCCAGGAATTTTGCGATGGCGGTCGAGGTGCGCATCCGGACCATGGCCGATTCCTCCGATGAAGGGAAAACAGGCCCACGCCACGATCCGGAGCAGGCCCCATTCTCAAACGCCGGGCGTTTGCTTGGGTTTCGTTCGGCGCGAAGATGGTCATCGACCCGCGGATCCAGGTATCGGGGGGGCCACCCGGCGGGACCTCCTCTCAAAGGAGAGGGCCACGACTTCCATCAAGACCCGGAACGGCGTTTTCGCCGTTGCGCCTCCAGGGCCCGGAGAATTTTCTCGGGGGTGACGGGCAGGTCGGTGATCCGGACGCCGATGGCGTCCTCGACGGCATTGACGACCGCCGGGGCGGTGGGCAGCATCGAGCCCTCGCTCATCCCCTTCGCCCCGAACGGACCGAGGGGATCTTCCGTTTCGACGATGATGACGTCCATGGGAGGCACGTTTTCCACCCGGGGGATGTGGTAGTCGAGGAAGGAGGAGTTGAGCGTCCTCCCCTCCACCCGGACGAAATCCTCCGACAGGGCCCACCCCAGCCCCATGGCGATGGACCCCTCCATCTGTCCCTCCACGGCCATGGGATTGAGGGGCCGGCCACAGTCGATGGCGGCGGTCATCCGCAGGACGTTCACCCGGCCCGTCCTCGGATTCACCTCGACCTCGGCCGCCTGCGCGCCGAAGCTGTACGCCCCGCTGATGTTCCCCGCGCCGGTCTCGGGATGGAGCTTCTCCACGTCGGGGACATAGTTGCCCCGGCCCAGGATGTTCCCCCCCCCGTCCGCCTTCATGATGGCCGTCACGGCCTCCGCGACGGTCATTCCCAGCTCGGGGTTTCCCGCGACGTGGACCTCCCCGTCGCGCACCCGCAAGTCTTCCGGATGGACCTCCAATAGGTCCGCCGCCTTTTCCACAAGCTGGCGCCTGGCGTCGGCCGCGGCCAGCTTCACGGCGTTGCCGGCCACGAAGGTCACGCGACTGGCGAAGGCGCCTTCGTCCACCGGGGCGAGCTCCGAATCGGCCGACGTGACGTGGACGTCTTCCAGGCGCACCCCGATCTCCTCCGCGGCAATCTGCGCCAGGGCGGTGTCCGAGCCCTGGCCGATGTCGGGCGCCCCCGTGATCAGCGAGATCGAGCCGTCCTCCCGGAGGCGGACGTACGCCCCGGAGGTGTCGTGGACGTACCGGCTGCCCGAGTAGTAGGCGCCCGTGCCCAGGCCCACGCCCCGGCCCAAGGGCAGCTTTCCCCTCTTATATTCCCAGCCGATCCGGTCGGCGGCTTCCCGGATGCACTCCGAGAGACCGCAGCTCGTGACCTTCCACCCGTGGGGGGTGACCTCATCGGGTTTCCGCGCGTTGCGCAGGCGGATCTCCACCGGGTCAATCCCCAGGTCCGCGGCAAGCAGGTCCATCTGGCTCTCGTCCGCGAACCGGGCCTGGAGGTTTCCGAACCCGCGAAAGGCCCCGCCCATGGGCTGGTTCGTATAGACCAGGTATCCCTGATAGCGGAAGTTGGGGACGCGATAGACCAGACTGAGTTGGGCCCCGGCCCGGCCGATGATCAGCACGCCGTGGCTGTTGTAGGCGCCGCTGTCCGCCACGTTGACGCACGCCTTGGCCACCAGCGCGCCGTCCCGCTTGACCCCCGTTTTGAGGGTGAGGTTCATGGGGTGGCGCTGAAGCGTGGTGCAGAACTCCTCGTCCCGCCCGTAGACGATCTTGACCGGGCGCCCCGTGCGCATGGAGAGGAACGCGGCCGTGAAGTCCAGGGAGAGCATCTGGTGCTTGGCCCCGAACCCCCCGCCCAGGTGGGGCTTGATGACGCGGACGTCGCCCTCCCGGAGGCCAAGCGTCCGGGCCAGGTTCTTGGTCAGGACGTAGGGGCTCTGGGTCGTGGACCAGAGGGTCAGCTTCCCGGAGGGTTCGTAGGACGCCAACGCGGCGTGGGTTTCGATGGTGGCGTGCGCCTGGGCCTGAGTGGTGAAGGTGTCCTCCCGGACGTGGTCGGATTGGGCGAACCCCGCCTCCACGTCGCCGACGGCCCAGTTCACCTCCATCCCAACGTTTCGATCCACGTCGTGGATCCTCGGGGCGCCTTCCTTCATGGCCTCGAAAGGGTCGAAGACGGCGGGGATCTCTTCGTAGTCCACCCGGATCAGGTCCACGGCCCGCTGGGCGGTCTCCTTGTCCACCGCCGCCACGGCCGCGACCTCGTCCCCCACGTACCGGACCTTCTCGACGGCCAAGCCCTCCTCATCCAGGGTGTGAGGCCGGGTGGAAAGGATCCCGTACTTCACTCCGAGTGTGTCGCGGCCGCACACGACGGCCTTCACCCCCGGAAGCCTTCGCGCGCCCTCCAGGTCCACGTTCAGGATGCGCGCATGGGGCAAGGGGCTCCGAAGGATTTTTCCGTGAAGCATCCGCGGCAGCTTCAAGTCCGCCGTGTACGCGGCGGACCCCGTCGCCTTGGCCACGGCGTCCAGGCGCGGAAAACTCTTCCCGACGACGCTCCGCTCTGCTCTTTCAACCGTCATTGGACGAATCTCCCCGGCGCGGGATTTCGGCCGCGGCCATGACGGCCTGGACCATCTTGGCGTAGCCCGTACAGCGGCAGAGGTTTCCGGAAAGCGCCCGCTTGATCTCCTCCTCCGTCGGGGCGGGGACAGTACGCAACAGTCCTTCGGCGGACAGGATGGCGCCGGGCGTGCAGAAGCCGCACTGGATGGCTCCCAGACGGACGAAGGCATCCTGAACCGGGGAGAGAACGCCGCCTTCGGCGAGGCCCTCGATGGTCGTCACCGACCGGCCCTCCATGACCACCGCCAGCGTCAGGCAGGCCAAATGAGGCGCCCCGTCCACCAGGACCGTACAGGCCCCACAGGCGCCCTCGTCGCACCCCTCCTTCGCACCGGTCAGCTCCAGGTCCTCCCGCAGGACCTCCAGGAGGGTTCGATGGTGCTCGGCCTCGAGGGTCTCCGCCTCGCCGTTCACCGTCAGGGAAACCGTTTGACGCTCCACTGGATTGTCCTTCCTCGGGCTTCGCTCAGGGCTTGCCCCAAGGGGAAGAGGGGACGAACCTTTCAGCCGGCGGCTTGGCCGTTCACCTTTGCGCCGGCGCGCTCCAAGGCCGTGTGGATGGCGCGCTCCACCACGGTCTCCGTGACCCGCTTCTTGTATCCCACCGTCGCCCGGTAACCAAAGGCGGGATGGATCTCCCGCGCGGCGGCCCGGGCGGCTCGGCGGATCCGGTCGGCTTCGATCGGTCCCTCTCTCAGGATCGATTCGCATTCCTCTCCATTCAGGGGCCGCGATTCCAGCGCCCCCATCCGGACCCGCGCCCAGCGGACGCCCTCGCGTCCCTCGTCGAGCCCAAGGACCACGGCGACGCCCACGACGGCGAACTCGACGTCCGTCGGATGGCCGTGCTTCAGATAGACCCCGCCCCACGGGCCCTCGGGTTGGGAAAGATAAATGTCGCTCAGGATCTCTCCCGGCTTGAGGGTATAGGGGTGGTGACCGTCCCCGGTGTAGAGGTCCTCCAGCGACAACCGGCGCGACCCGCGGGCGCCCGTCAGCTTGATTTGAGCCCCGAGGGCCAAAAGGGCGGGGACGGTGTCGGCCGAGAAAAGGGCGTAGCAACGGAGTCCGCCGGGCACCGCCGTGCAACTCTCGCCCCCCTCGCGGATGCACGGAAGGCAGGCGCGCCGGAGCATCCAGGACTGGTTCAGATACCAGCACTTCGTGTCCAGGCAGACGTTCCCCCCCAGGGTGGCCATGTGACGGACCTGAAGCGAGGCCACGCATCCCGCCGCCTCCGCGAGAGGCGCGAACCGCCGCCGGACCCCCGGGTCCGTCTCCACCTCGTGAAGCGTCATCCCCGGACCGATGCGCCAGGTCTCGTCCTCTTCTTTCCTCACGCCCCGAAGGGATTGGAGGTGCTTGATGAATACGACGACGGAAGGTTGAACGACCTGTTGCTTCATCATGACGAGGAGGTCGGTCCCGCCCGCCAACACCCGCGCCCGGCCCGCGTACTCCTCCAGGATCTCGCACGCCCCCTCCAGCGTCTCGGGACGGTGAAATTGGAACGAAGGAAGGCTCCCCATCTGTTTTCCCCCTGAAAACGGTTCCGCACTTTCCCCGATTGTCCCTCTAGGGTCGCTCCAGGTACGGCCGTCTTCTATGACTTGGGTCATATTGATGGGCACTGTCGGGGGAGTGGTTTTCAGTCTATATCCCCCATCCAACAACTGCATGGAAAGGTCTGGAATGCCGCCGGGATTCGAGGACCCCCCGTAGGGAAAAGAGAATGAGGATGATTCCATTGACCGGTATCAGCCATCACGCCTTGCGGGTGAAGGACGTCGAGCGTTCGATCCGGTTCTACCTGAACATCGTGGAGATCGAACTGACCGAGCGGGGAAAGGACGGAGCGGCGTACATGAGGCGCGGAGCGGACCATCACGTACTGGCCCTCCACCCCCAGGGATCACGCCGACCCCGCCGACCCGGAAATGACCGGCCGGATGGGACTCGATCACGTCGCCTTTGCCGTTCCCGACCGTTCGGCGGTGGACGACGCGGCCCGGATCCTCAAGGACGCCGGGGCCCGGGTCCTGGGGGGGGGGCACCGAGTGGGATGAGCCGGGCAGCCCCTACGGGGTCCGCTTCTGCGACCCGGAGGGCAACCGGCTCGAGGTCTGCGCCGGGATGGACGAATTCGTCGGACCGGAGATCCCCCACGCCGCCAAGCCCACCAAGCTGGGGCACGTGCCGCTCCACGCAAAAGACCCCGCGGAGTCCGTCAAGTTCTACACGGACGTGCTGGATTTCCGCATCTCGGACAAGATCGCCGGCGATGTCTTCTTCCGGCTGCGATGCAACCCGGACCACCACGCCACGGCGCTCGTCAAAGGACCCGCCCCCAGCATGAACCACGCGGGATACGAAGTGGCGGACATCGCGTGGAAAAACGGCGTCCGGCTACTCTGGGGCATCGGACGCCACGGTCCCGGCCACAACCTGTCCATGTACTACCCGGACCCCGACGGAAACGTGGTCGAGATCTTCGCCGAGCCGGACCAAATCCACGACGACGAAAACTACCGGCCCCACACCTGGAACCCCAATTCGTCTTTCTGCGTCTGGACCCACGTCATACCCCAGAACCAGGTCCAGACCGCCCAGGCGGTGGGAAGGGCCGTGAATCAGATGGGTGAGGCGGAGGGAAGAGGATGCGGCCGGTTCAGGAGCCGCCGCCGAACTTCGGCCTTCCGGCCACGTAGCCGTTCTCCTCGAACCACCGGGCGGCATCGCTCAGGGCGGTCTCGGGAGGGGTCTGCTGAAAGCCCAGATCCCGGACGGCCTTGTCCGATTTGTAGAACATGTAATGGGCCGCGTGGCGGACGGCGGAGAGCGGGATGAGCGGCTGGCGGCGGGTCACGTATCTGGAGACGGCTTCGTTGACGTGGGCCATCAAAAGGGCAAGGCGGTGGGGAATCCGGATTCTCGGGGCACGCTTGCCCAGGATGTCCGCCAGCAGCCCTAAGATCTCTTTCAACGTCAGATTGGCGTTCCCCAGGATGTAGCGCTCGCCGGGTTTCCCCCGCTCCATGGCCAGAACGTGGCCGCGGCACACGTCCCGAACGTCCACCAGGTTGAGGCCGGTGTCCAGATAGGCCGGCATCTTTCCTTTCTGAAAATCCAGAATGATCCGGCCCGTGGGGGTCGGCTTCACGTCCCCGGGACCGACGGGGGCGCTGGGGTTGACGACGACGACCGGAAACCCTTCTGCGCTCACGGCCAGGGCCTCTTTCTCGCCCAGGTATTTTGTTTTTCGGTATTGCCCCTCCAGCGCGCCGACCCCAGGGTCCGAAGACTCGTCCAGGGGCGTTCCATCCGGAGAATTCCCCAGCACCGCGACCGAGCTACAGTGAACGGCCCTTATCACCCCCGCGTCCCTGGCCGCTTCCAACACGGCCCGCGTTCCCCGGACGTTGACGGCGAACATCCGCTCCGGATCGGGCGCCCAGAGGCGGTAATCGGCGGCGACGTGATAGAGCCGCTCGCAGCCCTCAATGGCCGGACGAAGCCCCTCCGGGGAGGTCAGGTCCCCCTCGACCCACTCCAGCAACTCCCCCGGCAGATCGGCCAGGTGCGCCCGGAGGCTTCCCGGCCGGACCAGCGCCCGGACCGTGTGACCCTCCGAGACGAGGAGGCGAACGAGGTTGGCCCCGACGAAGCCGGAAGCGCCCGTGACGAATATCTTCAATTCAGGGTTTCAAGCGTGAAGGCGGTTCAGTGCGGAATGCGATATGAAAAGACAGGTTACGCGACACCGGCGGTCTCGCGGTCCAGGGCCTCTTTTCGCTTCACCTGGATGCTGAGATCCTTGACCTGTTTTTCATACCGGTACTCGGCGGACCGGGCGCCATTCAACGGAATCTCGGGCGCCATGGCCCCCTCGGTCCGGATGCCGCGGAGGGCGACCTTCATCGCGTTGAGCGGGTTGGATAGGGTGTCCGAAACGGCCGTGGCCTCGTATCCGCAATGAGCCATGCAATCGGCGCATTTCTCGTAATTGCCGGTGCCGTACGTCTCCCACTCGGTCTCCTCCATCAACTCCCGAAAGGTGGGTACGAAGCCCTCGCCGAGGAGGTAGCAGGGCCTCTGCCAGCCGAAGATGTTATAGGTCGGGTTCCCCCACGGGGTGCAATGGTACTGCTGATTCCCGGCCAGGAAATCGAGATAGAGGGTCGAATGGCTGAAACGCCATTTCCGTCCTTTTCCGTGTCGGAAGATTTCCCGGAACAGGTTCTTGGTTTTTTCCCGGTTGAGGAAATGCGCCTGGTCCGGCGCCCGCTCGTAGGCGTAGCCCGGTGAAACGGTGATGGAATCGACCCCCATCTCCATCACCGAGTCGAAGAATCCGGCCGCGTTTCGCGGATCGGTTCCGTCGAACAAGGTGCAGTTGACGTTGGCGCGGAACCCCTGCTTGCGGACCTCCTCGATGACATCCACCACCTTGTCGTACACACCGTCCTGACAAACCGATGCGTCATGGTGCTCCCGGTCGCCGTCCAGGTGGAGTGAAAATGTGAGGTATGGGCTGGGCGTAAAGAGGTGAAGTTTTTTTTCCAGCAACAGGGCGTTGGTGCACAGGTAAACAAACTTCTTCCGCGCGACGATGCCCGCCGCAATCTCGTCGATGTCTTTGTGAATCAGCGGCTCGCCGCCGGGAATGGAAACGATGGGCGCTCCGCATTCATCGACCGCCTTCAGACATTTCTCGACGCTGAGCCGCATGTTGAGGATGTCGTCCGGGTAGTCGATCTTTCCGCATCCGGCGCAAGCCAGGTTGCACCGGAAGAGGGGCTCCAGCATCAGCACCAGGGGATACTTCTTATTCCCTTGAATGCGCTGCTTGAGGATATAGGCGCCAACGCGAATTTGCTGTATCAGCGGGACCGACACGGCCGGGTTCCTGAATGAAAGAGGCCAACAGCAACGAACGACCGGGAATTCGAGGATTCAACAGGACGCGATTGCGAACCCCGACTGCCGGAGCGCGCGGTTCAAGGGGTTTCCCCGCCAACCGGCTTCGCCGTGAACGTTGAATTCATGCTAATTGGGCATCGCGATGTTGTCAACTGAAACGCCGGGGACCGTAAATGGACTCGGGTCCCGATCCGGCCCGCGCTATCTCAAATCGAACTGACTTCCCAGGGAAAAGTAAAGACTGAAATCCGCGTCCACGGCCGCCGAGTCTTTGATGTCCTGGACAATCCCGAATTGGGCCAGCCAGTTCTTTCTGAACGCCCATTTGGCGCCCAGGTTGATCTCGACGCTCCGGTCCGACAGCGGCCGGACCCTCGGCTCGGCGGCCAGATCCGTCAAGCCCCCTACAATCTTCATTTGAACGCCGAGGGACCACTCCGCGCTGAGCAGCCGTTCCAGAGAAAAATGGCCGTAGAGAATGGGGTCGGGCTTCAGGCGCGAGCTTTGAAAGGGGTTGCCGGGGAGTGTCACGCCGCCACCGGCGGATGCGCTCCACCGTCCCCAAATCTTTTGGATCGCCAAGCCGGCGGCTCCGTCGAATTCCCCGCTCCCGTGGAGGTCATTGAATTCCCCGGTCGGGAACTTGACGGCCAGTCGGAGCGAGACGGCCGGGATCCAGAAGGTTTCCCGCAGGAACTGAAACATGCCCTCCAAGGAAACATCCCCGACGCCAAAGGTGTCTTCTCTCACGTCGATTTCCGTCGTCCCGCCGTCAATCAGCCGGATGTCGATCTGATTCGCTGTTTCAGCCTCCCGATCTCCCCGGAGCCTGTCGATGGAACGCTCGATCGCCTCGATGAACTCATCCAGGAACCCACCATGGATATAGACGACCGGTACGTTCAGCCCGAGGGTCAGCCGTCGGGTGAGACCGTATTTGAATCTTCCGGTCACGCGCGTCATCTCAGCGTCGGCCTTGAAGAATGGGTCCTTCCCCGTATCGTCCAACAGTGTGTTGGTCTCCGTAACGTCCAAGCGCACCTGGAGTCGCCCTTTCCGGAGGGCATAAGCCCTTTCCGGCGTAAATTCGAAGAAAAGGAGATGAATGGGCTGAAGGTTCCGGATGGGAAGCGGGCCCAGGATTTCCCGGGGATCCATCACCTCGGCCTGACTGAATGTCATCCGGTTGGATAGACCGGAGCCCTTTTTCTCGGCGGCGCCGCAAACCGCGGCCACCAGCAGGACACCGGACGTCACGCCAATCCATATCCGCAATCTGGCAAACACCCAATTCGGGCGACACAAAACCGGCAACACCCCTCTCCCAGAGAGAACCAACAAGAATCAAAAAATCCTTAAAGTATTACTTGAGTATAAAGGCTCCCACAACCCTTTGTCAACACAAGGGTTATCGAGGTGATATACCGTTTTATGTGTAGAAGTGTTTTTGGGCAAAAAGAGAGGGTGTACTCTTCCTGGGAGCGAGGAACCCTTTCAGAGGAGCACACCCAATGCAACCGAAGTTGCTTTTTGAGGATAAGGATTTGGGTCGGGCATTTCAAGAACTGAATGAGACGTGGGAGATGGAACTGCCCATCGAGGCCAGCCTGAAAGGGTTTTTGGAGGGCCTGATGGCTGAGGAGCGGGCCGCGTACTTGGGGGCCGGGGTTCGGGAGCGCACGCCCAATCGGCGCGATTGGGCCAATGGCCACTACGTCCGGGACCTGGGGACCGAGGGGGGGCTGATCCGCGCGTTGCGGGTGCCCCGGGTTCGCGGCGGCGGCTTTCAAAGCCGGGTGCTGCCGCGCTACCGGCGTCGCCGGGCGGTGGTGGACCGCACGCTTCGCGATTGCTTCCTGGCCGGGGTGTCCACCCGCCGGGTGGGGGCGTGCGTGAAGGGGCTGTTGGGTGAAGCGGTGAGCGCCTCCACCGTCTCGCGGGTGTGCACGGCGCTGAGTCGAGACGTTGCGGCGTTCCACGACCGCCCCTTGAGCGACCGCTACCGCTACGTCTTCCTGGACGTCCTGGGCGCCAAGGTGCGCGTAGCGCCCAGAAGCCGGAGCAAGGTCCTTTTGTGCGCGATGGGCGTCACCCTCGGGGGCCGGCGCGAGCTCATCGACTTCCGCCTGGCCAACTCGGAGAGCGAGCCCACTTGGACGAAGTTCCTCGATGACCTCTACCACCGAGGGCTTTTGGGTCACCCCCTTCGCCTCATCATCACCGACGGCAACCCGGGGCTTTTGGCGGCGCTGGAGGTGGTCTACCCCTTCACGCCCCATCAGCGGTGCTGGTTTCACAAGATGCAAAACGTCGTCAACAAGGTCCGCAAGCGCAACCGCAAGGCGGTGGTGTCGGGCGCGCAAAGGATCTACGAGGCCCACAGCCGCCGGACGGCAATCGCCGCCTTTTGGCGCTGGGCCAAGCGCTGGCGGGGCGATGAACCCAAGGCGGTGCAGTGCATCGAGAGCGACCTGGAGGCGTTGTTGGCCCACTTCCAAGAACCCCCTGCCCTTCGGGCCACCCTGCGCACGATAAACCCCATTGAGCGAGTCTTTCGGGAGGTGAGGCGAAGAACCAGACCCATGACCGTCATGAACAACAACGAGTCCCTGGAACGCATCGCCTACAGCGTGTTCCACCGACTTAACACCC
>PVBE010178489.1_pt1 | contig 12037 bp, 1 predicted proteins | sample 1631181 | NCBI WGS metagenome assembly PVBE01 (sample SAMN08397723, study PRJNA350692) | Marine metagenome, whole genome shotgun sequencing project. | isolation source: water | place: Pacific Ocean | collected 2012-04 | reverse complement strand
TAGCGCGATTTCGAGTTCCTGCTCTCTATAACACAAGTCTTTACTACCGACACCAATCGCATCTTGCTGGAACTCTTATCATATTTCAGGAGAATTGATTTTCTAGCAACGCGCATGTCCACTTTCGTTGCAGATACACCGTGTGGTTCAACAGCTCCCCGACATGATGCGTCGGTTGCGACACTAGACTCTCATATGCTGATACCACTCTGTCATAGGAATCTCCATTTTCATCTGCCAGCCTCACGGTAAGAACGGGAGGTGCTACTATCGTCTTCTTCTTTTGCCTGGCCGTGCTGCAGTTCCCTGCGCAGACCGTGTTCTGTGTGAAGACTATGCTGGCGTTGCTCCTAACTGGTTTCAGTCTCCTGTTTGCATATATCTGGTTCATCAACACTGTCTTCTCATGTGTCTTATCCTCTGCAGGGTCTCCACATGCTTTCTTCGCTGATTTCTTTTGGCAACTGCTCCGTGTGCGCGTGACCTGCATCTTCCTCATCTGCGAGCTTCTTTCCGCAGTCTTGCTTATTTGTCGCGAGTTCTTACGTCGTGGTATCTGTGTTGCCGTCGTCTCACCATTTCTAATTTTCTGTGCTGCTCGCGTCACCGGCGCTTGTGGAAGCGTTACCCTGCCCATGTCTCAATGTGGCAGAACGTTGTTCCTGTGGGTGTTGCAACTGATCGTTTTCAAACATCTACCTTGGGATTCTTCTGCGTCCACTTTGGTCGGCACGCACATGCCCGCCACACGCCAATGGGCACCACATCTTGTCGTCGTTGCTGTCGACGCTGTTGTTACTGGATCGCGCAACCAATGTCTGTTGGGGAGTTGCATTCTATCTCTCGTGTGGCATAACTTCCATGTCGTCCAGTGTCGTTGTCGATTCTCGTCCGCTCTCGTCAGCTTGCTTTTGTTGTCCGGATCTCCGATCGCTTTGCTCGTTCATGCTGCTTGTTCCTTCTCGGATCCTGCTTTTCCCAAACGCGTGGCCGCAATTTCTAACGCTCGATTGCGTGTCAGTAGCAAGCATCGACGACAACAAGCATTCCTAAAATTACAGAGGTCTTCTTCCGGGGCCGGACCCGAGACAGACGAAACGAAGGTCGACGCAATTCTAAACACGCGGTTGGCCTTACCTGTGGACTTTGCTCGGTGTCGAGGTCGTACTTTTCGTCTCTTCCAGTGTACGCGAACTCCAGTGCATGACGCGCACGGCGTGCCACTGTGTCGATTACATTCGCGGGGCTTTCGCCGGCATGGCCTTATTGGATCTCGTATCACGGCTTTGCATCGCAAGGAATTTCGCCGCTATCTCGCCAAAGCACTCCGCCAACCATTGTGCCTGTGGTTTGCTCGTGATGCTTTGTGGGAGGAAGCTGAAGCCCGAGGACTTTCCGGGGTTGCTGCTCTCACAGATGATCAGTACAACGAAGCCTTGCAGGCCGTTCATGAATACTTCCGGAGAAATCCTGCAGCTCGGCACAACAGAAAATTACAACAGTTGGCTGGTCCCGTCAATGCTAGCGAGCGCAACTCCGGCAAAGAAGATTACCTCGGCCCCACTCCGCAACTATTCCGCTTCTATGCCTACCCAATCTTCTGTGACGAACTTCGCCGCCTGCATGCCGCCTTGCGCCCAGAAAATGCGACGGAACGCGAATTCATGACCGCACTGAAAGCAACGAATCTTCGTTTGCAACGCTGGAGTGCATTCAGAACATTCGGCGACGAGGCCTGGCACAAAGGTCCGCAATCCTATGTCCAGAGGACAGATGCTTCATGCATGACCTTCTCGCCGCCGGAGTTCTGCACAACAACGCCTCCTGCCACTTCGCGGGCTGTCGTGCATGGCGATGTCTGGTTGTGCTGTGCTCGTTGCAGCAGATGGCGTCGAGTTGACGTCGAGTCAAGCCAGGCCTATGCAACGGATGTCTTCTTCATCCGCGAAGTACAGAAGCGTCTATTGTTCATACGCACTGTGGCACCCAGAGTATGGGAATCCATTCATTCTGAAGCAGCTCGAGCTAGGAAAGCTGAACGACCATTCGCCGCAGCAACATATGATGCAAGCCTTCGCCTGTTGCACGAAACCTATCCTGAAGCACGAGAACTCTTCCATATCAACAGACACGTGCTGGACGTTATCGACCATGCAGCCATGAAGGTTGGCGTTCGTTTGGATGATACCTTGGTTGGTCTCGACGCCAACTCCTGGGATGTTTTCCACGGCCCTCGCTTTGAATGCGCCAATCTCGTGAATGTAACTTGCGCTGACAAACCTGATCTGGAACAAGCGGTTGATAGTGTTGCGGGTTACTCATTCCATGACTGCACACGCGGGGAACAATTTCTCATCGACAGTTGCTGTGCAGATACTACCTTTACCGCTGTCCACGCCGCATTCAACGGAATCACCGAACACAATGCTACGCCGAGCTGTGGCACAGATCGTCTTTGCACAGTCGCTGGTTGCAAACAACAATGCGAGCAACACTGGCCGCAAGGTCGGTCCATCGTAGTCGTTCCGCCGGGTGGCCATTGGAAATCCGAAGGCTTGCGAGTCGATGGCCTCTGCTTCTCACATTGGAGGCGCCTGTTCACTTACAACCAAACCAAGAAGAAAAAGAAGCAACGCGGCGGCATCACACATCCTTTCCATACCTTCTGGACCGACGCTGAACTCTTAGAAGAACCTGACGCTCGTCTACGCACCTTACGTTCTTCTACGATGCCCTATCTTCTTCTGCGCCTGACTAGTTGCGATGTCCGCTTGCCAGCTGCAGGCGACATCTGCTATCGTTCTTGCCCTGATGGTCGGTGGGACCTCCATACGGCTTCTGAAACGTTGCGGGCCCGTTTGCCATCGCGTGCCAACATCTATCCAGAGCATTTGGTACCATTGCACTCTGCCAAAATGAAGCTTCCCTTCCATGAGCACTTGCTCCGCCGAGTCCACGCCGTCCATAAAATCCTTGGCAACCTCGTCCTCTTCAAATGCAGCCTTTGCAAAGAGCGCTTTCCAGCATGCCACCCCGACCACGTCCCAGAGTTCGCTTTGCGCGTGCTTGCTTCCTACCGCAATCAAGTCTTCCACTGGGACCAGATCCCGTGCTCGGAGAGGCAAATTCTGGCGCCTTTACATAAAGGCACATGCCAGCGGTGTGAAGACGATAGGGCAGCAATAGAAGGAGACGAGCTTCTTCGCGACGTAGTTCTTTTCGGAAAGGCGAACATGATGGATCTGCTTTACGGTTACCCAGACGTCGATCGCTTCGATCCGTTGCTCACTGCTGACGAAACGCGCTTGCTGAAACTGCTTCATGAATATACCGAGTGCGCGACAGTCGTCGAAGAAATGCTCGTCTCCCTCTTGCATATGCAGATTGACGTCTGCCACTTCCGCCAAGGTCGCAAGCGAAGTTACGAAGGGCTCGCCCGCTATCGTAAGAATATCATTGCATTCCCACAGGAACTGCAAGAGGTGAAGCAACTGTTCCACTTTCTGACAAGCCTCAATGTCCATGACCTCGTCAACGTTGCCTTGCCCGATGACTGCGGGGTGCAAAAAGTACGCTCTGCAAAGATCATAGATTTCATTGATGAAGGTTTCCTCGTGCACGTGCTTGAGGAGGCAGAACATCGCCGTGTGAGTTTCACACAGGTCCGTCAACGTATTCGCCTGCCATGGCGCCCGCAAGACCTGAAAGACAATCTCATCATCCTGCGCCGCCGCAATGGGGAGAAGGATGACTACGTGGAAGACTTGCGTGTCCGACGGAACTTCGTCCGTGGCCTCTTGCAATTGTTGACGAAGGCTGGCGAATGGCGTGTCGATAGGGGCACTGAACCTCTGCACATGTTCTACACCGACTTCGACATCAGGCCGGACTATGAATTCGAAGAGATCTTGCCAGAAAACGCCGTTCCTGATGGTCTCAACTTCCGCTCGGTGGACGATGTCGACGACGCGACAACCATCACACGAATCGAATTCCAAGACTGGCTGACGGAGGGTCGTCATAGTTGTGATGTAGCACAATCCCTGCTCCACGTGTGGGTGCACCAGCTGCGAGGTTCTGACTGCGAAACCGTGGTCGACTTCTTCGATCTCCTCATGCTAGAGCACGTCGCCGAGAATCCGGAGGTCGATGAGACAGCAGTCACCTTACCTTTGTCATACCTCAGCGATTTCGTTTGCAAGCACTGTACCCTCGAATGTGCTCTTCCAGATGGCCCAGCAGCCTCTCGAAGGCAAGAAGTCCTCGGCCTCATTGGCGATGAGCTCGCTTCCATCCAAGCTTACATGACAGCCTGGCGCAGCTGCGGGACGCTGGAGCAAGAACCTCCACGAGATGTCGTGCAGAGCGTGCGTACTCAGACCGCACAACGCGTCCTCGGTTGGCCACAAATCAGCAAGAAGCCCATTGAGGAAAACAGCGACGGCCGACTGGTGAAGTCTCACCCCTTGACGTTTCCTACCGGGTGTGGCGATCTGCGACAAACACGACTGCGGACAGACTTCCATCCGTTGGCGTGGGTCCAGCATGTATTCCGCTACTTCGACGGACGGGTGCTCCACACTATCCGCGGGCAACGGGCAATTTGGGCAGTCTTCAACACCGCTATGCGAGAGCTCGCTCGACGCGCCGGCTCCCTCGTCCACAAGCGCAGTAACACATCAATTCTCACCAAAGCAGAACTACGCGAACTGGTGAAAGCTCAGGCGAGTCTCGTCTCAACACTCGCCGCGTTTGGTGCCGATATGCCCGCAACCGCCATGCAAAGCAAGCGCTCACGACATGAAGTTGAATGGATCGTCCGCCAGATGTCTTGGAGCCCGCCTTGGACTACCGAAGGCCGACGCGCCAGAGAGCAACACATTCTAACCCGAAATGCGATGCAACCCACCTCGAGTGATCTTCCGCTGCAAGCACCTGGCTCCAGCGCAAGAGACCCGGACGAATCCAGCCACGCGTCGCCCGCGACACCGCCTGACGATTCCAGCCTCACTTCCGAAGAACCCCCTGCACGCAACATTCCGAGGTCACACAAGAGAAGGCATCTGAACGATTCCAGCTCTGACTCCAACCACCCGGGCCTCTCTAACAACAAATCGCTCGCGGCACCATCTGATACTACCAGAGATGCTTCTGAGAACGCCTTTCCGTACAAGCCTGGCACGACGCGAAAGAGACAGCGTCCCAGTCGCTCGCCCACAGCTAGAGAAGGCATCGCTACGGACCGCGACGGTCAGACTGCTTCTATTCTTACCACCGATGCAACAATGCAAGCGATGGACAACCGATTGCCTCTGACCACAGCTGCTCGGGACATTTGGCGATCTCTTCCAAATATTTGCGTTCCTGATGTTTTCGGATACGACCGTTCTCCAGCTTTCTGGTTCACTTTGAATTTTCCATACAACCACGTACATGACGTGCACCGGTTTCATCGCGCCACCACGGAGATCCTAGCACGCCCCAGCCCACCGCAAGCCACCACTGTTTCTACCAATGGCTTACTACCTGTGGACCAGCGCTGTCTATGGGTCAGAAATAATCCCGACATCGTCTGCTTCGTTCATGCCCTTCGTGTCGAGCTTACCGTCTCGTACGTTATGGCGAACATTGTGCCGCCGGACGACGCCAAGCCCTTTCATTATTGGCTGGCCTTCGAATGGGGCTCTTCTGGTAACCCTCATGTCCATGGCCAAGCCTACGCGGCCGGCAACCCATCCTTCGAAAGTGTCGTCCAAGACGAGGAGACGCGTCGCCAACTCATCGAACACGGACATGCAGACGCTCTGAAGCTGCGCACTAGAGCAGAAGCCGAACTTGACCTCGGAAATTTCTTCGATGACTACATCAAAGAGTGGCACCCAAGCAAAGACGATCGCGGGAAAGATCTCTACCCATTCGCCTTGGAAATAATCAGAACCGCAGAGGCTGAACAGCCCCAATGCACTGATCTATTGGCTCTGTTGGACCGTGTTTTCGCCGATGACAACACGGATCCGGACTTGACATCGCTACAGCATTTACTCCTTGGTTTGATCGAAACCGGACAGCGACACACCTGGCATGGCCACAGGAAAGCCCCCGAATATGGCGTCGACCCTTGTGCTCGCAAAGGTTCCACCAGTGAAGGCAAGCATTACGTCTACTGTCGCTACCTCTTTCCGAGACTGCTGCGGCTATTCCATAGCCTACAGCGCGCCGTTGTGGAGGACGATCCGCATCGGCCGGGGCTACGCAATTTATTCTTGGCCAGGAATGATCCACTGATCAATCCATTCGAGCCTCACTTGCTCTTATGCAATTTGGGAAATATTGACTGGCGAGCGCTCCTGAATTTATGGGCCGTCTTGGAATATCTGACGAAATACGCTACGAAACTTGGTACAGGCACGTCAAGCTTGCAGAAAACCTTCATGCACGTCGTCCAGGCCGTCGATGAATTCGATATGGAAGATGGACTGCACGATCTGTGGCGCCGCGCCATCATGAAATTCTATTCTCGGACTATTGGTGGCAGAGACTTCTCCCTACTTGAGACTCTGCACTACGGCCTTCGCTTGCCAAACACACTGTCCACTTTCGGGGCCGTGCGCACCGTCAGCCTCTCCGGGTGGAGCTCGGTGCGGAGTAGACAGGAACTATGCCATCTGTCCGCACAGGATCGCGCCACATACTTTAACAAAATCGAACTATTTGACATGCGCGGAGACCTGGAACGACCTCGGACAGTACAGTTGCAAGATCTGGAGAACTTATCTCTCTATGCCTTCTGGAGGCTGTTCGACGTCCAGGGCAAGAAGCTAGTCAAAAAGCGCACCGAGCAATTCGTCGCGCTCAGTGGACTTGGGTGGCCCCCTCAAGCCAAACAAAGCCATGCCGCCCACGCCGAGTATGCTAAACGCACCTTGCTGTGCTACATGCCTTGTCCAGGCTTGCGTGGCACAGACTGGATCAAAGAACGGGTCGATGCCGAATTCCAAAGTTCCTGGCCCGTCGCCCTTTGGTCCTTTGTCATGGACGCCCACAACAAATGGTGCCCTACATGGGTCGTCCGCAACTACGAGGCTCACAACGAAGTCATCCAAGGATTACCACAGTTATCTGCCGCCCCGCCGGTAATCTCTACTGCTACGCAGCCGGCCGACGCTGCAGCGCCTGGCACTTCGTTGGTCCCACATGCCAAGCTGTTCAAGACCAGCTTCCTCTTCGAAGAGACCGGAGAACCGGGTGACCACAACGACGCAAAAGATTACGAGCAACGCGCCTTGGAAGATTGCTGGTCTCCGACTGATCGTGCACCATGGCAATTGCACAGCGCACTCGGGCCGAACATCAAACCCAACGAGCTTCGTGTCCGGGTGGCACCCCTGCAGGACGTCGTCAATCCACCAACCCACGACTACACAACTAATCCCGACAACGTGCAGCTGCACCACGTCAATGCCTTTTGGGCAGAGCTGGCAAAGACCACGAGCCGATACGACGACCATACACTAAATCGAGCTGACCTGGACGACGACTATCAACAGTTGTTCGTCGACATCTTGCTCCGCCACATGGCCGCCGTAATTGCTTTTGCCGAGAAGCGCGGTCCGTGGGTGCCACCTTTGCGGTTACTTCTCTTGGGGGGCCCTGGTACTGGCAAGACCAGAACTGTGCAGACCACCCTGCAAGAAATCTACCGCTTACTTGATGCCGCTGGGTTGCCTATCGCCTTCGTGCGCTGTGCCGCTCCTACGGGTTGTGCTGCCTTCAACTTGCGCTTCAACGCCACCACTGTTCATCGTCTGATCAACTTGATACCATCGCAACCTTGGGCAGAACTGTCCGACGACCGTCTCGTATTCCTACAAGCGCATCTCGCTCAAACGCGCTTGCTATTGATTGATGAGGTCAGCATGGTTGGTCGCCAGTTCATGGGCAAGATCGATAGTCGTTGTTGTCAAGGAAAAGCCGCTACCAATGTCCTCGACGCCAGCTTGGGCGGTATGTCTTGTGCACTGGTCGGCGATCCAGCACAAATCGAAGCCATTCAAGATCAGCAATTCTACGACCGCACTGCCCATAAGGACACGGCTCGCAACCCGCAAGCTTCCCACGTTGCCCTTTCGAATCGTGGGCTGGATGTTTACGGCGAGTTCGATTGGGTAGTCGTCCTTTCCACGGTCCACCGGCTACACAAACACGAGCACGCCGACACACCAGAGAAACAACTATTCAACGAACGCAGCGACCGCTTTCTGCGAATCTTGCACGCTTTGCGCAATGCGTCTCTCACTCACGAAGACTACTTCTGGCTGTGTCGCCTCAAACGTTGCCATGCATCTGCCTCGCGTCGGGCTTTCTTTGCGGATGCCCCGGTCCTTATGGAGTTTCGCCGCACAACAGAGGCCAACGAAGAGGACAATTGCGAATATTACAATCGGCAGCGGCTACGTGTCATGGCCAAAACCCGCGGAGTCCCAGTGATCGCTTTCGATGCAGTGCATGATGGCAAGCCACAGCAAGACGCCATGGAGATCGCCGACGCGTCTTTCTCTGGCTTACAGAGACGCCTTGAGTTAGCGGAAGGTGCCCGTATCATCCTGACACATAACCTCTCCGTCGAGCATGGCCTCATCAATGGCAGCCAAGGAGCCATTGTCTCGCTCTTATTCCTGCCAGGCACGCACCCAAACCATGCGAACATCCATTCGCGCATGCCCTTTGTCTTGGTCGCCGAATTCCCATCTTACAATGGACCGCCCTTCTTTACTGACCCTGACAAGAGGCACTGGGTGCCACTGCTGCCGCGCACTGCGCGGTGTGACGGCGATCACGCTATCACGCGTACTCAATTTCCTGTCTGCCTAGCGTATGCTCTCACGCCATGGAAAGCTCAAGGGATGACCTTGGCGAAAGTCATTGTCATGCTGCGTGCTGCAGGCGCCAAACCTGGGGTGCTTCTCGTCGCCTTGTCGCGAGTCCGTCATCCAGACCATCTGCTCCTGGAAGATGACTTTCCATCACTCGCAACCATTCAGTCCCAGGTCACGACGCACAATTTCCAAATGCGCCAACGATGGGAAAAACTCGCGCTCGTCAAATTCTCTAACACCATTCGAGAGCACATGCGTGATCCAAATCTTTTCTCTCCCAATGCAATTTGGACATCGGAGAGCAGTGCATTGGCAGATGCCCTCTTGGCAGCGTGTGCTTCCTCGCGTAATCAAAGCGACGAAACACTTGTCGCCGCCGTCGTGCGCCAGCACATTTCCGCACGCACAGAAGAGGTCGCATCCGTGTGGCAGCGTTTGCACACTTACCCACACGTCTTCGCAGTCCACCATGCCAACGGTGTCTTGTCTCAGGCAACCTTGCAAGGCGACATTGTCACTACAACCGCTCCGCCCACTATTCCACCATACATCACCTTCGAAGGTTGGAAAGTCAATATCAGCGATTTCGAGACTTACATTAATACCGGTCGTCTCAGCGAGCCAGTCTTCGAGATGCTCGCCAAGGTTCTGCGCCGCCGCCTTCCGTCGCATATTCGCCTTTACCGGCCAGATCAACTGCGCAACCGGAAGCTCTCCGCCAGTATCTTCTCGTCTGAGTGTGCCAGCCAACCCAGCCACGCCCTCCCACTTCAACAAGCTTTCCTGCCGGTGCATTTGCGATCGCAACAGTGGGCGCTTTACTGGCTCTCCCGGGGTTGCACCAGTCAACCCATACGATGTACAGGACTCTTTGCTAGTGAGACCGCTGCAGGGGAGCTGTGGGCAGCAACTTCTGGCTACATCGCACAAGCCTTCAGTACCACCATCCCCGCGGTTACAAAGGTACCCGTCAAAGAGTACACCGACCTCTGTGTCTTCTTCGTGCTCTCGTCGCTGTCGCAACGCGATCCGGTGTTCATGATGCCTACGAATGCGCACACGTTAGTCAAAGATGCAGCGTCCTTTTTTACCACGCTCTTGCACTCCCTCTCCGTTTGCTCTTCCATCGATTTCGATACCCTGCAGTCGTGTCAGCCGTCGCTTGGGTCTTTCCTCAATCAATTCGCTACTTCCATCGTCCCTGCGCTCCCTTCTGCTACATCGGACGGACAACCACCCAAACTTAGATTACACCTTCAGCAGCAAGCAAATGCCAGCGTTAGCCCTACCGCGACAACATCGCAATCTCAAGGGGACTTGCTCAAGCGCCGGCGGCTTCTACCTCCACCCGACACAAGTGCTGCTCCAACCACGCGCTCGTTCTCTTCATCACATATGTTTGCAGTCGTGCCATCAGGCCCCAGCGCTGCATCCACTTGTGCTGCTACATCGCCCCCGCCGCAAAAGCCCACCACTTCCGAAGCCATGCCCCCTACCGCAGATGCGCCGCAAGGAAAGCCCACCTCTTCTCCGGCCATGCCCCCTGCTCCAGGTGTGCCGCCACCTCTAGTTGTATCATCGCACGATGCACTGCATCGCCAATGTCAACGTTATCTGTACGGCTCGCCCAAGATCATTGAGGCCTTGCCTTTGGAATACCGGCAGCTCGTGCAACATTATGGCGTCTTTCGCAAAGTGCGCACCAAAGGGGATGGTGCATGCGCACTGCATGCTCCCTTTGGTGTCCCAACATCTGCGGATGAGCTGGCTGCACATTCTGCGTGTCGACCAGCTGTTGCCGACCTCCTCCGCCAAGTTGCAGATGATTTCCACGGGCAATCTATCTCGGTGGCGCAGCGCCTCACGCATTTGGTTGCTATCTTGTGGGGCTTCGTTTCCGCGCACCTTCGCAACGACCCTGACCGCGACAGCGAAGCGGATCTCTTCTGGCAAGCGTTGCCGCCGCCAGCGCGTGCCTCCGCGCGAGCAGCCTTCGACAATCACCAACGAGCCCGTAACGAACAGCAGGGTCAGTTGGAACTCTTTGACGTCACTGCTGCTCGCGTGTGTTCCACCCTACCTGCCGACGTACTCCTCGAACCACTCGCTCTCACTCTAGAAGGCTGCCTCGATGAATGGCACGAGCCCGCCTGGGAAGTCGGCTCTGGCGGTGCCTTAATCGTGAAGGGCTCCCTCTCTACACCGGTGCCGTTCCCAACAGATAATCCTCCGTACGATAAACTCGCAGCTCTCGCTGATCCACGCGCCTGTTTCAATGCTCTGCGACGAGCGTTCTTTATACGCGGCAGAGGCGCCGACAACAACCAACAACAAGCCATTGTGAGCGTGCTATACGACTTAACAGAAAATACACCTTCAGCGCGCCAAGACCTCGAGCAATTCGCTCGTCTTCTGCTTACCGATTTCCACCAAGCTCACATCACGCCCGAAGCTCCGGCCACTTTCGCTCCCCAAGCCTTGCTTGCACTCTCGCTTGCAGTGCGCCAGCCATCTTACTGGTTCAGTGTCGACGAGCTTTTGTTGATTGCCGACCTGCTGCATCAAAACGTCGTCGTCGTTGAGGAATTCGCTCGTTCTTTCCACTTCGCCGGTTCTTCATTTCTCCGTCCTCAACAGCCTGTTGCATTCGTCTCTCTGCGATCCGGGCGAGCTCACAATGTACGATCGCATTTTACAAGACTGGTTCCAACTTCTCCTGGCAGCACTCCGGCGGCTACGCTTCTTCGGCGGCGACCTTGTTCCAGACGAAGGGGGACAGCTACATCACCTGCTTCCAGCTTAGCTGCCGGCTTTTGTTTTCGCATGTAGTCCTTGCATGCCGCACTCATAATTGTGACCCTGGCGCATACCATCAAGAATTGCTCAAATATTATCTTCCATGTCCTGTTGAGAATCCGAACGGCTTCTATGTGCAAAAATAATCATCTCAGCGCCGCTTTTACTGGGTAAGCAGTATTCTGTTTCGGCGTTCATATCATTCACGTTAACTCTTTCCGACGGGAATTCAATTTCAGTCTACATGTTCCTTACAAGGTCCTTGGGTGACATTCTCGGTCCTGCCCTTGGCCACGCGCCACTATTTTGGAAGAGCCATTTACATGGGTATTTACCAAATAGGATCGTGTACGCTCGTCGTGCCG
>PVBE010025666.1_pt1 | contig 12038 bp, 13 predicted proteins | sample 1631181 | NCBI WGS metagenome assembly PVBE01 (sample SAMN08397723, study PRJNA350692) | Marine metagenome, whole genome shotgun sequencing project. | isolation source: water | place: Pacific Ocean | collected 2012-04 | reverse complement strand
TGATCCGGGGAGTGGTCCGAAAGCCAGCTGGCAAGCTCTTCGGAAATGGACCCCAGATCGTCATTGAAATCGATTCCATCGACCGGAAATAGGTCTTCCCGGGTTTATCACGAACAGGCCTCCGCCCATGGCGGGGGCCTGTTTTTTTATCCTCCCGCAGCCTGGCGTGAAAATCTCCCAGCCACCGGGAACCGGACTAGTTATCTTCCTTCGGCATCAGGTGTTTGATCACCTGCTCCCCTGCGGCCACGAGCGCCCGGTTGGAGAGGTTGTCCATCCATGAGGTGTTAAAACCAGCAATGGTGGTCGTACTTGAACGGGAAGAGTTTCCGGTCACCGTAAATCGCGTCAGAACCTTACCCGCTTCTCCGTTACCCGTCTCCACCAGTTCAAGTTCCACCCTGCACTTGGCTTCGCCCCCGAGGTCCGCCGCACGCAAAAGTGGGTTGCCCGCGTTGTGGGAGACAAGGGTACCCCTGAGAAGCAAATTCCCCCCTCCAGAAACCGGTTTGAAATGGTCCGTCTCCCCGAGCTGGGCATTCAGAACCTTAATCAAATCCAGGGCAAAGGCATGGAGATCTTCCGTCCCACCTTTAATCTGTACCTGGATCGAAGAGTCGTCCGCAATGGAAGACTCCAGTGGCTGTTGTACCTTGATATCACCCGTGGAAGCACATCCGGTACCGGCAAGAAAAGAAAGACTAAGTACAAAAACGACCCTGGCACGGCCGTGTCGCAGAGATCTCTTCAAAATGGTTCCTCCCCGGTAAAATGAAATTCCAAGACTGACTGATCTTATTCGGGGACTTGTGGCAGGGACAACCGAATTCTGCCATCCCTTTCCCGGTTTGAGACATGGCGGGATATAACCCTCGGGACGGACTTGATCCTGATCCGGAACCAATTCCGGAAAATCCCCAATTTTCTCAAAAAGTCATTCCCGTAATCCCCAACAGGATGGAGGGAGCGGTCTTAAGATGGTTTTTGAATCGCCTGTTCCAAAACAGGGCGGTTCATAACGAAAAGGAGGACCGAATGAACAAAGTGATTCTCTTGCCGGCCGGTATCGTCACGGGAGTACTTTTTTTCCTTTTTGCAGGGGTCGTATGCATTTCCCCCGAACTGGCCGTCGCTCAAACGGCCGAAAAAGAACCACCTCCGCCCCCGGAAAAGATCAAGACTCCGCGGGAAAAGGAGAATCGGTGGATCATCGTTCCCGCCCGGACTGTGGAGGGAAAATCGAGCGCCAAATTCGTGATGTACAATCACCAAACGGGAGAATCTTATGCAACCAACACGGCAAACACGACCTGGGAGAGGATGACTTTCAAAACCGACCCCTCGAGATCAAGACTGGTTCGTCTTTTCCCCTCCGCTCCAAAGAAATGAGCGGAACTATTCAGATAGAGGAATCCAACTCCTTGATCAGGATGCTCCCCTGCAGGAGCCATGACCACGGATGGACCATCGGATCCAACGGGGACAAAAAGGACTCCGCCAAACCTGTTTTCGAGGACCTCAGGGCCAACGTTCGGATTTACGAATCCACCCTCGACCGGCCCGGCCATTCCAACGAAGAGGTCCACTTTACCCCCGGAATGGAGGAGGAAATCTATGTCTGGCACTGGCGTGCCATCAATTCCCGCGGCTTCGCCTCCTCAGGGGAGACGGCAGAATGGGAAAGAGGGGGGGGCCCGGTCGGCCCCCTGCTTCCCGGCGATATCAACATGGATGGATGAAGGAACATTTCCGATGTGACCTACCTCCTCAACTGGCTCTTCAATGGAGGCCCGGAGCCGATCAACTTCCATCTGCGGAAAATGGAATTGGATGTCCTGGACAGGCAACCGGTCACGCTGAGGAAAGATAACCTGCCGCGCCGGTAGGAGGTTTACCCGGCTTCCGCCGAAGATCCCGCCAGTCTCCGTGGAAACTCCTCTTCCAGCCTGCCCCACGCCTCGTCGCGGCCTTTCCCGATCGAGATCACGTCAAACTTCCCGAAATCGCGCAGGCAACCGACATTGTAGAGAAGGAAATGACCCCGGCCGGTTCCCACGTCAAAAAGGGAATCCCCGAGAAGTTCACACAATTGCACAAACGTAATCCCTTTGAGGCGGGGATCGATATAGTCCCGCGCACGGTAAGAGGGCCTCTTCCCCACTCCGAAGATGCGATCCAGAAGAGACATCGGGATCGAAGTTCCCCCCCACCGGCCGTTGCATTCGACAAAGCGGCGATGCGCCCGGGAAATCTCCTCCCCGCAGAGCAGGAAATCGAACGAACACCGCCCGGTGTACCCGGCCTGCTGCAGAAACCCCGCCACTTCCAGGCTCATCCTTCCCATTTCGTCCTGGAGTTCCCGGGGAAGATTCGACGGCACGCTTCCCTGGAAGATACATTCCCTCCCTTCCAGGAGTTGCTGGAAAACTCCATCCAGGCGGGGAATCCCCTGCCCCGCGGGAGGAATCCAGGTCTGGGTGGAGGGGGATTGGAGAACATCCTCCCGCCATTCGGAGAGCAGGATCTCCATTTTCCCGTTCCAGCCGTGCGATTTTTCGAAGAGAAGAATCTTCTCTTCCGCCCCGGAAGCGAGATCGTGCGAATCGAAGACCTGGTTTCCCATCGCGGAGGCATAATCGGCGATTTTCAGAACCAGGGTCGGAACCTCTCCGGCAAATTCACGTGCCGCATCCGCAAGTACCGTGGTATCGGTGGAAGAGACCGTCCGGCAGACCGACTCTTTCCCGAAAAGAATCTCGAATACGGAGGTCATCAAACCCTTGTGATTGGCCGCATACGATGCGGGCGGAGCGGGGGCCAATACCCGGATGTCTGCTGTCGTACGCTCCTGCAGGGCTCTCGCCAGTTTCCAGACCGCCGGGGACCCCATGTAGGGATGAATCAGAAACCGCCCCTGCTCCTCCCCTTTTTCCTGAAGCCGGTCCATGATGGCCGGATCTCGAAGGCAGGTATCGGCCACACAGAGAGGATCCGCATCGGGAACATGTGCGTGGAGGAATTCGGGAGCGCCAATCCCCAACCGGGTCTGGTTGTACTCTTCGTAACCCGGAATCTGGGTCTGGGTCGAGACGAAGAGGTCTCCATCCCCCGCCCGCGTGCGGGAGCGCATCTGGTACCAGTCCACCCCCTGGACCCCATCCAGGAAGGGAATCCCGCTGAAATCCTCCAGGACCAGCGAAGGAACGCCCTCCACACTCCCGTCCTGTATCAGGTCCCGCCAGGATTCCAGGTCCCCGCCCCCCTGCAGGAGGGCGAGAGCCCGTTCTGTTTTCGATGCGCTCACGGCGATATCATACACGGGAAAGAGGAAAAAGGGGTTTGATTCTCCCTCCGAAGCGGGTACATTTCCCTCCTTAAATACCTGAGGAGATGTCTGATGACGACGATGTTGCAGCACTTTGTGAACGGAACCGAAATGCCCAGTGCCAACGGAAGGCACGGCGATATTTATAACCCCGCGACTGGACAGGTCCAGAAACAGGTCGCCTTCGCCAGCAAGAGCGATGTCGAAAAGGCGATCTCGGCAGCGCAGGAGGCTCTCCCCGCATGGGCGGCCACCCCGCCGGCACTTCGGGCGAAGATTCTCTTCAAGTTCAAACACCTCCTGGATCAGAACGCCGACAAGCTCGCAGCGATTCTCACATCCGAACACGGAAAAGTGCTCAACGACGCCAAGGGGGAGGTGATCCGCGGAATCGAGGTGGTTGAATTCGCCTGTGGAATCCCGCACCTGCTCAAGGGCGAATATACCGAGAATGTCGCGCGCGACGTGGACAGCTGGTCGATGCGCCAGCCGCTCGGCGTGGTCGCCGGAATCACCCCGTTCAACTTCCCCGCGATGGTTCCCCTCTGGATGTACCCGATCGCGATTGCCTGCGGAAACACCTTCGTCCTGAAGCCCAGCGAAAAGGATCCGGGTGCCCCCCTCTTCTGCGCCAAGCTGCTCAAGGAAGCGGGCCTGCCGGACGGCGTGCTCAATATCGTCAATGGAGACAAGGAAGCGGTCGACACGCTTCTGACCGACCCGCGGGTGCAGGCGGTCAGTTTTGTCGGATCAACCCCCATTGGGGAATACATCTACAAAACTGGTTGTGCCAACGGAAAAAGAGTGCAGGCCCTTTGTGGCGCCAAGAACCACATGGTCGTCATGCCCGATGCGGACATCGACCAGGCGGTCGATGCACTCATGGGTTCCGCCTTCGGATCTGCAGGAGAACGGTGTATGGCCATCCCGGTTGCCGTCCTCGTTGGCGATGTGGCCAACCCGCTCATGGAGAAGCTCACCTCCCGTGTCAGTGAGATGAAGGTCGGACCCGGGACAAATCCTGAATCAGAGATGGGCCCCCTCGTCACCCCGCAACACCACGACAAGGTCCGCGGCTACATCGACCTCGGCGTCGAAGAGGGCGCCACCCTCGCCGTCGACGGCCGGAACCTGAAGGTGGACGGCCATGAAGAGGGCTGTTTCCTTGGAGGATCGGTCTTTGACAACGTGAAGCCCGAAATGCGCATCTACAAGGAAGAGATCTTCGGACCGGTTCTCTCCGTCGTCCGGGTCCCGGACTTCGAAACCGCAATCCAGCTGGTCAATGACCATGAATACGGAAACGGAACGGGCATCTTTACCCGCGATGGCGATGCAGCGCGCACGTACGCGTCCCGGGTGCAGGTGGGGATGGTCGGCATCAATGTTCCGATTCCGGTGCCGATGGCCTACCACAGTTTCGGTGGCTGGAAGCGCTCCCTCTTTGGCGACCACCACATGCACGGCCCGGAAGGCGTCCGATTCTTCACCCGTCAGAAGACGATCACATCCCGTTGGCCGACGGGAATCCGCGCGGGAGCACAGTACCACTTCCCGACGGTGAAATAATCGAAGTTCCCGGGTCAGGATGCCCAATTCCGGACTTCACTTGATCCCGAGAAGTTCGACATCGAAGATCAGGGTGGAGTTTGCCGGGATGTTCGCGTTTTCACGGGATCCATAGGCCAGGTTGGCGGGAATGATCAACCTTCTCTTTCCTCCCACCTTCATCGTGGCGACCCCTTCATCCCAACCCTTGATCACCCGGCCGTAACCCAGCGGAAACTCGAAGGGTTTACCCCCGTCGACGGAACTATCGAACTTATTTCCGTTTTCAAGCCACCCCGTGTAGTGGACGACCACCGTCTGGCCCCGCGATGGACTGGCACCCGACCCCGCTTCCACATCAATGTATTTCAATCCGCTGGATGTCGTCACCAGATCCGGGTTGGATTCTTCCGTGGAGATATCTTTCTCCGGTTCCACTTTTTCGTTGCAACCGACCAGGACCAACACCGTTGCCGCCAGAATCCATCTCATGAATCCATTTTCTCCTTTCTTCCCCGACCATTTTTCACACATGCTTGCCCCGCTCCCACCGTTCCTTCCCGATCAACGTCTCTCCCGATTCGACCGCGGGCTCTTCCAGCGTCGTCCCCATGCTGTCGTTCCAGCGGTTAAGATATCCGAAAAGCGAGACCACGCCCAGAATCTCCACCACTTCCCCGTCGTCCCAATGCCGCCTGACGCTTTCTGCCACTTCCTCCGTCACCGCGTTGGGAGAACTCGCGGCAGCCACGGCGAAATCGAGAGCGGCCCTTTCCGCATCGGAATAGAGGGGGCTGGTCTTGTACTGGAAAACATCCTTCATTTTCCCGGCCGTCTCACCGTACCGCTCCGCGGCACGAATTGCATGGGCCATTCAGTAACGGCAGCCCGCGGTGACCGAAGCAAGGAAGGCGATGAGCCTCTTCAGCCCGCTCGTCACCCGGCCGTGGTTTTCCATCACCGCCCTGTTCAACCCGATGAAGGCGCGCGCAATGGACGGACGCCGTTGCATCGTCAGGACACTGTTCGGGCAGAATCCGAGCGTCTCTTGGAAGAACGTGGCCAGTTCCGAAACTCCAGGATCTGAATCGGGAGGAAGAGGGTCGATCAGCGCCATCAATTCGTCTCCTTTCCCCGGCGATTATCCGGGAACAGTCGGTCCATTCATCGTAGAATAGGGATCTGGAGAGGAGCATAAAATGACGTCACCAGAAAAGAAACCGGAAACCGGGCGGAAAAGGAAATTTGGCATCAGTGGATTCATGTCGCTTCTCGGAAGCATCCTGCTTCTTGCCGCCTTTTTCCTCCCCCTCGTCAATACCGGTTCCCTCTTCAACGACATCCTTCCGGACAAGCTGCATGTCATCCACCTTGCATGGTCCATCGATGAGGATGAAATCCCGGACGAGGACCGGGCCCAGTTCGAAGCCGGCCTGGAATTTCTCGAGGTAATCGGGGTCCGGGAGTACTCGGAAGATCTTACCCGTGCGGAATCCGACCAGGAACGGGAGCAGGTGGTCGCGTCCCATGCCCTTTCGGGTGTCGATATTGCGCGTGGAATCTGGTTCATGTATTCCCGCTCCGGGGTGTTCCTGCTCGACCAGTCGGAAATGACCACCTTCTTCTGGATCCTGATGGGAATGGGCTGGATCGTTATCATGGCGGGAATCCCCGGAATCCTCTCCCTGGTACGGAGAATCCAACCCCTGAGTGCATTCCAGGTCTCCTGGAACGGCACCTACGGTCTCATTCTTTTCGTAGGGAGCCTTTTGCTCCTGATCGGAACCAACCGGTTTGAATACGTCTCAGAGATCCGTGTGGACTATATCCGGGCCTCCACCGCGATGGTCTTCATTGCGGGAGCGGCGTTGATCTGGCTTTCCGCATTCGCGGGACTCACCCGGTCAACCTGGTGGAAAGCCCCCCTGATCGGGGTCTTCCTCCTCGCTTTTACCACGGGAAGTTTCATCCTCTCCGGGAAAATGATCCTGGGATAAAGGATTCATCCGCATCCGGGACCAGGAAACCACCACTTTTTCGAATTTGGGATATTCACCTCGGAAAATTGGTGCCCACCATGATACCCTTTTTCCGGCAGTGCTGATTTTCCATGATTGAGAGGATCCCGGATGAAAACCAAAGAACGAATGACCCTTGTCGCAATCTGTGTAACCGCATCTTTTTTCGGAGGGTTCCTGGCCACAACCTTCTTCCAGGGAATTCCGGAGGCTCAAGCCTCCGAGAAAGCGGCCGTTCTGGAAGTCGTCAGTGCCGAACAGTTCCGGCTTATGGATGCCAATGGAAAACCGCGGGCGCTTCTCACCACAAGCAAAAAATTGACCGCCCCCATGTTCATCCTCCTGGATGAAACGGGAACCCCACGACACACCACGACTCTAACCAAGTCTGGTGACCCGGTTATGAGCTTTCTCAGTGCAGAAGGTAAAAACGTCCTGGCAATGAATACAAAACCGGATGGAACAGGCGCGATCTTGATGATGGGCCAAGACAAATCCACCGCCGGCTCCTGGACGATCGTACAGACCAAGGATGGAAACTGGCATACGGCCTTCGAGGCGGGATTGGTCGAAGCTACCCTGGGGAAATAACCCCGCGCATTTACTGGGGATTGGAAGTTACCGGAGAGAAGATCTCGCTGAACACGGGATCATTTTCGAGCCCGAGTCCCTCCGCCTGCAACCGTTTAATTTCTTCCGGATTATTGGAACGCACGATCAGGAGATCATCAAAAGCGGCCGCCTTGTTGCCCAGGATGTAATGGACTTTCGCTCGACTGACCCGAGATGGGAGATGGTCTGGGCGCAGCGAAATGGCCGTGTTAAACCGGAGGAGCGCAGTCTCCCAATCCCCTGCCCGCCCCGCCAGGGTACCAAGGTTGTACCAGGTCCGGAAATAGTACGGGGCAATTTCCGCCGCACGGAGAAGGTGTTTTCCGGCCTCCTCATCCTTCCCCCCGATTCCGAGCAAGGCAATCCCCATTCTGTTGAGCAGTACCACATGATGTGGACGCTCCTCGAGAGCACTTTTGCAGTGGTGAACCGCCTCCCCGTATTGATTCTTGGAGGAAAGCAAAGGACCCAGCTCGTAATGGGCTCTCCAGTAGTGGTCATCCACCGCATTCAATTCTTTCAGAAGGCGAATGCGGGTTCCCGAAGGCTGCCCCATCGCATCCTGGAAAAGGCGGTCGTTGGAACCCTGCCGCAGGGAAAGCACAATGATCAGGATCCCCAGGAAGGCCTGCACACCGTGAATGGCCATCCGAACCTCCCATGAAAAACGGCGCGGTGTGTGCGACCGCCGGTCCCCGATAACCTGGATAAAGGAAAGGAAGAGGATAAACAGGAGAAAGTGGGAGGCATGAAGGTGGAGCGTATTGGTCAGCCCCGCCGCGAGAAAGGCCACCACCCCGCCTCCTACCCCCGCAATTCCGGCCACCTGGCTCCAGTTATCAAGGTGAACGAGATAGTACCTCCAGAGCCGGACCGCGACATAGAGGACCAGAAGAAAAGCAAGAATACCCAGGATACCCATCTCTGCGGCGATCTGCATCCACGTGGAATGAGCATCCTCCGCCTCCACAAAGGAGGTGAGCCCCTCGTTCCGGTTTGAGATCAGGAATTCCTCCTCCGTCCGGTACGGGGGGAATTCCACCGCGAAGTTACCGACTCCCGTTCCCAGGACAGGATTGTCGAGGGCCAGTTGAAAACTCCCTTTCCAGAGTTCCGTTCGAACCCGGACCGAGTCCATCCGCTTCTGGACCAGGGGAATGAAAAGGAAGGCAACAAGAAGAACACCCCCACCCACCATGAGGAGTCCCCGCCCCCGTTTCCACCGCCAGGCAAGTCCCCCGAGAACCACGGCCGATCCTGCCGCCAGGCCGAGAAGACCTCCACGGGAATCGGTCAGAACGGTGGCAACAAGCAGGGCGATGGAACTTCCAATAAAAAGAGGACGGAATTTCGGACTGAAACAGAGTCCCAACATGACCGGGAAAAGAATGCCTGCAAATGCCCCCGCCCGGTTGGGATTTCCCAGGGTCCCGATCACGGGATCCCCCCTGAAAGCCTGGAACATCACCACCGCAGAGAAAAGGGCTCCAACCACGGCGATCGAGGGAAATCCCCAGGAGAGAAGATCCCGGCTATGGAAAAAGGGACTGCTCAGGATGAAATAAGTGAGCAGGCCCAGGGTGAGAACGATCAGGGATGGAAGGGCGGCCCAGAATGACCCTCCGCCGAGAAGCGAGAAAACCGCCACCAGGACAAAAACAATGAGAGAAATGCGAAGAGGATCGAATTTACCCTTCACCTCCGATTGGCGGGCTTCCGAGTACACAATCCCCCCCATCAGGAGGGTGACACAGAGACCCCATACGGGGATACGAAGAGCGTCCGGCCCCATGCCTGGAAGACGGAAAAGAGGAATGGCCAGAAGGAGTAGAACCAATACCTGGGTAAAGCGTTTCATTCCCGCTGAAGGTAACCGATTCCTGGAAACGTGTCCTGCTTTCGACCGACAATATCCCGGAAGCCAGGTGAAACATCAGCCCCACCTGGAGGGAGATGTCCGCCCTGGAATCCCGTCCCTAGTCTTCCTCTTCGGCCTTTTTCGCCTTGGCGATCACCGCGTCGGCAAGCCGGTGCGGAAGTGGATCGAAGTGGGAAAACTCGACACTGTAGGAACCTTCCCCGCCGGTGGCCGACCGCAACTGGGTCTCGTAATCGGAGATCTCCATGAGCGGGATCTGCGCCGTGATCACCTGCAGGTCACCCTGCGCGTCCATTCCCTGGATCTTCCCGCGGCGGGAATTCAGGTCACCGGTGATGTCTCCCATGAACTGTGTCGGAATGATGACTTCCATGTGGACCACCGGTTCGAGCAGGACCGGCTTTGCCTTCATGAAGGCGTCCTTGAAGGCCTTGGAGGCGGCCAGCTGGAAGGCGGCAGGACTCGAGTCGACGTCATGGTAGGAACCATCAAAGACATCCACCTCGACATCGACCACTTCATTGTGGCAGAGAACCCCCTTCGACAGGGCCTCCCGTATTCCCTTCTCCACAGCGGGAAGGAACTGCTGGGGAATGCGTCCCTGGGTGATGGAATTGGTGAATTTGAATCCCTCTCCACGCTCGGTCGGTTTCACGCGGCAGTAAACCTCACCATACTGGCCGTGGCCACCCGACTGCTTCTTGTGCTTGTGATGCCCTTCGGCATTTCCAAGAATGGCCTCCCGGTAGGCAATCCTGGGCTGTTTCGTGTTCACTTCAACATCGAACTTCACCTTGAGCCGTCCGAGCACGGTGTCGAGATGCAGCCGGCTGATCCCGCTGATGACGAGTTCCGCCGTCTGCTTATCACGCGTGAACTTGAAAGTGGGATCGGAAACCTCCATCTTGTGGAGGGATTCCGAAAGGCGTGCAAGGTCCGCCTTGCTCTTCGGCTCCACCGCAAGGGAAACCATCGGCGTCGGGAAGGTGGCCAAGTCAAACCGGATCAAATTATTCGGATCGCAGATGGTATCCCCCTGGGAAAGATCATCCACCTTGGCGATCGCAACAATATCCCCGGCGATGACCTGGGACGTGTTCGCCTGGTCCTTTCCGAAGGGCTTGAACATGCCGCCGATCCTTTTTCCTTCCCCGATCCGCTGGTTGAAGAGAGGGGCCGCATTGGTCAGGTTCCCGCTGTAAACACGAACAAGGCAGAGCCTCTGGACAAACGGATCCGAGATCGCCTTGAAAACCTGGGCGGAAAGGGGTCCGTCAATGGCCCGCTCAATCTCCTCTTTCTTTTCGGGATCGGTTCCCTTCCGGGCCGGAACATCCGTCGGCGCGGGGAAATATTTCGCGATAAAATCGAGGGTTTCCGCGACACCGATGTCATTGATTGCGGAGGAGCATAGAATCGGGACGACCTTTCCTTCGGCAATCGCTGCGGGAAGTTTCGCCGCCAGTTCCTGCGGAGTCACGGTCTCCCCTTCAAGGAACTTCATCATGAGATCATCGTCGATCTCCATGAGCTTTTCCTTGGCTTCGTCAAGAAGGGAGGAATAAGGCCCCTCCACGGAATCATTTACCAGGATGTTGGTCACCTTGGAAAAGCTTCCCCCTTCACCATCGGGAATCAGAACCGGAACACACTGCTTCCCGAAAGTCTGCTGTATCTTTTCGATCAGCTCCCCGTACTGGACATTGTCGGCATCCATCTTGTTTATGCTGATCACACGGCCAATGCCGATTTTTTCAGCCCACTGCCACATCTTCCTCGTATTGACCATGATACCACCGGATGCATTCACGCAGATCATGGCGGTTTCGACCCCGTGCATTCCACAAACCGCCTGCCCGACGAAATCGGAATAGCCGGGCGCATCCAGGATATTGATCTCCTTCCCGCCCGTGTTCAGGGAGGCGAAGCTGAGGTCGATGGAGACCTTCCGATCATGCTCATCCAACTCGTGATCGAAAACGGAGGTTCCATCATCGATGGACCCGAGCCTTTTCACGGCTTTCCCGCTTAACAGGAGAGCATCACCGAGCGTGGTTTTTCCGGATGCGTTGTGTCCGACGAGAACCAGGTTGCGAATATCGGCGGTTGTGTACTTGGCCATCTTCGAAATCTTCCTCCTCAGAAGGGCTGGACTCGGCATTATCTCGTGGGTGTGACCCCGGCACGAAAGGTCGGATTATAACGGTGGCCCGGGGTGGAGTCAAACATGGCAAGGAACCCCTGGAGGGCGTCTGGAATGGACTTTTGACCCGGGTTCCTATCGGGCGATGACGATCTGGACCCGGCGGTTTTTCGATTTCGAGGAGGGGTCAACCGGATCGTACGGACCGTAGGCCCCCCACCTTAAGTCCAGCACTGTTATTTTAATCCCTTGATCCCTCCCGCTCTTTGTTCTCCCCATCCACTGACAATCCTCTGCGTTCATCTCACTGCCGACTCATGTGTGTCATCACCATATGATCTTCTACAATATGTGATCTGTTGTTGTTCTTGTTTCTACAGTGTGGTTATCATGCTCACTTATCACCCTTCGCTCACTATCCCGGATGCATTGCATTCCATTCCTACACCCCATTTCATTTTGTTGCATTCCATGTATTATGTTCATCCCATTCAATGGCGATATAATATCAAC
>PVBE011922432.1_pt1 | contig 12039 bp, 6 predicted proteins | sample 1631181 | NCBI WGS metagenome assembly PVBE01 (sample SAMN08397723, study PRJNA350692) | Marine metagenome, whole genome shotgun sequencing project. | isolation source: water | place: Pacific Ocean | collected 2012-04 | reverse complement strand
GTCGAGAAGCGACGAGAAGCAGTGGCAGGCCCCACGCTTAGAGGAGCGACGCTGAGCGAGGTGACCTCGGACCGAGGGGCGAAGGGAGCATTTCCCCGATCGGTGCTCTCGGTCGCCGTTTCGGCGGCACTGACCGACCCCACGAACAGTCGACGGCTCGGCTCAGAAGCCGGAGAAGTTCGGCTTCCGTTTCTGGAGAACCGCCTGCATCGCTTCGTGGGTGTCAGGGGCGCCCAGTCGCTGGATGAAGGTGTGCCCCTCGTCCGCCAGGACGGCGTCGATGTAGCGCCGCGTATGCTCGCGCAGGAGACGCTTGCTGGCGGTGACGGCGCCCGGCGCCTTGTCGGCGAGCTTTCGCGCGGTCCCGAACGCCGTCTCGAGAAGCAGCTCGGCGGGGACCGTCCGGTTGACCAGCCCGATCGACATCGCGGTGGCCACGTCGAAGGACTCGCCGAGGAGGAGCAGCTCGGTCGCGCGCTGCATGCCGGCGAGCATCGGCAGCAAGAGTGAGGACCCCGCCTCCGGAGTCACACCCAGGTTGACGAAGGGCATCCGGAACATCGCCCGGTCGGTCGCGTAGACGAAGTCGCAATGGAGCAACATCGTGGTGCCGAGACCGATGGCGGGGCCGCTGACGGCGGCGATGATCGGCTTCTCGGCGAAGGCGAGCGACCGGAGCAGGTGAAACACCGGCGCGTCGAGCCCGGTCGGCGGCTTGTGTACGAAGTCCCGTAGGTCGTGGCCGCTCGTGAATGCGCTTCCGGCCCCCGTCAACACCGTGGCTCGCACCCGGTCGTCCTGCTCGGCCTCTCCGATAGCCGCGACGAACTGGCGGTACATCGCGGTCGTGAACGCGTTCTTCTTCGCCGGCCGGTGAAAACGGATGGTCGCGACGCGATCATCGACACGATACGCGACGTGACCGCTGTCGGGCGCTTCTGTCATCGGTCCGGGATTCGAGAGGAGGGGGCGGTCGCCTCGGCGGCGAGCGTGCGGACCACGCCACCGAGCAGGGAGGCTAGCGGCGCGATGCCACCGCCGCAACCGGCGACTGACGCATGGGCGATCACCGGCCGCTACCCGGCGTGCCGGGTCGACCGTCGGTCGGCGCCGTCACGACCGTGAGGGGCTGGGGCAGTACCCATTGCGACGAACGTGACCCATCGCCACAATGCCCTGGTTGTCGTGGGTGGACATCGCGCACGAGACGAACCCAGGACCACGTATGGAGCGGGCATGACCAGTATCGCGCGAACACTCCTGGCCGCATCGATCGCCGTCGTCTTCGTCGCGGGCTGCAGCAACGAGGTCCAGGACGAACCGAGTGCCGAGTGCGCCGCGCCCTGCGTGACTCCTCCGGCGCCCACCTGCGATGACACGGTCGCCGTCACATACGAAGCGACGGGTACGTGTGTACTTGGCGAGTGTCGGTACTCCACGCGGCGCGAGGACTGCGAAAACGGCGGTGGGGTCTGCGTCGACGGGGTCTGCGAGTCGGGGCCGCCGGTGGAACTGTGCGCCGCCGTCGTCTGCGACGCCCCGCCGGAATCGGCCTGTGACGCCGCCGTCGCGGTCACGTACGACGCTACCGGGACGTGCGAGGTCGTCGATGGGGAGCCGCAATGCCGGTATGACGAACGTCGCGACGATTGCGGCGACTCGGGTGAGATCTGCGCCGCCGGCGAGTGCATGGTCAACAGTCTCTGCGCCGATGTGCGCTGCGACGATCCGCCGGCAGACGGTTGCGACGGGACGATCGCCGAGCAGTGGTCCGCAGAGGGCGTCTGCGACGCCGGTACGTGTTCGTACAGGCCCGAACGGGTCGACTGCGCGGACACCGGCCAGCTCTGCGTCGACGGCGCGTGCGTCGCCGAAGACCTGTGCGCGGGCGTGGTATGCACCGAGCCGCCGGAGGACAGCTGCGACGGTGAGACCCTGGTCCGCTGGCGCTCGAACGGAGAGTGCGCAGGTGGGGTCTGCGACTACGTGTTCGACCGCATCGACTGCACGGTCCGCGACGAGATCTGCGAAGCCGCGCGATGCGCCGAGCCGGGGCCGTGCGATCGGGTGATCTGCGACCGTCCGCCCGCGCCATCGTGCCGGGGCGATATCGCGCTCGGGTACGACGAGCCGGGAATCTGCGAAGACGGCATCTGTAGCTACCCGCCCATCGAGACCCGGTGCTCGGACACCGCCGAGGTCTGCATCGACGGCGAGTGTTTCGAGCCAGACGCGTGCACCGGGATCGTGTGTCGGACGCCCCCGCCAGCAGAGTGCCGTGACGAGGTGGCGATCGGCTTCCCGACCGAAGGGACGTGCTCGGAAGGCACCTGCACCTACGAGCCGGTCGAGACCGACTGCGCGGCCGGCGGCGACCGGTGCGTCGACGGCGAGTGCGAGCCCCTGGACCTCTGCGCCGGCGTCTCCTGCACGAGCCCGCCCCCTGCGGAGTGCGACGCTTCCACGTCGATCGTCTCGTCGCTGCCGGGGGCCTGCGAAGATGGCGAGTGCTCGTACTTCGTCGTCGAGGAGGACTGCACCGCGATCGGTGGCAGCTGCGTCGACGGGTTCTGCGAGACACCCGATCGATGCGCAGAGGTGTCGTGCGACGTCTCCCCGCCGGGTCGATGCGAGGGGACCGTGCTCGTCGAGTATTTCGGTCGCGGCCTCTGTGATCCGGATACGGGCGAGTGTGATTTCTCGACCGTCGAGGATCGCATCGACTGCGCTGATGCGGGCCTGATCTGCATCGCGGTGTCGTGCCAGGGCCCCGGAGCGGCGTTCGGTCCGGACGAGCTCCTGGTCACCGAGTTCATGGCTGACCCCGCGGAAGGGTCGAGCCACCAATGGGTCGAGGTCCGTGATCTCGCCGGCGGGGGCGAGCTCGGAGGGTTGGTGATCGAGAACGCCGGCGGCACGCTCTCGTTCGAGGTCCCGCTCGGCACGTCGATTCCCGACGGGGGAGTGGTCGTGTTCGGGAGCACGGCAGATGCTGCCGACGGCGATGTCGACGTCGTGTGGGGGGGGGCCGAGGTGCTCGCCTTCGACCCGACCAGCGACGCGGTGGTCCTGCGGGGTGTCGACGAGATCGACCGGGTGGCCTACGACGCGACGTGGCCCTGTTCGACCGACGTCGCCTGCATGCTCGGCGCCGAGAACCTCTTCGGCGACAACTCCGACCGTGCGGCGTGGTGCGCGGCGGTCGACGAGGCCGGCGGCGGTTGGTTCGGGACCCCGGGCGCCGCCAACCCGGCCTGCGTCGCCGTGTTGGCACCCGGAGACGTCGTGATCAACGAGCTGATGATCGACGGTACGTCGCGCCCGGGCGGTCGCGAGCAATGGATCGAGCTCCTCAACACGACCGACGAACCCGTCGATCTCTCCGGGCTTCGGCTGGAGACGGAAGAGACAGAGGTTCTCGTGCCGTGGGGCAGCGTCGTCGGGGCTGGCGACTTCTTCTTCGCGACCTATGACGACCTGGCCGGCGGGGGCGCGGGCGACCTCTGGTTCTTCGACGAGCTGATCTTCGCCGTGGACGGCGACACGCTGACCCTTCGGCTGGCCGACACGGTCGTCGACACGGTGGACTTCTCGGCAGGGAGCCCGCCATGGCCCTATGCGGCGGGTGTGTCCATGCAACGACGCGCTCCGACCGCCGACGCATCGACGCCGGCAGCGTGGTGTGCCGCGGTCACGTCGTACTCCTCGGCGGGGGTCACGAACCAGGGAACGCCGGCCGCGACCAACGCCTGCGACTGAACCCTGGGCTCACCGTCGAACCGTGGCATGACACACGGGTTCAGCGCTCGATCGTCAGGTCATCGAGGAACCCGCTGTCGAGTCCACTGGAGAAGTTGATCGTGTCGAAGACGGCAGCGCCGGGTCCCGTGATCGTCAAGATCGGCGGCGCCGAGGCCGAGCAGTCGTAGGTTGCATCCAACAGCTGCGCGTCGACCGGCACCCCATTGTCGTAGATGTCGTAGCCGAACGCTGGGAACGGGCCGAGCGTGACAGCGAAGAACACGTCGACCGACGACACGTCTCTGCCGAGGTCCACGGTGGAGACCACGAAGATGTTCGTCCCGTAGACCTCGGTGCCCGAGGAGCGACAGTCGGCGCTTCCGGGATTCCCACAGCCGATCCCACCCGATAGCAGCGCCCCACAGATCCGGAAGCTCGAGGGACAGGAGCCGTCGAGTGAGTCGTCCATGTCGACGGTACAACGACGAGCGCTGCCAGTTCCCGCAGCGCAGGAGAAGCCGGTGGGAGCCGCGCCCAACAGATCGAGGTCGGCGTCGGTGGCTCCGCCGTCGGCGAGCACGAAGTAGTCGTCCCAGTCGGTGATCGTGCCGTCGGACTTCCAACAGCTCGTACGGTGACGGGTGTCGTTGGCGCCCCAGGAGTCCGAATCTCCGGTGATGCCGACCCGGTCGAGTATCGCATTGCCGTCGTTGCGGTCGCGGAGAACGATCTCGTCGTTGCCATTGAAGCTGAGCGCCGACGACGATGCCGACTGATCACAACGACCGGCGCCATAGGAGCCGCTGGAATGACAGACGGTCCAGGTGTCGCCGGCGGCGAGGGTGCCGCCAGAGAGAGTGAGCGACGCGCAGCTGGTCGTGCCGCCGTTGGCGTATTTGCAGATGTCGTAGTCGCCGAGATTCACGGGGTCGGAACCGCAATTCCAGACCTCGACGGCCTTCGTCCAGCCCGACCCCTCGACGTATTGCGACAGAAGCAGGCACTCGAAGGGCGGCGGACCGGCGGAGGTGACCGTCATCGTCCCCATGTCTTCGACGGCGGCCATCAGCGCCACTTCGCCGCAGACCCCCCAGGTGCTGCCGCCGTCTCCCGAGAAACGGATCGCGGTGCGGTAGCTCGCGGCACCCGGCAGCGTGAACGTGGCCGTGTAGAGGTCGTCGTTGCCGATGCCTCCAGTGAGAGCGCCCGCGATCCGGGTGAACGATCCGGGTGCAGAGCGCGGATCGGGTAGCGGTGCCCCCGTGTCCTCGACGTACATGAACTCGGCGAGGAAGTCCGGGCTCGCGTCCGGCGCGCCGCCCGTCAGCGGAGTAAGGTCCGGCCCCCAGACCCGCATCTCGACCGAGACGGGATCGCCTTCGGTTCCGCTGAACGTGCGATGCGCCTGCATGTCGCACCAGCCGATGGTCGCGGTGTTCGGCTGAAGGTGGCCGGCCTGGGGGATCTCGTAGGCCGCTGGTGGCGTGGTGCCGTCGGCGTCGCAGTAGGTCCAGGTCTGGCCGCCGTCGCCGCTGAAACGGTAGGCGGTGTCATAGGGTGCAGCCGTCGTGGTCGGCACGGTCAGGGGGTACAGGTATTCGTCGTTGTTGCCGCAGGCCACGCACGGGCCGGGGTTCGACACAGCTTCGTCCCATGTCCAGGCACCTCCGGTCGGGTCGGTGCCATCGGGGCCGTGGCCGAACTGGGCGCGGATGTTCGCGCGCTCCTGCGTGCCGCCCGGCTCGGTGACGCCGGCCACGAAGATGCGGCCGAAGAAGTCCTGGGATTGCCCAGCGAACGGCACCGGCAGCCCGTCGCCGGTGAGGGTGTCCGGAACGTGGGCCGGCCAATCAAGGGAGCACCAGCCGATCGTGTAGTCGGCATCCATGTCGAGCTGTCCGGCGTTCGCCGGCTGATAGCCGTCGGCCGACCCATCGGTCGAGGCTTCCGAGCCGATGCGTCGGTCGCAGTACAGGCCCCAGGTCACCCCACCGTCGGCCGAGAAACGCATCGCGAAATCGCGGGCGGTCCCATCGGTCGGCAACGTGATCGTGGACTGGTACTCGTCGTGTCCCGGGAAGAAGTCGACGGAGCCGTTGTCGTAGCTGGTGTTGGCCTCGCCGTCGAACCACGTCCAGCCAGCACCCGGGACACCCGGGTCCGACCCGTCGGGTCCGTAGCCCGCCTGGGAGACGATCTGCGGCGCGGTGTCCGTTCCGTCGGTGGTGTCCGAGAGGCCGGGGATGTCGACGCGTCCGTACACCAGGACGTCGCTGCCCCACCGTTGGTCGACGAGGTCGAGCGGAGACTGGAGGCGGCACCAGTTCAGGGCGTAGCAGGGAACGTTCGCGAGGCCCGGCGTTCCGACCTTTGCAGCCGAGCCGTAGGTCACGGCCGGCAGGTTCGAACACCAGGCGACGGCGAGGTCGTTGTCGACCGTGGACGTGCGGGTCGGGAGCAGGGACATCGACCGGCCGAGGACCACGTTGGCCTGCGGATACACGACGCGATCGATCTCCGTCCCGCCGCAGGTCAGCACCACCTCGTCGACGGTGTTCGCGAGGACGAACCCGTCGTAGACGTAGTCGTGGGGGACGCCGAAGTTGAGCCCGGCGTCTCCGGAGGCCGCGAGCACGGCGTAGCCCCCCGCAGGTACGAGCACCGACGCCGCGATCGTATGCGTGTCACTGCCGAGGTCATGTAGCACGCAGCCGGCGAGATCGAGCGCCGCACCCCCGGGGTTGTGCAGCTCGACCCACTCGCCGTTGCCGTCGTCTGGACTGGCTGCGCGAGGCATGATCTCGTTGATGATCAAGTCTCCTTCGACAGCCGGCGCCGTCGCTGCCCCGGCGATCGCCAGCGTGGCCGCATTGGCGATCTGGTAGCCGTTCTCGGAGCCGTCCGCGCCCGCTCCGGCGTCCGTGTCGCAGTAGGTGAACGCCGTGCCGTTGTTGCCGGTGAATCGGTAGGCGACGTCGCGCGTAGTGCCCGGGGCGTCGGGGACGGCGAAGGTCGCCTGGTATTCGTCGTATCCGGGTTCCGCGGCGTCGATCCAGGTGCCGTTCGCGGCGGCCGTGACCCAGGTCCAGCTCGGGTCGGCAGCCGGATCGGTGCCGGTGTCGCCGAAGCCGAGCTCGCCCCAGACGCGGAGCGAGTTGTCGACGGCGGGTGTCGTGTCGGTCAGTCCGGGGCTGTAGAGCCGGCCGAACACCTGGTGGGAGCCGGCGGCGGGTGCGCTGCCGTTGGTCGGCGATTGCACCCGGCATCGGTCGATCACGAAGTCGCAGCTCGCGTTCGCACTTCCGGGCGAGCCGTCGTAGCCGACCGAGTACGCGGCCCGCGAAGGACAGAAGTTCGCCGCGACATCGTTCGCCAACGCGGTCATATGCCCACTGTGGAGCTGCGATGAGGCCCCCCGGGTCACGATCGCGGACGTGTACTCGACCCGGTCGATCTCCACCGAGCTGCAGTCGAGGATGATCTCGTCAGCGGTGTTCGACAGCGAGAAGGACGAGCCGTACGCGTAGTCGTCTCCGACCCCGTGGTTCAGGCCGTCGTCGGCGCTCCTTGCGAGCACGACGTAATCGCCGGCCGCCACGGAGAGCGCGCCGAGCGTGTGGGTGTTCGAGCCGTCATCACGAAGGACGCAGTCGGTCAGATCCAGGGGTCCGGTGGTCGCGTTGTACAGCTCGACCCACTCGCCATCGGTGTCTCCGACCCCCGGGTCGGGCATGAACTCGGACACGATGATCTCGCCGGCCGCCGGGTGGCGGTACAGAACACAGGCGCCGTCGCGGCAGTTCCCGGAGCCGCAATCGGTGCCCGCGACGCAAGCTTGGCCGATGATGCAGAGGCTGCAGGCCCCGCCGCAATCCACGTCGGTCTCGCTGGCGTTCTGAAGCCCGTCCAAGCACAGCGACGCGCCGCAGCGACCGGGCTCGGCACAGTTCCCCGAGGCGCAGTCGAAGTGCGAGGTGCAGGGCTCGTCGAAGGCCAGGCACCCGGCGTCCTCGTCGACCTCGCCATCGCAGTCGTCGTCGATGCCGTTGCAGGTTTCGCGGGGAATCTGGCTGACCAGGCGGCCTCGGAAGCGGAATGTACCACTCGGATTCTGGAAGACCCACTGCTCCCCGGCCGAAGCGCCGGCGGCGATGTCGCCGTAGCCGATGAGTCCGCCGCGGCTGTCAGTCGGCGGGTTGGGTCCCGGGAGATTGTCGGCGTCGACCCCGATCAGGCCAGCGGTGCCGGTGAATGTGTATCCGGCGAACTCCGGCGGGTCGACGGTGAGAATCTCGGCCATGACCTGGACGACGGTCTCGTCGAAATGCGAGTGGACCGTGACGTCGGCGCAGAAGGCGCCCAGCGCGGAGTAGGGAAAGACCGGTGGGAGCCCGCAGGCCGAGACGGTGCTCCCGATCGAGGCCGGATCGGTGAAGAGCGAGAACGTGTCGGAAGCGCCTCCGCGGGTCACCCGACGCTCGCACCACAGCGCCTGGGGGACCGTGCGCAGGTCGTCGTCGAACGTGAACGCATCGGCGTCCGACCACTCGTTCGGCGGAAGCATGCGCACGTCGAAGACGGCGCGCTCGGTATCCGCGACAACCTCGAACTCGGCCAGCGTAATCACCGGTGCGGAGGCGGTCGCTTCGCCCGGATCGTGCCCCGAGTGCTCGTCTTCCAACCCGCAGGAGAGGGCCACTACGGCCAGGGAGAGGAGGACAGGGCGGAGAAAGCGGTGTGATCGGCGTCGCATGGGTTCCTCGTCCGACTCGGCAAGCACGGCGTGCAGCCACCGTAGGGGCCGACCCAATGGGCGTCAATGCGAGATGGAGCCAGCGTCGGCCGGTGTTTGGGGGTGTTGGATCGCACCCCGCCCGAGATGGTCCCTCATCGAGTCGGAGCGCTCGGTGGCAGCGAACGAATCGTCGCCGACAAGGCAAGAGCGAGTTGCAGCCTTCGAAGCCGGTCGAACGGGGAACGTCAGGGAAACGGCTGGATCACCAGGCGGAACGCGCCCGACTCGTCGTCGAAGCCGTCGACGCCGATCACCAGGGGCGTTCCTTCGTCGACCGACACGACGACCCGCGAGGTCAGGAGGTCGCCGCCGGAATCGTCGTTACAGGCGAGCTCGTCGGCATCACAACCGCCCTCGAAGACGTAGAGGATCGTATCGAACGCGGAGCCGGTGGTGCTGATCTCCCAGGTGTCGGTCGTCGGGGCCGTCCAGACGAACGCGACATCGGATGCCTCATCACCGCCGCACGAACCGGTGAGTTCGTTCCTCTGCCCGGCCGTCGATCCTTCGACCGACAATGACACCAACGAGTCCAGCATCGCGTCTGCACACGGGAAGTCGTCGAGAGCGGCGGGGACGAGATCGAGATCTCCTCCCGCGCTGAGGTCGGTGCGGCTGCACGCCGAGAGGGAGATCAGAACGGCGATCACGAACAGCAACGAGCTCGGCTTCATCCCTTGCTCCGACACACAGAAGACAGGCGACGCGCACGATAAGGACTCCCGAGCGGCCCTGCAACGGTGAGGGCGAACGGCCGCGGGCCCTCAGCGGACCCAGACCGTCTTCGCGTTCACGAACGCATGGATCCCAGCGCTCCCGAGCTCGCGCCCGAAGCCGGAATCCCTGATGCCCCCGAAAGGCAGGCGGGGGTCGGACTTGACGATGCCGTTGACCGCGACGTGTCCCGTCCGCAAGTGGGGAACGAGGTCGCGCACGGCGCTAGCGGCGTCTCGGGTGTAGACGGAGGCCCCGAGGCCGAAGGTCGAGAGGTTGGCCAGCGCGAGGGCGTCGCGTGTGTCGTCGGCCCGGATCACGGCGGCGACGGGGCCGAACGTCTCGTCATCGAAGGCCGGCATGCCAGGAGCGACGTCGACGAGCACCGTCGGCGGGTAGAACCAACCGGGGCCGTCGTTCGGGCCGCCGCCACGCAGGCATCGCGCGCCGGCGTCGACCGTGCGCGCGACCTGGTCGGCCAACGTCGCTCGCAGATCCTCGCGGGCGAGCGGTCCGAGTTGAGTGCCGGGGTCCATCGGATCGCCGACCCGCAGAGCGTCCACACGCTCGACGAGTCGCTCGACGAAGCGGTCGTGGACATCATCGACGACGATGATCCGCTTGTCGGCGATGCAGCTCTGGCCGCCGTTGAGGAAGCGTCCGACCATCACGCCGTCGATCGCGATGTCGAGATCGGCGTCGGCCAATACGAGGCACGGGTCGGAGCCGCCGAGCTCGAGAACGCACGGCTTGATCGCCCGCCCCGCGAGTGCGGCGACCGTGCGGCCGGCCCCCACCGAGCCGGTCAACGACACGGCGGCGACGCGGTGGTCGGCGATCAACTCTGCGACCGTGCTCTCGGCTACGAAGAGGTTGGTGAATACGCCTTCGGGATAGCCCGCCTCGTCCATGATCTCCTGAATGGCGCGCGCACAGCCGGGAACGGCGGGGGCATGCTTGAGGAGGCCGACGTTGCCGGCGACCAGGGCCGGGGCAGCAAACCGGAACACCTGCCACAGCGGGAAGTTCCAAGGCATGACCGCGAGTACGATGCCGAGCGGATCGTGTCGGACGCAGCTCTCCGAAGCGTCGGTAGCGATCGTCTCCGGGGCGAGAAACTCCGCCGCGCGCTCAGCGTAGTATTCGCAGACCCACGCGCACTTCTCGACCTCGCCAAGGGCCTCGGTGATCGGTTTGCCCATCTCCAGCGTCATGATCCGGGCGAGGCTCTCGGAGCGGGCGCGGAGGACACGAGCCGCGGTGGCACACAACCGGGCGCGGTCGTCGAGCGGCGTCAGCCGCCACTTCGCAGCGGCGGCGTCCGCGGCGGCGACCAGGCTCTCGAGCGTCGCTGCGTCAGCGTGCGGAACCTCTTCGATCGTCGTGCCGGTCGTCGGGTTGATCGCGCGGAACATGACTCCTCCTGGCTCGGTCTCGGCATCCGTCGCCTCGCCGCCGGTCTCGGCGTCGCCGTTCAGGCGGGCGGCGGCGAGTCGCTCACGCTCTTTCGAAGTTCGTCGAGCCATAGCGCGAGTCCCCGGGCGGTGTCCCGCACTTCGAGCATGCGACGCCCGAAGGCCTGGTTCACGCTCGTCGGCCCCTTGGCTGTCGGGGTGCCATCCGGGGGCACGATCAGCTGTTGCAGCTGGCGGAAGGGCAGGCGGGACCAATCCTCGCGCTGAGCGAGGTCCTCGAGCTCGGGCCACTGATGGGCAACGCGGCCGAGGTCGCCGTGGGCTTCGCGAAGCGCGTCGCGCGCCATGTCGATCCGGGTTCGGGCGAGGCCGCGTTCGTGCTCGAAGGGGAAAGGGATCACGGCACCGGCTCCGATGGTGTCGTCGGGAAGGCTCACGGCGCTCTCGACGACCGCCCCCAACCCGTCGAGCGCGGCAACCACGTAGTCGCGCGCGTCTTCGAGACGATCGGCGACCGCGCGCAGGTCTTCTCGCCGCTCGCGCACGAGCTCGGCGAGTCGCTGTTGTAGCGGGCGCACGTCGGCGCGCGGCACCGTGGGGTCCGACTGCATGTCGCTGACGAGTTCGTGGAGCGTGCGCCGCAGTCGAGCCTTCACACCGGGCGGCGCCGGACCAGCCAGGGAACCTCGGTGGGGGATCTCGGCCGCTGCTCCACGGAGCGCTTCGATCTTCTGTCGGAGCCCCCGCAGGCGACTCTCGATGTGCGCGCGCTCGGCGTCGAAGAGGTCCTCCTCCGACGGAGAGAAGTCGTCCGGCTCGAGGTCGAGCAGTCGACGCTCGAGCTTGACGGCGACCTCTTCGAGTCGGGTGATCTGTTGCTCGATGTGGGATCGACGCTCCTCGACGTTCTCGTCGTCGACGCCTGCGCGAGCCCTCTGCTCCAGCAGCGAACTGAGAACCCGAACGTCTTCGAGCAGCGCGAGGCGACTCATGGTCCCCCCGGACTCCAGGTCGAGCCCGGCGTCGGCCGCGCGCACGTCATCGGTAGCGTTCGAGGAGCTCGGTCTGGCGGGTTCGCAACGACTGGTCTTCGCCGCGGATCCACATCTGGCTGACCGACGTGGAGAGCTCGAAGGGGTCGCCGGTCCACAGCACCAGGTTCGCGACCTGACCGACGGCGATCGTGCCGTATCGATCGTCGACACCGAAGAGGCGAGCGGGTCGTGAGGTGACGGCCTGCAACGCGGCGTCCCAGGGCAATCCCGCGCGCACGGCGTTGCCGGCGACCTGGCGCAACGTGCGCACGTTGTGGGTGTCGTTCGACGACAGGATCACCTCGACCCCGGCGCTCTCCAGGATCGCCGCCGCGTCCTC
>PVBE011649180.1_pt1 | contig 12039 bp, 10 predicted proteins | sample 1631181 | NCBI WGS metagenome assembly PVBE01 (sample SAMN08397723, study PRJNA350692) | Marine metagenome, whole genome shotgun sequencing project. | isolation source: water | place: Pacific Ocean | collected 2012-04 | reverse complement strand
GGTCATTCTTCCGGAGACCAACGGGGTGATGATTGTCTCCCGCGATGATTACGGCATGACCCCCAGCGGCATGACATTCACTACACTCATGGGCATGGTGGGCGGCGGCCTGCAGACCCCCGGGATGATGGGACACGGCAAATATTACGTCACCAGCAACAAATTCCTCTTGGCCGAGGGTGGTATCAAGCGGATAGTCTGGCTGTCCAAGAACCTGAAGGAAGAGCTTGCCGAGGAGCTGAAAGCGGCCAGTCAGCAGGCCGGGGTGCCCGACTTGGCGGACAAGATAGGGGACAGCGAGTCAGCCCCAACGATTGAGGAGTTGATGGCATTCCTGGAGCAAAAGGAGCACCCGGCACTGACCATGGACCCCTTGATGTAGCGCATCGGGGGGGCATACATGAAGGTGCGGCAGTCCCGGCTCAGACTCAAATAACTGCCAAAACAAGGGTCGGTTGGCGCCGACCCTTGTTTTATTGAATAAGCCTTAGTGTAAGGAGGGTTATGCCTGCGGTTGAGATACCGGTGGAGAAGTGGTCCGGGAAAATACACGAGGTGAAGTTGGGAGGCCAAGGCCGCAAGGAGGTGGTGGTAGGGGGTGAAAACACCCTCCCCTTCCTCCATTTTGAGGGCTCTGTCCCCAATCCCCCTGTTCTGGCAATAGAAGTCCAGGACAGCGAACCCCGCGAGTGGGCCGAACCCCTGCTCCAGGCCTGGGGCGATGTTTTGAAGGACCCCGCTAAATGGGCTAAAAAAGCCGTAGAGGTTGGGGCCAGTCTAATCGCCCTGCGCCTCAAGAGCGCCCACCCTGAGGAGGGCAACACCGGCGCTGAGGAGGCCAAACGGGTGGTTAGCTCCGTGCTGGAGGCGGTGGATGTGCCCCTGGTTGTTCTGGGGCCGGAGGTGGCCGAGAAGGACAACGAGGTCTTGGTAGCGGCCTCTGAGGCCGGTAGGGGCCAGAGACTAGCCCTGGGTAACTGCGAAGAGAAGAACTACCGCACCATCGGCGCTACCTGCCTTGCCGATGGCCATGTGGCTATCGGCAAGACCCCCATCGAAATCAACCTGGCCAAGCAGCTTAACATACTACTAAGCGACCTGGGCATGTCGCAGGACTCCCTCCTCATGGACCCCACGACGGGCGCCCTGGGCTACGGCCTGGAATACACCTACTCGGTGATGGAACGGCTGCGGCTGGCCGCCCTGGGTGGGGACAAGATGACCTCTATGCCCATGATATGCACCGTGGGCGAGGAAGCATGGCGACAGAAGGAGGCCAAGACCAGTGAGGGCGTGCCCGATACCTGGGGCCCCCTAACGGAGCGGGCTTTACGCTGGGAGGAGATAACTGCTATCAGTCTGCTACAGTCCGGTGCCAACATCATCGTGCTGCGCCACCCCTCCACCGTGGAGAAGGTTCAGAGCGCCATCACCAGGCTAATGGGATAAGGAGACCAGCCATGTCAATGACCGGCGTTCAGATTTACAAGTTTTTGCCCAAGACCAACTGCAAAATATGCGGTTTCCCAACTTGCCTGGCCTTCGCCATGAAGGTGGCCCAGAAGTCCATCGCTATCACCGAGTGCCCCGATTTGAGCGAGGAGTCCAAGATGGCCTTGGAGTCCGCCGCCCGGCCGCCTATTCAGTTAGTAACGATGGGAGCGGATGAGAAGAAGATCGAGGTCGGTGGCGAGGTGGTTATGTTCCGCCACGAGAAAACTTTCCACCACCCCCCCGGGCTTGTCATACGGTTGAAGGACTCCGCCCCCCTGGAGGAAAACCTGAAACGGGTGGAGACCGTTGCCGGATACGAGGTGGAACGGGTAGGCATGATGTTCACCGCCGATGGCTTTGCCATTGAGAATGATAGCGGCGATGGGGCTGCCTTTGCCAAGCTGGTGGCGGCGGTGGCAGAGACAGCGCCCTCCCCATTGGTGCTCATGTCCTCCCAACCGGACGCCATGAAGGCGGCCTTAGAGAAAGCGGGCACGCTGCGCCCCCTCGTCTATGCCGCCACCGCAGACAACTGGTCGGATATGACGGAGTTGGCCAAGGCCCATGGGTGCCCCCTGGCGGTGGCCGCCGGGGACGGGCTAGAGAACCTGGCCGGGCTGGTGGAGCAAGTGGCCGACAAAGGGATAGAGAACATAGTGCTGGACCCCGGCGGCCGTGACTATCTGTCGTCCCTTACCCAGCTTACTCAGATACGGCGTCTGGCGCTCAAGAACAACTTCCGGCCCATGGGCTACCCGGTTATCACCTTCCCCGGCGAAGGGACGAGCAACACCGAGGATGAGAGCATGCTGGCCGGGCAGCAGGTGGCCAAGTACGCCGGAATAATCGTGCTGGACCACTTCAGCCCCAGCATCATGTACCCGCTGCTCACCCTGCGCCTGAACATCTATACCGATCCCCAAAAGCCCATCCAGATGCAGCCGGGACTCTACCCCATCGGCAACCCCAAGGAAGACAGCCCGGTGTGCGTCACCACCAACTTCTCCCTCACTTACTTCGCGGTAGCCGGTGAGCTGGAAAGCTCGGCCTTCCCCTCCTGGCTTATGGTCTGTGACACGGAGGGGCTATCGGTGCTCACCGCCTGGGCAGCGGGCAAATTTGACGCAGAGAGAATTGCCAAGGCCACCAAGGAGTTCAATATCACGGGGTCCGTCAACCACCAGAGGCTGGTCATTCCCGGCCATTTGGCTGTGTTAAGGGGCGAACTGGAGGAAGAACTATCAGGGTGGGACATCCTGGTGGGTCCTCGGGAGGCGGTAGACCTAGGCACCTTCCTCAAAAAGAGATGGAAAGGATAGGTTGGCGTCTAGGCAGAAGACCACTTTTCGGATCTCTTTTGAACCGGAGGGGAAAGAGGTCACGGTAGCCGCCGGCACCCTGCTGGTGGACGCTGCCGACAGGGCCGGGCTGTTGATAGATACTCCCTGCGGCGGCCAGGGCCGCTGCGGGAGGTGCTTGGTGCAGGTGCTGTCCGGAGATATCACGCGCGGGGAGAACCCCCACCTCAGCCAGGAGCAGACGGAGCGGGGCTGGGTCCTCTCTTGCACCGCCCGGATTAACGGTGACCTGCGTGTCACGATGCCCCCACAGAAGGAACGGGAGCGCCTGGCCGTGGAGGCCACCACTTCATCCAGGGCCGCCCTGCCCGTCGAGTGCGATTTTCCGCTGCTGCCGATAGTGCGCCGAGTGCCCCTCAAGTTACAACCACCCTCACTGGATGACAGCACCGCTGACGCCCAGCGCCTCGCCCACGCCCTGGCCCAAAACGATGTGGACGACGTCACCGTGGAGCTTCCTCTGCTGCAACGCCTCTCCCATGAGCTACGCTCCTCTGAGTGGCAAATAACTACCGTAATGGATGTCTCCAATGGAGCCCGCATGATAGACCTGTACCCTGGTAGCCACAACTCCGCACTGCTGGGGATAGCCGTGGACATAGGCACCACCAATGTGGTGGCGGAGTTGGTAGACTTGCGCTCCGGCCGCTCAATAGAGCAGATTTCGGCCAGAAACCGCCAGATACTGCGGGGCGAGGATATCATCTCCAGAATAATCTTCAGCGAGAAGGGCGGGCTGGAGGAGTTGCACCGCCTGGTAATGGAGACGGTAAACGAGTTGGTGGCACAGTTGGGGCACCGGCACCGCTTCCAGCCCCGGGATGTGCAGGATATGGTGGTGGCTGGCAACACCACCATGGTCCATCTGTTGCTGGGCATACCACCTAAGTCCATCCGCCAGGAGCCGTATGCCCCTTCAGCCACCTCGTTTCCAAGGGTCAAGGCAGGTGAGTTGGGAATAGACATCAACCCTTTGGCCGGGGTGTACTGCCTGCCGGCGGTGGCCGCCTATGTGGGCGGTGACATCACCGCCGGCATACTGAGCTCTTGCCTGTTCCGCTCCGAGAAGCTTACCCTGTTCCTGGACGTAGGCACCAACGGGGAGATAGTGCTGGGGAACCAGGAGTGGATGACCACCTGTGCCTGCAGTGCTGGGCCCTCTTTCGAGGGGGCCGGGGTGTTACACGGCATGAGGGCCGTGCCCGGGGCTATTGAAGAGGTGCGCATCAACTCCAACACCCTGGAGCCAACGCTGAGGGTCATTGGCGATAAACAACCAGAGGGCATATGTGGCTCCGGCATGATTTCCGCAGGTGCGGAACTGATGCTCACGGGGGTGATAGACCGCTCTGGCCGCATCCAGGTGGAGGAGGTGCAGCGGCGCATGGGCAAATCCAGCCGCGCCCGTATCGGGGAGCACGGGCCGGAGTTCGTCCTGGCCTGGGAGAAAGAATCAGGCACTAGGCAGGACATCGTTATCACCGGGGTAGATATCGGAAACATCATCCGCACCAAGGGCGCTGTCTATGCCGGTATAGCGGTAATGCTGCACTCCCTGGGCATAGAGATGGCCGATGTGGAGCAGGTATTCATCGGCGGCGCCTTCGGCCAGCACATTAATGTAGAGGGTGCAATACAAATAGGGCTGTTGCCGGACCTGCCCTGGGACCGGTTCTCCTTTCTGGGAAATACCTCACTCAGCGGTGCCTACCACGCCCTAATCTCTCGCCACGCCCGAGCACAGGCGGACGATGTGGTGAGCATGCTAACCTATTTTGAACTTATCGCCGAGCCTTCATTTATGGATGAGTTCAGCGCCGCCCTGTTCCTACCACACACCAACATGAACCTCTTCCCGTCAGTGAGAGCAGCGATGGAGAAAGGATAGGCCATGGCCGGGCTGGATGATATCTTCTTTCCCTCATCGGTCGCCGTCGTGGGCGCATCCGCCGAGGCCAACAGCGGAACCAACTTGATTCTCCTAGACCCCCTCCTCCGCTATGGCTTCCGCGGGGAAATCTACCCGGTAAACCCCAGGGCGAACGAGATAAGAGGCCTCAAGTCCTACCCAAGTCTTCTGGATATCCCCGGCCCGGTGGACTTGGTCATCTGCGCCCTAGCGGCCCGCCACATGCCCCGTATAGCGCAGGAATGTGTTCAGAAAGGCGCGAAGGGGCTGCACATCTTCAGCGCCGGGTTCAGCGAGACCGGTGAGAGCGAGGGCAAACGGCTGGAGGCGGAGGTGGTGGCCCTGGCCCAGCAGGCGGGGATGCGCGTCATCGGCCCCAACTGCTTCGGTCTGAGCTGTCTAGCCTCCGGGCTGTGTACCCTAAATGATATGCCCACGGAGCCGGGCGGCCTGGCGATGGCCTCCCAGAGTTCAGCCATCGCCGTGGAGTTCACCGATGCCGCCGCCACGCGGGGGGTGCGTTTCAGCAAAGCGGTGTGCTACGGCAACGGCTCCGACCTCAACGAAACAGACTTCCTGGATTATTATGGCCAAGACCCGGATACCCGCATTATCGCCCTATATCTGGAGGGGGTAAGGGACAATCGTTTCTTCTCCGTGCTCCGGGACGTGGCCGCCCGAAAACCGGTGCTCATTCTTAAAGGTGGCACTTCAGGGGCCGGGGGCCGCGCTGTAAGCTCCCATACAGGCTCACTGGTGGGGCGGGGTGAGGTCTGGTGGGCCTTATGCCGCCAGGCCGGGGCGGTGGCCGCCACCAGCCTCAATGATCTGGTGGACCTGGCGGTGGGTTTTTACCATTTCACTCCGCCTGTGGGCGACCGTACAGCCATAGTGGTCTTCGGCGGCGGCTTGGGTGTCAAAGCCGCCGATGACTGCGAGAGAGGCGGCCTGAGCGTGCCACCGCTGGATGCAGCCACTCGGCAGACCATAGGGAGCTTCATGCCCCCGGTAGGCACCAGCACCGCCAACCCAGTGGACGGGTCACCCGGGGTGATATGGATGGCCGGGCCGCTGTTCAAGGTGCTTGCCGCCCTGGACACCTCGCCGAATGTGGACCTAGCCATGGTGCATCTATGGGTGCCATCCCACACACACAGGGCCAATCCGGAAATTGTAGATGACCAGGCGGACGCCATGGCCCGCGCCCACAGAGAGCTAAGTTTACATGTGGTGGGCATCAACAGCTTCACCGGCAGCCCGGAAGCGGCTGAGACTTCAATCAGGACTTTGCAAAAGTGCGTGGGAGCGGGGGTGCCCGTATTTTCAAACTTTCACGCTGCGGCCTCCTCTGTCCACCGCTTTAATAACTACCACACCAATGCCGGGAAACCTGTTCCGTCCACGCGGCACGGCAAGCTCCCCGATGTGGAAGGGCCGAGGAAAGAGGCACTATGACCAAGACCGTCGCCATAGCCGGGAAAGGCGGCACCGGCAAGACCACCCTGGCCGCCGTGCTGGCTGAACTCCTCTCGCAGAAGGGTGTGGTACTGGCTATAGATGCGGACCCCAGCTCCAACCTACACCTCACCTTAGGTGTGGACATGAGCTGTACAGTCGGCTCAGCCCGCGAGGAACTACTCACAGAGGTAAGAAAAGGCACCTTCCCCGCCAGCATGGCCAAGCAGGACTACCTGGATATGCGCATCCAGGAGTCCATTGTGGAGGGCTCCCGGATAGATCTGCTGGCAATGGGCCGCCCGGAAGGCCCAGGCTGCTACTGCGCTGCCAACAACATGATTCGGGTGGCCCTGGACCGCATAGAGGGTAACTACGGTTTTATCGTCATTGACAACGAGGCGGGCATGGAGCACATCAGCCGCCAGACAACCCAGGATGTAGATGTGCTGCTGCTGGTGTCAGACCCCACTGTACGGGGTATGGTAACCGCTATACGCATGAAGGAGCTTATAGGAGAAATCCGCACCTCGGTGGGCCGGGTGGCCCTGATAGTTAACCGGGCAACCAACGGCCTGTCAGCGGAGGTGCAGCGGCTTATTAAAGAGAGCGGCCTTGACCTAGTATCCGTAATCCCCCAAGACAGGTCGGTTGAGGTGGCGGACACGGAGGGAACACCTCTAAGCTCCCTCCCCGCCGATTCGCCAGTGCGTCAGTCGGTGCTGGAGGTAGCCCAGAAGGTGGGCCTGATTTGAGTTTGGAGTAAGGAGGCAAAATGCTGGTTATTGGGGAGAGTATTCATGTGATAGCACCGCGGGTGCGGGAGGCGATTGAAGGCCGGGACAAGACCTTCATTCAAGAGTTGGCCCGGCAACAGGTGGCGGGTGGCGCCCATGTGCTGGACCTGAACATCGGCCCTCAGCGTAAGACCGGTGTGGAGGTGATGTCCTGGATGGTGGAGACCGTCCAGGAGGCGACTGATGTCCCCCTCTCCCTGGATACCACCAATGCCGCCGCCATAGAGGCCGGTCTGGGGCTGTGTCGCAAGCCGGCCCTGATCAACAGCACCGATGCCACTACGGAGCGGCTCCAGGCACTGATGCCCCTTGCCGCCAAGTTCAATGTGGGCATCATCGCCCTCACCCTGGGCACAACCGGGCTGCCCACATCCGCCGAGGCCCGTATTGAGCTGGCCACGGAGAACATACTGCCCGTGGCCGATGAGCACAGTGTGTCCCCAGACAAGATATACTTTGATCCCCTAGTACTCACGGTCAACGGCAACCAAGACCAGGCCCAGTCCACTGTGGAAGCGGTGCGTTTCTTCAAACAGATGACAGACCCGCCCGCCATGACCACCTGCGGCCTCTCCAACATCTCCAACGGGGCACCCTTGGAGCTCCGACCCCTTATCAACAGAGTGTTTCTGGTGATGCTCATGGGTGCCGGGCTGGACACCGCCATCCTGGATGCGCTGGACACAGAGATTATGGGTGTCGTCCGTATAGTGGAGAGCCGGGATGTCTCCACACCCGTGAATAAGCTTTATGTGAACCTGTTTGACGCCTACGCAGCCATGGAACCGGCGGACCTATCCGGTGTGGACACCGACGCAGAGGAGCTACGCAATCTCGTCAAGACCGTTGCCATGCTGGAGAACAAGACCATGTACGCCCACGGCTACCTGAAGGTGTAATTTGCCCCACAGCGGCAATAGAAACAGCGCCCACTCAGGGAGCATTTCTCATTGAGGCCGTTAATCGAGCATCCTTTTGCCCACCCGTCCACCCGTGTTTATTTTCCCTGGGGGGTAAAACCACCTGGGGCCCCCGGTACTAACACGAGGTCGGGGTAGGACTTAGCCTGTCCTAGTACCTGCTTGCAGAAATAAGCGTGAGTATGTTCGCACAGCGAGACCCTTCGCGGAGTTTACACTGAGCATAGCGAACGTGCTCTGAGTGACAGGGGTTCAAAGTGTCATTTTGAGTAAAGCTAACTATCTACTCGCGATTTCGGGATAGATTCAAACATAGCGAGATGGCGCGTGCCCTTAAGAAGGGGGACTGATACGTTCATCGCCTACGGGGCAGCCACCTGACAATGCATAAAGCTGGCTCCACCAATATCGTTGTGGTTCCTCTACACACTGTCGATATGCCTAAGGGAACCCTCCGTAGTATTGTGAGCGATGCCGAGTTGAGCGTAGAAGAGTTTGTGCAGTTGCTTCGGTAGTCATAGGCAGTGCCAGTACTTACCGGTCTCGCCGGTAAGCGTCAGGGGGTTTGTTCCTGTAGGTAGCGGATGGCAGCGATGGCAGCGGTGCAGCCGTCCCCGGCGGAGGCGATGGCCTGGCGCACCGCATGCTGGCGGGCCTCTCCACAGGCGAATATGCCGGGCCGGCTGGTCTCCATCATATGTCCTGTGACGATATGGCCCTGGGGCGTAAGATCCACCACGCCCTTTAGGGTTCGGGTAGCAGGCACAGACCCCACAGCAACGAATACCCCGCTCAGGGGAAGTAAAGAGGTCTCCCCGGTGTCCACCCGTCTGGTTCGGAGTCCGCTCACCACCCCGTCCCCCTCCACCCGCTCCACCACCGAGTCCCACACAAACTCTATCCTGGGGGAGGCCATGGCCTGCTCCTGCAGGATAGCCTCCGCCCTTAGCTGGTGGCGGCGGTGCACCACATGCACCTTCTTCGCCATTTTGGTGAGGAAAAGGGCATCGGAGACGGCGGAGTTGCCACCCCCCACCACAGCCACCTCTTTACCCTGAAAAAAGGCCCCATCGCAGTTGGCACAGTAAGATACCCCCCGGCCCAGAAGCTCCTCCTCTCCAGGCACCCCAAGTTTCTGGTGGTCAGCGCCCAGGGCCACGATGAGGGCCGAGCAGCGGAAGTCCCCATTGCTGGTCCGTACCGTAAACACATCGCCGGAGGCTACCACCTCCGTAACCTCGGCGGGGAGGGTCTCCAGGCCGAACTGGGAGGCCTGCTGGTGGACTAACTCCCCCAACTCCATGCCGTTTATGCCCTGGGGAAAGCCGGGGAAGTTCTCCACACGGTCGGCAAGGGTAATCTGCCCACCCACGAGCCCATGATCCACAAGCAGTGTTTTCAGTTGGGAGCGGCAGGTATAGATAGCGGCCGTGAGACCTGCGGGCCCACCACCCAGGATGATAACAGGGTATTTCTCTACCACTATTCCAGGTCCGAGGTGGCGTCAATCATCTCATTGAGCATTCTCAGGTCAAAGTAGCCGGCAATTTTTACCTCGCCGTTGATGATGAGTACGGGAAGAACTATACCCTCAGCACGCACATGCTCCACGAGGCTCCGATATGCTGCTTCCGCGCCCGGCTCCGCCAAGTTCACGAAGCGGAGGCTCACACTGGAACCAAAGCCCTGTTCCACCAGTTCATGCGCTAGCTTCTGGTTCTCCTCCACCAGCCAGTCCATGCCACAGCCCTCGGTGCATGGCTTCCCCATCTCCCGGTGCTCCAGCACAACCACATCCATTGTGGTGGTGGGAGGCACGGCTACTCCGCCTCTCCTAGGGCCTGATCCAGCACCTTCTTGAACTGATCCTTGGGCTTGAAGCCGACCACTTGGGTGAGCACCTGGCCTTTATCGAAGAGGATGAGGGTGGGGATGCTCATGACACTATATTTTACTGGTGTCTGAGGGTTCTCATCCACATTGAGCTTGGCGACCTTGAGCTTGCCGGAATAGTCCTGAGCCAACTCCTCCACCACCGGTGCCACCATCTTGCAGGGACCGCACCAGGGTGCCCAGAAGTCTACCAGCACCGGCTCTGTAGCCTGAAGGACGGCCTGATCAAAGTCTTTGTCGCTAATCACCTGTGGTTGTGACATTTACTGCTATGCCTCCCTTTAATATTTCGGCCAGCCCCTGGCTGGCAATTTGCTGAGCCTGTAGCAGTGCGCTGCATATGGCCTGTGCCCGGCTACGCCCGTGGGCCACTATGACGTTGCCCCGCACGCCCAGCAGGGGCGCGCCGCCATACTCCCTGTAGTCCATGTTTAGCTTGAATGCGTTCAAGGTAGGGCGCAGGAGCAGCCCCAACAGCCGTAGGTTCCACCGGCTATTGAAGGTATTGGAGAGGTGCCAGAAGAGACTTTCTCCAAAACCCTCGTTTGCCTTGATGACCATGTTGCCGGTGAAGCCATCGGTTACAACCACATCAGCAACCCCGCGGAACAGGTCTTTGGACTCAACATTGCCTATAAAGTTTAAAGTTGAGCTCCGCAGTAGGGAATAGCTGGTGCGGGTCAACTGATTGCCCTTGCTCTTCTCCTCTCCGTTGTTAAGCAGCCCGATACGAGGCTGTTTGCGGCCCAATACCAACTCCATGTAGAGATTGCCCAAAAAAGCGAACTGGAGTAAATAATCGGGTCGCGTATCGGCGTTGGCGCCCACATCCAGGAGCAGTGCGTGGCCGTTACGCGTGCCGTAGATAATGCCCAGGGCTGGCCGATCCACCCCCTTCATCTTGCCCAAGTCCAAGATGGCGGTGGCCACCACCACGCCGGTGGATCCGGCCGAGACGAAGGCTGATGCATCCCCCTTCTTCACAAGCCCGATTCCAACGGCAATAGAGGACTGGGGTTTATTGCGCATGGCCTTCACGGGGGCCTCCTCGGAGTCCGCAACCTGTGGTGCGTCCACCACGGCTACAAGGTTCCCCTGATAGCTTGTCTCTTTCAGGTGAGAGAGCACCACCTCGGCCTGGCCCACCAAAGCCACGGCTATCCCCCGCTGGGCAGCAAGCACCGCTCCGCTTACTATCTCGGCGGGGGCGTTATCCCCACCCATGGCATCCAAGGCTATCGGCTTCACCTCAGGCCCCTTTCACCGGGGCCCGCTCCCACAAATCGCAGCGCCCTCCCCAACGGGCCACTATTTTGCCCTCTAGGCGTACCTGGGCAATCTCACACAGGTTGGGACATGCCTTGCATTCAAAGGATGATGTGCCGTACTTCGCCTGGGCGATGGAAAAGCCCCGGAACATGGACCCCCCACCCCTGCCCATCATCTCCTCCTGGGCCAGAAAAGCAGCACCGATAGCGCCCATGGCCTCGTGATGCGGAGGTACCCATATCTTGTTCTGGAGGGCCTCCTCAAATGCCCGTATTATGCCGGCATTGAAGGCCACACCACCCTGGAATACCATCGGGCCCAGCAACTCTTTGCCCAAGGCCACATTGTTCAAGTAGTTCCTCACCATAGCTTGACACAGCCCGTAAAGGATATCTTCAATGCTATGTCCCATCTGCTGTTTGTGCACCATGTCAGATTCAGCGAAGACGGTGCAGCGGCCGGCAATACGCACCGGAGATGAGGAGCGTAATGCAGTGGGTCCGAATTCCTCTACCGACATGTTTAGACGCTGGGCCTGGTGGTCCAGAAAACTGCCGGTGCCGGCGGCGCACACCGTGTTCATGCCGAAGTCCACCACAATACCGTCCCGTATCATAATAACCTTGGAGTCCTGCCCGCCGATTTCCAGGACCGTCTGAGCATCCGGGACGAAGTGGAGGGCGGCCACGGCATGGGCGGTAATCTCATTCTTGACAATATCCGCTCCCATTATGGCCCCAGCCAAATAGCGTGCGCTGCCCGTGGTACCCACGCCGCAAATATCCATCTCCCCACTCTTCTCCAACCCTACCTGACGCAAGGCTTCCTGCACTTTGGCTATGGGCTGGCCCTCGGTGCGCATATATAGTGTGTGTAGAACTTGCCGATCCTCGCCCACCAGGGCCAGCTTGGTAGTTACAGAGCCTACATCAATGCCGAGGAAT
>PVBE011579463.1_pt1 | contig 12039 bp, 14 predicted proteins | sample 1631181 | NCBI WGS metagenome assembly PVBE01 (sample SAMN08397723, study PRJNA350692) | Marine metagenome, whole genome shotgun sequencing project. | isolation source: water | place: Pacific Ocean | collected 2012-04 | reverse complement strand
GTGGGGTTCGCGAACAGCTCGCGAGCTTCGATAGCGAATTCCAGACGGGCGAGGTTCTCATCTGCCCAGAGGCCGCGCAGAGCCGGCGCTTTCCTCTGCTTAACCCCCTCGTCGAATGGATCGTGTTGCATCGCACCGTGGCGGGCGGTGGACTCAGTCTGTACGCCAGTGCCAGCAGTGCCGAGGGTGGCGCGCGCGTTCGGCTCGGGTCGAGCGCCGCGAAACAGGCTGCGCCGAATCGCTGGATCACACCCCGGGCGGCACTATTCGGTGGCGATACGCTGTTGCTGCGAGAGCAGGGCAGCACGCTTCGCAGCTTCAGGACACCCTGGAGCGACGCGATGGATCCGCTGCTCGGCTACTCGTCGCGCGTCGCGGACCTGATCGCGGTCGAAGAAACGCAGCATGCCTATCGGGAAAGTCTCGACCCGGACGACGCGGCGGAGCTGTTGGTGACCCACGCCATCGTGCCTCTGTGTGACGAGGCGCTTCTCGATCGAGTGCTTCGCAATGCGCGCAGATTGGCCAGTCGGGCGCAGGTTCTTCGTTGCGGGGAGGTCGCCGCCGCCCCGGCACCGATGGCCTGGCAGTCGCCGCAGCTGCAAAATGCCTTTGCCCCGCCGCGATCGCGGTATTGAATCCCGCCCAGGCCGGTTGCTCGAGAGTCCGGCCAAAAAAAATCGCGCTGGGGGGGCTTCACCTGTTGCGCGCGTTCCCGGAAGCCTCGATGATCTCGTCTTCCCCTCGGGAGCAACACGGTTTCCAGGCACTGGCCGCTGCGCTTGATCTCTAACCGTGTGCCCGGTGTCTGGCCGGTTGGTCGGGATTCGCAGAACGGCACTGGGAGATGCCCAGGCCACGAGCGGGTTCGTCGGGCGGGGGGCCGTGCGCAACAGACGCCGTACAGTCGTGGCTGGAAACGAGATTCGGGCTTTTTGGGGGTGATGATTTGATGAAGCAGCTGATCGAAGACATTGTCAAAGCGTTGGTTGATATTCCAGAGGAAGTGCAGATCAAGGAGGTCGTGGGCGATCATGCTCACGTGCTCGAGCTTCGCGTCGCGAAGGAAGATCTCGGAAAAGTGATCGGAAAGGGTGGGGCTCACGCCTCGGCCATCCGCACGCTGATGGCCGCCGCCAGCGGCAAGGAAAAGAAGCGCTACATCCTCGAGATCATCGAGTACTGAGCCTTTCCAGGACCACGATTTTCGCTTCGGCTCGGGCCTTGATCTTCCGATAAGGATTGCGCGGAGCGGCCGGTGAGGATTGGGGCTGAGTTGACTCCCGGCGGGAGCCTGCAGTCCATGATCGAACAGAATCACGCGGTCGAAGTCAGACGTTCGGAGTTCCGAACTCTTTCCGGCGAGGCGCGAGATCTCTACGAGTGCTCGGTGAGTTCGCTCGACGAAGGAGAATTCGAGGAAGCGACGCTGGCGCTGCATCGCGCCGCCGGCTTGGCGCCGGAGAACGCTCGCATCCGGCTCGCTGCTGGGCCTCTCGATTGCGCACCACGAGAGGGATTTTCAGCAAGCGCGTAGCCTCTGCGAGTCCGCCGCAAGACAGGAATTCTTCAACCCCGACCTGTATCTGCATCTGGCCAGCGTGTATCCGGTCTTCGGGCGTCGTTCGGAAGCCCTGCGCTATCTGCGGCGCGGCCAGATGATCGACCCGGGCCATGCGATCATCGCGGAGGCCCTGGGCGAACTGGGTCGGCGCCGAGTGTCAGTGATCCCCTTCCTGCCTCGCAGACATCCGATCAATCGAGCGCTCGGCGGTGCGCGAAGTCTGGTCGTCGCGACGTTGTTCCGGAGTCGGGTAGCCTAGCCCGTTGAAGAACCCCCGCGGAGCCAGGGGTGTGCCTCCTGATCAGGAGAAGGGCGTGCGAGATCAAGGCGCGGTGGCAGCGCGAGCTGGCTAGGGCAGTTTCGCAACGCAGAGTTCCGCCCTCTTTACGTCATCAGGAGGCGCGTGTCTGGCGACAGCGTGGGATCTTCAACGGGCTGCTCGTGTTGCCCGAGGGGACAATGCTCGAGTCGAGCACGCGTCGGCCGATCAACGGCTTGACACTCGTGGTGCAACTCTCTAAACCTTGCCCGCTCCAGGGCGCCGCAGGATGGTTCTGAGACCGCGCGACTGGACCGAGGAGAGAACCCGTTGGGCAGCGTGATCAAGAAGCGTCGAAAGAAGATGCGCAAGCACAAGCAGCGCAAGCTGCTGAGGCGACAGCGACACAAGAAGTAGCTGCTCTCTCGCTGGCCCTCGCCGCTCGATTCGCACTCGTGCGCGCGAAGAACGAGGGCGAGACCGTCTCCACAGTGTCGATGCGACTCGATGCGACTCAATGGGTGTGCGAGCGCGCCACAGAGCCTGAAAGAGTCTATTTCGCGCCGCGTTGCGGAGCTTTCTTGTCCCGAATCCGATCATTGTGTTCGTGGATTTGCGTCCATGGTCATTCCGTCGCAAAGCAATCGCGCCGATCCGCGCGGCTTTTCGATCCGCTTTCTGGGTGTGTCCAATACGCGAGTTGGTGAGAAAACTGCCTCGTCAATCGCAAGTTGACTAGACATCCGGCTGTTTTTTTTGATGATTTGTCTTGACGCTATGGAAATCGTGTTGTTACCTCGGGCGCAACAAACGCTCTATCGTTGCGGGATGCGACAAGTAAGGTTGGTTTCTTCCTTCAAGTTGCTGATCCACGGGACCGATAGGAGGTCGCAGCTAGGCCTGTGAAGTCCTGGATTTTCAAGGCACGGTTTTCGTGTCAGGTCGATCCGAGTCGATCCGAAGCCGAATGCAGTTCAGGGAATTCTGTTCCAGGTCTGTACGAGGCGGAGGGGGATCACGGACCGAAACGAAACGAGCGATTGAGTAAAGGGGGATTACCCAGAATGGCAGCTCGAAAGAAGAAGGCCGCGAAGCGCAAGGCCACGAAGAAGAAGGCCACGCGCAAGAAGGCCGGCAAGAAGAAGGCCGGCAAGAAGAAGGCTACGAAGAAGAAGGCCTCCAAGAAGAAGGCTGCTCGCCGCAAGCGCTGATTGCGTTCGCAGATGAGTGGTCTTCACTTCTAGTGAAGGTCAAGGGACCCCGGCTGGGATGTCCGGCCGGGGTTTCCTTCGTCTGGAGTCTGATCTAGGCTCCGTGCCTCACTATTTCCTACGGGGCCCAAATGGCACGCATCACGATCGAAGATTGCATGGAAAAGGTTCCGAACCGCTTTCAGTTGGTTCGGATGGCATCGATTCGCGCGAAGCAGCTCAAGAAGGGAGCTCGACCGCTCCTGATCTCGGAAGAGAACAAAGAGATCGTGATGGCCTTGCGGGAAATCGCGGGCGGCTTCGTGAAGCCCGCCGATGACAAGCCGAATGACGAGCTGAGCGACGCGTGGGTTGCGGCGGTCGCCGTGGGCGAGACGCCGCCGGCGGAGACGATGGAAACCGCCGCCGAGGCGGTCGCGGCCCCGGCCGCAGAGGAATCCGGATCCCCGGGGACCGAGTAATCCTCTCTTTTTTTTGACGACGAGCTTTTCAAGATGAGCGCAGAGCCGCGTCCGAGCGGCTGCTTGCGCTGATCGCCGGGCCTCTAGGCGAGAGCCACGGGGACGCTGAACTCGACGAGGGTTCCTTCGCCGGGCTCGCTCTCGAGGGATGCGTCGCCGCCGAGCAGGGTCAGCAGATCCTGGACCAGGGTGAGACCCAGCCCGGCCCCGCGATATTTGTTGCCGCTGCGGTCGTCGACCTGATAGAACTCATTCCAGATGTCGACCTGGTCGTCCGCGCAGATGCCGATGCCGGTGTCCTTGATCGAACAATGAAGGCGGTCATCCAGCAAGCGGGCCCCGATCGTGATCGTCCCCTGCTCGATGAACTTCGCAGCGTTGTCCAGCAGCAGATACAGGATCTGATTGATCTTTGCGAGGTCGCCCCGGATCCTCGGTAGCGGCTCCGGGAGCTCTTTCAGAATCTCGACGGGCTTGTCGCCGAGAGTGTCCTGAACGCTGAAGATCGATTCGTCGATGATATCGGCGAAGCAGAACTCCTGGGCTTCGATCGGGAGCTCGTTCTGCTTGATGCGCCACAGATCGAGAATATTCTCGAGAGTTCGCTGGAAGGCGGTGCCTTCGTCGAGGGCCCTGCGAAGCGTCTGCTGTGAATTCTCGGAGAGGTTCTCGTTCTCGCCGGCGAGCACCGTAATCGTCGCTTCGATGATGCTGTTGAGTGGCGTTCGCAGCTCGCGCGACATCTTCTCGATGAAATCGTTCTTGAGCTTCTCGATCTTGCCGAGCTTTTCGTTGTTGCGCAGTAACTCGATGTCCTGGGCGAAGAGATCCTCGGATAGCCTGAGCAACTCGTCACTCTTCTCTTCGGCTGTTGCGCGATGCTCTTCCCACTCGAGCATGAGTCCGTCGAACTGTGTCGAGAGATTCGGGTGGTCGAGCTGGACGGCCGCGGACCAGGCCAGGGTTTCGAGGGCCTCGCGATGTGCAGCCGAAAGCGTCGCGCCATGACTCACGATCAACACGCCAATCACGTGAGTTCGCATGATCAGCGGTAGGGCCAAGCTGCCACCGCAGCCGCGTTCCTCGAGGGTATCGAGGGCTGCAGCGTTCTGCGTCTCGCCGCTCGATAGTGTTTCGCGGGCCAGATCAGCCAGCTCCTTCGCCACACGTCGCGCTTCTTCTTGGGTGTGAAAACCGGCCGCAGCCCTCACCTGCGGCGGCGAGCCGCCGTCGGTCGAGGACGCAGTAAACAACAGGCTGGCACCGCCTCCGGCCAGATTCGAAGCCTGGCTGGCGACCAGGCGCAGTGCCAGATTGATGCGGTCTTCCGCAGCTTCGACGGGCATCGGTTTGGGGGGGCTTGGCAATTTTTCGAGGTCCATTGCCATCTCGCTAGAAACGCTCGTCGGTTTCGATGTCGAAGGGCGTTGCGGGCTTTTGATCGGCGTCGTCTGTCTCGGCGATCAGACCCTCCATTTCGAGCTTGGTCTGGAAGTCCGTCGGATTCGAGGCGGCATTCAGCGCGGTCTCGACGGTGATCTTGTTGGCCTTGAGCAGATCCAACAGATGCTGATCGAAGGTCTGCATCCGTTCGCTGCGCCCGCGGCCAATGTATTCGGTGATTTCGTGATTGCGAGCGGGGTCCTTGATGCATTCCTGGATCGATCGAGTCGATCGCATGACCTCGACAGCGGGAACGCGACCGTTCTGTTTCTTGTTGACCAGCAGTCGGAGTGAGACGATCGCCTTCAGGTTTTCTGCCAGTCGGGCGCGAACCTGGAGATGCTCTTCAGCGGGGAAGAACGAGACGAGACGCGTAATCGTCGAGGCGACATCGGCGGTATGAATCGTCGAGAAGACGAGATGGCCCGTTTCGGCCGCCTTGAGCGAGGTGTCGACGGTCTCGAGGTCGCGCATCTCGCCGACCATCATGACATCGGGATCCTGGCGCAGAGCAGACCGCAGGGCGTCCGGGAAGGAAGCCGTGTCGGTGCCGATATCGCGTTGAGTGATGATGCTGAGATCATGCGTGAAGACGAACTCGATCGGGTCTTCGACGGTGATGATCTTGCTCTTGCGTTGCCGATTGACCTCGTTCAGCATCGTCGCGAGAGTCGTCGACTTCCCCATGCCCGTCGGGCCGGTTACGAGGACGAAGCCGCGCCGAATCTGGGCGATGTCTCCGAGCACACTCGGCAGATTGAGATCGGCAAAGGTCTTGATCTGGAGGGGGATGACGCGAAGGACGATGTTGAAGAAGCGTCGCTGTCGCGAAATGTTGACGCGAAAGCGGCCTTCGCCGGGAAGCTCGAAGGCGAGGTCGCGTTCGTTGAATTCCATTTCCTGACCGAGCGGATCGTTCTCGATCAGGATGGCTACGATCTCTTCCGTGTCCTGGGGTGTCAGGATCTTGAAGCGGAGCTCGACCAGCTCACCGTGAAAACGGTAGAGGGGGAGGTATCCAACCTGGAAATGGATATCGCTCGCCCCCTTTTCCAATCCGAGGCGGAGAAGCCGATACAGCTTTTCCCGTTCCATTTCCGCTCCCCTTCATCCAGCTGCGCGCAGGCTCCGGACGGGTCCACCTGTGGCGTTATCGGCTTTTTGCGATGGTCCTTGACACCCAATCGGCGGAGCCGGCCTCTCCCAACCCAGTCGAGGTACCCGCTCACTCCGCTATCGTCTGGTCGACCCGTTCGGCCGCAGTCTCGTCGGCCGATCGCAGCGGAGCGAGGATGGGATCGAGAGCGAATTGGACATGCCGGGGGAGCCTGCTTGGAGCCATCGCGATTCTCGGCCTCTGGGGGCTCGAGCCGGTGGCTGCGGCGGAATCTGGCGTCGAGCAGTCTGACGGGGAGCAGCAGGCACCGCAGGTCGAGCCCGATTCGATGCACATACCCGGGAACCCGATACCCCGTGGGAGTCCAACTGACCTCGACGCGTTGCTTCAGCTTCCCAGCGGATATGTCGGCCGGCCGTTGCGCTTTGTAGCCGGAGCCAGTGAAGCCGAATGGAAACGCCGATTCGTGACGGGCCAGGAGAGCTTGAGCGCGGCGCGAGACGCCCTCGAGGCCACGAAGCTCGAGCTGGATGGGATCGCGGAGCAGGGCGGCGGGACTCAGTGGTCGATCGCTCCTCCAGGCGGCGGCGGCGCGGCCTCCCCGACGTCCTCGCCGCTTTCCTTCAAGCTGCGTCAGGAGCTGAAGCAGAATCGGCTCGCGCTGGCGGACGCCGAAAAGGCGCTGCGAAAGCTCGAGATCGAGGCCGATCTGGCCGGGGTTCCCCGCAGCTGGCGGGACGAATCAGCGCTGGCCGAGGTCGTCCCGCCCGAGCTGGGACAGCTACTCGACTAGCCCGCGGATTCGGGTTCCGGACCGGGTCCCGTCCGAAATGCCTCGGGTCGCGGGTCGTGCTTTGTTGCATGGCGACGGGGTGAGCAGCCGCTACCATCTGCGCGATTTCCTCGCCCCTCTGGGGCGTGGGGAGCCGCCGAGGCAGACCGCACAGCGAGTGGGCTCGCCGCGATCCAGCTTCACGCGACCAGTTCAAGCGCCAGCGGGCGACGAGAGGGGCGACGATGTCCACCGAAGAAGGACGAGACGAGAATCAGGTGAACGAAGAGGGACCCGGTGTCAACGGCGATCTCGGCTCCTGGTTCTACGTTCTGGGTGGCATTCCCTCGATGATCATCTTCTTCTTGGTGATGTTCGGATTGGTCGGCTCCTGCGACGGCCAGAACATCATGCTCAACGGCTGAGACGGGCGGGATTCCAAGCCGCTGTGTTCTGTCGCTGACCGACCCGTCCGCCCGCTTCGGCCTGCGACCTTTCGGTGCTTTGCGTCGGCGGCCTTTCGCTGGGTGGTCGACGACTCTCTCGCTCTGCCGGTGGGCTGCTTGCGACCTGCTCGGTGCTCGAAGCCGGCTCTCGTGGGATGACTCAATGTCTGTAGGGGACGGGCCGATAGCCCCTGTATGGCTCTCCGCCCGCCGTGGAATCGACGCGTACAGCTTGGGGTTGCGTCGCTCGCCCTCATGCTCGGCATGGGGTGTGCGGTGCTTTCGATTTCGACGACCTCGCCCCAGGGTCTGGAATATTTCGAGGCGCCGCGCAGCGACGACGTCTGGTCCGCGAAGATCAAGGGTTGGCAACGGCGAGAGCGCTTCGACGCGGCGCTCGTGCAACCTCTCCAGAGCGGGTCGGCAGTCGAGTCTGCGGGCTACAGCGCGGCCAACGAAAAGCTTCCCAGCGATCAAGCCGCAGCGGGCGGACTGAGGGCCAAATACTTCGAATTCCGGGCTGAGCGCAGGCGCGCCCTGGCGCGTGAAGTCGCCGCCTGGGTGCAGTCCGAGGCCAGCCTGCACTACCGAGAAGATGGCGCGGTCGATCATTGGGCGACTCTCGAAGAGACGCTGGCACGCGGCGGTGACGACTGTGACGGACTCGAGCTGCTGGCGTTTCATGCACTGCGCGATCTGGGTTTCGCGTCGAATGCCGTCTACCGCGCCATCGTCGTACGTCCCGCCGATGGCCAACACCACATGGTGACACTCTGGTTCGAGGACTCCGAAGATCCCTGGGTCATCGATCCGACCGGAGCCATGACGCTCGGCATGCCGCGCATGTCGGAGCTGGAAGCATGGGTTCCGATCAAGGTCTTCTCCGAAGACCTGGAATACACCGTTCGCGGTCGATCGGATTTTCTGGCTCAAAACCCCTGAGCCTCGCCCGCACCTGATCCTGAAAGGCAGCCCTGGGCGTGGTACCTTCGCGCGTTCAAAGGGGGATGGGTTGTTCGTGTGGGCAGACTTCGTGTCGTGCGAGGCGTGTCGAGTTCGCGCCGAGGAGCCAGGACTGGCGCGCGATGATCGGCCGCGCTCAGCGGCCGCGAGTCGCGCTCTGGGGTCGGCCGTCTCGCGGGCCGTCTCGCTGGCCATTTCGCTGCTGTTCTTCTCTTCGCTGCAGGCCCAGGCCGAGCCGCCGGCACAGTCACAGTCACGTGGACAGTCACGAGAAGAGGCCGATCGGTTCGACGCCGTGGTGCTCGACGCAGGTCATGGCGGGCACGATGAAGGGGCGAAGGGGGTGTCGGGCTTGCAGGAGAAGGATCTCGTGCTCGACGTGGCCCGGCGCCTGGCCGAGCGACTTCGCGGGCGCGGCGTCCGGGTCGTGCTGACCCGCGATGCGGACCGTTTTCTGTCCCTGGAAGAGCGTACGGCGGTCGCCAACGATGCGCGGGCAGATCTGTTCCTCTCGATCCACGCCAACGCCTCCCGCAGCAAGACGCCCAAGGGTGTCGAGACCTATTTCGCCTCTCTCGATGCGACGGATGACGATGCGCGGGCTACGGCGGAGCGCGAGAATGAGGCTCTCGGCGCCAAGCCTCCGACGTTCCGCCGAGATGATCCGCTCGCCGCGATTCTCGGCGATCTGATCGAAACTCAACATCTGCAGGAATCGAGCGAATTTGCCAAGCTGGCTCAGCTCGAGTTGAGCCAGCGGGATCGCGTACCCTCGCGCGGGGTGAAGCAGGCCCCCTTCGTCGTCTTGATGGGAGTGCAGATGCCGGCGTCGCTGGTGGAGATCGGTTTCTTGAGCAACCCATCCGAAGAAGCCCGCCTGCGGCGCGGTCGCAGGCGGGACGTCATCGCGGAGGCCCTGGCCGACGCCGTGAGTGCCTTTGCCGTCCGCTACGACGCGCGACGCGGGGTCGCGGAGACCGCGGCGAGCCTGCAGCGGGCGGCGCGCTGAGGAGCGAGATGCGCAGCGATGGAAGACAGGCCGACCAGCTTCGGCCCCTCGATTTCGAAGTCGACTATACGAGTCAGCCGCTTGGGTCGGTTCTGTGCTCGATGGGTCGGACGCGTGTGTTGTGCACGGTGAGCGAGGAACGATCGGTGCCGCAGTGGTTGCGTGGCAGTGGCAAGGGCTGGCTCACGGCCGAATATTCGATGTTGCCCGGGGCGACGGATCGTCGCACGCAGCGGGAGGCGAGTCGCGGAAAGCTGTCCGGACGCACGATGGAGATCCAGCGTCTGATCGGACGCAGCCTGCGCGCAGTGGTGCCGGTTTCGAGCCTGGGAGAGCGGACGCTGTGGGTGGATTGCGACGTGCTCGAGGCCGATGGCGGCACACGCACGGCTTCGATCAGCGGGGCCTTCGTCGCCGTCGCCCTGGCGCTGGCGCGGCTCGACCGAAAGAAGTTGCTCTCGGGGCCGGCTCTTCGTGACCAGCTGGCTGCGATCTCGGTTGGAGTCGTGGCGGGCAGTCCGGTGCTCGACCTGCCCTACGAGGAAGACTCACGTGCCGAGGTCGACATGAACGTGGTTGCGACCGGCGCGGGCCGCTTCGTCGAAGTTCAGGGCACTGGCGAGGACGGCAGCTTCGATCGCAAGCAGCTCGATCAGCTCCTCGATCTCGCTCTGGGCGGCATCGCCACGATTGCGCACAAACAGCGCGAAGTCGTCGAGGCCGCCGGCTATTCGATGGCACGGCTGATCGGTTCTGGACGTTAGGTCATGGGTGGGCGGCCGCGAATCGTAGCTGCGAGCCAGAACACCGGAAAATGTCGGGAGATCGCTCGTATCCTCGATTGCTTCGAAGTGCTCTCGCTCTCGGAGTTCGCGCCCGTCGAGTTTCCGGAGGAGGGTGGGGACTATTTCGAGAATGCCAGAATCAAGGCACAAACGGCAGCCCGGGCGACGGGGTTGCCCTGTGTGGCCGATGACTCGGGGCTCGAAGTGGCCTTCTTGAAGGGTAGGCCGGGGCCCTACTCGGCGCGTTATGGCGGGCCGGGGCTCGACGATCGGGGTCGGGTCGAGTTTCTGCTGGCAGAGTTGCTGGATGCGCCGGCGCCGCGCCGCGCTCGATTCTTCTGCGCAGCTGCGTGCGCCTGGCCCGATGGGCACAGCGAAGTGGCGGAGGGCGTTTGCGAAGGGGAGATTCTTTTCGCCCCAGAAGGCGAGGGCGGCTTCGGTTACGATCCTGTGTTTCGCGCGTGTGGACAGGCTCGGGGGATGGCGCAGCTGAATCGCGCGCACAAAGACGCATTGTCCCATCGCGGGCTCGCCTTCCGCGCGCTGGCGCCGCTGATTCACAAGGGCTCGTCAGACTTCGAGTGACTCGAGGCGTTCGCGGATGAAGTCTACGAGCTGCCGGCGGGTCGGGTCCGACATCTCGTGGAAGCGGACCGCCATGCCCAGTGGCAGGTTCGGGCGTTGAAGATTGCCGGGCACGTTGGAGAAAGCGACGCTGCCGTCGATCTCGTAGTCGACTGCCCCGAGATTGAAGCTCAGGTGCAGATCTGCGCCCATCATGCTCGCCCGCGGCGTCTCGATAAAACAGCCACCCTCGGCGATGCTGTACAGCACACCGTGCTTCTCGCGCCCGCCGGCTAGAATTTGAATCTGCGTGTGGGTCGGGGCGCGACGCGAGCTTCGGACCGAGGCCTTGCCGACACCGGAAATCAGGCGATTCATCTGAAATCGCAGCATGCCGGCGTCATAGCCGTCCCACAGCGCGAGCAGCACGTCGGCATTGTGGAGCAGTTCTCGTTGGGCGGTGTCCACCGCCTTGCCGTAGACCATCGCCGGCAGTGCGGGCTCTCGTCGCCGTATGATCTTCATCGCCTTGCGCACTTCGGCCCCGTCGAGCTCGGACGGCATCAGGACCGCGCGAATCGCGTAATCCTTCGACTTGACGGTCTCGACCGCCTCCGCGAGGCCGGCGACCCGGATCGGCTCGATCCCGAGACGCACCAATCCAGCTGCGAGCGCGTCGCTTGCCAGCGGGTCGTCCTCGATCAAGAGGATGAAGTGGCTATTGGGCACAAGGGATGAATCGGGATCTCTCGGGACTCGCTTGAGTCCGCCACCGCTGGTTTTAGAGCGGCGAATTCTGGGCCACAGCGATCCCGCCGATCCACTCTTCTGGCGCGGGGTGCTGGGGGTCGAAGGCGAGGATCCGACGTTCGAGTCGACGTCGAGCCCGCGGGGAAAGGATTGCGCCTTCTTCCTTCAGAAGTCTGTAGAGAGCATTTTCGAGGAATACCTGGATCTGATCCTGGTTGAGTTCGTCCGGATCGCCGACGCTGTGCCAGACCAGCAGCCACAGGTCGTGTCGGGAGATTCTGCGATTCAGCGCGACACAGATCTCGTTGTAGAGAAATTCGAAATAGCGACGCTGCATGGACGACTGTCTCCCGGCTCGCGGCAAGGGCCGCTCTGGTGAGTGCGGTTGCCGGAACCAAAGTGTCGGAGAAAATTCCCCCGAGTGGAGCCGGGCTGGCCGCTGCGGTTCATTCTGCATCCGACCTGCGTCTTGCTGGCGGCGCTGCGGCGAAGGGCGTCGCCGTCGAGCCTCCATCGCACAGTCGACCAATCCCTCTACCTCTCGGCTAGCCCAACTTCCGCCGTTCAAGGGTCAGTTTTCAGCTTTTTCAGGCACTTAGGTCTCAACGTGGCCCAACTGTCCCATTCGGGCTTCGCCTTCCAGGCGAGTCGCAGACCAGAGTCCCGAGACGGATCGTCAAGAACGTCGATCTGGT
>PVBE012336541.1_pt1 | contig 12040 bp, 8 predicted proteins | sample 1631181 | NCBI WGS metagenome assembly PVBE01 (sample SAMN08397723, study PRJNA350692) | Marine metagenome, whole genome shotgun sequencing project. | isolation source: water | place: Pacific Ocean | collected 2012-04 | reverse complement strand
GGCACGGCTCGATGCCACGCTCCGATAACGCCATCGTGAGACTCTCCCGCGCCGTCACCGCGCTCGCTGACGCCCGGCTTCCCCAGCACAACACGCCGGTTGTAGAGCACTTCATTCGACAGCTCGCGAGCGCGTCGCCCTTTCCGCAAAAAGCGCTTCTGCCGCTACTGCTCAAACCCCATTTCTCCCGCATCCTGCTCGAACTGCTGCGCAAGCAGAACGAAGGACAGGCGAATGCGATGGGCGCGATGATTCAGAATACCGTCTCACCCACCATTACGCGTGCGGGGAGCAAGGTGAACGTGATTCCGCATCACGCGAGAGCCGACGTCGACGGCCGCATCATCCCCGGACAAAGCGTGCAGGAGTTTCTCGCCGAGGTGCAGAAGGTTGTCGGAGACGATATTCGCATCGACGTCCTCGAGCAGCACGATGGCACCGCATTCACGTCGAAGACCCCCCTCTTCGACAAGATCTGCAGCGTGCTCGACCGCCGCGATCCCGGCGGCATTCCTGTCCCCTTCATGATCCCGGGCTTCACCGATTCCTTCGCGTACGCGCGTCTGGGCGCGACTTGCTACGGCTTCGCACCGGTGAAACTCGACCCGGAGATCGATTTCACGAGTCTCTACCACGGACACAACGAACGGATCCCCAAGGACGGGTTCGTGTGGGGTGTGCGGACTCTTTATGAGGTCGTCAGCGAGTTTTGCGTCGCCTAAGCTGATGCAACCCGGAATTACAGCAATGTCTACTCGAAGCATCAACGTCGATGATCGCGTTTCCGACTACCTCATCAGGGCAAGTCGCGAGCCGGAGGTTCTAAAGTATCTGCGGGACGAAACGGCGGCCATGCCGATGGCGCGGATGCAGATCTCCCCCGAGCAAGGGAAGTTCCTGCGTCTTCTCGTCGAGCTTGTGCCTGCGCGCCGAATCATCGAAGTCGGCGTTTTCACCGGTTACAGCAGTTTGGCCATGGCCCTCGCTCTACCCGAGGACGGCCAGCTCGTCGCCTGCGACGTGAACGAAGAATGGACGTCCATTGCCTCGCGGTATTGGGCGGAGGCCGGCGTCGCGGAGAAGATCGATCTGCACCTCGCGCCAGCTCTCAAGACTCTCGACGCGCTCATCGCGCAGGGCGGGTCCGGCAGCTTCGACTTGGCGTTCATCGATGCCGATAAGGAGAACTACGGCAACTACTACGAAAGGTCGCTGGCTCTGCTCCGTGCCGGCGGCCTCATCGTCGTCGATAACGCGCTCTGGGATGGCCGAGTCGCGGACGACGAAGTGAGCGATCAGGAGACGGTGGCCATCCGCGCACTCAATGAGCGCGCGAGTTCGGATCCGCGGGTAACGAGTTCGCTGGTGCCTGTCGGCGACGGCGTGCTTCTGGCTAGGAAGCGCTGATCGCCCACTCGGCGAATTCGCCGAGGCGGATGCGCTGACCGTCGCTCTGCTCTTTCCAGAGCGAGCCGACGAATTCGTGAAAAACCTGGACCGCTAGCGCGCGTTCGTCGTGACCGCCGCCGGCTGCGACTCGGGTCGCCTCCCACTCGGCCTGTTTCCAGGCGCTCGCACGCAACCTGCCGCTTCGGGCGGGACCGAGCCCTGTTGCTGCGTACGCGAGCGCGCCAGCGATCTGCTGGGGAATGGATCCGAGCAGCCGAGGCTGCTCGATGCCGTCGAGGGTCATCAGCGCGGCGCCGCAGGCGTAGTTCGCCGCGAGTCCGGCGTAGCGCAGCACCACCTGGTCGGCGTGCGGATCGAGCTGTGTATGCGGGTTGGGCTCCTGTTGAGCCAGCATCCTTCGGATCATCTCGAGCGTCTTTCGTTCCGCGCCGATGATGCCATTGAACGCCTCGTTTCGCGCTTTGCGGACCGCCGAAAGATCCGCGCGCTCGAGCGCCCAGGCCACGGCCGTGTCGCCCCCTGCGATGATGGGCACGCAGGCGCCAGGCGGCGTACAGGCGTCGAGTGCGTAGCGCGCCATGTTGGCGCAGACGTGAATCAGGCCGCGATGAGTCGCGTCACCAGCGCTACACGCTCCCGTTGCGCGCTCGAATGCGGCGGGAGCGACGCCTGTGAGTTGTTCCGCTGGGCTGACGATGCGTAGGGAACCGAGGCCTACTTTCCGCGTACTTTCGTCAGACATGTTTCGGCAGACCTCGCAGATCGCGCGCGGTGAAGCCCATGAGAAAGAGCAGCGCGTCCATGCCCTCGTTGTGGAGCAGGCTCATATCCGCGACCCGCTGTAGCGTCGGCTTTCCACGATAGGCGATGCCCAAGCCGGCCGCCTGCAGCATCAAGATGTCGTTGGCCCCGTCACCGATGGCCACGGTTTGTTCGAGCCGGCACTTGTAGACTTCGGCCACGTCCTTGAGGACCTGAGCCTTTCGCTCGCCATCCACGATCGTCCCGAGAACGCGGCCTGTGAAGCGGCCGTCGTCTACCTCGAGTTCGTTTGCGAAGGAGAAGTCGAGACCAAAGCGATCACGCAGCGCGCCGACGAAGAAGTCGAAGCCACCGCTTACGAGGCCCACCCTGATCCCCAGAGACTTGAGCGTGCGAACGAAGATCTCGGCTCCGGGACTCAGTTCAAAGCGCTTGCATAGGTCTTCGGCCCGGCTGACTTCGAGACCCGCAAGCACCTCGACCCGTTCAACGAGCGCTTGCTTGAAGTCGATCTCTCCGCGCATCGCCCGCGCCGTGATATCGGCCACTGCATCCTTGCAGCCGGCGAGTTCGGCGAGGTCGTCGATGAACTCACCCTTGACGAAGGTCGAGTCGACATCGAGGCAGACCATGCGTTTGCTGCGTCTGAAGAGGTCGTCCTTCTGAACGGCCATATCCACCGATACGCGCCGTCCAAGCATGAGTAGCTCGCCGCGGAGCGTTGAGAGCTCCTCCGCCGTCGGGGTGCCCTTGGGGAGGTCTAGGATGAGTTCGAGTCCCGTGAGGCCATCCTCGCTGAGCGAGCGGATGTAGTGGATGTTCATCTGACGATCCGCCATGAAGCTGGTCAGCGCGGCGATCGCGGCGCCGCTGCCGAGGTCGCCCAGGAGTGTGACGCAGAGGCCGGCGGTCGGATCTTTGCCGCGAAGGCTTCGGTGTTTCTCCTGGAAGGGGGTGATCTCGACACGCAAGCCGAGTTCGCTCACTGCAAAGAGGATTCGTCGGAGCGCGTTCGACGCGGGTGGGATGTCGATAATCGCGGTGAGCATCAGGTAGCCGTGCAGAACGGACTGCCCGACGTCGATCAGCTGAGCATGCTCAGCTGCGGTTATCTCGGCCAGCTTTGCCGTCACACCAGGCCGGTCTTGTCCGGCGATGTGCAGCACGATTCGATCGGTATCAGTCGACATGGCGGTGCCGGGCCCAATTACGCGCGCCGAGTCCCCCGTGCAAGTGGGCAAGCGGTCGGCCCTAATACAGCGCGGGCGGAAGCTCCTCATAAGAGTAGCGCCGCCCGTCGCTGAGTCCTATTCCCCGTCGCGACTCGCGTGAGAGCGGGGAAGTTCTTGTAGGTTCGGCTCAGTCAGCCGGCCAGGGATCCTCGGGGGGATTGGGATCGGGCTCCGGATCGAAGCCGTTATTTCGCATCACCTGGATGAGGTCGTCGAGGAGTTCAACGTCGGCGCGCAGGTCGTCGTCCTGCGGGTCATCGCTGTCACCGTCGAAGTCGTTGGCGCCGTCGTTGTAGTCGACGACAGCCGCTCGCAGCCGCTGGAGCTTGCGGATGGCGTCGGGGACGTCACCGTCGGGCTCGTAGAAGGTCGTGCACGCTTCCTCGATGCCGACGTAGATATTGAGCATCACGAAGCTCTTCTGGATGACGGTCGGATCGTCTCCGTCGAAATATCCGGCCATCGGGATATCCCACGGGGCCATCGGGTAGGTGACGCTGACCTTATCCGTGATGATGTCGTTGCTCCCGGGCTCCCGGAACGAGAAGTCTACGGTCGCCACGTCTCCGGACGTTTGCGAGCCGCTCGATGCGTTCGGCATCAGCTCAAAGAGCAACGCCGACCCGCCTCCGCGCCGTCCCTCCGTGGTGTCGTCCGACTCGCGGTGCGCAATGAACGCACTCGGGACTTCGATCTTGCCGCCGGTGGAGTCGCCCTCCCAGAAGGGCGAGCCGTAGGCACGGCCGAGGGTGTAGTCCTCGCCCGCCGTGAGCCCGATGGAGAGATCGAACGCGATGGGGACGGTGAAGTAGTTGATCTCTTCCTGAAATACCTCTTCGACGGCCGCGGCATTCTCAAGAAAGTAGTAGTTCCCGTCCGCCTGGAGCGCGAGCTCCTTCATGAGTTCGGGGTTGAAGTCGGTGCCGAGCCCAATGGTTGTGAGGCCGATCCCGTCGGAGTTCTGGGCGCGACTCATCTCGATGATGAGGTCGCTGTTCGTCGTCCCGACGGTGGGCAATCCATCACTAAGAAGGATGACGCGGTTTTGTCGGGCGCTATCGTAGTTGGCTGATACCGAAGCATAGCCGGCCTCGAGTCCTGCGTAGAGGTTGGTGCCGCCCGCTGCCACGAGACCTTGGACCACGTCGCGTGCGTCGGAGCGCGAGGTGATTATTGGCGTCATCGGAAACGCGGTCTCTTGGTCGTTGTTGAACGCGATGACGGAGAGCTGATCCGTATCGTGCAGGCTGTCGATGAGTTGCTCGAGACCGTTTCGAACAAAGTCGATCTTGCCGGCGCTTGCCATCGAACCGGATGTGTCGATCACCACGGAGAGCGTTAGCGGCGGTCGCTCGCCGGGATCCCCGTCGAGCGGCGTCTTCAAGCCGAGTTGCAGGAGCGTGCAGGGTTCCCCGTCGGTGAGGTTGCCCATAACGCCCATCATGGGTTGGATGCAGATTCTCTCGCCGCACGTCGGTGGTGGAAGCGCCGTGTGATGCTCCGCGAAGAAGCCCGCCGCGTCGAAGGTACCGGGCCGCGGCACCTGGCCGTCGGCGAGCTGGCGTCGGAAATAGCCGAAGTCCTGGCTACCGCTGAGGTTGACGTTGCTGCCGCTGTCGGTCCCGTTCCCGGCACCTCCGGCTCCGCCCGCGGCCGAGCCCGGGTCGCCGCTGTTTCCTCCGACTTCGTTGAGATCGCTGCCATCCTCGACGCCGCCGCCGTTGTTGCCACCGGCGTTGCCGGAGTCGTCGTACTCGCCCGAGGTCTGCATTGCCTCGTCATTGCCCGCCCCGCCCAGCGCCCCGCATCCGGCCATCAGGGCGAAGCTCGAGGCTCCGGCAAGCAACGTCAGTGCGCTAAGTGTTCTCATATTGCGTATTCCTAGCAAGCTATGTGCCAAATCCGTGGCGATCCCCAAACCGCGGCCGCGAAGAGGCGTCTTCTCTGGGGCGTCGCGACATAGGGATCACGGGTCCGCATGGATGTCGCAAAACGTGCGGCGCTCGCTCCCAGCAGTTTCGAAAACCCGCTATTGCGCCGCATCGCACCGCTCGAGGCAGTTGAGCTGCTCATTTCGCTTTGCGCAGAGGGTGTCGTTGTCCCCCTGTGCCGCAAGCTGACACTGAAAAAGAGGGTCGGCCTCCATATTGTCCGGTTTCACGCCCTCGCAGGCTGTCCGGATGGCTGCGCAGCTCGCGGGGCCGGCGTCATCGGGCGCGCTAGCCGAGTCAGCCCCGCAACTAGCGAGGAGCAGAATACTAGGCAGCAGCAATCCCAGGCGCATGGCAAATAATCTCGACGAGGATAGCCCAGATAGCACAGCTCTCGGGGCGGACCCACGCCACGATCTGGCGTCGCGGGGAGGGCCGCACCGGTCTCAACCGCCCGCCTCACCGGCCTGGGCGCACCTACTGAAACTTTGCAGTCCCCCCACTAGGCAATCGCTCCGGGAGCCACTAAGACCTCGGGAGCTGGCTCGCCATGGTCTGGCGATGAGAATTGCCGCGATTTCCAAGGTCTGCAGGGTTTATCCACTCTCCGGACGGTCGTATTAACCACATAGGAAAATGCAAGGCTCGGGTCACTGGCCGAACACTATGAGCCTCGGCTTTGCGGAGGCTCTCTACGCTGATTTCATCCGCGATCCCGACTCCGTGCCGCCCGAGTGGCAGGCGTATTTTCGACAGGTGGAGGCAGCGGACGGCGTCGTCGCGGGTGCTGCAGACGGTCCCAGCTTCAAACCGTCGAGCCTTTTCGATCCACCCGAGCCCGGCGGCAACGGCGACGGGGCATCAGTCTTGTCCTTGGCTGAAGCCGCCCCGCCGGTCCCTGCCGGCGCTCCCGTCGCATCACCGCCCACCGCGGCGGCACCGACGACATCTGAGTTACCGCTTCCGACTACGACCGCTCCGGCGCCGCCGTCCGAGGCTGAGGGATCCCACGAACCGGTGGCGACAGGCATGGCCCTTTTCGACCAGGGCGGGCCGCGCTCGTTCAGGCCGATCCATCCTCCGCTCGGCGCCATGCAGCGCGTGTCGGAAGTTTCCGAGGCCGCGCTCCGTCAGGACCGCGTCGATCAGCTCATCCGCGCCTACCGCGTGCGCGGACACTTGATCGCAAAGATCGATCCCCTCGGTCTGCCTCGCGAACACCAGTCGGAGCTGGACCCGGAGTTCTATGGCCTGGGGCCGGAGGACCTCGACCGAGCCTTCTCGAGCCGTACGATCTACGGCACCGAGACGCTCACGTTGCGCGGGATCCTCGAGCGACTCACGGACGCGTATTGCGGGTCGGTGGGCGTCCAGTTCATGCACATCGATGATCTTGACCTGAAGAACTGGCTTCAGGAGCGTCTCGAGGGCGGCGTGCACGACGAGCTGAGCCCGGACCAGCAACGGCGGATTCTCACCAAGCTCACCGACGCCGTCATCTTCGAGGAGTTTATCCAGAAGAAATACCTGGGCGCGAAGAGCTTCAGTCTAGAGGGTTCGGAGAGTCTGATCCCGCTGCTCGACTTCGCCATCGACCGCGCCGCGGATCACGGCGTGCGCGAGATCATCGTCGGAATGGCGCATCGCGGCCGCCTCAACGTTCTTGCCAACATCATGGGCAAGAGTCCGCGGGAGATCTTTCGGGAGTTTGAGGACGCCGACCCGGAGCTTTATAAGGGCTCGGGCGACGTGAAGTACCATCTCGGGTACAGCTCGGACTTCGCCAGCTCCAGTGGCGTCACGGTTCATCTCTCGCTTTGCTTCAACCCGAGCCATCTCGAATTCGTCAACCCGGTCGTCCTCGGTCGCGTTCGCGGCAAGCAGGATCGTCGAGGCGATACCGAACGCAACGAGGTTCTGGGGCTGCTCATCCACGGCGACGCGGCGTTCGCCGGCGAAGGCATCATCCAGGAGACGCTCAATCTGAGCGAACTACGCGCTTACCACACAGGCGGCACCGTCCACATCGTGGTCAACAACCAGATCGGATTCACGACGCCGCCCGCCGAGTCGCGCTCGAGCACGTACGCAACAGACGTGGCGAAGATGCTCCAAATCCCGATCTTTCACGTCAACGGCGAGGACCCGGACGCCGTCGCGCGGGTCGTCTGTCTGGCGATGGATTTTCGAAGCCGCTTTAAGCGAGACGTCGTCATCGACACGTACGGCTATCGGCGCCACGGACACAACGAAGGTGACGAGCCCGCCTTCACTCAGCCCGTACTCTACCGCGCCATCGCCCAGCGAAAGAGCGTTCGTGACGGCTACCTGGAGCATCTCCTTCGGCTTGGAGGCATGAGTAAGGAGCAGGCCGACCAAATCGCTATCGAACGACGCGAGCATCTCGAGAAGGAACTCACCGAGGCGCGCCGCCGAGACTACATTCAGACTTTCAAGTGGCTTGGAGGCTATTGGGAGGGATACCGCGGCGGACCCGAACGGACCGTGAAGGAGTTCGACACCGCGATCCCCCTAGAGGAAGCGCAGATCCTCCTGTTGAAGCAGTCTCAGGTTCCCGAGGATTTTCATCCCCATCCCAAGATCCAGCGTCTGCTCAAGCAACGTCGCGATATGGGCGAGGGCAAGCGCCCCCTCGACTGGGGCACCGGCGAGCTCCTGTCGTTTGCCTCGCTCGTTGCGGAGGGTACCCGAGTGCGTCTCACGGGTCAGGATACGGCTCGGGCGACGTTCAGCCAGCGTCACGCCGTTCTCTACGACTCGGAGGACGGTCGCACGTACACCCCACTGGCCCACCTGAGCGAAGATCAGGCGCCGGTCGAGATCTACAACAGCCCCCTCAGCGAGATGGGCGTACTCGGCTTTGAATACGGCTACAGCCTGGATTGGCCCGAGGCGCTCGTGGGCTGGGAAGCGCAGTTTGGCGACTTCGCGAATGCGGCCCAGGTCATCATCGACCAGTTCATCGCGAGCGCGGAGGATAAATGGCGACGGCTCAGTGGGCTCGTGTTGATGCTGCCGCACGGTTTTGAGGGGATGGGGCCCGAGCACTCGAGCGGCCGCCTCGAGCGATTCCTTTCGATGGCCGCAGAGGACAACATCCAAATCGCCCAGCCGACCACACCGGCACAGCATTTTCATCTGCTGCGGCGTCAGGCGCTGCGTAGGTGGCGTAAGCCGTTGGTGATTTTTACGCCCAAGAGTCTGCTCCGGCTGGCCGCGGCGACGAGCCCGCTCGAAGACTTCACGACGGGTCGGTTTCAGCGGATTATCCCCGACGTCGAGCATCGGAGCGGCAAGGATACGACTCGGATTCTGATGTGCAGTGGGAAGATCTACTACGCGCTGGCGCAAGAACGCAACGCGCTGAAGCGTGACGACATCGCGATTCTGCGCATCGAGCAGCTCTATCCCCTTGCGGACGACTATCTTCGCAGCGCGCTTGCGCCCTACGTGGACGGTACGCCGGTGGTCTGGGTCCAGGACGAGCCCGAGAATATGGGTGCCTGGCGTTATCTGCGAGCACTCTACCGCGAGAAGATATTTGGCCGGTTGCCCTTCAGCGGTATCGCTCGCTCGCCCTCTGCAAGCCCGGCGACGGGTTCGGCAAATTCTCATAAGATCGAGCAGCAGGAACTATTGGAGCGCGCGTTCGGCGGTGGCTAGAGCTTTCGCCGGGCGGGGTCGATTCTCGCTTTCACGCGCATTCTCGTGGCGGTTCGCATAGTAGAGAAGAATCATGGCGGTTGAACTCAAGGTGCCCCAAGTTGGCGAATCCATCACCGAGGTTCAGATAGGTGACTGGCTGAAGAAAGAGGGCGAGAGCGTGAATCGCGACGAGACGGTCGTGATGATCGAAACCGATAAGGTGACGGTGGAGCTCCCGGCGCCCGTGTCGGGGGTGATTTCGAAGATCACGCATCCGGCTGGGACTGAAGCGGCCGTTGGCGATGTGATCGGTTACATGGAGGAGGGCGGGACCGCCGTCGCGGTGCAAGCGCCGCCGACGAGTCCGGCGCCGGCGGAGCCGGTCGCGGTACCTCCGGCCCCCGCTCCGGCCCCCGCTCCGGCGCCCGCGCCCCCACCTGTAGCCGCCCCGCCTGTGCCGGCGCCCGTCGCACAGCCCGCGCCGGCGCCGTCCGCCGCGCCGCGGATCATGCCGGCGGCGCAACGGGCGCTTCACGACAGCCGGCTGTCGCCGAGCCAGGTCACTCCGACGGGTCCAGGAGGCCGACTTCTCAAGGAAGACGTGATCCGGCGACAGTCGCCGGCGCCTGCTGCCGCGCCCGCGTCCGCGCCCGCTCCAGCTCCAGCTCCTGCGGTGGCGGCACCCGCGCCGGTAGCGTCCGCCGCAGGTTTCCGCGAGGAAGAGGCCGTGCCCTTGAGTCCGTTCCGGCGGCGGCTCGCGCAGCGCCTCGTCCAATCTCAGCAAACCGCCGCGTTGCTCACGACATTCAACGAGATCGACATGAGCGCGGTGATGGCTACGCGCAAGCAGTACCAGCCTCTTTTTCAGCAGCGCTACTCCATCAAGCTCGGTTTCATGTCGTTCTTCGTCAAAGCGGCCGTCGACGCCCTCAAGCTCATTCCGCAGGTCAACGCGGAGATGCGCGAGAGCGACATCTTGTACCGCAACTACTTCGATATCGGCGTCGCGGTCGGTGGAGGCAAGGGTCTCGTCGTGCCGGTGATCCGCAACGCCGAGCGGCTCAGCTTCGCCGAGGTCGAGTTGACCATCGCGGATTTTGGGGCGCGCGCAAAAGCGAATAAGCTCACCCTCGACGACCTTCAAGGTGGCACCTTCACGATCAGTAACGGCGGCGTGTATGGATCGCTGATGTCGACGCCCATCGTCAATCCGCCTCAGAGCGGGATCCTTGGACTGCACGCGATTCAAGACCGTCCGATAGCCGTCGCCGGCAAGGTCGAGATCAGGCCGATGATGTATATCGCGCTCACCTACGACCATCGCGTCATCGACGGTCGCGAAGCTGTGACCTTCCTCAAACGCATCAAGGAGTGCGTCGAGGCTCCCACCCGCATGCTCATCGAGGTTTAAGTGTCCGACGCGACCCACGATCTACTTGTCATCGGAGCGGGCCCGGGCGGATACGAAGCCGCCATTCGAGCGGCACAACTCGGACTCAACGTCGCCTGTGTCGAAGAGGAACGCGCCCTCGGTGGCACCTGCTTGCGGATCGGCTGCATTCCAAGCAAGGCGTTGCTCGAGGCCAGCGAACACTTCCACCAAGCAAAATCGGAACTCTCAAAGTTCGGCGTCGACGTGGCGGGCGTCGAATTGAACCTGCCAGCTATGCTGGCCAACAAGGATTCCATAGTCAAATCTCTCACTGGCGGCGTCGCGCACCTTTTTCGAAAGAACAAGATCACGCGCTACGAAGGGCATGCGCGCATCCTGGGTCCCGGCGTCGTCGCGATAGAGGGTCCTGCGGGTGCGGGACAGCCAGCGCAGCAGATCCGCGCGAGCCGCGTACTCATCGCGACGGGCAGCAAGTCGGCGCCCTTGCAAGGCGTCGAGGTCGACGGCGACCGAGTCGGTACGAGCACCGAGGCGCTCGCTTATCCCGAGGTCCCGCAACATCTGGTCGTCATCGGCGCCGGCGTGATCGGCCTCGAGTTGGGCTCCGTATGGATGCGCCTTGGCGCGAAGCTGACGATTCTAGAATATCTCGACCGCATCCTTCCTGGAATGGACACCGAGATCGCGACCGAGGCCAAGAAGATATTCACGCGCCAAGGCATGGAGTTTTGCCTGGGTTCTCGGGTAACCGGAGCCCGCGCTGAGGGGGACGGTTGCATCGTCGAGGTCGAGGGCACGGAGCCGATTCGTTGTGACCGAGTCCTGCTTTGCGTTGGGCGTCTCCCGAATACAGAGGGCCTAGGGCTCGAGTCTATCGGGGTCGCCACCGATCGCCGCGGCCGCATCCAGGTCAACGAGCATTTCGAGACGGCCGCTCCCGGATTTTACGCCATCGGCGACGTGACGCCGGGCCCCATGCTGGCGCATAAAGCATCCGAAGAAGGCATCGCCTGCGTCGAGCGAATCGCGACTGGCTACGGCCACGTCAACTACAACACGATCCCCGGCATCGTTTACACGGACCCTGAGATCGCCTCGGTGGGAAAGACGGAAGACGAACTTCGCGAGGCGGGGGTCGAGTATCGCAAGGGCGTCTTCCCCTTCGCGGCCAACGGTCGGGCCCGCGCCCTCGGACAAACGGAAGGTCGGGTGAAGATGCTCGCGGACGCGCAGACCGATCGCGTTCTCGGCGTCCATATCATCGGTCCGCGCGCTGGCGATCTCATCGCAGAGGCGGCCGTGGCGATGGAATTCGGAGCGAGTTCTGAAGACATTGCTCGCGCTTGCCATGCCCATCCGACGCTCGCCGAAGCCGTCAAGGAGGCGGCCTTGGCAGTCGACGACAGAGCGATCAACTTCTGAGCGCCGTGGAACGCGACGGCGGCTACTCGCTGGCTGCCGTGACGGGCGAATCGCCGGCTACGGCGTCGGGCGGCAACTGAGGGTCGACCTCGACGGTGCGTCCCATCGCGGCGAGAAACGCGTAGTAGAGAAGGCTCGTCAGACCCCACGCGAGGGCTGCTACGACGCCCGCATCGATGATGCCACGCCAGGGCTGAGGGATTTGGCGGATTATTATGACCAGC
>PVBE011736766.1_pt1 | contig 12040 bp, 12 predicted proteins | sample 1631181 | NCBI WGS metagenome assembly PVBE01 (sample SAMN08397723, study PRJNA350692) | Marine metagenome, whole genome shotgun sequencing project. | isolation source: water | place: Pacific Ocean | collected 2012-04 | reverse complement strand
TTATTTCTTTTTTTTGCTCATCAGTTAGCTTTCCACCAACTTTTAGATTGATATATGGCATTTTAACACCCAAAAAGAACCATAAATTTTTTACCACAACAATGACATTCTTTATCAGCCTTCTTTTCTTCGGAATGCAGTTTGTTGCTGTCGGAGTCGAGCTTATCTCGTGTTTCTGACGAGACAGGAAAAAGGACACTTCCGCACTCTGGACAGTCTTTGTGGTAAGCGGATATAGGTTCTACTAAATTTAAATTTCCCACGAGTTAATCTTACAATATAATATAGTAATGAAAATAGGGATTTTTGATTCAGGAATTGGTGGACTGACTGTATTTAAAGAGATTTCTAAAAAACTCCCATCCTTTGAATTGTCTTATCTCGGTGATACTGCAAGACTACCTTATGGAATAAAATCCAAAAAAACAGTTGATAAATATTCTGAACGTAATGTAAGATTTTTGCGATCGTTGGGCTGCCAGATTATTGTCGTGGCATGCAATACTGCTTCATCGTATTCGACATCTTTATTAAAAAGGAAATTTAATCTGCCAATCTTTGATGTTTTATCGTCTGGCGTACTGGCGTCATCCAAATCGGGAGCCAAACGAATAGGGATTATCGGTACTGCTTCAACGATTGAAAGTAAAACATATGAAAATAATATACGAAGGATTGATAAATCAATTAAAACAATAGCAAAAGCATGCCCTATTTTTGTCCCAATGATTGAACAAGGTCTTTTAAAGAAAAATTATTCGAAACTAATAATTCAAGACAACCTGGCTGTATTTAAAGGTAATGCGATAGAGGCATTAATATTGGGTTGCACCCATTATCCATTAATGAAAGAAGCTATACAGGATTATCTTGGTCCAAATGTGATTCTAATTGATTCAGCACAAGAAATTTCTAAATCTTTATATAATTACCTTAAGTTGAAACATCCTAATGAATTCAGTAAGACTAAAAAAAGGAGAAGAATATTTGTTACCGACAAATCAGCCTATTTTAATTCGGTAACAAAAAAGATATTTCGTAATCTAGATTATAAAATCAAGTTGATTGATATTAAATAAGATATTGCTTACTTATTGTGTGTTTTGTACGCTTGGATTGTTTAAGAGAGTTTCTTAAACTCTTCTGTCAATGCTGGGATAACTTCAAACAAGTCACCACAAATTCCATAATCACATTTTTGAAAAATTGGTGCATCAGGATCTTTATTGATGGCAACAATCACTTTTGATGAACCCATTCCTGCGTAGTGTTGAACAGAACCAGAAATACCTACAGCAACATACAAGTTGGGAGATACAACTTTACCGGTTTGCCCTACTTGCATTTCGTAGGGTACAAATCCCGAATCCACAGCTGCTCTTGAAGCACCCGCAGCCGCACCTATACTATCAGCTATATCAAAAATTAATTTAAAATTCTCAGTACTTGCTACGCCTCTTCCTCCAGAAATGATTTTGTCAGCTTCAGTTAATTCGGGCCTTTCTTTAGGGGTAATCTTTGTTTCCAAGACTTTGATATTGTCTTGCGAAGGAATATCAGGGCTTTCACTAACAACCTCGGGACTTGCCTCGTTCTCAACTGGTTTAAACGCATTAGGCCTTATGGTGGCTATCATTGGCTTTGTATCGTGATAACTAATCGTAGATATTGACTTACCTGAGTATCTGTATCTTTTTACTTGCAAAGTCGAAGAAGAGCTTATATCAATATCGATAGCATCAAGAGTTAAACCAGCGGATGTTTTTGATGCAACCCGTGGAAGAAAATCCTGATTTTGTAGAGTATTGCCAGCTAAAATTATTTCAGGGGTATGATTTTTAATTATTTCGGATAATGCATGAGCGTATGCTGAAGGGTTAAATTCCTTAAGGGCAGCATTTTCAACCTTGTAAAATTTTTCGGCACCGTATTTGCCAAGATCTCCCTCGATAGGACCTGCGCTATCTCCGATATACACTGCAGCTACCGTAGCGCCATTTTTTTCTTTCAATTTTCTGGCTGCGGTCAAAACTTCATAAGTAACATTTCTAATTTTTCCTTGACTTGTATCCACTAATACCCAAATTTCACTCATTCTCTTCTCCTTAGATAATTTTAGCTTCTTCTCGTAGAAGCTTTACAAGGTCATTGGATGCTTTTTGTACTTCGTCAGCCTGCACCATATCAGATTTCCCACCCTTAAGTATTTTTAGACTTCTTTTAATTACAGGAATCTCTATACTATCAACTTTGATTCTTGAACCATCACTACCTAGACCTTCTTTGGTAAGACCAAGCTCACCAATATCAATTGAATCTATTAGAACTTCTTCAAGGGGTTTTTTCTTTGCCTTCATAATTCCTGGCAACGAAGCATATCGTGGCTCATTAAGACCTCTCTCGCAAGTTACCAAAGCGGGGAAAGTTAGTTCGACAATTCGTTGGCCACCTTCAATTTCCGATTGAACCTTGACAGATTTGCCGGCCTCATTCACGTCTACTTTGCTAGCAAGTGTAGCCTGAGGAATACCAAGTTCTTCTGCGACTTGAATTGCAACTTGACCGGATTCTTCATCAATCCATTTCTTTCCAGTTAAAATTAAGTCAACATCGCCAATACTTTTAATTTTTGATGCGATAACTTTTGCAAGAGCATAAGAGTCCATATCCCCGAAACTCTCATCTTTTATATGGATGGAAGAGTCACCCCCCATGGCCAAAGCGGTTCTTAGTGCTTCGACAGATCGTTCGGGACCAACGGTAAGAATTACTAACTCCGCATCTGATTTTTCCTTGATTTGTACGGCTTCCTCAACAGCAAACTCATCAAATGGATTCAGAATCCATTTGATACTTGATGTTTCAATGCCATTACCATTGGCATTAGCTTGAATTTTTGCTTCGGTATCCGGAGTTTGTCTTATAATAACTAAGATTTTCAATGTGAGCCACCCATTTATTTATGAAAGTATCAAAGAAATATAAGTAATATAGCTTTAAAGTCAAGAAGAATTCGCACCCTTTATGATACTTTTCTTCTATCTAATAGTGATTTTGCTAGCGTGTTTTTGTCGATATAATCGACTTCAGAACCAATTGGAATACCAATGGCTATGCGTGTTACTAAATCGCAATAATCTTTAATTTTTTCGTAAATAAATTGAGCGGTAAACTCTCCGTCACTAGTAGGGTCTGTCGCTAAAATTATTTCCTTAAAATTTTCCTTCTTAACTCTTCTGATAAGTTTGTCAATTCCTAAATCTTCCGGATTAACACCCTGAGAAATCGAGAGTAGCCCCTGAAGGACATGGTATTGACCATTGTATTCTTGACTTCTTTCTATAGAAAGTAAATCTATTGTGTTTTCGACTATGCACAAGATAGTATCGTCTTTTGATTTATCGTGGCAACTACAATCATTATCGAAAATAAAATCATTACAAGTTCCACAAGTTTTAACGTTTTTTCTAGCCTCTATTATGGATTTTGCTATTTCCACACTTAACTGTGAGGGTTGTTTCATTAAATGGAGGGCGAGTCTAGATGCTGTTACATTCCCAATGCCAGGTAACTTAGATAAGGAATCAATTAATCGTGTAATTTCATTGGCAAGATAGTTCTTTTTCATTTTTAAAGGAAACCGGGTGGTATCCCCATTGATGATGCGGCTTTCGACATTTCTTCTTTAATGTTTTCTCTACCTTTATCTAAAACTTCATTTATTGCAGCTTGTATTAAATCTTGAACCATGTCTCTGTCCCCAGATTTTAATATTTCGTCTTCTATGATAATTGAAGTTATTTCACCCTTTGATTTTGCTGTCACTTTTACCATTCCACCACCCGAACTCGACTCGACTAATATCTCTCCGACTTCTTCTTGAAGCTTATCCATTTCAAGCTTCATTTTTTCAGCCTGTTTCATCATATTCTTCATGTTCATATTGCCGGGTAATTTCATAATCAATTTTCTCTTTCTACATCTAATATCCTACAATCAAAAGTATCAAACAGATTCTTTACGGATTGAGACTCTAATAGTTTATCTTTTTTTTCCTTAAATTTAAATTCGTTACTATCCCTCCCTTCTTGTGGTTTCTTGTTAGGTTCTTTGGTTGCTAAATCATGATTATTTTTAGGGATATCGTTAATTGATTCCCCATCACCATTTCTCTCTGAATCATCGTTGACATTAGGTTTTAATTTTTTTTTTTTAGTTTCTGCCTTTATGCCAATATTGCTTGGAGTCTCGATATCGTTTTTATTCTCTAGTCTGTCATTGTTCTCAAGTACTAAATCGAAATTAAGATAGTCCGAAACAATACATAATTTAATTAAATTAGATTCTATAAAAAATCTAATATTGTCTGATTTTGAAGATATATCATATAGCTTAATAAGCTCATCAAATAGGGTTTCAAGTATTTGTAAATCGTACTTTTTGATGTTTGCGATTTCATCATCACTTAAAACCTCGATATCATCAACCGTATTCTCTAAACCTAATTTGTAATAGACCATAGTCCTAAAATAATTCATTAGAGAGCTGATAAACTTTTTTGAATCATAACCACTTTCATAAATATTATTATACTCATCTAAAACTTTGTTGATATCTGCTCCAAGTATGTTCTTGGTAATATTTGACAGAATTTGCGTTGGTGTCTTTCCTAAGAGAATTGAGGCATCATCTATCTTGATAGTTTTATTTAGAGAACTCGAAAGTAATTCAAGAAATCCTAAGGCATCCCTTGCTGAACCCTTGCTCTCATCAACAATCATTCTTGTTGATTCATTGTCAATTGAGATTCCTTCATTGTTAGAAATTTCTTCTAAATATTTCTTGATATCTTCTTTTTTTATGTTTTTAAAATTAATTGTTTGACATCTTGATATTATAGTAAGAGGTACTTTTTCAATTTCGGTTGTTGCAAGAATAAAGATTGTATTTCTATTTGGTTCTTCAAGTGTTTTTAACAACGCATTAAAAGCAGCCTTTGAGAGCATATGGGCTTCGTCAATAATAAATACTTTGTATCTACATTTAATTGAAGAATAATTTGAGCTATCAATAATCTCTCTGATTTGATCAACTCCATTGTTTGATGCCGCATCAATTTCAATTACATCAATTGACCTATTCTCATCGATTTCTTTACAAGAGCATGAATTATAATTTGAACATTCACCGGTCTTTAGTAAGTCATCACAGTTGATGGTTTTTGCTAAGATTCTTGCCATTGATGTTTTTCCAACACCTCTTGAACCACAGAATATTAAGGCATGGGGTAGAGAATCCTTTTCGATAAATCCCTTTAAAATAGTTAAAGCGTTATTCTGACCTAAAACCTCATTAAAAGTTTTAGGTCTGTATTTTCGTGATAAAACTAAATGTGACATACTTTACTTTACGGCCGGCTAATCAATCAAGATACCCAGACCTACTTGCTACCGTTGCTACATTTCTGTCCTGGCGGAATTCGCAAAGGCCTACTATCAAAAATGACCAGCCGACTTAATTCTTCTACGGAGAGTGTGGGATTCGAACCCACGAGAGGTTTGATCCTCTACACGCTTTCCAAGCGTGCGCCTTCGGCCACTCGGCCAACTCTCCAACAAAAATAATAGTAACATTTTCATAATTTTTTATCTTCAAGATTTTTAATTCATCAAGCCTTCGGTTAATATTCAAACTTGTATGAAAAAATGGGAAATACGGAATAAGAAGATATTAAAAAATTTGAAAATTTTTAACTTATTTGAATATGAAATGCGATCTCCATACCAAGATTCGCAGAAGAAAAAATACTACTTTTATGTTCTCGATTCTTCCGATTGGATTAACATATTCCCTTTGACAGATGATAATAAAGTTGTGTTTGTTGAACAGTATAGGCCGGGAACTGATTCTATTACTCTAGAGTTGCCTGGAGGTATGGTTAATGCTAATGAGCGGCCTCTTAAATCTGCACAAAGAGAACTTTTAGAAGAAACTGGATTTGTATCCGAAGAGTGGTCAAAGCTCGGGATTGTTGACCCTAATCCTGCAATTTTAAACAACAAATGCCATACATTTTTAGCTAATAATGTTGAGAAAATATCTGAGCCAGACAATTTTGGTAGTGAACATACCAAGGTTAAACTGGTGGATTTGTCGGATTTGGAAGACTTTATAAATGGAGGAATAATCACCCATTCTCTTGTAATTAACGCTATTTATTGGTATAAGATGAAAGAAAAAAAATTTTAATTTAGAACATCTGGGCGAATGGCGGAATTGGTAGACGCGGCGGCCTCAAAAGCCGCTGGATTTAGGTTCGTGAGGGTTCGAGTCCCTTTTCGCCCAATGGGTAGTTTGGTATGGATATTAAGAAATTTTTACAGTTTGAGTTTTTGAAGTTTATTTTTTTCTCTTTAGAAGGAAGAATCAATCGACAAACTTGGTGGTATTCAAAAATCTTTTTGTATGTAATAAGTATTTTGCTCTCCTTACCTGCCGCATTGGTAGTTCGTGAATTAAATTTAGATGAAAATCAAACTACCAGAGTCATATCTTTCTTGTTCCTTGTTTTTTCTGCATTTGGAGTCTTTGTGGATGCAAAAAGATTACAGGATAAATCAATTAATGGTCTTCTCGCCATTGTCCCATATGTAATGACAATTCCTTACCATTTTTTCTTAATACCCGAATCAATAGTTGGCCCATATGGATTGGCAATAGTAGCGATTGAAATATATATATTTATTAATGTTGGATTTTTGAAGGGTAACGATGGTAGCAATAAATATGGTGACCTTGACGACTTTAGTTCTTAATATCTAGGCATCTCGTCATCGAATTTTGCGGCCCAGGCATCTATTCCACCGGCTAGATTTCTTACTTTTTTGTATCCCATACCTTTTAAAATTCTTGCAGCTTGCAGGCTCCTCATCCCATGATGACAATAGATGATGATGTCGTCAGCGGTATCTAGCTCATGAACTCTGGAAGTCAAATCACCCAAAGGAATAAGTCTCGAATCTTTCAGGCTACAGATCTCATATTCACCGGGCTCTCTAACATCTAAGATTGTAATATTATTTGAGGCTTCCACGATATTCTTAAATTCATCGACGTCAATTTCTAATAATTCGTCCTCATTTTCATCTGTGATATTAATGCCACAGAACTCTTCGTAGTCTATCAATTTGGTAATTTCTGGAGTATCAGGATTTTTCCTTAATTTAATCTCTCTAAAAGACATTCCTAACGAGTCATAAAGAAGAAGTCTTCCACTCAACGTTTGGCCTATATCAAGAAGAATTTTTACCGTTTCGGTTGCTTGAATAACTCCAATTATACCTGGGAGAATACCTAATACTCCTCCCTCTGCACACGAAGGAACCATCCCTGGAGGTGGTGGCTCAGGATACAAATCTCTGTAATGAGGTCCTCCTTTATGATTAAAGACGGTTGCCTGTCCCTCAAAACGAAAAATGCTACCATAGACATTTGGCTTACCTAGCAATACACAGGCATCATTTACTAGGTATCTTGTTGCAAAATTATCTGTTCCATCGACAATTACATCGTAGTCTTTAAATAAATCTAAAGCGTTTTCAGATGTTAATCGGAGATTATATGTATTGACGGTAATATCAGAATTGAGTTCCACAAGTCGTTTTTTTGCGGATTCAACTTTTAGGTCCCCAACTCTGTCCTCAGCATGAAGAATTTGTCTTTGAAGATTGCTAAGGTCAACTACATCGAAATCTACTATTCCAACCGTTCCAATTCCGGCTGAGACCAAATAAAGTGCTAAAGGAGAGCCTAATCCTCCGGCACCTATACACAAAACTTTGGATTCGGCTAGCCTTTCTTGGCCTTTCATTCCCACTTCTGGCATTATCAAATGCCTGCTATACCTTCCAATCTGACTTTTTGTTAAACCCATTAAAACTCTCTAAGCAAATCTTATCTAAGAAGAGAAATATAGCATAAAAATTAAGATTTCAAACAAATAGCCTCTTGCTCGACTATCGAAGACAGCTCAACCAATTTGTCTTTTAAACTTTAATTAAGTAAAATGTGATAAAAATTTATTTCTTTTTGCATAATTTGGAGGTTAGAATAAAGAATGAGAAGGACAACTGTTAGAATAAGTGTTACTCAAGATGGATTACGCCCCGAAGAGATTACCGTTCTGGGGACTATTTTCCTTCCAGCCATTCAAAAACAAATTCTTAGATCAGTAGGCTTTGAACAAATCGATAAAGGAGCGGGCACATTTACTGGTGTTATGCCTGTAAAGATTACAACTAATAAAAAAACCCAAGAGATTGAATTTGAAGTGGGGGCACTGTCAGATTTCAGAAAGAAAGTTGTCAATTTTGTAAACGATGTAAGCTTGCGTGAATTTGATACCATTGAACCAAAAACTAAAGAAGTTTCCACGAAAGAAAAAGAATCCAAACAGAAAAAAAGCAAGGACAAGAAAGACGAGAAGACTAAAACTTCTCGTAAGCCAAGAACTAGTATAAGACTTCAAAAAGCATCTACTAAGACTTCAAGTAAAAAAACGGTACGAGGAAGACCTGCAGCCAAAAAGACGCAATCAAAAAAGAAAGCCCAAACTAAAAAGGTTAAAATTGCTAAACCTTCATCTACTAGAAAGACTACGAGAGAGAAGTCAGGTGCAAAATCTAAAAATATAAAAAAGAGGTCCAGAAAATAGCAAAGAATATAACAATCCAAGAATCATTGACTTTTGATGACGTTCTTCTAAGACCTTCGTATTCTACCGTTATGCCTTCAACGGTTAACGTTAGTACGCACATTACAAAAAAGTTTTCATTAAATATACCCATTGTGAGTGCGGCAATGGATACCGTAACGGAAGCCAGAACCGCTATTGCTATAGCACAAGAAGGTGGCATAGGGGTAATCCATAAAAACCTAAGCATCGAACAACAATCTCGAGAAGTCGAAAAGGTAAAAAAATATGAAGGCGGTATGATTATTGAACCCCAAACAATTTCGCCTAATTCTACCGGAGAGCAAGCTCTTAAAATTATGACAACTAAAAATTTTACTGGATTACCTGTAACTCAAAATGGATCAACCCTGCTTGGAATAGTAACAATGAGAGATTTAAGATATGAAAAGAACTTACATTTTAAAGTAAGTAAATTAATGACTCCTAAAAAAGATTTAATCGTTGTTGAAAGTGGTATTGGCTCCTATAAGGCCAGAGAACTATTAAATAAATACAAAATAGAGAAATTACCTGTAGTAGATAAGGGATTTAAACTCCAAGGTTTAATTACGATGAAGGACATTGAAAAGAGTAAACAATTTCCAAATTCATCTAAAGATAAACAAGGAAGGTTGCTTGCCGCTGCAGCGGTCGGAGTTGGGCCCGACATGGTTGAAAGAGCGGAGAATTTGATTAAGTCCGGATTGGATATTTTATTTATCGATACGGCTCATGCTCATTCAAAAAAAGTTATCGATTCTCTTAAAATATTGAAAAAGAAATTTGGCAACACGGATATAGTTGTTGGAAACATAGCAACAACAGAGGCGGCCAAAGATCTTATAAAAGCTGGTGCTGATGCTCTCAAGGTTGGGATAGGCCCAGGTTCCATTTGCACAACAAGAATCATAGCAGGCATAGGTGTTCCACAATTATCTGCAGTCATGGATGTTTGTTCAGTTGCTAAGAAATCAAAAATACCTGTTATTGCGGATGGAGGCATTAAGTTTTCTGGCGATATCACCAAAGCTCTAGCTGCTGGTGCAAGCTGTGCAATGATTGGAAATTTGCTAGCAGGTACTGATGAAGCACCTGGAGACCTTGTTCTTTATCAAGGAAGATCCTTTAAAACTTATAGGGGAATGGGTTCAATGGAAGCTATGAAGGAAGGAAGTAAAGACCGATACTACCAGGAAGATATTATAGATTCAAAGCTTGTTCCAGAAGGCATAGAAGGAAGAGTGCCTTACAGGGGACCAATAAATAAAGTCATTTATCAATTAGTAGGTGGATTAAAAGCTGGCATGGGGTATACCGGATCTAAAAATTTGAAAGAATTAAAATCCGCTCAATTTTTAAAACTAACTAGTGCGGGATTAAGAGAAAGCCACGTTCACGATATTGATATAAGTAGAGAGGCGCCAAACTATTCCTTAGATTGAAAATGAATACAAGTAATGCTCTAGTTTTAGACTTTGGATCTCAAGTTACAAAGTTAATAGCGAGAAAAATTAGAGAGCTTAATGTGTATTCTGAAATAGTTCCTTTTAATACTAAAATTCAAGACATTACAAAAAGAAATCCAGACTGCATTATTCTATCGGGTAGTCCAGCTAGTGTGCATGATAGAAAAGCTCCAAAGATAGATTCACAGATATTAGAGTTAGATATTCCAGTATTAGGTATTTGCTATGGAGCACAATTAATCTCTACAATGCTTGGGGGTAGAGTAGAAAAGTCAAAAATAAGAGAGTTTGGACCATCAAAACTAAAAAAGCTTTCACAATCAAAAATACTAAAAAACATTTCTAGCAATGAAACTTCTTGGATGTCGCATGGTGATACAATTGTAAGACTTCCAAAATCTCTAAAAGTTCTTGCAAGATCTGAGTTTGGATCAATTTCTGTCTTTTCATCAAAAGATTCAAAGATAATTGGCACACAGTTTCATCCAGAAGTTATGCACACATCCTTTGGAAAACAATTCTTTAAAAATTTCTTAAATATGGCGGGTTGCAAATCCAACTGGAAACCATCAAAACTTGTTGAATCAAAAGTCGAGGAATTAAAACAAACAATAGGAAAAGAAATTGCCATATCCGCAATTTCTGGAGGAGTTGATTCATGTGTTTCTTCTGTCCTTGTTAGTAAAGCTATAGGGAAGAATCTACAATCTTTTATTGTTGATACGGGGCTTATGAGATACAAAGAAGTAGAAGATATATTACCCAGCCTAAAAAAATTAGGAGTTAGACCTAAAGTCATAAATGCTTCAAATCTATTTTATAAAAGATTAAAAAATGTAGTTGATCCAGAGAAGAAAAGAAAAATCATAGGAAAAACTTTTATTGAACTTTTCGAAAAAGAAGCAAAAAAGAGTAGGGCCAAGTTCTTAGTTCAAGGAACGTTATATCCAGATGTTATTGAAAGTGTAAATGTTAGTGGTCCATCTGCAGTTATTAAATCACACCATAATGTTGGTGGATTGCCAAAGAAAATGAATCTAAAACTAATAGAACCTTTAAGAGACTTGTTTAAAGATGAAGTTAGAGTTTTTGGAAATGCTCTAAAAATAAATAAAGATTTAGTTGGGAGGCATCCATTTCCAGGCCCTGGTCTTGCAATAAGAATTATAGGCGCTGTCACAAAAGAAAGAGTTCAGCTTTTACAGGCTGCAGACAAAATTTTTATAGACATTATTAAATCTAAAAACTTATATAATAAAATCTGGCAAGCATTTTGTGTTCTCATACCAATTAAAACTGTTGGAGTGATGGGAGATGAAAGAACTTATGAAAACACCATTGCTATACGAGCAGTTAATAGTGTAGACGGTATGACAGCGAATTGGTCAAGAATCCCCCATGATGTTCTAGATTTAATCTCTTCTGAAATTATTAATAATGTTAAAGGCATTAATAAAGTAGTCTTTGATATTTCAAACAAACCACCTAGTACAATCGAATGGGAATAATACTTTTTCCCTAAAAACTCACATTTTTGATACAATTATTTTATGAGAACACTAAATCTATTTCTCTTATTTTTCTTTTTGTTTGCACTCAACTCATATTCTTTATCTATGTGTAAGGGCGATGATTATACTAAATGGAATAATTGCGACGGAACTTTTACCTTTGAAAATGGAGATAAATATATAGGTGAATATAAGAACGGAAAAAGACATGGAAAAGGAACTTATACTGCGGTAAACGGTGATAAATATGTAGGTGAGTGGAAAAACAATAGAGGCACTGGAATGGGAACCTATACATATTCAACTGGTGCAAAATATGTCGGTGTATG
>PVBE010192986.1_pt1 | contig 12040 bp, 9 predicted proteins | sample 1631181 | NCBI WGS metagenome assembly PVBE01 (sample SAMN08397723, study PRJNA350692) | Marine metagenome, whole genome shotgun sequencing project. | isolation source: water | place: Pacific Ocean | collected 2012-04 | reverse complement strand
CCGTCCGGAAAGGGGCCGCATCCTAGCGGTCGAGGGGAGAATGACAACCTTTTTCAGCGGGCCACCTTTAGCACGATGGTGGTGAAGTCGTCCGGCTGATGATCAGCCGCCTCATGCGATCGGCCGGCCTCATGCAGGCCCGCCACGATCTCTGCCGCACTCTCCACCTGATGGCTGCCTAGCGTCTGCACAATCCGTTCCTTGCCGAACATTTCGCCGTCTTCGGATGTGGATTCCTCAACGCCATCGGTCATCAACGCCAGTAGATCGCCGGGCTCCAGAGGGAAATCCTCACTCACGGTGTACTCAGTATCCGGCCGAATACCGAGTGGAATTCCAGTGCGCTTGAGCTCGCGTTTCAAATGTCCGCTACCATCCAGCCATAACGCTGGCGGGTGCCCCGCGCTAGCATAGCGCACGGTGCCAGTCTTGGGGCTGAGCCGCACGAAGAGCAGTGTGACAAATCGTTCCGAACCAGTGTCCTCAGTGAGTACGCGATTAGCACGCGTGAGGATCTCACCCACGTCATCCAAATCCGCCGCCAAAATGCGCAAGTATGCACGTGTCTCGGCCATCAACAACGCCGGACCGATGCCGTGCCCGGTCACATCCCCCACTACCAACCCATAATCACCGTTAGACATGGGCACAAAATCGTAATAGTCACCGCCCGTTTGCTCCGCGCTCTCGGTGAGCCCGGCCAACTCCAGACCATCCAGTTGTGGAGCTTCCTCGGGAAACAGCCGCTGCTGAATCTCGCGCGCGATGCGCATCTGTTCATTGGCCGCGTGCAAGGCTGTCTCAGCCTCGCGATGGCGGGTGCGATCGCGAGCCTCGCGCACCTCGCGTTCCACCGCCGGCACCAGCCGCGCGAGATTGCCTTTCATTAGGTAATCATGCGCGCCGGATTTCATGATCTGCACGGCCAGATCCTCTCCAATGCCACCACTGATCACGATAAACGGAATATCCTGCCCGTTCTCCTGCAACAACCGTAGGCCTTCTGAACCGTTGAATTCCGGCAAATTGTAATCTGCCAAAATGATATCCCACACCTCGTTCTCCAGTGCGCGGGTGTATTGCTCGGCCGTCTCCACACGTTCACTGGTCACCTCATAGCCGCCGGCCTGAATCAGTCCCACCAACACTTTCGCGTCGAGCGCCGAATCCTCAATAATCAATACGCGTAGGATTTCACTCATGGCCGCCCTCCCCTTGTTCCGCTTGACCGCCCAATTCGCGTACCTTGGCGGCGATGTTTTCCTGTCGCATCAGCGATTCGCCCACTAGGATCGCGCGCGCGCCGCTGGCCTGCAGTTGCTCCACATCCGCCCGTGTATGGATGCCGCTCTCAGCCACCAGCAAGGTTTGAGATAAATCCAGTTCCGCCGCCAACTTGCCGGTTGTATCGAGATCAACCGTAAAGGTTTTCAGATCGCGATTGTTCACGCCAATCAACGGCGCCTCAAGCGCCTTGGCTCGGGCCAATTCCTCCGCGTCATGCACTTCCACCAACGCCGATAACCCGGCCCCCACGGCCAATTCATGAAACTCCCGCAGGCGATCGTCATCGAGGATCGCCACAATTAACAGGACCGCGTCCGCGCCCCATTCGATAGCCTCGGCAATCTGCCGGGCATCGATCACAAAATCCTTTCGCAACAGCGGCACATCCACCGCCTCACGAATCTGCCGCAGATACTCTGGCGAACCCTGAAAATACTGCTCATCGGTCAATACTGAGAGACAACTCGCGCCGGCCGTTTCGTATTCCTGCGCGATTTGGACCGGATCGAAATCCGGCCGAATGATGCCGGCCGAAGGCGACGCCTTTTTCACCTCGGCAATTAATCCCACATCGCCGGCGCGGGGATTCGCCAAAGCCGCCGTGAAATCCCGAACGCCACCGCGAGCCGCCACTTGGGCGCGTAGCGAATCCACCGTGACCGCCGCCACCGGCAAAGCCGCCAGCTCCTGTTGCTTCGTGGCCACGATTTTGTCCAGAATGCTCATTCGTCATCCTCCCCCGCAATGCGTTTGGTCGGGCACCCCGCCTGCAGCCAACCATTCACGAAACTGTCCAAATCGCCGTCCATCACTTCCTGCACATTTCCGCTCTGAATCGCCGTACGCAGATCCTTCACCATTTGGTAGGGTTGAAACACATAACTCCGAATTTGATTTCCCCAACCGATCGCGCCTTTGTCGCTGTAGAACCGTTCCATCTCGGACTTCTTTTCGTCCTCGCGTTTGGCGTGCAATTTGGCGAGCAACAACTTCATGGCCGTGGCGCGGTTTTGATGCTGGCTACGCTGCGTCTGACTCGCCGCCACAATGCCGGTGGGAATATGCGTGAGCCGCACGGCCGTCTCCACCTTGTTAACGTTTTGACCGCCCTTACCGCCGCTGCGGTAGGTGTCCACCCGCACTTCGCTCGGATCGATCTCAATATCGCCTTCATCCTCCAGCTCCGCCACCACATCCACGCTAGCAAAACTCGTGTGCCGGCGCTTGTTGGAATCAAAAGGCGAAATGCGCACCAACCGGTGCACCCCGCGCTCGGCCTTGCTAAACCCAAAGGCGTTCTCGCCCTCAATGATGAGTGTGGCGCTCTTAATTCCGGCCACTTCCCCGGGTGTCAGGTCCTGTACCGTCACCGACCAGCCGCGGCGCTCACACCAGCGCTGGTACATGCGTAACAACATGTCCGCCCAGTCGCAGCTTTCCGTGCCGCCGGCGCCAGCGTTGATGGTGAGGATGCAGTTGCACTTGTCCTGAGGGTCCTTGAGCATGGCCTGCAGCTCAAGGACATCCAGTGAGCCAATAAATTGCTCGGTGTCGGCAGTCAGTTCCTCGAGCAACAGGGCCTGCGTTTCCTCATCCTCTTCCGCGCCCAACTCCACCATCCCCTGCAGATCGGCCAGTTGAGATTCGGTTTTTTGGAAGATCTCTACCTGCTTGCGCAGACGGGCCGATTCCTCGGAAAATTTCTGAGCCCGCTCACGGTCATTCCAGAAATCATCGGCGGACATGATTTCCTCCAACTCCTGAACGCGCGTTTCACTATGAGCAACGTCAAAGAAACCTCCGTAACTTCTCCAAGCGAGACTTGGTTTCGGTTAACTGGGCTTGTACCGCATCGAACATAAGCGCCTCATTTAGCTGCTTCCCCGTCGGAAGCCGAGTCCTTTTTCAAATACATTCCGCGACGCACTGCCAGAATCCCGCACGCCAACACACTGGCCCAGCTCAACCAATCGCCCGCGCGCTGGTACACTGTCGGCGCATGCGGTCCCGTGCGTAACGGCACTTCCACCACACGCACCCCCGTGGAATGCACCGGCTCGGTCACGCCATGAAATCGGCCATACTCGTCCACCCAACCGGTGATGCCGTTATTGCAACAACGCACCAATGGCCGACGATTTTCAATCGCGCGCCATGCCGCGGTACGGGCGTGCTGCCATTGCTGATGGCTGTCACCAAACCAGCCGTCGTTGGTTAGGTTCAGCAAAAAATCCACTTCCGGAGTCGCCGCCCGGCGCGCCAGTTTGGGCACCACGTCCTCAAAGCAGATGATCACGGAAGCCTTGGCTTTCCCCATATCAAACACCACCTCGCCGCCGCCTCGTCCGAAATTGCCCACTGGCGCCAGTTTTTTGAGAAAGGGCAACTGTTCCGAGAACGGTACGTATTCGCCGAACATCACCAAATGCCGCTTGGCGTAGCTCGGCCATTTCATCTCATTCAAACCGCCGAGAAAAGAATCTTCCGGCGGCACCAACACGGCGCTGTTGTACGGCACATTATTGGTTGCCGTGTCCGCACCCCACACACGCCACACACCCTGCTCTGCAATGGCTTGCTCCAGCTTCCCTATGCGTCGGATGACGTTAGTAGGGTTCAATACCCAAAACGGCGGCAGCGATGCCTCCGGCCAGACCAGTAAATCCGGTTCCTTCGCCACAGCCCAATCGGAAAGGTCCATCATGTGTTCAAACCGATTCGATTGACTGACCGGATCATTCACATTCCACAGCACCGTTTGTGGAATAGCCGGCTGGACCAGCGCGATCTTGAGCGATCCACGCGGTTCCGCCAACGGCTGCGAAAGCGCCCATTTCCCCAAGCCCAAAGCCACCAGCACCAATGCCGCCGGCCCGGCCAAATCCTTTAACAGCGCCGGCTCAAAAAGATCCTGTTCGCGCCAGCGCCAGAATACCAGCAAGCCGCCCACTGACCCCCAAGCCACTACCAAGGAAACCCCCAAGACCCCAGTGAACTGCGCTAGCATGGCGAGTGATGTCCAGTCCAGCTGCGAGCCGCCCAGATAATTCCAGGGAAACCCGGTGATCACCCAGCCGCGAAGACATTCCATCGCCACCCACGCCACAGCGCAACTCGCTCCCCATCCGATTCGTTGACGCCAGGCCATGGCCGCCACTTCCGCCCCAGCCGATTCCGCCTTGCCGGGAAACAGCCACCAACAAAACGCCGCCCATAACGCCGGGTACAGCGAGCAATATCCGCTGAGAGCGAACCAGCCCACAATGTTGCTGCCGGCCACCGGGATGTAGAGCAACCAGCATAGTGAGGTAAAGAAATGAGCCGCCCCGGCCGCTAACCCGAGTCGAAACGCGAGCTTCGGTGCCGCCGCCGTGGCCCACAACAACAGCGCCGGTGCCAGCCACGCCGCCGGCTCGCATTGAAGCGGCGCAAAGGCGCAGGACCACACCAAGCCGGCCACGCCGGCCTTGATCCAGTCGCTGCTGTTGCGCTTGACGCCGTTCATGCGCGCAGTGTGCCCATTGGCGCAGGCAAGGCAAGTGCGCCCTGTTCACGCGCATTTTGCTTTGCCCGATTTTCATCCTGCCGTAACGTGACCGCCGCCCGACTCAAATGAAACAGGTTCGCATTGGAAGAAGTACGTTGAAAGGATCCCGGCTCGCCTTCGGTTGCTGGCGCATTGCCGGCACGTGGGAAGCGCGCAAAGTCACGGCCAAGGCGCGCGAAGCCGGGCTCAAGGCTATCCTTGCCGCCCATGAAGCGGGCTACACGCTGTTCGATCATGCGGATATTTATTGCGGAGGCGTTTCCGAGGAATTGTTCGGGCTAGCGCTCAAGCAATCTAAGGCGCTGAAAAAATCCGCCGTCATTGCCACCAAATGCGGCATCCGTATCCCGGAAGGCAACGAGCCGTACCGATACGATTTCTCAGCCGATTACATCATTCAATCCTGCGAGAAATCGCTGCAGCGTATGGATGTCGATTGCGTGGATATTTATCAACTGCACCGTCCCGATTGGTTGATGGATCCTGACGAGGTCGCCAAGGCCTTCACCACGCTCAAGAAGGCCGGCAAGGTGAAGTATTTTGGCGTGAGCAATTTTCATCCGTCCCAAGTGAGCCTACTGCAAAGCGCACTGAAGGATCCGCTTCTGGTAAACCAAGTTGAGCTGAGCCTACTGCAGCTCACACCATTTGAAGACGGCACCTTGGACCAATGTCAGGAACAAAAGATTACCCCCATGGCTTGGAGCCCATTGGCTGGTGGTTTTTTGGGCAATGGCAAAAGCGCCGTACTGCCGTCCCAAGAAAAATATAAACCCACCAAGATCCGCCGACGGCTCGATACCATGGCGCGCGAACTTGGCGCCAGCCGGGCGGCCGTAGCTTTGGCGTGGCTGATGCGACATCCATCCGGCATCATTCCCATAGTGGGCAGCACGAAATCCGAACGCATCCGCGAATTGACCGAGTCAGATGAATTACAGCTCACGCACGAGCAATGGTACGCCTTGCTCACCTCCGCCTTGAAGGAGGATCTTCCCTGAGCACACCCGCCCAGCTCGGCTATCGCATGCCGGCTGAGTGGGAACCCCATGCCGGCACGTGGCTCACGTGGCCGCGTCGAGAGGGCATCAGCTTTCCAGACCTCTACGACCGCATTCCCCCAATTCTCGCCGCCATGGTCCGCGCCTTGGCTGAAGATGAAGGCGTTTTTATCAATGTCTGGGATGCCACCATGGAAGCCGAAGTGCGCTCGGTACTGACCCAACACGATGCGCTAAACGATCGGGTGGAGTTCCATCATCACCCCGCCTACGAGCCGTGGTGTCGCGACCACGGCCCGGTGTTTGTCGTTAATGCCTCCCAGCGCGCCGTGCTCAACTGGGGCTACAACGCGTGGGGTGAAAAATATCCACCGTACGATTTGGACAACGCCGTTCCCGAACACATTGCTTCCGTACGCGGCCTGCCTTGTTTTACGCCAGACATGATCCTCGAAGGCGGTTCGATCGAGGTCAACGGTCAAGGTACGCTCATCACCACCGAGAGTTGCTTACTAAACCCGAATCGCAATCCCGCTCTGGATCGCGCAGCCATCGAGCAACGACTGTCCGATTATCTCGGCGTGCGAAAAGTCTTGTGGCTCGGCGAAGGTATTGCCGGCGACGACACCGACGGGCATGTGGATGATCTCACGCGCTTTGTGGATGCGCAAACCGTCGTCACGGCCGTGGAGCCTGATTCACAGCACCCCAATCACCCGCCCTTACAGGTAAACCTTCAGCGACTGCAAGCCATGCGCACGCAGGACGGCGATTCGTTGCGGGTAATTGAACTGCCCATGCCGGAGCCGGTGTTAGACCTGGGCGAACGCTTACCGGCCAGTTATGCGAATTTTTACATCGGCAACCGCACGGTGCTGATGCCTGCCTTCGGTAAATCGCGCGATGCCGACGCGCAAGCTATTCTGCAACAATGCTTTCCGAGCCGCCGCGTGTTGCCATTGGATTCCACCGACCTCATCCGAGGGCTCGGCTCGTTCCATTGCCTCACTCAGCAGGAACCGTGGGGCTGACTATAATTCCTGTTCCATTTTGGAATCGTTTTACCTTGCCCAGCAGTGGCTTGCTTCGCTTCTATTCATCCCATGAGCACGGTGGATCAATTTGCCAGCGTCTTCAACGCGGCCTCACAAACGGCGTTCCAACATCAACCTCGCACGTTGGAAAACGCCCTCGTGGTGACTGACCTTGAGCCGGATGCTGCTGAAAAATATAAGGAGAGCGCCCGAACATTTTTCGGGGCCGTCACCGGCAAATGGGAAACCGTGCACGGCGGAGAATTTGCCACGGTCAAGGAACTGCTCAACCTCGTGGAATCCCGCAAGCCGGGCTTGATCGTGACCTACCGGCACCTGCACAGCGAGGCATGGCGCTGGCCGTACAGCTTAGGCGAGCATTTGGATGTGTTGATTCAGGAAAGCGCCCCGCCCGTGGCCATCCTGCCGCATCCCGATCGCGAAGGCGTGCCAGAACGCGCGTTGAAAAACACCGACAGCGTGATGGCTATCAACAGTCATTTGGTCGGCGAAGACGCCCTTGTGAATCACGCCGCCGGCCTGACCGCCGTCGGGGGCACTCTCCATCTCACCCATGTGGAGGATGACGCCGTGTTCGAACGGTATCTCGATGTGATCAGCAAGATCCCGGAAATTGATACCGATGTCGCCCGGGAAACCATCCAGGAACAGCTGCTGCGCGAACCTTCGGCTTACATTGATTCCTGCGAAACCGCTCTGCGCGAGGCCGGCGTGGATCTCAAGGTGGTCAAGCACGTCACGCACGGCCATCGTCTGGAGGAATACCGAAGTGCCATTGAGGACCATCAGGTTGATCTGGTGGTTCTGCAGGGCCACGACGAGGATCAACTCGCCATGAACGCCACGGCCTATTCCGTCGCCGTGGAGCTGCGTACCACCCCCCTGTTGATTGTCTAAGGAGATATCATGAGCGAAGCCGCTGAATCTGCACCCGCAAAGAAGAAACTCCATAACCCTCTGCACGTCACCATCATGGTCGTGCTTGTCACCGGCCTATGCGCCTTTCTCCTGCATAAGGGTACGGAACAAAAATATGTGTTCGGCATCCTGCTCGCCGTCACGCTTGGTATGCTGGCTTTGGAGAAGATTAATAAAGCCATCCTCGTGTTGCTCGGCGCTGGCATCGCTCTGTTGCTGGCCACTTGGCAGAATATCATTATAGGCGGAGAAATGCATGACGGGCATTACCTGCCGACCTACATCCAGATGGTTGATTGGGGCACTATCGGGATCATCATTGGGTCCACCATATTCGTAGAATTGATCTCACGCAGCGGCCTGTTTGCGTGGATCAGCGTCAAGATTCTCAAGGTCTCCAAGGGCGATCCATTTAAACTCTTGATCTGCTTCTCCGGCCTCACGGTTGTGTTCAGCGCGTTTCTAAACAACGTCACCGCTATGATCATTGTGGGTTCGCTCACCATTGTGGCCTGTAAAAAACTCAAGCTCTCTGCCATGCCCTTCCTATTGGCCGAAGGCATTTACACCAATATCGGCGGCCTGTTGACACTCATTTCCTCCATTCCGAACATCATCGTCGGGACCGCGGCCAATATCGGCTACTCACAGTTTCTCCTGGTCGCTGGGCCGTACTGCATCCTCGCCTTTGTGGTCACTCTCTATCTAGTGCGCTGGCTGTTTAAAATCAAACCGCTTACCGATGAGGCTTCCAAGGCCGAGGCTAAGACGATGGTCGATGCCTTTGACGAATGGGAGACGGTCAAGGATCGCAATTTCTTTTATCTCTCCGCCATGGTTCTGGGCGCCATCATCCTCGGCTTCGCACTGCACTCTTCCATTCCCGTGCTCAAGGATATGGGACTGGAGGTGATCGCTATACTCGGAGCCACAGTGATGCTGGTAATTTATCCCACCGATGTGGAGGGCGTGCTCAACGAAGTCGAATGGACGTTGGTTCTATTCTTCGTCGGCCTCTTCGCTCTGTTGGGAGTCATGGGGAAAGCGGACGTTCTGGCCATGATCGGCGAGTGGCTGGAAACCCCACTCAGTTCCGGTTCCTTTTCCGGCCCCATTGCCATGATGTGGAGCAGCGCATTCTTCAGCGGACTCACCGACAACATTCCGCTGGCCGCCGTATTGGCCAAAGTGCTGGGAGGCTTTCAAACGCAAATTGGCGAACTCACCTGGTTCGCTGAATACGGTCATCTCCTCTGGTGGAGCCTGATCTTCGGGGCCGGGTTGGGCGGCAATTTCACGCCCATCGGCAGCGCCTCCACCGTAGTAGCCATCGGGATTCTCAAGAAAGAAGGGCACAATGTCACCTTCATGCAATACGTGAAAATCGGAGCCATCGTGGTCTTAGTCCAGCTCTCGCTGGCCACGGCCTATCTCTTTGGTGCCGAGAAAATTGGGCTCATTAAGAAGCTCGACCCCAAAGCCGCACCCCTAGTGGCGCATGGGGCCGATACCAATGGCACGCAGGGCCATGGTTCGGATGACCATTGACCCGAAGGACGTTTCCTGCTAAAACCTCCGCCTAACATGTTGAATTTACCCGTACAAACCCTTGGCGTAACGGTAGTACCCGTAGTACTTGCCGGTGCCGCTGGGGCTTGTCGAGGCTAGATGACTTTCGACAAAGACCCGCGGCTGGAAACGGTCGTGGGTCTTTTTCTTTCGCCCAAACCGACCGCTCCCCCAGCCGCCCAACCCAAAGAACCATGAGCAAACCCACCCGCAAGAACAAACCCAAGACCGCCACCCGGCGCAAACTCGGCCGCCCCATGAAAGGTTGCGAGATCCTCGTGGCCGCGCTGGAGCGCGAGAATGTGGACACCATTTTTGCCTACCCCGGCGGCGCCAGCATGGAACTGCACCAGGCCCTAACGCAGTCCAAGCAAATCCGCACAATTCTGCCCCGACACGAACAAGGCGGTTCATTTGCCGCCGAGGGCTACGCCCGCGCCACCGGCAAAGCCGGCGTGTGCATGGCCACCAGCGGCCCCGGCGCCACCAACCTCGTAACCGGCATTGCTGATGCGTGGATGGACAGCACACCACTCGTCGCGCTCACCGGCCAAGTCCCGCAGGCGATGATCGGCAAGGGTGCATTTCAGGAAACCGATTTCTACGGCATGACCCTCGGGGTGGTAAAACACAGCTATCTCATCACCGACATCCGCGATATCCCACGCGTGGTGAAGGAAGCCTTTCACATCGCCCAAACCGGCCGTCCCGGCCCGGTGGTCATTGATTTTCCGAAAAATATTCAACAACAAACCGCCCAACCGGTGTGGCCTACCAAAATTAATCTGCCCGGCTACCGACCTGACCCGAAAGCGGACGATCTGGAGCTGAACGAAATCATCGGTCTGATCGAGAAAGCCGAGCGCCCAGTGCTCTATGTCGGAGGCGGCATCATCACCGGCGAAGCCTCTAAGGAACTGCGGGCCTTTTCCGAAGCCACCAAAATCCCTGTCACCACCACCATCATGGGTGTGGGCGCGTTCCCGGAGGATCACAAACTCTCCCTGCGCTGGCTCGGCATGCACGGCGCCGCCTACGCCAACTGGGCCGTGAGCGGCGAACTCCGTAAAGACGCCAAGGGCAATACCCGAAAAATCGCCGATGGCGCCGATCTCCTCCTCGCTTTTGGTGTGCGATTTGATGACCGCGTCACCGGCAAGGTGGAGAAATTCTGTGAAACCGGCACCATTGTGCATGTGGATCTCGATCGCTCGGAGCACAACAAAAACAGGCACGTGCAGCTACCCATTCACAGCGATGTGAAATACGCCCTCGGCAAATTGGTCAAGATGGTCAAGGCCCGCCCGATCAAGGCCCGCTACACCAAATGGCACAAGCAGATCGCCGAATGGAAACAACGCGCCCCACTCGGCTACAAAGTCACCGACGAGGTGATGAATTCCATGCACATGAAGGATCACCTCAAGGGCAAAGAAGACCAGGTGATCCTGCCGCAACACGCAATTGCCACTCTGTTCAAGGAAAGCAAAGGCGACGCTCTCATCACCACCGGCGTGGGCCAGCACCAGATGTGGGCCGGCCAACATTACGTTTACAAACACCCGCGCCAGCTCATCACAAGTGCCGGCCTCGGCGCCATGGGCTTTGGTTATCCGGCCGCGCTCGGCGTGAAGGTCGCCCACCCCAACAAGGAAGTGATCGACATCGACGGTGACGGCTCCTTCCTGATGAACATTCAGGAACTCGCCACCGCCAAAATCGAGAAGATCAATGCCAAAGCGTTAGTGTTAAACAACCAGCACCTCGGCATGGTTGTGCAATGGGAGGATCGCTTCTACAAAGGCAACCGCGGCCACACCTACCTCGGCGACCCGGAAAATACAAAAGCCATTTACCCTGATTACCCCGCCATGTGCGCCGGCTTCGGCGTGAAATGCGAGCGGGTGATGTACAAAAAGGATCTCCCCGCCGCCATGCGCCGCATGCTCGCGGCCAAGGAACCGTACGTGCTGGAAGTCATCACCCCCTACACCGAACACGTGCTCCCCTTCATCCCCGCTGGCCATACGGTGGCGGATATGATTTACTAGCGCGCGATGAGGTCGCTCCTGTGGATTCTGTTAATCGGCTTGATGCAAGCCGATGCCAACCCGCTGTCGCTGGGGCAACTGCCCGAAGGCAAAGTGCCCGCCAACCTGAAAGTCATAAAGGTCGGACCTGGTGCTGTTGGGAAAGTGCGTGTCACCATGGAAACTGTTCCTCACCCTACCAGCGGCGTTACCGAAAAACAGCGTGTCCTAGAAATCACCGGCGGCGATGCCGCAGCCAACCACTATACATTGGTACTTTTGAACCAACCGCTCTATAGCGGCCTCTCTATTTCCACACGCTTCCGCATCGTGGGCGGCAAAGGCGTCCGGGCGGCCGGCGTGATCTTCCGTATGCAGCCAAACCATAAAGACTATTACCTCCTCGCCGTGAAACCCGAAGCCAAGGAGGCATTCTGGACTGTGTTTGAAAACGGACTTCCCGCGAAGGGGTTCAAGTATGACGAGGACCAGTTTGTTTCCCCCAAAGACGGCTGGCAATCTATTAAACTGCAAGCTGAGGTAAACACAACCCGCTGGACCCTGAACCATCGTCAGGATTTCATCACGTACAACCCGGAAACTACTCCCGATTACCATCGCGGCATGGTGGGT
>PVBE011769778.1_pt1 | contig 12043 bp, 11 predicted proteins | sample 1631181 | NCBI WGS metagenome assembly PVBE01 (sample SAMN08397723, study PRJNA350692) | Marine metagenome, whole genome shotgun sequencing project. | isolation source: water | place: Pacific Ocean | collected 2012-04 | reverse complement strand
TCCCACCTGGCTGGCTGCCCTACGTGCGCGTCGAGAGTCTGTCTGCTGTCCTGTCGCGAGGCGAACAACTCGGCGCCACGTTCCCGCTCGGCGTGCTCGACGGCGGGGCCGGGCGCTTCGCGGTGATGCGTGATCCCGTTGGCGCACACCTGGCCGTCATCGAACCGCTCTGAGGCGGCGCTAGCGCGGTCGCGGCAGGATGAAGTCCGCGCCGACGCGGATTTTGTCTGGCGTACCCTCCGTTGGCGCAAGTCGCTCGCCGAACACCTCGACGCGATCGCCAACGTTCAATCGGGGAGCGAGAGCGCCGTAGGCAACCTGCACGCGGCAGCGCCTCTGGTCACAGCCCTTCTTCACTCGGAGTCTGAGACGCGTGTGGTGTTCGCTTACGGATTTCTCCTCGATGGTCCCGGTGAGCGCGACCCTCTGCCCGATCGATGTGGGTTTGGAGAGATCCCCGTAGGACGTGACGGCGTCGGCTCGCCGAGTTTGCGCCGCCGCCTGCAAATCGTCGACGCGCTCAACTTTGACGCGGACGGTTCTGGGCAAATGCTCCGGGGCTGAGGCACGAATTGAGAACGTCGTCTGGCCTGGCGCCGAGATACTCATTAGGTGCGCGAAGCGACCGTCCGCGCCGACGTCGATCTTTTGGCCCTCGACGTGGACGCTCGCGTTGGGTGCGGTCTTGCCCGAGAGAGTGAAGTTGCCGCCGTCGACAGTGATGCTTGGGCCCGGAGCTCCGACGATGAGAGGCGTGATCTTCTCTCTCAGGGTGAGAACGCCGCGCGTCCCGTTATTCCGGATACTCACGACGTACGGGATCCTGCGTCGGAACGCCTCGACGTTCGCCTCGGGGCCGACCAGCGTTGGCGCATCGATGTAGGCCCGCGCGCGACCTTGTCTATTCAGAAGTACGTTCAAGCCATCGACGGAAACGACCGCTCCCGGTATGGCTTGCACGTCCACGGCGACCCGCGGCCGCTGCTCCGAGAGCGGTGTCAGATCTGTGCTGACGCGGAAGGGCACCTTCGCCGCGACCGACGTTTCGACAGGGGCCTCGTTCGGTGGCGTCAAGACCACGTCGATGGGCATCTCCCCAACAGGTAGGCGTAGCTGCTCGTCGCCCAAGTCGAGAAAGGCGAAGCCGTCCTGAACCGTCGCGCTGTGGCCACGCCAAGCGACCGTCGTGCCGTCGCGGCAATCGTCGCATCTGATCTTGAGGAACTCCTTGCCTTGGCCTTCCACCACCCACGCCGTCATCGCGTCGACGTCGGCGCCAGCGCGGATCTGGGCCACTCCGTAAGCAACGCCGCCGAGTATCGCGAGGACGACGAGTCCGAATGCGCCGGCGCGCAATACGCGGTGTTTTGGCAAGAAGAGCGAGGGACGAAACGAAGGGGTGCCGCTCGTCCGGGCGCTGCCCGCCTGGGGGTCGCTGCTGCGACCGTCGTCCGCTGCCGACCGGTCGCGCGCGCTGGGGGAGGAAACCGCCGCGGGCGTGCGGTCCTCGTAAGTGTTCACGGTCGGGCTGGGTTCGAGGGGCCGGCGGTTGGGGCCGAGGGGCTCGAGGCGCTCGCGCCCGTCTTCTGGCTTGTCTTCGACGGCGTTTGCCGGGGGCGGGGCACCGTCTGCAGGGACCAGAGTGTCGGGCATGCCCGGTGGACATGGCGGCGGCGCGGCGGGGTTCGCCTCGAAGCGCTGCGGGTGCTCCGTCGCGTCGCTCGAACTCGAGTCTGGGGCGGAGATGGTCTCTCCGCAGTGGACGCAGTGGCTTGTGTCGTCGGGGCTCGACTTTCTGCAGTGCGCGCACCGGGGCATGTTCCAATTATATCGCCGAGGGGGCCTCCGGGCCCGTCGCGGGCCGCCGGGCCCAGCGGCTCCTCTGGCTCGCTTTCTGGGCTTGCTTTCTGGGTCCCGTTCGCGTGGCCGGTGCTCTTTGGTTGTCCAGCGGGGCAGGGCTTTCTATAAGCGAGGTAAGTCGATGTTGGCGAAACGCATCATTCCGTGTCTCGACGTCAAGGACGGGCGAGTCGTCAAAGGCGTGAACTTTGTTGATATTCGCGACGCCGGAGACCCGGTGGAGTGCGCGTCTCAATATGATGCAGCCGGTGCTGACGAGATAACTTTCCTCGATATCACCGCGTCTCATAACGAGCGCAGCACGCTCCTGGACGTGGTCGAGCGGACGGCCAATGTCGTCTTTGCGCCGCTAACCGTCGGTGGTGGAGTGAGCGAGAAACAGCACGTCCGCGACCTGCTCTCGGCGGGGGCCGACACGGTGAGCGTCAACACAGCCGCGGTCCGCCGTCCGGACCTGATTTCTGAGGTCGCCGGAACCTGGGGCAGCCAGGTCCTTGTCGTCGCGATTGACGCGCGCCGTCGCCAGAAGAGCTGGGAGGTTTTCACCCACGGCGGGCGGCAGGGGACCTCCCTTGATGCCGTGTCGTGGGCGGAGCGGGCTGCAGAGCTCGGCGCCGGCGAGATTTTGCTCACTTCGATGGATCGGGATGGGACGCAGGCTGGCTACGACATCGAGCTCCTGCGGGCCGTCGGCGGAGCCGTGGGGATCCCCGTGATCGCGTCCGGTGGCGTGGGCACGTTGGAGCATCTTCGGGCGGGGCTCGTGGACGGTAGGGCCGACGCCGCACTCGCAGCGTCGATTTTTCACGATGGAATATTCTCGATCGGCGAGGTGAAGCGGTACCTTGCCGAAGCGGGAGTCTGCGTACGAGAGGTGTCAGAATGAGCGTGCGATTGTCCGAGGTGATTGTGGCGGCTGCGGGGCGTCACGCGCCTCTTGCGGGGGAGACGGCTGGCTACATCGTGCTCGCGATGGCGGATCAGCTCGTCGCAGCGCCTCGGCTGGTGGCGCTCGAAGCGACCTGCCTGGAGGCCACCGGTGCCGTGCGGGTGGCGGGGGCAGCGGCGGATTCGAATGTGTCGAGCGTGGCCTTGCGCCAAGCCCTCGCGGAGCTTCTTGGCGTTGCGCGGCCCGTGCCACCGGCACTTCGGCGAGTCGCGGCCGGCGCTCGCGCTGACGGGGTGCCGGGGCTCGTTCGCGAGCTGGAGGCGGCGCTGATTCCTGTGAATCGGTCGGCTGCGGGGCGCGCTCTGGCGCGATTGCAGCGGGAAACCGCTCGGGCACGGGATGCGGGCGTGTTAGTCGCTGTTGAGCCGGCTGAGCCGCAAGCACAGGTCGAAGCGCCGCCGGCTGTCGTTGTGGCCGATGATGCGGACACCCCTGTTGACGCGTTGCCGCCCGTGGGCGTGGGCACCATCAGTGCCTTGCCTGCGCCTCCCGTTGTCGAGGTTTCGCCTGAGCCGCCGGTCGTGAAGACGGCACCGGCACGTCCCGCTCCGCCGCCCCGTCGGAGTCCACGGCCTCCGCCTGTTGTGGAGGTTTCGCCACCGCCGCCTGTGGTGGAGACGGCACCGGCGCCGCCCGTTGTTGAGGTTTCGCCTGAACCGCCTGTCGTACAGACGGAGCCCGCCCCGCCGGTGGTGGAGGTCACGCCTACGCCTGCGCCGGTGCACGTGAGCCCGCCGCCGCTGCCTCCGCCGACTCCCGAGCCGCCGACCATCGACCATGTGGCGATTGGGCTGGCTCAGTTCCGAGTTTCGCCCGGCGTCACCGACACTGAACTACGAGCAGCCCTGCTCGACTATTCCGGTATCGAGCGCTCGTTGCAGATCTGAGGGCCCACTCAACAATAACTTCGGCTTTTGTCTGGCCGATCCATCCCTGCTCGCTGCGTTGCTTCTCCTCAAAATAGCTCTGCTATTCCTCGTCGGCGCGCCTTGCCAGCCGGGCGCCTCGACCGCCAAAATTCCGAAGTTATTGTTTCGTGGTCCCTGATCTCGTGACGAGCGAGTTGCTAGGGCGTTTGCGTTGAAGCCGCGCTGACTTCCCGGATCCGGTCGATCTCTCGGAGCAGTGCCATCGGGCTGAAGGGCTTCGTGTAGTACGCCGTGGCACCGGCATCGGCGGCGCGCTGGCGCGAAGTCCTGTCGTCGAGAGCGGAAATCACGATAATGGGAATGTCCGCCGTGGCCGCCTCTGCGCGCAGCCGGCGGCATACTTCGAAGCCGTCAAATTCTCCCGGGAGCATCAAGTCGAGCAGAACGAGCCCCGGCGGTCTCACTGTCGCGATGTCGATGGCTTTGGCCCCGGTGGTCACCGACTCCACCTGGTAACCGCGCGCTGAGACCAGCGTTTCGATCATTCGCCGAATCGAATCCTGGTCCTCGCAGACCAGGATCTTGGTGCCAGATGGGTGCGACGGGGGCGGGGCGATCGGCATGGCTAGTTATGGTTCAAGACGGTGCGGTGTTGGCGTGCCTGAGACTCGTCGAGCGTCAGCGTTGCTCCTAGCGTCTCCGCGGCAAGTATTGCAAATAGCAGCGCCGGGCCCTGAGGCCTACCCACCGCTGTGGGATCCAGATCGCCACCGAGCAGCGCGTCCCGATCCGCTTCCGCAACGGGCGGCCCGCCATCTCCTACCCGCAAGACAAAGCCGTCAGCCGCACTTTCTAGCTCGATCTCGATGCTGGCCTTGCCCGGTGTCGCCGCGATGGCGTGATCGATCATCGCGCGCAGGGCGAGGGCGAGGGCTCGCTTCTTGGAGGTGACGATGAGCTTTTCAGGCGCTTTGAGTCTTAGGCGTACGTCGTGACGGGCGGCGCGGTTCCCGGCGTTGGTCACTGCGTCCCGCAGGAGCGACCCGACATCGAGGACCTGCGGCGGGTCATCGGCGCTGCAGTCTGCGACGCGAGCAAGCTCGCCGGCTAGCTCGCGGCCGTGTGCCATCGCCGCCGTGGCTCGCGTCGCCAGGTCGGGGTTGTGATCGATGGCTGCCCGGGCATCTCTCAGAACTGTCTGCAGCTCCTGCAGAAGAGCGCGCAGACTCGGAGTTACCGCAGCCGAGAGCCCGACGACGGAGCGGAAGCCGCCGCCCTTCTTTTCGCCCTGCTCGTCCGCCGCCGCGAAAGACTCGCCGAGGGCGCGAGCGTACGCTTCGCCCAGCTGCTTCGCTTGCTGAAGTTCTTCACGAAGTGACGCCAGTTCTTCCCGTTCTGGCGCGCCGTCCGCTCTAAGCCACAGCGTTTGCGTATTGCCGTGCAGCTCGAGTCGGCCGCCGTGCCGGATCGCTGTCCGTGAGAGCCAGCGCTGATCCATCGACACCGCGGCGGGAATATCGGGGCCGAGCTCGACTTCGATGATCACCCACTCATCCTCCCGGCGTACCCCGATCGGCGGCCGGTTTCCGACGTTCACGCTATGTGACTGGTGAACCATCACGTGCAGGATGCGACGCAGCTCGTCCGCGTCGCCGAATACCTCGGTGCCGGCCCCCGGCGCCACCCGCACGCGCGAAAGGGGAGAGATCTCACAGAGAATCGCGGCCAAATCGACCCGGCCACGGGCCGGAGGGTGCCGGGGCGACTCCGGCATTTGACTCAAGGTCGCGACCACGTCCGCGAGCGCCTCGCAGGGGTCACTCGGGAGGGGAATGCTCGGATCGCGCTGCCGATTGCCGGCGTCTCCCGCCAGGCCGTTGCGCAAAGCCCGGGCGGCCGACCGTGCCTCTTCGGCAAGCAGCCAGCTCAGCTCTCGTCGTGTAAGTCCGGCAGTCCCCACCATCATGGAGCATGGCACGAGTGCAGGAACGTGCACGCCCTAATGCGGTCGTGCTAACATTGCCCCCGTGAGTGGATTGACCAACGCATTCCTTGCGTTTTTTCTGACTTTTGCCGTTGTGACCCCAGCTCAGGCTGGGCCGCTGAGCGCGCCGGAGCGCGCGACGCTGCTGGCCGGCGAATTGGTCAGGCGACCCCTGGAGTCGAGCCGCGGAGGCAGACACTACATCGGCGGTATCTCCTACCTTCTCGTGAACGCTCCACCGGCGGAGGTTCAGAGCGCCCTTTCAACTCCGGACGCGCTTTATCACGTGCTGCCTCGTACCCGGCACGTCGAAGTGTTGAGCCGTGCGAAGAACCGCGCGCTAGTCGAACTCGTTTCGGGAAATAGCTGGGTCAGCGCCACCTTCTCGGCCCAATTGAGATGGACGGTAGCTCCGGACCGTAAGTCTGCGACCGTCAAGTTCTGGCTGGAGCCCCAGCGCCGGGCCGATATCTCAGACCTTTTCGGCTACATCCGGGTGTCGCGCTTCGACAAACATCAAACCCTCGTTACCGTGGCTGCGATGCTGGACTTGGGGGGAGGACTGATAGGCATGCTCTTTGAGGATCGTATTCAAGCGTCGCTGCTCAGGATCCCCTGGCGGGTACACGGCTATGTCGCCCGCCGAGTCCGCGTGAGGGAGTCTGAGGCGCGCGAAAGAGCGCGCCACGCCGCGAGCCCAGAACCGAGCCCGAAGTCGGGCCCAAAGGCGAGCAAAGAGCCGAGCTAAACGTCCTGGGTGCGGCGCGAGCTTCCAGAAGCTTTCGCGCTTCGCTTTCCCGCGGCCGCGAACGGAACTAAAACCGTGGGCACGCATGCTGACTCGAGTCGTCGTGGTGACGCTAAACGCCTATCGTGAAGCCGTTCGCGCGCGCGTGCTTATCGGGCTTTTCGTGATCGCCATCGCCACGGCTGGTTACACGCTGATTGTCGGCGAGTATGCGACGCATAGCCGGATGCGCGTCGTGAGCGACCTGGGCGCCGCGTCCATCTCCATCTACGCCATCGTCGCCGCCGTTGTACTCGGTGCGACCTCGCTCCACCGGGAGCTTGAACTCAAGACGATTTTTCCGATACTTGCCCGCCCAATAAGGCGTTCTGAATATCTCGTCGGCAAATACCTGGGGATCCTGACGACGCTAATTGTCTTCGTTGCCGCCAACTGCGGCGCGCTCCTCTTTGCGATTGGGCTCATGTCCGGTCGTTCCGCGGGGCTGGTACTCGGCACTGCGGGCGGCATGATTGCTGTCGCCATCCTCGTTGGTGCGGTCGCACGTCGAAGTCGAACGTTTTTTCCCATTCCCTGGGCGCTCTGCCTCTACGGACTCGGCATCTGGCTCGCTTCCCCGGCACCCGACGCCTGCGCGGTCCTTGCGGTCTCTGCGATTCTGACGATCGGGGAAGTGGCCATCATCGTGGCGGTCGCGATGCTCGTTTCGTCGTTCTCGTCGCCAGCGCTCACGGCCGCGCTCACGGCCGCCGCGTTCTTCATTGGTCGTTCCGCGGAGACCTTGGCAAAGCTGCCGGAGAAGATGTTTGGGTCCGAAATCAAGTCGGCTGCGGCTTTCGTCAGCACGATTTCGCCAGATCTGATGACGTACGTCCCCCCCCGGCCGTTGCTGATCGGTGCCGTTCCGGGAGAGACAATCACGGGATACGTGCTGCTGGCGCTAGTCTACGCTTTGGCGTGGAGTGCGGCGCTCATCGCCGTCGCCGGGCTGATTTTCCAGCGTCGCGACTTTCTCTAGCGGCGGGGAGGGCGTTAGGGTCCACGAAACAATGAGTTCGGAGTTCTGGCGGTCGAGGCGCCCTGCTGGGGAGGCGCGACAACGAGGCGTACTCCGGTACGGCGAGGCATGCCGAGGCATGCCGAGGCGCCGGCATGGCGGCGACTTGGCGGCGGAGTAACGAAGCCAGACCGCGCTATGCGGCCCGCCGCATTCCAGCGCCCCGGGATGAATCGGCCCGCCGCTATGCGCTTCGCCGAGAAGCGCATCTAGATCGGCCAACCAAAAACCGAATTCATTCTGGAGTAGGCCCCAAATCTTGGGGGCCGCGCGCGACCCGATTAACGTAGGACTGTGTCGCGCAATCGCTCGCTGTCGGAACTGGTCGAGGAATTCACGGGACACCTCCGCCACGAGCGCCGCCTATCGAAGCACACCGTTGTCGCCTACGAGCGAGATCTGAAGCAACTGGCGCGATTCCTGACCGAGGCGCGAGACGCCCCGCTGCGTTTGCAAGACGTGGACAAGCATCAGCTGAGGCTATGGCTCGGTGAGCTTGCGCGCCGATTGTCCTCTGCGAGCATCGCGAGGAAGCTCGCGGCGGTGAGGAGTTTCTTTCTCTACCTTCAACGCCACGGGGTGACGGATAAGAACCCCGCCGCGCAGCTCGCTACGCCAAAGGTGACGCGCAAGCTGCCCGCCATCGTCGGGGTGGACGGCGCGGCCCAACTCATGGACGCGCCCGTCGAGTTTGCCCAAGACGCCGGCACCGTCGGCGATGCGGGCAACGGCGGCTCTGGAGCGGGACCTTCCGACGCCATTCGTGCGCGCGACCGGCTCATGCTCGAGACACTCTACGGCTGCGGGTTGCGAGTCAGCGAGCTTTCGGGACTCGACGTCACCGATGTCGATCGACGCGGTGAGATGCTGCGCGTGATGGGTAAGGGGCGCAAGGAACGGATGGTACCGCTGGGCACACATGCGCTCGAGGCGCTGACCGCGTACCTGCCTTTTCGGGACACCTTCCGGCACCCCAAGACGCGCGCGCAGGATCCGGCGGCTCTGTTGCTGAACCAGCGCGGCGGGCGTCTCACGACGCGCAGCATGCAAACTTTCGTGCAGCGCTACGGTGCGCTCGGTCTGGGGCGCGGGGACTTACACCCGCACGGGCTCCGGCACGCTTGCGCCACCCATATGCTCGACGGCGGTGCGGACTTGCGGGCGATTCAGGAACTTCTGGGGCACGCGAGTTTGGCGACTACCCAGCGCTACACTCACGTTTCGATGGAGCAGCTGACGCGCGTTTACGACAAGGCGCATCCGTTAGCAAAGCGCCGCCGCTGACGCGGTTTGTCGTGAGGGGGGCAACGATTGCCGGCGGAGCGGCAAAGATGTTTGAGCTGGCGGCTCCTCTCGTTTGATTGCCGGCGGAGCGGCAAAGAAGCGGTGCGTGCGTGCGTGCGTGCGTGCGTGCGTGGCGCGAAGCGCGCGGTGGCGCTGCGGGTGTAATGTCCGCATTTGCGGACATTACGCCTCCAACGAGTGGTCTATGGGGGGTCAAATGTCCGGTTTTCGGGACATTTTGATCGTGCCGACGCGCGTGCGCGCCGCCGCTGACGCGGGGCTTGTAGCCAAGCGCCGCCGCTGACGCCGGGTAGATCCTTGACGCTATCCAGCAGTCGGCGGTTAACGCGCGAGCGCTCGAGGGCGGGGTGCGCGAATTGTAGAAGGACTCGGCGGGCAGGCATTGCGTGCGGGTCGGTGGACTACAGGCTTCCGAAACGCGCGGTTTCGGCGAGCAACCCGGGCAGTCCGCCGGTGTGGATGAAGAGGACACGCTTGCTCTTGTCGGGCATGCGCGCGAGGCCGAACATGGCTTTGCCCGTGTAGACCGGATCGAGGACGAGACCTGTGCGCCGCGCGAGTTCGATGATGAAGCCGAGTTGTTCCTCGCTGGGAACGGCGTACGCAGGGCCCTTGTAGGCATCGTGAACGACGATCTCGGCTGAGTCCTCCAAGCCGGGCAGGAGCTTGCGCGCGTCGGTCTGGAGCGCTGCGATGCGAGCCTCGAAATCCTCGCGGGTGCTCAGCACGGCCATGGCGTCGACGCGGGGCGCGACATTGAAGGCGGCCGCGCCCAGGCCGAGTCCGGCCGACGTCCCGCCGGAGCCACACGCGGACACGATGGTGTCGAAGGGCTCGGGACCGTTTGCGAAACCGGCGTCGAGCTGTCGGCGGGTCTCGGCCATGCACTCGATGTAGCCCAGGGTGCCGAGCCCGTTCGAGCCCCCCTCGGGCACGATGTAGGGGCGGTCGCCGCCCGCTTCGAGGCTTTCGGCTACGGCTGCCATCAGGGCGTCCCGATCGGCGTATTGCTCGCCAGAAATGAAGTTGATCTCAGCGCCGACCAGTCGATCGAGAAAGACATTGGCTACGACGGGCGGCGGCTTCTTGCTGCTCCGGCGCAAGAAGAGGACGGAGCGCATGCCTTGCTCGCGGGCGGCGATGGCAGTGGCGCGGGCGTGATTCGATTGCTCGCCGCCGCAGGTGAGCACCACGTTGGCGCCTCGGAGCTTCGCTTCGGCGAGCAGGTATTCGAGCTTGCGGAGCTTATTGCCAGCGTCGGCGCCGCCCGTCATGTCGTCGCGCTTCACCCAGACCTCTGTGCCGACGAAGGCATCGAGGGCGTCCGAGTGCCAGAGGGGTGTTGGGAGATGGGCGAGGGGAAGTCGGGCCGGTGCGCCAGCGAGGAGATCCATGGCGCGTACTGTACATGGTGCGGCTCGTCTTGGGGGGGCAGGGCGCGGCGGGCAGTCAGTGCACCGGCGCGTTGGCGCCGTAATAGACGCCGAGACGGCCCATTCCGAGGAATTGGTTTGGCAGGCTGTTTTCCGCGATGTCGTCGAAGCCGTGTCCCGGGAAGAGCATTCCGCCCTCGGCGCCGAGCGCGACGGTGAGCCAGTCTGTGACGGGCAGGCGGTATTGCACGCCGAAATCGACCTCGACGCCGTAGCCCAGGGCCTGCGGATCGCCGCCGTCGTAGTTGACGAAGCTGCCGGGCGTTGAGAGCGCCGGATCAACGATAGCGGCCGTGGCTTGGGCGAAGATGATGCCGAGCTTGAGGTCGAGCGCGCGCACGGGACGCACGACGGTTTCGGAGTAGACGTAGGCGGCGTTGGAGACGCCGCCGTTGGTGGGGACCCAAAGCGTCCCGGCGGGGGGATTTGGCGTGAGCGCCGGGTCTCGGAGGATCGTCGCCGCGCGCGCTGTCTTCCAGTTGAGCACGGAGCCGAAAAGCACGAGCCCGACTTGGTGATTGGGATTCAGGTTGAATTGACTGAAGTTCGTATCGAAGGGATTGGAGTCGCCGGAGGTGTATCCCCATTCGAAATTGCTGACTAACCACGCCCAGGGATCGCCCCCTCCGTTATGCGGCTGGGTCATGCGAGCGATGCCGAAGTGGGCGGCGCCGCCGTAGGAGCTGATGTTGGCGCTGCTCGCTGAGTCTGCGTGCACGGGGCGGTCGACTTGCGTATTGCCGAGCGCGTAGGCGAACTCTGCTGCGCCAAAGACGTAGGCGTTGGAGCCGGGAATATCCGTGGCAAATTGCCCGGTGACGTCGATCGTATAGGTGTGGAATTTCGTGTTCAGATCGATGTTGGTGTCGTCTTGTTCTTGATGACGGTAGACGCCGGCGATGCCGAATCGATTGGCTCGTCTCTTGTCGTAATAGCTCTCATCGTGGTCGCTGTAGAAGGCCGAGAGCATCGCTTGGAAGGCGTGGGCTCCATCGGTGAGGGTCGCAAGTTGATCCTCAAAAACAAGATCGCCCGCTGCTGCGAGGGTTACGTCTGAGTCATCGCCCCACGCGTGGATGGGTTTGATGGTGTAGAGAATTCGTTCGACGACGGAGCCATCGGAGTAGTCGCCGAAGAGAACGGGGTGGTTGCCGTCGTTCCAGACGAGCCCCATGCCCCAGTTGAGCGGCTGTTGGCCGACCCGAAAGAAGCCGACTGGGGAGTCCCATTGGACGTAGAGCCAGCGCGGATCCACGCGCCACGCTTCCCTTCGGTCGAAGGGATAGAGGGTGGCGCTGACGTATTGCGTGGGGGTGCCGGCGATCATCTCGAGGGCGGGAAAGTCGATCTGCCCGACGACTTCGAGGGTCTTACCGACTTGTAAGCGGAGGGTGTTGCGCAGCCAGTTGACGAGGCGAATGTCTTGGCCAAGCTTTGCGGAGCCCGGGACGGTGCCAAAGGGCTGTAGTGGCGTGTTGGTGAAGCCGATGGGGCGCAGTTGGTATTCGCCGCGTAGCTGGAAGCGGACGCCCTCGTCGGGAGGTGGAAGCCAGGGGGTGCGACCGGTGTCGATGACGAATGCCTCGGGCATGGGGGACAGGGGTTCGGCCGTCGCTGCTCTGAGGGGGAGCGTGCCTCCGATGAACGCCGCGACGGCCCCGATGGCGAGGCTCGGGTGTCTGGCGGACGCGCCTGACGCGACTGACGCGATGAGGGTGACGGAGGACGCCATCGACGGCCGAGCATAGCATTGGCGTTGCCACTGGACTGTTGGGTCCTGACTGACTAATGCTCTCGACTAGAGGGAATGGCATTGATGCGAAAAATGATGATAGCAG
>PVBE010582605.1_pt1 | contig 12043 bp, 7 predicted proteins | sample 1631181 | NCBI WGS metagenome assembly PVBE01 (sample SAMN08397723, study PRJNA350692) | Marine metagenome, whole genome shotgun sequencing project. | isolation source: water | place: Pacific Ocean | collected 2012-04 | reverse complement strand
GGAAGGGCCCGTAATGCCGCCACTCGCCCTGGGGGAGGACCCCCCCGCGGTGGACCTTGTTGGTGCCCGCGACGGACTCGGCGTGCAACTCGAGGACGTGCTCGATGGCGATCTTGCCGTTCCCGATGGTGGACCCTGTCAACGGCAGCCAGGGCAGCCAGACGAAGTCCGGGTGGTTCGTTTTGCTGGCGCCCAGCCACTCACCGCCGATGAGCCGCCCGTCGGCGTGGGCCTCGAGCACGTAGTCGTAGGTGTCGGTGCTGGTGTAGTTGTCGAGCTGGTCCCCCAGGTTGCCGTCCAACCCGGAGTCGCTCTCGATCATGTAGTCGACCTCCATCCGTACCTTCTGAAAGCGCTTCGCCTGGGGGTTGAAGGCGTAGGTCGAGGGCGCGGCCTCACCCTCCATCACCACGTCGAAGGTGCTGGTCCCCGAGTAGCCGGTGACGGCCACGTAGACCTGCGACTCCCCCGCCGGGACCTGGATCGTGCAGGCGTCGTCGTAGCCGAAGGTGACCGAACGGCAGTTGAACTGGGCCACGCTCGCCGCGGCGCCGAAGCGCACGTAGAGGTCAGGGTCTTCGCTGGCGGGAGGCGAAGCGTGGTGGGCGCTGATACGAGCCTTGAAGGTGGTGCCGGGGCTCACATCGAGGGGGCCGTACTCGCGCACGCCCCCCGTGGCGACGACCTCCGCCAGACCCTGCTCCAGGAACGGCTGCGCCTGCACGCCGACGAGGGCGTTGGCCTGGGCGGCGGTGATCTCGTCGAGGTCGAGGACGCGGAAGCCACGGATGGGGTGGTTCCACACCTCGTCGTCGTAGGTCCGGTCTTCGATGAAGGTCTCGCTCCGGATCCCGACGAGGTTCGCCAGCAGGATGTGGAAGGTGGCGGGGTTGGTGTCGATGCAGTTGGGGTGGGCGATGGGTCGACCGTAGGCGTCGTACTTGATGTCCCCTTGCTGCTCGTCCTCGTAGCAGCGGCCAGAGATCAGTCGGCTGTTGGTCTTCACCCCGATCTGGGAGACCAGCGCCTTGAGGTCGTTCACCTTGAAGGTGACGCCGTTGCGGGTGACGGGCCGCTGGGGCTCGTCGAAGAGGATGGCCGAGACCGCCCAGGCGTGGCAGATGCCCCACCAGGTGTCGACGCACTTCCCGGCGGTCTTGCCGGGCCGCTTGTAGCAGGTGCCGGAGTTGCACTGGCTACCGGTGGTGCAGACGGGTGCAGGGGCCGCGTCGAGGGCGTGCTCGCCGGAGACGCCGTCCTCGACCCCGGTCACTCCGAAGGCCGTGCCGTACTTCGCGGGGGCCGACTGGGTCCCGGGGCCCGCCCACTTGTCGTTGATGCCGTCGAGGTACGTTGGCCAGTAGCTTCCCGCCCAGGGCACCTTGCGGGACTCACCCCGCTCGGGCAGCTCGTCGATGTCGTAGACCAGGTTGGCGCTCAACAGCGCCGGGTCGTCGTTGGCCCCCCAGGCGAGCTCCTGGCTCTGCGCCGCGACCCCGGCGATGGGGGCCTCGGCCTCGGCCTCGGTGTCGAGCTCGTGGAGGTCGCCGCACGCCAGCAGCGTCGCTGCGGCGAGGCAGACCATCAATCGGTTGACGTCTGGAGTTCGTACGAATCGCATGAGGATCGCTCCTTGTTGAGGGTTGTCTCTTGGAGAAGAAGTCAGGGGGGCGAGGGCCGCAGACACGCGGCCCTCGCCCGGAGGCTCAGCGCGAGAGCACCAGAGCCTGGCGCCCCGCCGCCTGAGCCCGGCTGCGTCCGTGGAAGTCGTCGGTGTCCTCGAGCAGCCACGCGCCGGCGAGGGTGCTGAAAGGCGTCAGGAAGCGGACCGTCAGCTGGACGCCGTCGTGCTCGATGACGCCGAGACCCCAGCCGCTTCGGATCATCAGCGCGTCGCGGCCGCTCCCGTAGAGGTCGGCGAGCCCGACCACGGTGTCGTCGCGGTTCAGGACCCACTCGTTGTCGATGCGGTCACCGTGCTCCGCTGACGCGGTGATGGTGAAGCCACCTTGGGGCGTGGTCTCCATCAAGGCGGTCCGGGTGGCGTCCCGGAGCACGAACTCCGCGCGGCCATCCCCGTCGAAGTCGCCGACGCCGGCCACCTCGTCGGAGGCCCAGAGGTACCAGCCGCCATTCCAGCTGTCGTTCTTCCACGTCGCCTTGCTGGTGAGCCCGCCGTTGCTCATCCCGACCACGCCCAACCCCCAGCCACTGCGCACCAGGTAGTCGTCGGCGCCATCGTTGTCGAAGTCGGCGGCCCCGAGCACCCGGTCGTTGACCCCGATGTGCCAGGTCCCGAGCCAGCTGCCGTTGTCGGCCCGCTCGACCACCACCAGGTCACTGGCGAAGAGCTTCGCCACGCCGAGGGTGCCGTCGTCCGCCTGGAGCAGCAGCTCCCCGCGGCCATCACCGTCGAGGTCGGCGAGGGCGACGACCTCGTCGGCGGCGTCCAGGATCCAGCCGGCGCCGAGGTCGGTGCCGTAGGGGTGCATCGCGTAGGACTGCCAGCCGTTGTAGTTGCCGATGACCCCCAGGCCCCAGCCGCTGCGGATGACCACCTCGTCGTCGAGCCAGCCGTCCATGTTGGCGATCCCCACCACCACGTCGTCGGTGCCGAGGTGCCAATCACCCATCCACTGCCCCACCGCCTGGTGGGCGATGCGCACCACGCCGCCGCTGCCATCGTGTCCGGCCATCACCAGGGCCCCGGAGCCGTCGCCCTCCCGCAGGAGCACGTCCGCACGGCCATCTCCGTTGAAGTCACCCCCGCCGAAGGCCACGGGGTCGTCGGGCGTCCACTGGGCGGTCGCCGGGACGCCGGCCTCGATGGTGAGCGTGGTGTCGAGGGCGTCCGCTCCCTCCCCCGTGAGCAGCGTGATCCCGTGCTCGACGCTGGGGTCGTGGACGCACTCGCAGGCGTTGCCGCTCATGCCCTTCACCAGCTGACGGGCCCCCCCGGAGCAGCGGCTGGCCAGGAGGCCTTCGTTGCAGACCGAGTCCGAGCGCACGATGACCTGGTTGATGCAGGCCCCGACGATGTAGGGGATCGTGTCCTGCTGGAAGTGGAACGAGGGATCCCCCTCGTGACCGCAGGCCTTGGCCGCCTTGGTGTTGTCGTCGTTGTGGCCGTGGCCGTAGCCGTGGGTGTGCATCACCTCGTGCCACACGATGTCGGCGGCCTGGTTGTACGGCCAGGGGAACGGCTGGCCCGCCCCCTGCAGGTTGGACACCACCCCCATCAGCCATCCACTGAACGAGAAGGCCTCGTCGTGGCTGTGGCCGTGGGTGCCGATGTGGGCCGACGCGAGGCCGGCGCCGCCGCTGCAGCCGATGCTCAGGTCGTTGGGGCTCCGCGCCACCCGTAGGACCCGGGCGATCCGGGTGTCGAGGTCGCTCTTCTCGTAGGGGTCCTTGGTACACGTGAGGTAGGGGCCGTTGCCGTTGAGCCCGTTGCGCATGGTCTCGTCGACACAGTCGGCGAAGGCGTCGGAGGCGGCGGCGACCCGTCCGTAGAAGCGGACGTCGTCGAGGAACGTGCGCTGCGCCTGGTTGCAGGTGGAGAGGTACTTGGCGTCTCCGAGGAGGGGCTGGGTGTGCTCTGCGGTCTCCGCGGGCTGCGTCTCCAGCGCCTCGTCCTGCAGGTCCTCGGCTCCACACGCGACCAGGGTCAGCGCCAGTAGGGTCATCGCTCGCTTCATGATGTTCTCCGTTCAGTCAGTGTGAGGTTTCGTTGGGCTCGCTGACTGCTACGGAAGGGGGGGGTGGTTCCTTTTTTGGAACGGGCTCTTTTTTTCGTTGGAGGGGCGGCGGAACCCGCTGGAAGGTCGCCAGGCGGCGGCTAGAGGACGGAGCGGGTAGGCAGGGGCAGGGGCAGGGGCCCGGCGGTGCGCGGGATCTGCGCGCTCCACACTCCTAGAGGACGGCTCGCGCCTCGTTGCGGATGCGATGCTGCCAGTTGTAGACGACCTGGGTGTTGACCCCGAGGGCGGCGGCGGTCTCGGCGACGGAGCGCCCGTCCAGGTAGAGGAAGCGGAACACCAGGCGCCCGCGCTCGGGCAGGGTCGCGTCCAGGTGCGCCTTGAGCCGGGTGGCCTGGTCCCGGGCGGCCACCTGGCGCTCCGGGTCGGGGACGTTGGCGGCGACACGGTCGAGGGCCTCGGGGTCCTGGCGGTGCAGGTCTCCACCCCGCTTCTGGGCACGCTCTTGGCGGAGACGGTCGGCGAGCTCCCGGTCGGTCACCAGGCCCACGTAGCCCTCGAAGGTGGCCCCCCGGGTGGGGTCGTAGGCCAGGAGCTTGCGTCCGCCACGGGCGAGGAGGGCGAGCCACACCTCCTGGGCGTAGTCGTCGACGTCGGCCTGGTGGCGGCGGTCTCGGAGGCGCCAGCCCACCACGCTGCGGATCACCGGGAGGAGCCGATCCACCAGCTCCCGGACGGCTTCGGGTCGGCGGGCGAGGGCGTCGCGCACCAGCTTCAGATCATGGCCGGCGGCCAGGGCGACGACGCCCAGGAGCACCATCCACAGCATCAGCGACGGAACTCCACCGGTACGGTGAGCCACTGCACCCCCTCGAGCGCCGTCGCCTCGTCGGGTCTGGTGGGTGGCGTGTCGGGGAGGAGGCCCAGGCCGAGCCAGAGCGTGTACTTGCCGTCTTCGGTGAAGAGGTCGGTGGCCTCGGCCTCGACGCGCACCGCCCCGTCCCGGGGCGTGATCCGTGCCGAGACGAGCCGGAGGGCTCCGCCGGTTTCGACCAGGAGCCACACGGGGGGGGCGTCAGGTCTCGGGGGGTGGGGGGTGGCGACGAGGCGGACGCGGCTATTCGGGCGGAACAGCCGGGCGCGGGAGGGTGCCTTCTTGCCACGATGACTCTGGGAGCCCCCAGACACCAGGGACAGCTGGTACGCCGAGGACACCGCGTTCGACGGCTCGTCGGTGTGGATGGATCGCGGAAGCTGTTGGGGGAGCAGGAGGAAGACCGTGAGGCCGGCGGCGAGGGCCACGCCGGCGGCCCAGGGCCAGCGGCGCGCTGGGAGCGCCGCGGCCACCGCGCGCACCTTCACTTCCTCGGGGAGTGGCTCGGCGAGGGCGCTGAGCATCCCGCGGGCGCGGGGTGAGGCGACGAGGAGCGCCTCCACCTCCGCGGCCTCGGGCTCACTCAGGCGCCCCGCGCGCCAGGCGAGGAGCCGGCCGGCATCCACGAAGTCCTCCTCGGCCTCGTCGGCCGGGGCGGTGGACAGCAGGGCGTCGAGGTCGGCGTCCTCCATCTCGGCTCATTACCACTTCACCTGCACCGCCGACAGGTCCCACGCCTTGTACTTGCCCGGTTGCTCGACGGTGCCGAGGAGCAGGGCCTTGGCCGGCCAGATGCTGAGGCCGATCGACTTGAAGGCGATGGGGTCTCCGGGGCTCAGGTACTTGGTCTTGCTGGGGGTGGAGAGCGCGATGTACTTGCGGGTGCCCCAGAAGTCCTGGACCAGGAGGTAGGGGTTCCGGACGCGGGTGCCCTCGGGGTAATGCGTGTTGACCTTCCCTTTGAGCCTCCACGTCGAGCCGTTCGAGATCAGCTCGCAGTCAGGGCACATCGGCCAGTCCGGCTGAGGTCCGATGCCGCCCAGGGCGGCTCGCCAGGTGCGGTCCCCGTTGTTGCTCCCGGCGCCCCAGATGGGGTCCCCGGTCTGGCAGTCCGTCCAGTTGTCGCAGGCGTCCTGCTCGGCCCCGGCGACGTCCGCGCAGCGCGACGGCGCCGAGTCCTGGGCGACCGGGGCCGGGTCGGCCCACTCCGGGAAGACGCCGCACCAGGCGAAGAGCGGCTCACAGAGCATCGACTGGTACCAGAGGGGCAGGTAGCCGAAGTCGCGAACGCAGTCCAGCGCCGGGATCGGGTCCCAGCAGGTGAGGAGGCGGTCGAGGCGGTCGACGGCCAGACGCCGCACCGGATCACCCCCGGCGGTGACGCGGCCGGTGTCGAGGGCGGTGTGCCACAGGAGGTCGCCGACCCGCGCGCCTTCCAGTGGGGGGAGGCCCAGGGCGCGCAGGGTCGAGATGGCGCGGGCGGCGGCGCCGGAGGTGAGCGCCGCGGACACCGACGTCCCGCTGAAGACCGGGGAGGCCCCCTGGGCCCCCGCCGTCGCGTGGACGTGCTGGCCGGGGGCGACGAGCGGCGCCTCGGCCTCTGGAGCGGGGATGGACAGGGCGGCGGGCATCTCCAGGTCGTCGACGGCGCTCACGGCGAGGCTCAGCGACTCCCCCCAACCGCACCACGCGTCGGTGGTGCGGCTCCACTCCGCCGGCATCAGCATCGGGGCGCGGCCGGAGAGCCACCAACCCTCGGTGCAGATGTCCGCGTCCCCGGGCTGGACCCGGAAGAGCTCGGGTTGCTCGGTGTGGAGCGGTCGGTTCCCCGCGGCGCTGACGATGAGCACCGGACGGTCGGGGCGGTCCTCGGCCCGGGCGACGTGCAGCATGTAGCGCAGCACGCTGCCCACCGCGCCCTCTTCGACGGTGCACTGGCTCTGGACCCGTCGGCGGCGCTCCAACTCCGGCAGCCAGCCAAGGCTGAGGTTGGCCACCAGCGGATCGTTGTCGGCGAAGAGGGCCTCGTCGAGGGCGCGGGCGACGTGGGCCACCACCCCGACCCCCGCGCCGTCCATCACCCGGTAGGAGGTGAGTCGGGCGGCGTTCGGGGGGGCGATCTGGCGTAGGAGCTCGGCCATCGCCGAGCCGTGACCGTGGGTGCCAGGGGCCGAGGGCTCGGGCACCTGGCCCACGAGGTCGATCTCCGTCAGGTCCAGCGTCTGGTGCCACGCCGGGTCCACGCCGGTGTCGAGCAAGGCCACGTGGGGACGGTCCCAGCTGGCCGGGGTGAGCGGCTGGGGTGCCAGGGCGCCGGTGCGCTGCAGGTGCCAGTCGGCGGCGCCCTGGGGGCTCACACCGCAGGCTTCACGCCCCACCTTGGCCTCGTCGATCGCCCAGGGGTCCAGACCGTGGCTGGCCAGCGTCTGGTGGGCGGCGACCCGCAGCGTACCGATGGCGTCGCACTCCGCGTGGCTGTCCACCGAGAGCCAGCCTCCCACGCCGCGCTCGAAGCGGATCCGCCAGAAGCGGAGGTGACCGTCGGCGCGGGGTCCGCCCACCGGGCGCTCCGTCAGCACGGGGCGGACGACGGCCTGCACGCCGACGTAGGCGAGATCGTCCCGGCAGGGCTGCCCGCAGGCGCCCTCCGGACAGAACCAGGCCGGGTCGAGTTGGGCGTTCAGCCGGAAGGCGAGACCGTCGGCGAGCGGGGTCCCGAAGGCGTCCCTGGCGTAGGGCGCGGGGAGGAAGTGGGGGATGTCCATGAGGAGGACTCGGGTCTCTGGGCAGCCCGCAGGGGCTGTCACTTCGTCGCGGTCCAGGAGGCTCTGCACTTCTCCACAGACCATGGGGGGTGGGGTGCCATTGTCCTGGCGCTCACCACAGATGGGTTGGGCAGAAGCGGCGCTGCTGACGAAGAGAAACACGAGTCCAATACGCATGAGGCGGGCCCTCCAAAGTTCAACTACGTAGAAGGACGGCCGAGCCTTTTCGGGTTTTCGCGGTTTTTTGCTCGCCGTCGGCGCTTTACGGACGTCCCCAGAGCCGAAAAGCGCGCCAGGAGGGGTCTCCCGCGGCCTCTGAGGCGGCGACGGTGCGTCGCCAGGCCTCGGCCGGTTGCTCGAACCCGCTGGCGGTGACGAAACGATCGACGATGGAGATCACTTCCCCATCTTTCACGTCCCGCACCGTGGCCAGCACCGCGCGGGCCCCAGAGAGGAGGAAGGCCTCGGGGAGACCGACCCGCTCCTGGCCGGTGCGGACCCGGGCTCCCGTTCGGCAACCGCTGAGCACCACCACCCCCACCCGGGGCCGGGTGACGAGGAGGTCCTCCAGGGCCAGACGGTCCTCCCCGGCGAGGCGCAGGTGGGCGTCCCAGGGAGAGGCCCCGTGCAGGTCGCCGTGCCCGGCGAAGTGGAAGGCGCGGGCGCCGTCGAGCCCGGCGAGGGTGGCGACGCGGGTGGCGGCGTCACCGTGCAGGCCGGGGACGGCGAGGGCGCGGGCCACGCGCGCCCCCTCGCGGCGAGCCCCCGGGAGGTCCCGGCGGGTGTCGGCGACCACCAACGGTGGTCCTTTCGCCGTCGCGGGGGGGCGGAGGAGCAGGGCCGCCTCGGGGAGGAAGGTCAGGCGGTGGGTCGCGGCCAGCGGTCCAGCACCCAGGGGCCGCAGGGGCAGGGCCAGCGCCTCGTCGTCGTTCCCGGGGACCACATAGAGGTGGGTGATGGCCCCGAGCCGCTCGACCCAGGGGGCGAGGAGGTCCTGGTCGGCGAAGGCATGGTGGGCCCGGCCGTCCTGGATCCACCAGGTGTGCCGCCGACCCCCCAGGTGGGCGACCCGGAGCAGCGCCTGACCCGAAGGCACCGCGGCGACGAGCGTCGGGCCGTCGGCGACGGGTGGGGGGGGCGAGGCCCGGCCGAGGACGGCGAAGGCGTCGTCGAAGGCCTCGGCGCGGGTCCTGCGCAGCCGGGTCTCCTTCGTCGCGCGAGCCGCCCGGTCCTCGGGTCGGTAGACCAGGTCGGCGTCACCGCGGAGCCTGGCGAGAGCCTGGCCGGCCTGCTCGAACCGTGCCCGGTGCCGGGCCCACTCGGCGCGGCTCTGGGGATTCAGGCGGGCCAGGCGGCCCCGAGCCTCGGTGGCCCGCAGGGTGTAGGCGTGCTGTCGATCCGCCACCGCGAAGGCGGCGGGGGGGTCCGCGACGCGCAGCGCCTCGTGGGCGGCCCCGAGGAGCTCGCTCCGGGCCCCGGCCATGGGGGCCACGTCATCCCGAAGCCCCCCCGCGGCCACCAGCCGGTCGAGGCGGGCGAGGGCATCCGCGAAGGCGGCCCGAGCGGTGGCCGGGTCGGGGGCCGTGAGCGCCGCCCCGAAGGGGGCACGCCAGGCGTAGAGGGGTTCCCCGGCGAGGGTGGCGTCGAGCGCGAGGAAGGCTCGGTGAGCGGTGGGTGCGTCGGCGGAGCGGCGGGTGACCTCGGCGCCGAGCCAGGCAGCGAGGGGCCAGGCGATGGAGGCGCGGACCGCCGGCGCGGCTTGGCCCAGCAGCTTGGAGGCGTCGGGACCGCGACCTTGCAGCAGGCGCGCCCAGGCCAGGTTGACCTGCACGTTGGCGCGGGCGGCGACCCGGCCCTCGGGGATGGTCGCGAGGGCCTCCTCGAACCAGCGGATGACCCCGGGCAGGTCGAGGGGGATCCGGCCAGCGTCCATCGCCGTCAGCAGGGCCCACCCGTAGCTCACGGCGAAGTGCCCTCGGTCGGCGTGCCCCGGTGGGTGGAGCGCTTCGAGGCGGTCAGCGAAGAGGGCCAGCGCCGCGTCGTGCTGCCCGAGGGCGCCAAGCACCGCGCCGAGGGCCATCCCAGCGCTGCGGCCGTCGCGCTCCGCCCCCAGGGCCTCGGCGGCCTCCAGGGCTTCGTCCAGGGCTCGGCGCGCCTCCAGGGTGGCACCGGTCTCCCGGGCGAGGAGCCCCTCGAGGTAGCGCAGGCGCTGCTGCCCACGGGGGTCCGCGGGGTCCGAGGTGGCCGAGGCCAGGGCCCCACGCGCCCCCTGGAAGTCCCGGCGGAAGAGGCGGACGTAGGCCACGGCGCGCCAGCGGGCAGCGGCGACGGTCGGCCAGCCCTGGGCGGCGGCGGCCTGGGCGGCTTCGATCCACGCCGCCTCGGCGGTGGCCGAGTCACCCTTCCGGTAGGCGGCGCGGCCCCGGGCGACGGCGGCGGCCACCGGGTCCGTGGCGCCGTCGTTGGCGCGCCCGGCAGACCAGCTTCGCCGGCGCCCCGGCGCCTCCACCACCAGTGGCCCGGCCCCTTTGGGCAGCGACCGGGCGCGCAGCAGCGTCCCGGCGGGCAGCGGGTGGGCCTCGTGGGGCACCACCTCTGAGCCCCAGCGGAGGGCCCAGGGGCCAGGGCCCCGGGCGCGGATCTCGGGGAGATGCTTGGCGTCGAAGACCCAGCGCGGCGGGCCGTCGGCGGGGCGCTCGATCCGCAGGAAGCCAACGACCTCGGCGTCCGCGGGCTTTGGCGGCTGGGGAGGCGGGTCGCTGGCGCAGGCGAGGGTCAGGGCGCAGAGGGCGACGGGGATGACGGCGCGAACGCCGGGGGTCGTCGCCGGGGTCGTCACGCGGCCCCGAGCCCCTCCAGCAGGACCGCTCGCACCGGGGAGGCGTCCGCCCCTTCGATCTTCAGGGGCAGGGCCACCAGGGTGTAGGCCCCGTCGGGGACGTCCCCGAGCACCACGCCCTCGAGGATCGCCATGTCGTGGCGGGCCACCGCCTGGTGGCTCTCCAGCACCTTGTCCTCGCAGAGGTCGATGCTGGGCGTGTCGATCCCCACCAGCTGCACCCCCCGGGCGTGGAGCCACTCCACCAGCTCCTCGGAGAGGCTGACGAAGTCGGTGTTGAAGTGGTCGGGGTCGGGGAAGGAGTCGGTGTGGAAGAGGATCCGGGGCGTCCGGATCTCCACCCCGACGTCCCCCGGGCGGATGCGCCCCCCGCGCGGCACGTTGACGGTGACCACCTGGCAGGGCCCGAGGTAGCGCTCGAGGGCCCGCGCCTCGATCCCAAGCCTGGCGTCTCCAGGGGAGCGTGCTACGCTGCGACAGATGCAGACAAGTAGGGCAATGTCGCACAATCGACATTATGTCAAGTTGAGCGAAGTAGCAAGGCGCTTGAACTCCCTATCCGCCGACCGTATTTTCAAGTTTGTTTCGTTCGGATAAATCATGCTGCGCAGCGATTCGCTGACCTAGCTGGACCCGCGATTTGTAACGAAGATCATATTGGTTCCTTCGGAAAGCCCTGGCCGCTTTGGTCGGTGTATCAGCTGGAAATTTCACCGCGAGTAAAGCGGTTGCAGATTTGATGATCGAGTGGTGATTGAAAATTCCAATGGCCGTATCCTGCCAGATCTCCAGGTCCATCAAAGGAAATGTAACCCCTTGGTCGTAGAGAGCTAAATAGGTACGGTCAGCATCCTTGGGGCGGTCTAGCAAGTATAAACAGCGGGCCATCTTTTGAGTGATAAGCCCACGAACAAACGAGTCCTGAGCCAGGCCTTTCTTCGCCAGGGCGCTCTTATATGCATCAAGCGCATTCTTGGTTTCGCCCAAATTGTAATGGAGCTCCGCTTTGCGAACCCAGTGGGCGAATTGGGTTGGATCCTTCTCCACCGCCTTTCTATATCGCTGTTTCGCAAGTCTGAATTTGCGCATTTTTTCGTAGGCGATGCCCGAGAGATATTCCGAGGATAGGAAGTTCAAAGCCCCTTACGCAAGTACAACCAAGTTTACATAATCTATCTTGTGCGACATTGGCCGCTAAGGAAGACGATTCGGGCGGCACCTGGGCGGGTGCAACCGTTCGACTGCGACTTTCGACCACTCTCGCCGCTCGCCAACGCAACGATGGCGGGGATCAGGTTGACTTGATCGACCCCAACGGTGCGTTCACCGTCGATGGGACTTTGGATGGTAATTCCCTAGCCACCTTCGATTTTGGACCCAACCAATTCCCGCCGGGCAACCTACCGAGCAATCTCACCAATATCTTTGCCCAACTCGAGGTGACCCATCCGCGTATCAACGGCGAATACTTCCTCTCAAATGTGGTGACTGTACCGGTGATTCGCTAAACGGCGCAGTCGTGTGGTGGCGGCGGGTGGGTAGCCTCACGCCCGCCGCCTACGTCGTCGTCCCATGCTCAGTAGCGCCGTCACGACCAAGCACACCTCAATGGGCGATGGGCGTACCCAAACCATCGATGCAGAATCGATTTCCGCTGTCCTGCTCTGATCTGGTTAAGACAACGGGATGCGAACGTGCCGGGCCAACAATCTCGGCGCCGAATGGGCGTCTAAGTTCGCACTTGTGCAAGGGTGCGCGGGCAGTACAATGCCGTCGTCAATACGGATCACCGAAGGGCGTCAATATGCGTCGATTTGAATTCCAAGATGAGCGGTCACATAAGTTCTGGGCGATTGCGGTCGAGGGC